>WNGH01004388.1_pt1 | contig 14791 bp, 9 predicted proteins | sample 5400631 | NCBI WGS metagenome assembly WNGH01 (sample SAMN13153373, study PRJNA577476) | soil metagenome | isolation source: 115 cm soil or saprolite under Garry oak tree replicate 1 | place: USA:California | collected 2016-06-15
TTCGATTCCGCAGATCGCAATGGAGCTCCACGGCTACGACGATCCGAAGATTGTCGAGGTGATCCGGAAGCTGAAGCGGAACTTCTATCTCGTGAACCTTCACTTCAATAACTGGTCGTGCACGCCGAAGGCAGCGCCGCTCCCCGCTTGGGCGTACCAGGTGCACTGGGTGAACAGGCGCATCGGCGTGCTCGATACGGCGCTGCCCGTCCCCGCACCGATGAGCCCGCTGAATGCGCCAGACTCGCCGACGTGGCCCGATTGTCAGTTGCGCCCGCCGAGGTCGGAGCTCTGACCGTTCACGGCTGTAAAAGGCTCGGCGCTGAATGCACCACTAGCAATGCAACGCGGACGGCGCTGCAATCAGCTAGAGACCTATGCCCGCATAATTCGGAACAGCAGGCAGTCGCTTGCATTGTGCTTGACGGCCAACATCTCTGAGCGTTACGCCCACTGATATGACCATGGAATATTATCGGCACATCATGGACGTCGTTGGCACGAGCGTGGATGGGATAGGTGTATTTATCGTTGTGGGTGGCGCACTGGTCGCAACTGCGCGACTTGTACTTCATCGCGCGCAGAGCACCGGCAATTACTATTCGCTTTACCGCCAGGATGTGGGGCGCGCGATTTTGCTCGGCCTCGAGTTTCTTATCGCCGGCGACATCATCCGGACCGTCGTTGTCGCGCCGACAATGCAAAACGTGCTGGTGCTGGGATTGATCGTTCTTATCCGCACATTCCTCAGCTTATCACTCCAACTGGAGATTGAGGGAAAATTGCCTTGGCGCCGCGACGCGACACGCTCGGACTAGGAAAACTACAGCGTTCGCTGAATAATCTCCGTTCGAACCCTTCTGGCGACGATCCATCCCGCCCGAAGCTGCTGGTGCAGATTCGTTCGTCTGAGCATCCTTATTTTTTCAGCAGCTTCACGATTACGACAATCAGCAGAACGCGATAAGGAGAATGCCAACGACACTCCAAATCCACATCATCCACGTCGGACACATCATCATTATTAGCCACCTCCTTTCTCATCACGCCTGCTAGTACGCCAACTCCCATCGCCGCAGCCAGAGGAATCCTCACCTGAGACCGATTCCCAACCTTCGCGGATGAGCAAGGGAACGATGGCCAGCGACGCGACGGAATCGATCCACCACCAACTGGTCAGTGTGTTCAGGGCCAGACCTGCAAGCAATACCCAGGAAAGATAAGCGCACGTTAGCGTTTCCATGGCGTCGGCGCGGAGTGAGAGACTGTCGATCTTACTAGCGACGCGCAATTTTGCTTTTGCTAGAAACGGCATCCCGACGGCCGCTATGATTGCAACGGCGATACCGATAAGTGAAGTTTCGGCCGCATGGCGCGTGACCAAACCGAAAATCGCTTGCACGAACACGTAGGCTGCAAGCAGAAGAAGCAAATAGCCCGCGATCCTTGACGTCCTGCGCTCGATCGCTTTCGCGTGGTCGAGGCCAATTACAAATCTCTTCTTCGACGCGTCAATTCTAGACAGTTCACACCGCCAGCGATTACAGCCGTGTCGAGCGCAAACGCAGCGCGTTGCCGATCACGGAAACCGAACTGAAACTCATTGCCGCACCGGCGATCATCGGACTGAGCAAAATTCCAAAGAACGGATAGAGCACCCCGGCGGCGATTGGCACGCCGAGAGCGTTGTAGATAAAGGCGAAGAAAAGATTTTGGCGGATGTTCCGCATCACTGCGCGACTGATGTGTATCGCCTTCAGGATTCCCATCAGATCGCCTTTGACAAGCGTGATACCAGCGCTCTCAATGGCAACATCCGTTCCGGTTCCCATTGCAATGCCGACATCCGCGGCAGCTAAGGCCGGCGCGTCGTTAATTCCGTCCCCGGCCATGGCGACGATTGCGCCTTGCGATCTCAATGTGTTGACCACGTCGATCTTTTCCTGCGGCATCACTTCGGCACGAAAGTCATCGATGTGCAGTTCGTGCGCGACCGATTCGGCCGTGCGACGGTTGTCGCCTGTGCACATGATTATCTTCAACTTCATGGCGTGAAGTTCGCGAACCGCTTCTCGCGTGGTCTCCTTGATTGGGTCGGCAATCCCGATTACTCCGAATGCCTCGCCATCGATGGCCACCCACACGGTGGTCTGCGCTTTTTCCTGCAAGACACGTGCCTTGTCTTTCAACTCGTTAGAAATTGCCACGCCTGAGTCGCTGAGAAACTTCTCCTTGCCGACACGAACAACTTTGCCGTCGAGTTTCGCGGTTACGCCACCGCCGGTGATCGATTCAAACTCCGTCGTTTCACGCAAGTCGATTTGCTCTTTGTTCGCTGCAGTGACGATTGCGCGGGCCAGCGGATGCTCGCTTTGGTTTTCCAACGACGCGGCAACTTGCAACAGATCGCGCTCGTTTCCTGAGGTTCCGACAATGCAACTAACGACCTCCGGTTTCCCTGCGGTCAGCGTACCGGTTTTGTCTATGACCAGATGCGTGCCTTTTTCGGTGATCTCGATCGCTTCAGCGTTCTTGATCAGAACGCCGACTTGTGCCGCTCGCCCGACGCCGACCATGATCGACATCGGTGTGGCGAGGCCAAGCGCACAGGGACACGCGATGATAAGGACCGAAACGGCGTTCACCAATGCGTAAGTCATCGCTGGCGCAGGACCGAATACTGACCAAACAATGAAAGTAAGAACCGCGATACCAACAACGGCTGGAACAAAATAGCCGGACACTGTATCGGCGAGTTTCTGAATCGGCGCGCGGGTGCGCTGCGCCTCGGCTACCATTTGGACCATTTGCGCGAGCAGCGTTTCCGATCCGATCCGCTCCGCGCGCATCAGAAAGGAACCGGTCTGGTTCACGGTTGCGCCGATCACTTTTTCGCCGGCTCCCTTGCTAACTGGCATCGACTCGCCAGTGATCATCGATTCGTCGATGTAGCTCCTGCCTTCGATGATCGCGCCGTCGATCGGAACTTTTTCGCCCGGCCGAACGCGCAACACATCGCCTTTCTGAATTTCATCCGCCGAGATTTCCCGCTCCTCCCCATCGCGAATTTGGTGCGCGGTTTTCGCCGCCAGACCGAGCAGCGCCTTGATCGCTTGTCCCGTGCGACTGCGCGCTTTTGCTTCAAGCAATTGTCCGAGCAAGACGAGCGTGGTGATGACGGCCGCCGCTTCAAAATAAAGATCGATGTCTCCGTTGCGTCGGAATGAATCCGGAAAAATCCCCGGCACGACTACTGCCGCGGCGCTGTAGAAATAAGCGGCGCCGACACCGATGGCAATGAGCGTAAACATGTTGAGGCTGCGATTTACGATCGACCGCCAGGCACGCGTGAAGAAAAAGCCGCCCGCCCAAAGAACCACCGGTGTCGCCAGGGCGAACTCGATCCATTTCCCGATTTGCTTTGGGATGATCGAATCGATATGCACGCCCGGAATGGCGTGCCCCATCGCGATAAATAGCACAGGAATGGTGAGCAGGAGCGCGCTCCAGAATTTGCGGGCCAGTGAAAGAATTTCCCTTTGCTCTTCTTCGTCCATGCCGACTGTCTTCGGCTCCAGAGTCATCCCGCATTTCGGGCATTCACCCGGATGATCCTGCTCGATTTCCGGGTGCATTGGGCAGATGTAAATCATCATTGTTCTCCGTTGAGCCGTTCGCCGCGTGTGCCGCAACAAAACTTTTTTGCTGCTATCAAATGAGCGAGCCGCGGTGAATTACAACGTATGTTACCGCGCGAATTGCTGCGGTTGGGAGCGAAAGATAGTTTTCGTGTACTTTTTCATTTGCGGCAGGCAAGCCAGACTGCGAGACGTTCACCGAAGATCCATTCGTGCGTCGACTTTGATGTGGCATATCCCGTCGCCTTGATCGAGTGACTTGCCACAAACAATGCTCCGGCGATTCCATTCGATAATATCTGCTGTTTCTAATTCAGCTCGGAAATTTTTCATATGTAATTGCTTCGGTGATCCGCTGACCTTTCGGGTGCGAATCGTTAATCATGGTTTCCTTTCTTGTTGTTCCTTCAACCACTCCGAAAGCTTGGCGCGGTTCTGAGTGTCAGGCAGCGGGTTCGAGTCGCCCGCGTTTCTGATACGAGCGAGCTGCTGCTGGACTACCGGTAACTTATCACTCGTTGGGAAGCGCCGAATGAATTCCTGGCAGAGTGGAATCGCGCGCGTCGGTTCGTGCAGGACTTCGGTGAAAAGACTGATCTGATTGAACAGGCTGTTTTCATGCTGCGGATTCATCCTTTGTGCGATCGTGTATTGTTCCAACGCTTTGTCTGGTTGCCCTGAAAAGCGCAAAGCATTCCCGAGGTCGGTGCGAACGTCGGCCGTATCAATACCGCTCGCGATGGCCTGTTCATATTGCCGAATAGCTTCCGACCAGCGTTGATGGTCGTAAGCGAAATTGCCGAGAACCACGGCTGCATCGTCGGCTGAGAGTCCAGACACATCAGGGGTCGCATTGAACGCGGTGGCCGGTGGAGATAACGGCAACGGATGAAACTCTGACTTCGAACGCTGAGATGTAATCAGCCATGTCGTACCCGCTCCCACCGCAGCGGAAACGACAGCGGTCAGAATATAGTTCCAGAGACTTTGACGTGTGGAAGGTTCACTTTTATTGTTCCCAATCGGTGCGTTCATCTCCTTGCGCAATCAGAGCAAAGATAAAACGACAACTACCTCTTCGCTTTAAGTTTCGCAGGGATTAGCGCCCGTGGAATCAAGGGCGCTTCTTCTTCGGTTTGATCGGGCAGTTCACGTTTACGCCAAACCACGTAAATGACCGGGAAAATCAGCAGCTCGAGAATTGCCGAAGTAATGATGCCGCCGATCATCGGCGTGGCGATGCGTTTCATCACGTCCGCACCGGCTTGCAGGGCGGGGGACCACATGATCGGCAACAAGCCGAACAAAATTGCGCAGACGGTCATGATCTTTGGCCGGATACGTTGCACGGCGCCTTCCATCACCGCGTCGTGCAAATCTTTGACGGTGTTCATTCGCTGCTCCGCTTTGAACTTGTCCCAGGCATGATCGAGATAGAGCAGCATGACGACTCCGGTCTCTGCGCCGACGCCGGCCAGCGCGATGAGCCCCACCCAGACGGCAACGCTCATGTTGTAACCCAGCAAATAGAGCAGCCAAAACGCACCGACGAGCGAGAACGGCACGGTCAGCAGGACGATGAATGTTCTGATGACTGACCGCGTGCTGAAGTACAGAAGCACAAAAATGATCAGCAGCGTGAAGGGGACCACGACTTTGAGCCGTTCCTTGGCCGCTTGCAAATATTGGAACTGGCCGGCCCATTCGACGTAATAGCCCGGCGGATATTGAATACGCTGACTAAGATGTTGCGACGCCTTGCGCACGTAGCCGTCGATATCGCTGGTGGTGACATCGACAAAAACGAAACCGACCAGTTTGCCGTTCTCGCTGCGAACCGAGGGCGGGCCGGTTTTGTAATGGATGTCGGCCAGCATCGAAATCGGCACCTGCGCGCCAGTAGGCGTAGGCACCAGCACGCGCTTAAGCGCGTCGAGGTCCTCGCGAAAATCGCGCGCGTACCGCGTGTTGACTGGATAGCGCTCGCGGCCTTCCACGGTGGTGGTGATGTTCTTGCCACCGATCGCTGACTCGACGATATCGTTTACATCGCCGACTTTTAGTCCATAACGCGCCGCCGCTTCACGGTTGACGGTGAAGTCGAGAAAATAGCCGCCGACTGTGCGCTCGGCGAAAACGCTCCGCGTGTTTGGAAACTCAGCCAGCTCTTTCTCGATCTCAACGGCAAGCTTTTGAATCTCGGCAAGATCAGGTCCAAAGACTTTCACGCCGAGGATGCTGCGAAACCCCGTGGTGAGCATTTCCGTGCGCGTCTGGATTGGCATCCAGAAAATGTTCGCCATGCCCGGCGTCTTGATGTTCGCGTTGACTTCGGCGAGAAGCTTCTCCCAGGTCATTCCGCGCCGCCATTGATCGGCTGGCTTGAGGGCGACGACGGTCTCAAACATCGATAACGGCGCGGGATCGGTCGGCGTGTCGGCCTGCCCGGCTTTACCGAAAACTGTCACGGCCTCAGGAATCTTTTTTAATTGTCGGTCTTGTATTTGGAGAATCTTTGTCGCTTCGGTGATTGACATTCCCGGGACGGCGGTCGGCATGTACAGCAGCGTGCCTTCGTTCAGCGGCGGCATGAATTCGGAGCCGAGCTTCTTGTACGGGAAAATCGTGAGCAGCAAAACAACAAGCGCCGCGCCGAGCGTGAACCAGCGGTAGCGCAACGCGAAATCTGCGAACGGCTGATAGGCGCGGATCAAAAACCGGTTCACTGGGTTCTTGATCTCAGGCGTGATTTTCCCCCGGATGAGCAGTGTCATTAGCACCGGCACAAGCGTCACGCCGAGAAACGACGCGAAGAACATCGCAAACGTTTTTGTGAAAGCGAGCGGCCTGAACAGCCGCCCTTCCTGTGCCGTGAGCGAAAAGACCGGAACAAAGCTGACCGTGATTACGAGTAGTGCGAAGAAAAGAGCGCGGCCGACTCCTTTGGCCCCGGCGATGATCACCTCCACGCGCTCGAGATTATTCGGCTCCCGCCTGTGCGTTTCCCGGAAATGCTCCAGTTGCTTATGCGCATTCTCGATCATGATGATCGCCGAATCGACCATCGCGCCAATGGCGATGGCGATTCCGCCCAGGGACATGATGTTGCTCGTCACATGCATCCACCACATCGGCACGAACGAAAGAATGATCGCGATCGGCAGTGTGATGATGGCCACCAGCGCTGAGCGGATGTGCCAGAGAAAAACCAGACAAACCAGCGCGACGACGATGCTTTCTTCGATCAGCTTCTCACGCAATGTGGCGATGGCGCGTTTGATCAAATCGCTGCGGTCATACGTCGTGACCACGTGCACGCCATCAGGCAACGAAGCTTTGATTTCTTCCAGCTTCTTTTTTACACCGTCGATGACATTGAGCGCGTTCTCGCCGTAACGCATCACGATGATGCCGCCAACGACTTCGCCACGCCCATCGAGTTCCGCTACACCGCGCCGGATATCACCGCCGAGATGGACGTTTGCGACATTTTTCAGATAAACCGGCGTGCCGTTTTGGACTTTGAGAACAATGTTCTCGATGTCCTCGATCTTCTTGATGTAGCCGCGGCCGCGAATGTAATACTCGGTCGTTGCGACTTCGAAAATTTTACCGCCCACGTCGGCGTTACTCATTTTGATGGCGTTGACGACCTCGCTGACCGGAATGTTGTAAGCGACCAGTGCGTTTGGATCGAGGTCGACCTGATATTGCTTAACGAAGCCGCCGACCGGCGCGACTTCTGCGACGCCTTTTACTGAGGAGAGCGCGTAACGCAGGTTCCAATCCTGAATGGAACGCAGCTGCGCGAGATCGTGCTTCTCGCTGTCGTCAACCAGCGCGTATTCGTAAACCCAGCCTACCCCGGTCGCGTCCGGTCCGATTGTTGGGTTCACTCCTTCGGGAAGCGAACCGCGCACTGAATTCAGGTATTCGATTACGCGTGAGCGCGCCCAATAAATGTCGGTGCCATCCTGAAAAACGACGTAGATGAACGATTTGCCGAACATCGATTCGCCGCGGACGAATTTCACTTTTGGCGCGGCGATGAAGACGCTGGAAATTGGATACGTGATCTGGTCTTCAACCAGATCGGGCGAGCGCCCTTCCCACTCGGTGTAAACGATCACCTGCACGTCGCTCAGATCCGGAATCGCATCCAGCGGTGTGTGGATGAGGCCATAAAAGCCTGCGGCGAGAGCGAAGATTGTGAGAATGAAAACGAGGAACTTATTCCGCGCACTCCACTCAATAATACGATCGATTAGTGTCTCACTGTTGCCAGCAGCGGTGACTTCGCTCCGCGAAATTGGCCCAGCTTCAATCATGGTTTGGTGCCAGGGGTAACGCTTTCTTGCGGTGTTGGCTCTTCGTCGAATCCTCTCAGCGCGCCTTGGACTTTTGATTCGGCGTCGATGAGAAAATTCGCGCTCGCGACGACGCGTTCGTTTTCTTGCAGTCCGCTTTGCACCTCGTAGATGTCGCCATATTTCGTGCCAAGCTGGACGATGCGCGGCTCAAGTTTGCCTTCGCCTTTATCGACAAAGACGATGCTACGCGTGCCGGTCGGCATCACGGCACTGACGGGAACGGTGAGCGCCGCGCCCATGTCCATTTCCAACTCGGCATTCACGTACATCCCGGGGCGCAGTTTGAAATCGGGATTCGGAATATCGATCCGCACCTTGGCCGTGCGTTTCGTCGCGTCGAGAAACGGATCAATCAGACTGATCGTGCCGTCGAAGTTCTGGCCAGGATACGACTTTGCGGTGATGGCGAGCTTTTGCCCCACTTGAAGCATCGACAACTCATTCTCGTAAAATTCGGCCCACAGCCAGACGACGCTGAGGTCGGCAACCTCTACAAGCAAGTCGCCCGTTTTTACGTTCTTGCCTTGCTCGACGGGCACCGACTGCACCACTCCGCGAAATGGTGAGAGCAGCGTGAGCGTGTCAGAAGCCTTTCTCTTTTTTTCCAACTCTGCGATCTGCTCTCCAGTCACGTTCCAGAGTTGGAGCCGGCGCTTGGCCGATTCGATCAAGCGCTGCGGGGTTTCACGCGCGTCTTTGCTTTTGGCTTGGTCACGCATGCGCAACAACTCAACGAACTCCCGCTCGCTGGTGAGCAAGTCGGGGCTGTAGATCGACAACAGCGGCGCATTTTTATCGACGAGTTCGCCAGGCGCGGTGACATCCAGCTTTTGCACGTAGCCGTCCACGCGCGATACGAATTGCCAGTTGCGTGTTTTATCGGGCACAATCAAACCAACCGCGCGGATTGTGTGGGCAAGCGGTTTGCGCTCCACCTTCGCGTAGCGCACCCCGATTTGCTGCTGACGTTCGACTGGGACAACGAATTCGCTCGGCTTTTCGACGCCCTTCATCTCTCCCTCTTTCATGCCTGGCATGCCGGGCATCCCTTGCATTTCGCCGCTCGGCGCCTTTTTCTCGCCGCCTTTTATTTCATCTCCTTGCGGTTGCGGCGTAGCTTCGCCGCCCTCCTTCTTCATCACGGGCACGAGATCCATCGAGCAAATGGGGCATTTTCCAGGATCCTTCGAATGCACCGACGGGTGCATCGTGCAGGTCCAGTAATCGACGTTACTCGGTTTCCCCGTGGTGCTTTTCTTCGAGCAGGACGCGGCGCCAGAAAGAAGCGCAACGAGCATGATCAACAGCGCAAATTTTTGCACAAAGAGTTTCATCGTCATTTGCTTCCTTTCGATAACGCTGGCGCGGGCGAATAAATGTCTGCGCCAATGACTGCCTCCAACTCAGCGACAGCGACTTGATAGTGTGCCAAATGCTCGCGCCCCATTGCTTGGATGTCGCGCAGGTTGCGTTGTGCGCTGATCCAATCGAGAAACGTCGCTTTTCCCGACTCATAACTCAGCCCTGTCGCCTCAAATGCCTGCTGTGCCTGTGGCACGAGCTTGTCGCGGAAAAGTTCGACGTGATGATGAAACGTCTCGATCTTTGCCAACTGATCGCGCAACAGCCGCAACGCTTCCTTTTGTTCGCGCTCGAGTCCTTGCTCGGCGGCTGCAAGATTCGCGCGCGCCTCGCGCACGCCGGCTGAGTATTTGCTAGGATTTACCCATGGAACTGTGAACAACACGCCAGCGTCGAGTTCACTCACTGTCTCGGCGGCATCATTGTAACGCTGACCTTTGATACTGATTGCTGGATCGGGAATCCATGCGCGGTGCGCTAGCTGAAGTTTTGACTTCTCGCCGTCGATCTTCGCGCGCGCCATCTGCACTTCGGGCCGTTGCGCCAGCGTGATCGCGTGCAACCTGCTCACGGAGAGATGCGCGTGGTTAACAGTTGCCGTGACTGGCGCGCCAAGCGGCGCAAACGCGTCGCGGTTCATGAGCGTGTTCAGCTGCGACTGTGCGTCAGACAAATTCCGCTCCAGATCCCGCCGCGCTTCCAGCAGCTTGCTATAGTCCGTCTCGGCAACGAGCACATTCGCCGCGCTCTCCAATCCAGTCTCGTACCGGGAACGGCTGATGTCGGCGATTTGTTTCAGCGAAGTGAGATTTTTGCTGTTGATCTCAAGTTGTTCATAAGCATTCGCCAGCTGGAAGTAAGTGGCGCGCGCCTTCGCAATCGCATCGAGCTGCGCGCGCCGGACTTCTTCAAAGATTGACAACGCTTCGGCCGCAGCTGCACGTCCGCGCACAAGGTTTTTTCCAGTGATTGGGATCAGTTGCTCGATGGCGAGTGTTTGATCCATGAATGCATTCGGCGGCACATCCACAAAACGCCGCACGCGTGATTCGCCCACGACTCGCGGGTCATCCCACGCGTTGGCTTGCCGCACTCGCTGCATCGCGGCCCGCCAGCGGCTCTCCGCTTCTTTGATCGCCGGATTATTCTCCAGGACGGTGCGCGTGACTTCGCCTAACGAGAGTCGCGGCGAAACAGCGGTGTATTCTCCGCCATTAGCGGCGATCTGACTTCGAACTAATAAAGTTGTAGCTAATAAGATTAAAAAAGTTGTTGTTTTCATTGATCCAGGACTGCGATTGAAGTCTTGTAGCCACGCGCCTATGGCGTGTTTCGACGGCTCACAAAGCCGTGGCTACAGGGCACACCTCGGGCGTTAGCGGCCCTGGATCAGATGAGAAACGTGCAGAGCAACGCTAGCCGCGGCGGTGAGTTCGCCGATGGTGTTCTTGCATGAAGCCGGAACTGCTCAGCTCCGGCTTCACAACTTGAGAAAGACAGTGCGGTAACAAAGCCGGTTACCTTCAGTTGTTGACTGGAATCAGCTTTAGCGAGCGGCTGCGACGGCGGCGCCGTGTTTTTTGGCGATACCGCGCAACAGGTTTTGTTAGCGCAGCAACCTGACTGACAAGCTTTTTGACTTGGCGCGCTGGAGAGGATGCATGATCGCGCAGCAAGGCCCACCGGAGCCGTGAAAAGCGCGGCGGCCATCGCCATCGAAATTATAATCCTGCTCAGCATTGACTTGCGTATAGCACAAGTTAGACCGCGCGTCGAGGAAAGCGTTCAGCGCCTTGCTGCTCTTACTCGTGCTCCTGCTCGTGATCGGGGATTACAATTACGAGCACGAGAAGTTTTGGGTCGCCCTTGCAACGGGCCTTTGGTCAATCGCGAAAGCTTTCGAGGTTGCAACCAATATGTTACTTGTAATTATGGAGGGCAGCGAAAAATGATCCACAAGGAGGAAGCCATGAGAAATGAAAATTTAGAGTCCGTAGCGAGAAAGCTTGTCGCCCCCGGCAAGGGGATCTTGGCAGCCGATGAAAGCTCGCCGACGATCGAAAAGCGATTGAAGAGCATTAGTGTTCCTTCGACGGAAGAAAACCGGCGGGCATATCGCGAAATCTTGTTTACCACTGCCGGGGCGGGCGAATTTATCAGCGGCGTGATTCTCTTCGACGAGACGATTCGGCAGAAGACTCGTGATGGTCGCACCTTCGTCGAAGCGCTGGAGCAGCAGGGGATCATTCCCGGGATCAAAGTGGATAAAGGTGCCAAGACGATGGCGAATTTCCCTAGCGAGAAAATCACTGAAGGGCTTGACGGATTGCGCGATCGACTAACGGAATATCGGCAGTTGGGAGCGCGCTTTGCAAAGTGGCGTGCGGTGATCGCGATTGATGAGAAAATTCCCACGCGTACGTGCATCGAGGCGAACGCGGAGGCCTTGGCGCGTTACGCGGCCCTCTGCCAAGAAACGGACCTGGTGCCAATCGTCGAACCGGAAGTGCTCATGGATGGCGTTCATACAATCGAACGGCATTTCGAAGTAACCGAGCAAACCCTGCGAAGCGTTTTCGATGCTTTGGCCGAGCACCGCGTCGTGTTGGAAGGGATGCTGTTGAAGCCAAACATGGTCCTTTCGGGGAAAGAATGTCCGCAGCAAGCTTCAGTGCAGGAAGTTGCCGAAGCTACCGTGCGCTGCATGAAACGCGTGGTGCCGGCCGCTGTTCCCGGCCTTGTCTTTCTTTCCGGCGGTCAAACTGACTTGCAAGCTACCGAACATCTCAATGCGATGAATCAGCCGAGCGACCTGCCATGGCAGTTGAGTTTTTCATTCGGGCGCGCTTTGCAAGCTCCTGTGCTCAAAGCCTGGAAAGGCGATGCGGCGAATGTGCCGGCCGCGCAGCAAGCGTTTCATCATCGCGCCTTGTGCAATAGCAAAGCGCGGTTCGGCAAATACAGCCAGGAAATGGAAGCCGCGAAGGTAGCTGCATGAAATCCGGCCTCATAATTGTACGACTGTTCCTCGCAATATCTGTTGCGTGCTTTTTGACGGCGGCTACATCGCTCTTCGCCGAATCCCATCCGCACCCACCAATTCAAAGATTGCCACAGGTAACAACAACGTCCCCGCAGAACACTCCGACGCAGCAAGTCAGCACGGTCGATATTTCTGCGGGCATCAAAAGGCATATCGCGAGCACTCGCAAACAATCCAGCGACAAGAGGTTTCACATCAACTATCAAGGCAAGAATCTCGCGCTCGATTTGATTAAGATCCATGACGAACAGCTTTCCAGTCTAGGAGGCGGCAAATATTTCGCCTGTGTGGATATGAAAGCTACGGACGGCACAGTCTATGACATTGATTTCTTCATGGCCGGACAGCCGGGGGGCATGAAGGTCACGGAAACTTCTGTCCATAAAGTCAACGGCAAGCCGCTTTACAACTGGAAAGAAGAAAACGGCGTTTGGAAGAAAGTGCGGGTCTCGTAAGTGCGAACGCCGGAATCCGTTGCGATCCGCGTAATCCGCGGTCTGGGTAAAAACCGGGTTGCGCTGCGCGACATGAAATTGTAGGGCAGGCACTCCGCCTGCTGATTTGCAGCGTGGCAAGCGAGACGCTTGCCCTACAACGATTCGTCCGCCGTTTGCTTGCCAAGCCCGTAGCTTTAGCGAAGGCTGGTCGCGAAATGCCGAAGATATTCTTTATTACTACGGCGATCGATTACACCAATTCGCCGCCGCACATCGGACACGCTTATGAAAAAGTGCTGGCCGATGTGATCGCGCGCTATCATCGGCTTAAGGGCGAGAAAGTTTTCTTTCTCACCGGTGTCGATCAACATGGCCAAAAAGTCCAGCAATCGGCTGCCAAAGCCGGCAGTCCGCCATCGGAGTTCGTCAAAGAGATTACGCAAAAGTTTATCGATCTCTGGAAGAAACTCGGCGTCCGCTACGACGAATGGGCCGAGACCACGAGCGATCGTCACAAGAAAGTCGTTCAAGGAATTTTGCAACGGCTGTTCGATGCGGGGCAAATCTACAAAGACAAACAGGCCGGCTATTACTCAGTCCGTCAGGAACAGTTTTTAACCGACAAGGAACGCGGCCCCGACGGCCAATTTGGTCCCGAGTGGGGAGAAGTCGAATTTCGCGAGGAAGAAAATTATTATTTCAAGCTAAGTCAGCACAAGGAATGGCTGCTTCGTTATCTCGAGGAGCGTAAGGACGCCGTCATTCCCGATTTTCGTCAAACCGAATTGCGCAATGCAGTTGGGCGGCTGAGTGGGGATCTTTGCATTTCGCGTCCGAAATCGCGGCTCGATTGGGGTATCGAGCTAACGTTCGACAAGAATTTCGTCACCTACGTCTGGTTCGATGCGCTGATGAACTACATCAGCTTCGCCGGTTACGATCCCAGTCTCTCAACTCTCAAGTCTCAACCATCGACTTTCCGCGACAAATGGCCTGCTTTGCAAATCATCGGAAAAGACATTCTCGTTCCGGCGCATGGGATTTACTGGCTCATCATGCTGCACGCAATCGGCTTTCTCGACGAACAAATGCCGCAGTTGCTCGTTCATGGCTGGTGGAACCTCGGCGGCGCTAAGATGAGCAAGAGTGCCGGCAACATTATCGATCCATTCGTCCTGGTCGATAAGTACGGCGCCGACGCGCTCCGCTATTATTTGATGAGCGATATCGCAACCGGAAAAGACGCGGATTTTTCTGAGGAGCGACTAATTGCTACGTGCGACAGCGATCTCGCAAATGTAATTGGTAATTTGGTTAACCGGACATTGAACATGGTTATTCGATATCGTGACGGTCGGATAACTCATGTTAAGGATAAAGATCTTGCTCCCGGTGGCCCAGGATCGGTTGAACTGCAAAAGCTAGTTGAAGTTGAGGCGCCGCGATCCTTGGAGGTCTACACACAGGAAATGACTTCCTTTCAAATCACAAAAGCTGCGGGGATGGCGGTAAATCTGGGGCTCTATGGAAACGGAATTGTCGAAGTCACTGCGCCTTGGCGTCTCGCGAAAGATTCGTCGCAAGATCGAAGACTCGACTCTGTCCTATACCATCTCGTCGAATTAGTTCGCGTCATTGCGATTTTGATTTCGCCTCTGCTGCCGCGAGCGGCGCATGGAATTTTCGATCAGCTGAATTGGAGGATGGACCTTAGCGGAAAAGATGAGCGATTTGCACTCGTGGATGCAGAGTGGGGGAGATTGCCCCACGGGCATGTCGTTGGCAAACCCGTGCCGTTGTTCCCGAGAATCGAGGCGGATTAATTAACCACCAAGAACACGAAGGGGCACGGAGTGGAATTTAATCCTTCGTAAGCTTCGTGCCGTTCGTGGTGATTGATGGGATTACTGCCCGCATTCTTCGAAGGCGGCGGGCTCGCCG
>WNGH01003884.1_pt1 | contig 14790 bp, 10 predicted proteins | sample 5400631 | NCBI WGS metagenome assembly WNGH01 (sample SAMN13153373, study PRJNA577476) | soil metagenome | isolation source: 115 cm soil or saprolite under Garry oak tree replicate 1 | place: USA:California | collected 2016-06-15
AAGATTTTGACTCAGCGATGCGTGCCTATGAAAAAGGGGAATACGCGACGGCCTTGACAGAATTCACCGCTGTAGCGGAGCAAGGCAACCAGGAGGCTCAGCTTATCGTTGGCAAGATGTACATGATAGGCCAGGGCGTTGAAAAGGATTCTGAACAGGCCATTCAATGGTTTAAGGCAGCCGCCGGTCAAGGCAACACCGACGCTCAATTCTTTCTGGGCGCGATGTATCTGCTGCCCCAGAGGGACATTGCAGAAGGGTTGAAATGGCTGAGGCTTTCCGCGGACCAGGGAATGCAAGATGCTCAGTTCCTCCTCGGCATGGCCTACTTGAAGGGTGGTCAAGATCTCGCGCGCGATTTCGTACAGGCGGATATGTGGCTCCGGTTGGCCGCCGCGCACGACGGTGAATTTTATCAATCACAGCTTGGTGCAGCCGAAAAACAGATGACTCCAGATCAGATCGCCCAAGGCAAAGCACTCGCCGAAGCGTGGGAGCCGAAAGTCGCAGCCGATCCAAGCGCGGAGAAAGACTAGAACCGCCCCGGCGTGGAAGACGTTCAAAAAAATAAGCGCGGACGTTATAGCCCGCGCTTAACCAATTCTTACAATCGAACTAATTCGTGCTCGTGCCGCGGCGCGAGATTTCCGCCTGGATACACTCGGAAACGATACTCCACATCTTGACATATCGATCCGTGCCGACGATGAACGGATTCGGATCACTCGCTTTGATCGTCTTCAGCTTTGCGAGCTTTTCGGGCATACCGTCGAAGATCGCGTGGTTCTGAAGCTCCACTTCGACCTTCATCTTCTTCGCTGTTTCAAGGTAATGGGCAATGGACTGGGTATATTGCTTCAACCCATCCGTTGTGATTCGATCTACGGTAAGAATGGTGCCGCCAAAGAGTCCCGCTATACGGGTCTTCCCCTTGTCCTTAACCGGAAATATAAACGCGAGCGAGCCCGGAGTATGCCCTGGGATCGCAACAGTGGTGACTGTCACGTTTCCCAGTTTGACCGGCTGGCCTTCTCGAAGGACCAGATCTTTTTTCGGCCTCGCCTGGTTCGCATTCGCGTTCTGATTTGCCGGTGGATTGGCGGGATACATCAAGTCCCAATCTGCCGCCGTGGTCCCAACTTTCGTGCCGTAATGATCCTGGAAATACTTTGAGCCGCCGAAGTGGTCCGCGTGGCCATGACCCAGGAGGATGTATTTGACCTTTGCCGGCTCCATACCGAGTTTCTGCAGTCCAGGAACAACCACCGATTCGACCCTGTCGGTATACCCGGAGTCGATCAAAAGGATCCCGTCTGAAGTGGTAATCGCATAGACCGTCGTTTCCGAGTTGCCTACCGCATAAACATTATCAAAAAGCTTTACGGGTTCGAGCTCCGGTGCGTTTGCGTTGTTCGCCCGGGTGTTGGCGGGTATGCAGAAGAAATTGTACGGATTGGCTAGGAACGCGTCGTTACCTGCCATTTTCTTGGCTGCGTCGATGTGCGCCAAAGATTGAGGGTTATCTGGCTTGGGTGCGGGAGCAGCACCCCGCCCAACGCCCTGACCGAAGATGGCGAGCGCCATGCAAAGCATCCAGCATGGCACGATGGGGAAAATGATCGTCTTTGACATACGTTTCTCTCCTTCTGTTTCGTATTCGCGCTCTAACGAAGCGCAAACGCGGGCTAAAGCCCGCGACTGGAGTTTGGACATTTGCCGCGAGCGTTGGAACGCGAAATTCCCCTCTCTGGAAAGGAGGGGTGGACGCGCCATCAAGAAATATCCCCGTTCCTTTGCTAGGCGCGGACGGGGTGGTCAGTCCAGCAACACGTTCCATTCCTGACCACCCCGTCTGCGCCCGCTAAGGAAGCTTCGCGGCATTTTCTTAATGGGCGCATCCACCCCTCCTTTGCAAGGAGGGGAATACGCCCTTCCGGTGACGATACTCATGTTTCGTACGCTTTCACTTGTCCCCGATAACGAAAAAACGTCCAAACTCCAGCGCGGGCTAAAGCCCGCGATTACATGCCTACCTGCCGCATTCTACATGTAGTCGCGGGCTTCAGCCCGCGTTTGCATCCTTCGAGAGGCTAGTTCGACGACTGCCTTGGATGCAACGTGAGCTTCTGAATTCGCCAATTCGTGATCTCGCCCACGAAGACTTCGTTTTCACTCCGGCAGTCGATTTCATGGACCGTGCCGAATTCCTTCAGCAGCTTCCCTGCCGTGCCAAATTTGCCCAGGACTCGTCCGTCGAGGGTCATCTTATAGATCTCCCCGTTGTCCATAGATGTGCTGGGGTTGGAGTTCGAGGTGTACAGATACTGCGGGGAGCCCAGGGTTATGCAGATAGCATACGGCGCGCCGACATTGGTGTACTGGGTCTTGAAGTTTCCGTCGTTGTCGAAGACTTGAATGCGCTTGTTTTCCCGGTCACCGACATAGACGTTCCCTTGAGCATCTGCCGCGATGGCGTGCGGGACATTGAATTGGCTGGGCGCGGTCCCTCGCGAACCCCAGGATTTGATAAACCGGCCGTATTTGTCGAACTTCGCAACCCGGGAGTTGCCGTAGCCGTCCGCAACGAAGATGTTTCCGGCGGCGTCCCAGGCAACGTCGGTTGGGCGATTGAAATTGTCGCCGGGGATTCCCGCGCCGGCTGCCGCTCCCGCGCCGCCGCCGCGTCCGGCTCCAGGACCTGCTGGTTCACCGGCCGGAACACGAAGCGCCTCGGGCTTTCTACCCAGCGTCATCAGAACTCGTCCATCGGGATCAAATTTGATGATCATGTTTGAGCCTTCATCAATGACCCAAATGTTGTCCTGCCGATCAATCCGTACAGCGTGCGCAAAGACGAATCCATACAAACCTTGACCGATCTCGCGGAGGTACTTTCCCGTTTGATCGAACTCAAAGAGCCGCGCAGCGCTGCGGGCAAACGTGCGGTTCGTGCCGATCGTTACTCTGGGGGAGCCCGTACGGGTGTAAACAAAAATATGCCCCTTCGAATTTGTCGCCACGCCCACCGCTTCTCCCAAATAAAGATTGTCGGGCAACTTCAAGAGATTGGCGGCAGAGTCGTATGGGATCTCCGAAACGGAGTTCTGCGCGATGGATGGGCTCGCGAAAAGCAGTGCCGCCGCGATCAAGAAAAGCTTTAATGAACGCTTCATTGAACCCTCCGAAGGATGTTTACCTCGATGAGGTTTGAGTCCGCGGTTTCAGGATGATCTTTTGCACCCGCCAGGCCGTAATCTCAGCAACGACGAGTTCGTTTTCGTTCCGGCAGTCCATAGCGTGAACCGTGCTGAACTCTCCGGCCTGCTTGCCTGGCTTTCCAAATTTGCCCACGACCGTCCCATCCAGTTCCATCTTGTAAATCTCACCGCTCACGGCCATCTGGCGCGAATCGTTGTTGTCGGGATTCGAGTTTGAGCTGTAGAGGTATTGATGCGGTCCTGGACTAATGCACACCGCCCATGGGGCGCCGACGTTGTCGTAAATTTTCACGAGGTTCAAGTCACTATCGAAGACTTGAATTCGCCGGTTTCCCCGGTCTGCAACGTAGATGTTTCCCTTCGCGTCGGCCGTGATCGAGTGCGGGGTATTGAGTTGACCGGGCTGCGTTCCTCTCGTGCCCACGGACTTGATGAACCTGCCATTCTTGTCGTACTTCGCGACGCGTGAGTTGCCATAGCCATCGGAGATGAAGATGTCTCCCGCTGGATCCCATGTGACATCGGTGGGACGATTGAATCGATAGGGCTGCGCCGCTGGCGGCGGTGTCCCTGGAGCGGCCGTCGCCTCCACTCCCTCAACCGCTTCCGGCCGCCTCCCCATTGTCATGAGGACGCGGCCTTCAGGGTTGAACTTGATGACCATGTTGGTCCCCTCATCCACAGCCCAGATGTTGTCCTGCGAATCCACCCGTACGCCGTGAGCCATCTCAAAACCATACAAGCCCTGGCCGATCTCGCGGACAAAGTTTCCATTTTGATCGAACTGAAACAGACGCGTTTCTCCGCTGCGGGTGAAAACAAAAACATGTCCTTTGGAATTCCGCGCCACACCAATGCCTTCGCCCAGATACAGGTTCGGCGGCAGCTTCAGAAAGTTCGGGACGGAGTCGTAGGTTATTTCGGGCGCCGTCGCGAACGCTGGCGCCCGCGGCGGTACATTTTGCTGTGCGAACAAGAGACCCGTCAAAAACAGAATGCCGGCAGCCGAACAACATATTAGATATCTCTTCATGGAACCTCCGTGAAGACAGTCCGAGTTTTTACCGTTTTCCTATTTAGCCTTGCGGTTTGCAGCAGACTCTACACTAACGTCCAGCGGCCTTGCCAGAAAATTGCGGTCGGGGAGTCAGGGGTCAGGGGTCGGGGGCCGGGACGCTGTTCCTGATCCCTGACCCCTGATCCGGACCACGCCTCAGGCAACCGCTTTTCGGGAAGTCTCCGCTTTTAATTGTTCCTTCAAACTCTGTTGCAATTCGATAATCGCTAATTCCGTTTCCGCAATTTGCTTTCTAATGCCCAAAATTCTGAGCTTTTTTTCTGCAATCTGAATTTCCACGTCGAGCTCCTGCATTTCTCTTTCTTGTTCCGGTGTCATTTCTGCCGTTCCTTTCCGAGTCTTTAGGCTGCGGGTGTGAGATGGATTTTTACGCCACACCGTGACAGAAGAGGTCCGAGTGGGCAGGGGGGGTTTGTATTCAATTGGCTCCGACACGGTGTATAGTTTTCTCGATTCATGGGCGAATGCGATATCGACTAACGTCAGGAGGTAGTTATGGGTTCCGAATGGTTGAAGCACGAGCGCACGAGAATGAGCCGGCGGTCATTTCTTGGTTCCGGAACGATAGCGGCAGCGAGCATTTTTGCAGGTGGTCCGTGGACCAGGGCGCTCGCGCAAGACGCGAGAGGTACAACCATGACCGCCGCCGTCCAAACAAGCGCAGGGAAAATCCGCGGTCTTGTTCGATACGGAGTCCATCAGTTTTGGGGGGTTCCCTATGCAGCATCAACCGAGGGCGCGAACCGCTTCATGCCTCCGGTGAAAACCGCAGCGTGGACGAGTGTGCGGGATTGTTTCCAGGTAGGGCACAGGGCTCCGCAGGATGCAGATGGTCCGATTTCGGAAGTATGGTCGTTAGACAGAAGAGAGCCGGATGGCGAGGACTGTCTCACGATCAATGTCTTTACTCCCGGTTCGGGTAATGGGCAGAGACCCGTCATGGTGTGGTTGCATGGTGGTGGTTTCTCCGGTGGATCTGGTAATTGGGTGCTCTATGACGGCACAAACCTGGCACGCAAGGAAGATGTCGTTATGGTGGCGGTGAATCACCGGTTGAACCTGTTCGGCTTCTTGCACCTCGCCGATCTTGGCGGCGAGAAGTGGGCGAACTCGAGCAATGTTGGTATGCAGGACATTGTGGCCGCGCTCGCATGGATCAAGGACAACATCTCCGCATTTGGCGGCGATCCCCGCAACGTGACCATCTTCGGCCAGTCCGGAGGAGGCGGCAAGGTCACGACGCTGATGGCCATGCCATCGGCGAAGGGACTATTTCATCGCGCCATCGCGATGAGCGGCTCGGCCCTTCGGGGGACGCCACGGACAAATGCAACGAAGGCAGCCGAAGAGTTTCTCGCCAGACTCGGACTCAAGAGCAACCAGCTCGATGAACTCCAGAAGATGCCATTTAAGCAATTGCAGGAGGCGTTCGAGAGACGGCCCGGCATCCAGGGTCTCGCAGGCGGCCCCGTAGTTGACGGTAAGTCGCTTCCAACCGATCAGTGGTACCCGGCCGCACCGGAAGTTTCGGCAACCGTTCCATTCATGCAAGGCTCGGTTGAGACCGAGGACGCGTGGAATGACCCACCGCCGCCGCTCGAGATGCCTGAGGAAGAAATGTTCACGCGCGTCAAGCGGATCGCACGCAACGACGACGGGAAGGCCAGGAACCTCGTCGCCCTCTACCGGAAGACGCATCCCGGCATCACCAACACCGACGTCTGGCTGATCATGAATGCGGACAACACGCGACGCGCAAACGCGCAAACGCTGGCCGAACTCAAGGTCGCACAGGGCAAGGCAGCAAACTACCAATACTACTTCAACTGGCGATCGCCCGTGCATCACGGTCAAATGAAGTCGTACCACACTCTGGATATTCCGTTCGTGTTGTACAACGTGGACATCGCCGCCTCGATGACCGGCGCAGGTCAGGAACGCTACGCGCTCGCCCACAAGATGAGCGCCGCCTATGCCGCATTCGCGCGCACCGGAAATCCAAACCATACGGATCTTCCGAATTGGCCAGCGTACAACCTGACTCAGCGCCCAACCATGATCCTGAACAACGACTGCAAGGTCGTGAACGATCCAAACCGTGAAGAACGTCTGGCGTTGAAGGCGGTCCGGGATGCGCAGCAGAGTCAGTAAGGGACATACGCAAAAGATTTGGTCGCGAATTACGCGAATTGCGCCAATGGAAGTTCCCCGCGGCCCCTTCGCGTAATTCGCGGCCAGGAACGTTGAATTACGATGCGGTTCTTGGGATTGTCGTTAGACAAAAATCGCCGGCTTCCGCGACTGGGCCTGATGGCCCTCGCCCTGCTTATCCCCGCAACTGGGGTCGCGCTGCTTCAGGTACGCAACTCCAAAACGGCCGCTATACCGGCGGAACCTGTAGCGGACCTGCAACAGAAAATCGACGCCGGCCAAGTGAAGCTCGAATTCGAACCCAATCAAGGATACCTGCGCTCGCTGTTGAAGAACCTGAAGATTCCCATCTCATCGCAGACCCTGGTGTTTTCGAAATCGAGTTTCGATCTCGGGCTCATTTCGCCGTCGAATCCGCGCGCACTGTATTTCAACGATGATTCTTACGTAGGTTGGGTTCCGCCTTCGCCCATAATTGAGATCGCCTCCGTCGATCCGAAGGCCGGCGCGGTTTTCTACACGCTTAGCCAGGAGAAGACATCTCGACCAAAGTTCGAGCGGAAGACCGAAGAGTGCCTGGTCTGCCACGACACGTTCCAAGCCGCAACTCAAGTTCCGCGGCTTCTCATGCTATCCGTGCTCCCGAATCCCGCGGGCAACGCAATAAAAGCGGCGGCGCTCATCACCAACGATGAGAGTCCTCTGAGAGAACGCTGGGGCGGCTGGTACGTCACGGGGACGCACGGCAGTCAGAGGCATTTGGGCAACACGATCGTAAAGGCGGCCGAATCCGACATCGACAATATCAAAAACTACGTCGCGAAAATGGACCTCTCTACGGGCGCGAATGTGACGGACCTCCGCCCTTGGTTCGACACAAAACCGTATCTGAGCGCACACAGCGACATCGTTGCGCTGATGGTTCTTGGACATCAGACTCACGTTCATAATCTGATCAATTTCGCGCGCTATGGGTTACAGTCCGCAATGCGGGAAAAGCAAGATTCGAAGACCGCGATGGATATCGTTAAAGACGATGTCGAGAAGATTGTGAGAGCGATGGTGTTCGCAGGTGAGGCGCCCCTTACCGAATCCATCACAGGGACGTCGGGTTTTGCCTCGGACTTCGTGAATCAAGGAACCCGGGACAGTCACGGGCGGTCTCTGCGGGATTTGGACCTGAAGCACAGGTTGTTTCGATATCCGCTGAGCTACGTCATCTACTCCAAGACTTTCGATGAAATGCCGGATCCCATTAGAGCCTACGTCAACCGCCGGTTGCGTGAAGTGCTGAACGGACAGGATAAGAGTGAGAACTTCGCCTTTCTGTCTGAATCGGACCGCGAGGCAATTCTCGGAATCCTCGAAGAGACCAAACCTGAATTTTTCAATTGAGGAAAACGTGCAATGCCAGAAGCCCGTCAACTCGTTCGTATCAAAGTCGCCCCAAAGGGAATGGGACTCAACGATTTCGTCGCGCAGGGAGAAGGATTCTTTGCCGGCGAAGGCCTCGATGTTGAGTTTGACTGGAAGACATTTCGCGGCACCCAGTCGAGTTGGAAAGGGATGGAGTATTTCGAGCGCCCGCAAGACAAGGCGGTCGACGAACAGGTGATTCAGTGCGCCTGTCTCTGGGGAACCATCAGCAACGCGAGCGCGGGCATGGGTCTAATTGTCCCCGATTGCTACGGCATCTCACCGTGGGCGATCTTCGTGCGACCCGGCTCGAAAATCCGGATGCCGGAGGACCTAAAGGATGTCCCAGTTGCGGTCGGGATGCGCGCCGGGAGCCATTTCAACGTGCCCTATCGGCTTGAAAAGTACATGCCTCTGGAGAGGATCAGGACCGTCAATGTGGGAGGCTTCGGCGCGCGGCTCAAGGCTCTGCTCGAGAATGAAGTTGAAGCGGCCAGCCTGCTTCCCCCACAGATCGACATGGCGAAACAGCTAGGTTTGCGCGAGATCATCGCCGACGAATTTAAGACCTTATGGTGGGTGCCCCAGTCGGCGGCCGAAGTGGGTGTGCGCGGTTACCTGCGGGCGCTCGATCGAGCCGAGCGGGCGCTCGAAGCGGACCTGCCGAAGTACCTCCAGCTGTGGAAACACTGCATACCGCCCGAATTCGAAGACCGGCGTTGGGATTTCGAGCGCTTCACCCGCGGCGAGCGTTTCGTCTATCAACCCATCACGCGCGAGGAATTCGTCGAGGTCTTCAATCAGGTCGAGCGTTGGGGCCTCGACCAATATCTGAATAACCGGTCCTTCGACAGTTTGATCTACCATCCGGCCCGTTGAGTACCAGAGAATGCAGCGAAGCTACCTCCGGATATCGAAGAATTCACAACGTTTCGGCTAAGCATGTAGTCGCGGGCTTTAGCCCGCGTCTGGAGTTTGGACATTTGCGCGGGTTTTTGGAGCAAAAACTCCCCTCCTTGGCAAAGGGGGGTGGCTGCGCCCATTAAGAAAAAGCGGCGAAGCTCCTTAGCGGGCGCAGACGGGGTGGTTCGTTCAAGCCACCAATTATTGGAAGTTGAACGAACCACCCCGTCCGCGCCAGTCAAAGGAACGGGACCATTTACTTGATGGCGCTTCCACCCCTCCTTTGCCAAGGAGTGGAGTTTTGACTCACCTGTTGCCTGCGTCAGCTGGTCGGGGGCGAAACGCGAAATTCGAGATGTAAGTTCAGGTCCATTGAAAAAAGCTCTGCTTAAAATGTCCAAACTCCAGTTTTTTCCCCTGTGCCCATTCCCGGCACACAAATCTCCCGAACAAGCGGCTTTCACCCCACACAAAGAGACCAGTCCACGCCTCTCGGGATAACACATTCATGCCGACGCAAAAGGCCGCACCTTCCGATGCGCATGGCTTTAAGAACTTCTATGATGGCGCTCGAACTTAGGGAGGGACAAGACTGTGGTGACGAAATGAAGAAACTCTTATTGTTGGTTCTCTCACCGTTGCTCCTGACTTCCGCGCTGGGACAACAGGCAAGCGTCAATCAGGAAGTAAACAAGGGATTGAGGTACCACCCGGGCAGAATCATGGTGAAATTTCGGGGTACACCTCAATTCCTTCAAGGATCTGGCCAAGCTAGAGGTCTGTCGCAGCAACTGAACCTGTTCGTGGTCGATAATCCACGAGGCATATCGGTTGCCGAAGCGATGGGGCGGTACAAGAACAATCCGAATATTGTTTACTCCGAGCCGGATTATGAGGTTCAGGCGGTCGATACACTACCCGGGGACCCGATGTGGTCTCAGCAATGGGACATGCTGAAGATCCAGGCACCCCAAGCCTGGAATACTCAAACCGACGCAAGCGACGTTGTAGTTGCGGTCATCGATACGGGTATCGCATTCACTCATCCGGATTTGCAGGCGAATATTTGGACTGATGCGGTGACAGGAGCCCACGGATTTACATGCATCGGATCTTGCGTTGCTGGAGGCATCGATGATTACGGCCATGGAAGTCACGTCGCCGGAACCATAGGTGCGGCAGCAAACAATGGAATCGGGATCGCAGGAATAAACTGGGGCGTGAAACTCATGTCATTAAAGTTTCTCGATTCCAGCGGCGGCGGCTACACATCCGATGCAGTACTGGCGTTCAACAAAATCGCGCAGCTCAAAATGAGTGGGGTCAACGTTCGCGTCACAAACAACTCCTGGGGTAGCGGAGGCTATACGCAGTCGCTTAAAGATGCAATGGCGAATGTCGAATCTCTGGGAATTCTGGATGTGTGTGCTGCAGGAAACTCTGGCGCCAATTCCGATGTTGCGCCTCTCTACCCCGCTGCCTTTGACAACAGAGGTATTTTGTCAGTCGCAGCCTCAGATTCAACGGATGCCGGAGCCTATTTTTCGAACGTTGGGTTGGCAACTGTTGACATCGCGGCGCCCGGTGTCTCGACTCTTTCGACAGTTCCGACAGGACCATGCTCTCTGTGTGATCCGAGCGGATACAAGTTGCTCTCCGGAACTTCAATGGCTACGCCGCATGTGACGGGCGTCGCTGCAGCGCTGTTCCATGTGAATCCTGCGGCAAGTGCTGCAAAAATCCGAGACGTCATCCTGGATCCCGGCAGCTATGACGCTTTGACGGATTTACGATTGAACTCGACTTCAACGAGCGGAAGATTGAACTTTGCAAAGGCGTTGAATAATCCATCGCTTTCGACCGCAACATTAAACAACTTTCCTGTCCTATCCTCAATACCTGCCAGCAAAACGGCAAATGCGGGAGATCTGATCACTCTTAGTGCGTCAGCGTCGGATCCGGATGCTGGCGATGCGCTCAAGCTGGGATGGGCGCCACTGATATCCGGCTCCGCGATATATGGGCAGATGCTCAATAACGTCTTTCCCTCTCCGCCGCTGAATGCCAATCCTGTGTCATTTACAGCATCGTCACTCGCGAGATTGGCATTTGCGAATTACGCTGCGTCTGTAGCGGACGGACGTGGAGGAAGTGCGACGGGGCAAACCACTGTAGAAATATTGGCAAATCCAAACCACGGATTGCCTCCGGCAGGCGTCTTTACTCTATCGACAGACACTATACCCACCGGAGGATCGGTCAACCTGAACTTCAGACTGACCGATCCCGAAAACAGACAGCCCCTGTATTGGCAAGCATGGTTTCTCAGCCAGACCGTTTGGGGTGAGGTGTGCTGTCTTTCGGCAAGTACCGAGAATTTCAGCTTGCAACTTTCATATGCCGGTGTATATCGAGTCAGTGTTCAGGGAATAGACAACGAACTCAACCTGTCCCCCAAATACGATGGCATCGTTCGTGTTGGAGGCGCTACGGGCATTCCGCCGATTGCTTCGACAACAGTGGACAAACTGGATGGAGTGGCGCCACTCACAGTCAATATCGATATGAGAGGGAGCCAGGATCCGGACGGGACGATTTCCACTTATCGCTTCTACTGCTTTGACACTTTGAAGTCGCAGACGAATCCACAAGCAAGTTGCACCTACTCCGATCCTGGAACCTATTACCTATGGACCGTAGCGATTGACAACAACGGTTACATGGATGCAAACAAGACTTACATCACAGTGCTGCCTTCTTTAAGTCCACCACCACCGCCGCCACCACCGCCGTCGCCTTCGACGGTGATCGTGATCAAGCACGTCGTCAACAACAACGGCGCGACAGCGACTGCCGCCAACTTCACGATGACCGTGACGGGCAGCAGTCCGAGCCCGGCATCCTTCGCCGGGGCCGAGTCTCCGGGAACGACCGTGACGCTCAATGCGGGCAGCTATTCCGTAAGCGAGTCGGGTCCGGGCGGCTACGCTGCATCGTTCTCGGCAGACTGCACCGGCTCGATTGCGAGTGGTGAGACCAAAACGTGTACGGTCACCGACGACGACATCCAGCCGAAGTTGATTGTGATCAACCATATGATCAACAATAACGGTGGGACAGCAACAGCCGCCAATTTCACGATGACCGTCACGGGCAGCAATCCGAGCCCGGCTTCCTTCGCTGGGACGGAGTCTCCGGGGACAACTCTAACGCTCAACGCGGGCAGCTATTCGGTAAGCGAGACGGGTCCGAGCGGCTACGTGTCCTCGCTCTCGGCGAGTTGCAGCGGTTCGATCGCAGTGGGAGAAACAAGAACGTGTACGGTCACCAACGACGATGTCCAGTCGTCAGATGCGACTCCTCCAACGGTTAAGTTCGTCAAACCGCTACCTGGTGAAACAATAACCGGACAGTACTTCGTTCAGGTGAGTGCAACGGACAACGTGGCATTGAGTCTTGTAGAGCTTTTCATAGATGGGACTCGCGTTGCTTCGTCCTCGAACGGAACTCTGTCGTACAAGTGGAATACGAATAGGACACAAAAAGGACCTCGTGCACTGACAGCGAAAGCGACCGATACCTCGGAGAACTATTCCTGGGCCTCCCCCGTGAACGTAACGGTGAAATGAAGTGGAGCTAGCCCGAGGCGTTCCTACTGCAGCGGCGGTCGTAGCACGTGTGAACGAATGACTGCGCTCTGGCAAAAAAAAGGCCCGGCCAGCTGGAGGCCGGCCGGGCCTGGAGGGAAATTCAAGCGCTACTGGCCGAACTTATTCAAGCTAGACGTTGATCCACCGCCGCCAGCGGAATCCGAGAAGCTGTACGACTGGCCATTTGTAATGGTTAGACTACCTTTTTTAGCGTCGTTGCCGACTTTGCTGTAAGGATCTGTGCCTTTCAAGCCGTAGTCGAGATGGATGTTGACGTAAGCTCCCGCAGGGACGCCCGACACGGTAACGGTAGCGGTGCTCCCGAAAGCATTGGGTTTGTACGACGACATGGTTACCTGGAATGAACTGTCGGCGACAGGCGTCCCAGGCTTGAAACACTTCGTATTCTCGTCCCATTGGAATTGCGTGTAGACGTGAATCGGAGTGGTGCCCGACGTTACAAACGGATACGGTAGCGTCATGGTTAAGGTGCCTGCGGACCCGGTCACGACGTTGTAGTAGAACTGCCCGGGGTTGCTGGCGTTGAGCGTGTAATTGTTCCCCGAATTCTGTTTGAAGTTGAGCAAGAACTGGCTCCCAGGCAAAGGATCGACGTCGAACTTGCATAGTTCAGAACTAGTGGGCAAGCCGACCGGAATGTCGTTGTTGGTTATCGTGCACGTCTTCGTTTGACCAAGTGCAATGGTACCGGAGCAGTCCGCCGAGAACGATGCGGCGTAGCCTTGAGGACCGGTTTCGGTCACCGAATAGCTCCCCACACTCAGGGCGACCTGCGTGCCCGGAGCCTCTGCTCCTGGGAACGAAGCAGGAGTCGGGTTACCGCCCGTCACGCTCATCGTGAAGTTGGCAGCCACCGCTGTCCGGCCGTCGTTGTTGACCACGTGCTTGATCACGATCAACTTCGGCGCGATGTCGTCGTTAATGATCGTGCAGGTTTTCGTCTCTCCCACTGCGATCGAACCAGAACAATCGGCTGAGAACGATGCCGCGTAGGCGACCTGAGCGATCTCGCTGACCGAGTAGCTTCCCGCATTCAAGGCAACCGTTGTACCCGAACCCCCAGCAAATGACGAGGGGCTCGGACCGTTACCTGTCACGTTCATGGTGAAGGACGACGGCGTTGCCGTTCCGCCGTTATCATTGACAACCACCTTGATCACGATCAACTTCGGCTGGATGTCGTCGTTGGTCACGGTGCATGTCTTCGTTTCTCCTCCTGCGATTGAACCGCTGCAATCCGCGGAGAACGATGACGCGTAGCCGCTCGGACCGCTTTCGCTGACCGCGTAACTGCCCGCGATCAAGGCAACCGTCGTCGAACCGCCAGGGAATGACGCGGGACTCGGGCTGTTGCCTGTGACGCTCATCGTGAATGCTGACGGCGGCTGCGTACCACCGTTATCATTGATAACCTGCTTGACCACGACCAGGTGGCCGAACTGGCTGTTGCTGATCCGGCAATTGACGGTCTGGCCAGGCGGCACGATAACGTTCTGGCAGGTGTTGCCGGTCTGGCTCCAGCCTGCGGGGACGTTCTCCGCTACCGAGTAGACCCCCGCTGTCACTTCGTAATCGGTCGATCCGCCGTTACCCGTCAGTGTCCGGGCCGCCAGAGCCGTGACCGTCCCGCTTCCGTTTGCCGTCACCGGGAACTGCGTCGAGGTATCACTGGCTGGCTCGGTCACCTTCGTAACAATCAGATGACCCTTCATGGTGTTCGTGATCTCGCAGGTCACATTCGCCCCTGCGGCGACCACCACACTCGAGCAGGTGTTGCCGGTCTGGGCCCAATTCGCCAGCACGGTTTCCGATACCGAGTAGGTTCCCGGAGTCACCTCGTAGTTGTAATCCGCGGCATCCAGAGGCGTTGATGCTGAAGACGGTCGGATCGCCTGCCGGATTCGTCGTCTTCTGAACAATCAAATGGCCCCGCTTCGCGTTGGTGATCTGGCAGGTCACAGTCGCTCCTGCTCCAACCACCACACCCGAGCAGGTGTTGCCGGTCTGATCCCAACCCGTTGGCACGGTTTCCGATACCGAGTAGGTGCCCGCCACCACTTCGTAGTCCTTATCCAGTGCGTCGGTCACCGTCCCCGTGCCGCCGCCCGTGATCGCGCCCGTCCCGGAGGCGTCGATGCTGAAAACGGTCGGATCGCCCGCCGGATTCGTCGTCTTCTGAACGATCAAATGGCCGCGCTTCGTGTTCGTGATCTCGCAGGTCTTGATCTCCCCTGCTCCCACCGCGACACTCTGGCAGGTGTTGCTGATCAGATCCCAGCCCGCCGGCACGGTCTCCGTCGCCGAGTAGGTCCCCGGCGCCACTTCGTAGTCCTTATCCAGTGCGTCGGTCACC
>WNGH01005974.1_pt1 | contig 14788 bp, 14 predicted proteins | sample 5400631 | NCBI WGS metagenome assembly WNGH01 (sample SAMN13153373, study PRJNA577476) | soil metagenome | isolation source: 115 cm soil or saprolite under Garry oak tree replicate 1 | place: USA:California | collected 2016-06-15
TCATGGACTACGAGCTGACCACCGTGAGGTCAAACTCCTTACTAAACGCGCTCCAAAGGCCAAAGGCGCAAAACGAGGTGGTGCAGAAAGATCATGAGGGACATGACGAAAAACAATACGGGGAAAGTGTTGTCCCCCCCTCAAATAGTATACAGTGAAGCTCGTTCTCTTTTCAAGGGATTTCATACTAATTCACTTGTTGCTTTAGTTTATCAGGGTGTCAGGCAAAAAGCGGCCTTGCCGATCTAGACTAAGATACCAAGATAAGTTATGATACAGGAGCAGGGAGTTTGCCTTTTGCAGAAGTGCATAAGTAGTATGACATAAGCTCAGGCATTATTGCAAGGCGAATGATGCCTGGTGATGGCAGTCTAGGAGCGGATTCGTACTCATTTGACAGCGATCGATGCAATCTGGTTACGTCTCATTCTACTTGTGCAAACATCAAAAAGGCAAACTCCCTGCTGTTCCAGGTGCAGGAGACGGCTCGTCCCATTCTACATCAGCAGCAACGGCTCAATGCCTGACACCCTGATGAGGGGAGAGGTGACAATGATCAGCCAGGCAATAGCGCGCACCTGCTCGACACAACGCGCACGCCGCAAGGCAGAGAGGCCGAACAGCCAGATGCCGATGCCAGCAAAGGCGCCAATGGCGCCGCTTACATGCAGGAACAACGCAATGGTATACAGGCTCATCGCAAGTTCCTCCTACTTATCACTCGCGGGCTCGATGACGACGATGCCAGCAGTGCCATCCACGGTGAGACGCATCCCGTTGGTGATACGCTCAGTCGCTTGTGGTACGCCGACGACCGCCGGGATGCCATACTCGCGGGCCACGATAGCGCCATGCGCCATCGCCCCACCCATTTCCATCACCAGACCACCAGCAGTGAAGAAGAGGGGTGTCCAGCCAGGGTCGGTCGAGGGCGCGACCAGGATCTCTCCGTGTTCCAGGCGAGCGCCGTGGGGATCGAGGATCACCCGTGCGGACGCGGTCACGATCCCTGGCGAGGCCGGTGTCCCCTGGAGTGCACCTTCTGCTGATGCGGCAACAGGTGGCCGGGCAGTGGGTTCGGTACCATCGGAGAGCAGGACGAGCGGGACATGCCGGCGAGCGAGTTCCTGGGCGTAACTGGCCTGCCGTTCACGTACCAGGGCCCTCAGATCGGTTCCGGTGAGCGCAGAGCTCACCTCGGGCAGGGTAATGAAAAAGATATCTTCGGCTTTCTCCAGGCGCCCAGCCTGTGCTAACTCCTTTCCAACAGGCCAGAGAAGCGCCCGCGCTCGGGAGAGCAGCAGCGTGATACAGAACCTGGGCATTTCGCGCAGGCCACCGAGCGCGCGGGCACGTCTCAGGCAGAAACCAACGAGCAGGCCGCGCAACCAGCTCTTGCGCGTGGCGCGTCGTGTCAGTTCAGCCACCATCGCCTCGGCCTCCTCTATTGCACGCTGGAACTGCACATCCGGGGCCTGTGCCGGATCACGAATCTCCTGGTAGCTGGCGAGGATGCCGAGCACATAGGTCGGGTCCTCCGACCAGCGCGGCACCCCCAGGTCGAGTTCGGCCACACTGCGATGACCATAGGTGGCCAGGAAGTTCGCCAGTCCCTGTTGGAAGCGCGGGGGCAGGCTCCCGGTACCGTAGTCCTCTGCAAGCCGGGCCGCTGGAGTGTCACGCACCAGGTGAGCCGTGGCAGGATCGGCGTGCACCTGCTCGGCCAGCGCCCAAAGCGCCAGATTCATTTCGGTGGTGGGATTGGACGGCGCTCCCCGCAGCACAATCTGCCGTTCGCCCTCCGTCGCCAGATCGCCGAGGAGGAGGCCTCCCAGGGTGAAGGCCACCATGCCGCCGAGCATGACCGGAGAGGCACCAGACAACAGGCGTGGGATTGCGTCAAAGAAGAGCTGCTCGACGGTTGCCAGGCGGGCGCTGGCCAGGGCGTTCTCCTCGACCGTCCCTGCATGGCGCAATGTGCGAACATACAAGAGCAGCTGCGCCTGGGCAGCCCTGGGCGAGAGCAGCGCTCGGAGGAGATACCATGGCATGCGTGTGCGGACCAGCAGCAGGACGATCGAACGAAACAACGGCCACCGCCGTGTAGGAACCAGGGAGAGACGTGGATCGCTGGCAAGCTGCTGGAAGATCGCTGCGGCGTAGACCTCCGCCTCCGACATCGCCTGCACAAGGAAGGTACGTCCAAACGAACTACGCAGCGCGGCAGTCACATCGAAGAAGATGCGAGAGGCAGCCTCTGTGACGAAGCGGGGGCCAGTAAGCGGCTCACGTAGAGGAAAGCCGGCGAGCGTTACTATCGATGAAGCGAGCAGACGGACAGCGGAGGTGCCCATAGGTGTGAAGGGCCGGTAGGTACCCTGCTGGATGTTGAACGACAGGTATACCTGTAAGACCTCATCAGTGCACGAGGCCTCAGCAGGCAGCGGAAACAGCGTCGTAATCGGGCGTGCCTGGAGCAGGAAGATCCGATCAGAGGCATCAATCGCCCACTCGATATCCTGGGGAGATTCATAGTGTGCTTCGACCTGTGCTCCCAGCTCCGCCAGTGCATGGATCTGGGCGTCAGAGAGACAGGCATGAGCAGTGCGAGCGCCTGCTTCGATCTTCTGTGTCCCGCCTCCGGAGGTTGCCTGAATGATCACCTGCTTGTCGCCCAAATGATGCTCGACGATCTCGCCCGTGGTGGTACGCACTACGAAGTGGTCCGGGTTGGTCGCGCCGGAGACCACTGCCTCCCCCAGGCCGGGATTGGCATCGATCACGATCTCCCGGCGCTTGCCGGTGAGCGGGTCGGCCGTGAAGAGCACACCGGCCACCTGGGCGTCCACCAGGCGCTGGACGACCACCGCCATGCGCACCGTGCGAGGATCAATGGCCAGGCTTTTGCGGTAGCTGACAGCGCGGTCAGACCACAACGACGCCCAACAGCGCTGGATCGCGGTGAGCACGGCTCCGGCACCAACGATATTGAGATACGTTTCCTGCTGACCAGCAAAGCTCGCAGAGGGCAAATCTTCAGCGGTCGCGGAGGAACGCACGGCTACGGGAACAGGTGATCCTCCATTGCTTAGCGCCTGATATGCCTCCGTGATGGCCTCGACAACGCTGGTCGGAATAGACGCTTGTAGCAAGGCGACGTTGGCTGCGGCAGCCAACTCTGCCCGGCGCACCGTCTCTTCGGCGCGTGTCGTGGAGAGTTCCGCCAGGATGGGTTCGAGCCCGGCACCATCGCTCACCAGCGCATAGGTGTCGGTGGTGACACAGAAACCGGGGGGAACAGAGAAGCCCGCGCGGATCAGCTCGCCCAGGTTCGCCGCCTTGCCGCCAACCACGCGGAGCTGCGTACGGTCAAGCGCACTCAGAGGGAAAACCAGAGCGATGTGATCGGGCGTGCGCTCGCTCCTCTGCTGGTGTTCCTGATCATGGATATTCATCATACTTCCTCCTATCTCGTAAAGGGACCGCACTCCGGCCGCTCCGCTTTCGCCACAGTCAGAGTGTAGTTGTATCTCGGGTCGAAGGGAAGTGAAATCTATCCTGATTTGGGCATGACAAATGTCATGGGGGAAATGCCGCTAAGGCTGAGAAAGAGGAGCCCTATTCCTCCTCAACTAACCTCGGATCAAGCACCAGTTCGCCTGTACGCACAATGCGCGGCCGTCGCGAAGACAAGGGGGGTGTATATCCTGGACGCCACCTTGCCATGCGCATGTGTAATTTTCGCTGTTTTGCCTCAATAAATTCATCGGAGAGCCGTCGATAAAGCGCCTCCCACTGATCAAGCACCTGCACACGATCATGCCTGGCGATAATCTCCAGGCTCTTCTCACCCATCTTCACCCGCAATGCAGCATCAGCCAGCAGCTTATCCAGATAACTCGCCAGTTCACTGCTGTTCCCCGGTTGGAAAACATAGCCATTCTCATCATGATGCACAAGTTCCGGCAAGGCGTAGGAGTTGGCCGCAATCATAGGCAAACCACAGGCCATCGCTTCCATCGTCGCAAGGCTCTGCAAGTCCGCTTCAGAAGGTATCACAAACAGCTCCACGGAACGGCGCAGCGCCAGCAGATCGGCATCGCGAACATAACCCAGAAACGAGACACGCTCACTGAGTTTCAGTCGCTCAGCCTGCTCCCGCAATTCAGCTTCAGCAGGACCCGACCCCACAAGCGCAATATAGCCGTTGCCGGTCATATTCGCAGCGGCATCGAGTAACACATCGACCCGCTTCTCTTCGCTCAGGCGATTGACATGCAGGGCAATCGGACGATCCAGTGGAAGGCCAAATTTCTCACGAATATGGTCGCTTCTCTCTCCCGGAGTGAACTTTCTCAGATCAATCCCGTTAGAGATAACGCCGGCAGGGGCGCGCAAACCATGTTCATATAACAGCTTCAGCGCGGTGGCCGTAGGAGCAGTGACATACTCGCAACGATTACAAAAATGCACCAGGTACGAATAGCTGATATTACTGAATGGCTTGCTAAACAGCGGATCAGTCGTGAGCGAACGACTCATATTGATGGGCAGATAGTGATTCGTCGCTATCACAGGCTTCCGTAGCCCACCTGCTAGCAACTGAGCGATATTCCCTAGCACAATGGGCGAGTGAATGTGAATAATATGCGGATCGCTTTTCTTCAAAAGGTTGCGCATGGGTACAAATGGCAAAAAGGGAATACGCAGCCCCTCGTACGTCGGCCAGTCAAACGAGGAGAAGCGATAGACACGTACCTTTTGCTCTAGACGACGCACATCGCGTGGCCCCTGGCTCGGCGCAACAACCCAGACCTGGTGCCCACGATCTGCAAAATCGTGGGCAAGACCGTGTGTTACTGTCGGAACACCACCGACCATCGGCGGATATTGATCCGTGACAATCATAATGCGCATAACTATCGCTCTCTCCTGGAAAAGCGTTCTTATTCTCCGGCGCTCCCCTGTGCAGCCTCCTCAGCAGATGCAGATGCGACAGCTGCGGCAGCCTCTTTAGCTTCCTCTGCTGCTTCCGCTTCCTCGGCCTTCTCAGCACGTGTGGCAGCAACCTTCGCCACGCCCTCTTTAGGATCGGTAATCAGCGTGAAGTTTGCCGGCAATTTCACATCTTCAGCATGAAGAAGCGCATCAATTTCATCCAGGGGAGCAACATCGACTTCGAGATATTCGGGTATATCACCGGCCATACATTCGACTTCGAGCGTATCCAAGAGATGGAGTAATACCCCATTCTGGTTCTTCACTGCGGGCGCTTCACCAACGAAACGCAACGCAATTTTAACGTTCAGACGTTCATTCATGCTCACCCGGAAGAAATCCACGTGGATCACTCTGCCGGTGCGTGGATCGTGCTGCACATGCCGTATCAGCGCCGTCTGTACTCCTGTACTGTCAGGCATACGCAACGCAATGATACCCTTGGCGGCATGCGAACGTCGTAAACGCTCAAAAGCTAGCGCATCCATTTGTACAGCCTGGGACGCTTCTTGATGTCCAAAGATATTCGCAGGAATAATCCCCGCCTTGCGCAGCCGTTTGGCTGCCTTCCCAGTAATCTCCCGGCGGGAAACTTCCAATTCTAATTGTTCGGCCATGTAATTGTGTTCCTCTCTAACATATATGTAACACACTTCCATCAATATGAAATGGGTCAAATGACCCGTTCATCAGCTTCTCTTCCTCTTGAAAAAAGCCAGCAGCGCTTCCGTCTCCATTGTATTAAGCACATCACTGGCGCTCAACCAACCTTTACGGGCAACGCCTATACCATAACGTATAACATCCAATCCGGCAAGTATATGCGCGTCAGGGTCGATCGGAATCTTCATTCCCCTATCACGAGCGCGTTTGACAAGCCGCCAATCCATGTCCAGCCGCGAAGGATGTGCATTGATCTCAATACACACCCCATGCTCAACGGCGGCATCGATCACTGCCTCCATATCCAGCGTATACCCCACTCTGCCAAGCAATATACGCCCCGTAGGGTGTCCAATAATATCAACATTTGGGTTGGCGATAGCGCGCAGCATCCGCTGCGTCTGCTCCTCCGGCGACAAATTGAAATTACTATGAATCGAGGCGACCACAAAATCGAGGTTTGCTAACACTTCGTCAGCGTAATCAAGTGTCCCATCCTTAAGAATATCACACTCTGTCCCCTTAAGAATGTGCAGGCGTCCTGTGTACTCTTCGTTCAGGCGATCGATCTCCTCCTGTTGCCGGCGCAGATTCTCCTCCGTCAACCCTCCTGCATACGCGGCCACCTTACTATGGTCGGTGATACCCAGGTACTGGTATCCACGCGCTATACATGCCTCGACCAGCTCGCGAATCGTATTCTGCCCATCGCTCCAGGTGGAATGAACGTGCAAAATGCCACGCAGATCGCTCTCCTGCACCAGTACGGGCAGCGTGCCGTGGAGCGCGGCCTCAATCTCTCCCATGTCTTCACGCAGTTCAGGCTCGATATAGGCCATACCTAGCGCGGCATACATATCGGCTTCATTCTCACAAGGCACAAGCTCCAGGTCTGGCTCTTTCCCCCTAAAAAGACCATAATCGTTGATGGTCATGTTCATACTGAGTGCGCGCCGCCGCAGCGGAATATGGTGCTCCTTGGAACCTGTAAAGTGGTGCAGCGTATACGGAAACTGGCTATCCTTGACGACCCGCAGGTCCATCGCGATCCCGCTGCCCAGAATGGCGCTTGATTTTGTCTCGCCTTTTCCCGTGATAGCCTTGACAGAAGGTTGGCCGGTGAAAAAATCCATGATCTTGCGCCTGACCTCGTCTCCGGCAGCATCCGCCACACTCGCCACCATATCGATATCCTTCACCGTCTCGCGCCGGCGGCGCAGGCTCCCAGCCACCTGCAAACGCACGATCTCCGGCAGGGTTGCCAGCGCAGCGCGGATCCGTTCGGCCTCCTCCTCCGCTACTGGATACTGGAAACGGTCGGAATGTTGCGCCAGAAAGGCGATGCCCTGCAATATATTATCCTGCGTCTTTTTCCCAAAACCCGGCAGGTGCGCCACCCTGTCATCGAGGCATGCCTGCTCCAATTCGGCAATGCTGTTCACGTGTAACTTGTCGTAAATGGCATTGATTTTCTTAGGACCCATCCCCTGAATACGCAGCATTTCAAGCTTCACTGCAGGAGTGCTGTCGCGCAACTCCTCGTAGAAGGCCAGCTGTCCCGTATCGACCAGTTCCTCGACACGCTTGACAATTGTGGCTCCCAACCCTGGTGTGCCTTTAAGCTTGCCGGATCGCGTCAATTGCTCGATGTCGCCATCCAGAGCATTGATTGCCCGCGCGGCATTTTCATAAGCCCTCGCCTCAAACGGGTTACTATCCTCCTTCAAGGCAAGCAGCACCGCCACCTCTTCAAAAATTGCGGCAATCTGATTTTTATCCATGGAAACAACCTATCCTTACTCTCACATTATGGAATGTGCATGTCAAAAAATTCCGGTGGGTGTGAGGTCACTTCAAAGGGATTGCGCCCCTTCAGATCACGATTGAGGTATCGCTTGCAATCAAAATGCACCAGCAGCCAGCAGTACAACTCCGTAGATACAAATACAGCATCCCACGGCTGCTCGCTCCCCATATCCAGCACCTTGTTACAGACAAAGCAGCGTCCCAGCCCGGCCGCCACCGCTCGCTCGAGCCACTGGTAAACAAACTGGTGAAAATCGTCCATATTCATCATATCCAGGCAAGACTCTGGATAGCCAAATAGCACCGGGTCAGGACATTCTCGAAAGTCTTCATGCGCGCGACTCAACGCAATAATTGGCGCCTTCACAGACACCTTGATCTCATCGTGTTCCGGGTCTTCCGCTGCCGTAACCACGTCTTGCAGCAGCAAGCCCTCGCGCGCAAACCAGCTTAACAGTTCGTTTCTCATAAAAATGTTCTAGCCATAGATTTGATACCACTGTACCATCTTGCGCTGGGAGCGTCAACGTACCCGGAACGCCTATTACCCCTTCACTCTTTCACCCTCTCCCACAACTTACCCCACTCCTCGTCACTATACAAGTCAATCGTACGCCCATCCTGCCTGATTATCTCCTCTACTTTTTGGAAACGTTGGCGAAACTTGCGATTGGCCTTGCGCAGTGCCTCCTCCGCGTCAATATCGAGCCAGCGCGCCGCCTTCGCCACAATAAAAAGAATATCACCCATCTCCTCCTGCTGGTGTTCTGGCGAAGTAGCTTCCTGTACTTCCTGTATTTCCTCACGCACCTTCTTCAACAAATCCTCAACATTGGCAAACTCGAAACCAATAGCCGCAGCACGCTTCTGGTACTCCTGCGCCACGATCAAAGCCGGTGCCGCCAGTGGCACACCATCCAGCACACTCTCCTTCTCCACATCTTTGCCCGCCGCTATCCGTTCCTGCTTCTTGATCTCCTGCCAGTTCACTAATACCTGCTCGGCCCCACTCACCTCAGTCTCACCAAAAACATGGGGATGGCGCCGAATCAGTTTGGCGTTGACATGCTCAAATACATCGCCAATTGCAAAATCACCCTCCTGGCGTGCAATCTCAGCATGTAGATACACCTGCAATAACAGATCACCCAGTTCCTCCGCCAACTTCTCCATATCGTTCTCTTCCAGCGCCTCTACCACTTCGTACGTCTCCTCAATAACATGGCGCGTCAATGACCGGTGCGTCTGCTTGCGATCCCACGGACACCCATCCGGCTCGCGGCGCAGGCGCATCGTAATATAGCGCAGCGTCTCCGGCAGCCGCAGCGCAGTCATCTCCTCCACAGGCGGAACATACAACGTGCTGAGGTGATTAGCCAGACTCGCGCTTCGATCAAGCTCGTACAGCGGCAGCGTGACCACTGTTTCATCAGCCTCAACGCCGGCGGCCCTCACCAGCTTCACCGGCCATTCATCGGGATATATCTCACCCAACGCCAGCTTGACGGCGCTTGCCAGGCGGCGATTATATACCTGCCCTACCAGCAGCGGCAGCGTTGGAATAATCTTTCCTGCGACCTCGTCGGCGCCAAGAGCCGCGAGCAGCGTTGCATCGACAATCTGCGTGCCAGCATCCAGGGGATCAAGCTCCAAAGCCGTGCAAACAGGCTCCATAAACGAGAGGCCCGCGACAATACTGGTGCTCAAATTCCGTTCTCGTGCCAGAGCCAGCACGTGCTGTACCGACGATTCTCCAATCAGTGGATGCCCTGGAACAGCATAAATCACCGCCTGCTCTGCCGCAAGACTACAAATCTCTTCCGCAATCCGCTGGTACAACGTCTCCCAGTTAGTCGACTCATCATAAAAGCGATCAAACGATCCGCAGTGCAGCCCGGGAAGCTCAACTTTCAGCCGCTCAATCGTCGGGTGGATCAATGTGCGAAAGTAAACCGCCCGCTCCGCCGCCGCCGCCTGTGCTAAGACCCTGTACGCCTCGAGCGTCAGGTCACTCCATTGCCCCGGCCCCAATCCCACAATCGTAATAGATGCAACCATGTAAATCACTATCCTCTCAACTCACATAATGTCTTCATCTAGTGTAGCGAGACAACCCAAACGTGTCAAATTGGAAAATGCCATTGTTTTACCTACAACTTCGTGATATCCTTTAAGTAATACTATTATTTGCTGCTCGCATCCAACACGAACAATATAGGGAGGTCATTTATGGTATCTACCGAAACTCAGAAACCCCAATGCCCCGTATGCAACAAAGTAGATAAAGTCAAGAAACTAGAAACTGCCTATAACGAAGGCATGGAGCGCTTCGCGCCACCACCTATGCCCACAAAAAAGGTATCCGTAATGCGCTACATGGCGTTCAGCATGTTACTCATCGGCTTCTTCATATTTTTCATCATCGTCCTGGTGGGATCAGAAAGTTTTGGACAGGGTTTCAACTTTTTCGAACTGGTGTTCTTGATATGTGCAATCATCAGTATCGTCGCCGTGCTTGTCCTCTCCTACACCACCTTCATGAGAGTAGTGCGCAGTGACCAGGAGGCCAGCAAGCTTTATCCAGATTGGGACCGCGCCCTGGCACACTGGGAACGTTTACGCTACTGCTCCCGTGACAATGTCGTCTTCGATCCACAGACTGACAGCATAGTATCAGAGAAAGAGCTTTCCTCCCTTTTGTCTACAGAGGTAGAGAAGGAAAAGCAGGTTACCCAACAATCAACGTCCCTTGCCCATTAGTAGGCCTAATACATACATTGGTGACACCAGGGGCAAGATAGCTATATAGCTGGAGAGGAACGACGCGTACCCATCGATGGTCTTCAGTGTTTCCATGTACGTATTAGGCCATTAAGAAGGCATCTACCCAAGAAAAAGCTTCGTAGAAGGCTGGACCTATCTCAACATAAGGCTTAGCTTTATCACATATTCGATCTATTGCATTCAAAGTGATCTCTATTCCCTGTTACTGTATGAGTATTTTGATCAATTTATCTACAGCATCTGTATGATCATAAGTGCTCCCCCAAGAGATTACTATGCTGAGTATTGCTTCTGGTCGCTCCCAGTCTCTCGCCTCTATTAATGCCTCAGCCAACTGACTCAGGCTTTCTATGGTTCCGTGACTAGGATTACCCATCCATATCAGGCCGAGTATTGCTTCTGATCGCCCCCATTCCCTTGCCTCCACCAGTGCTGTAGCCAATTGACTTAACCTCTCCATTCTCCACCCAGCATCCTTGATTTTTTCAATCAGTGACTCAGCCTCTTTCCATGCACCCCTAGCTTCTTCTAAGTGCTGTGTATGGGTTATTGCTTCACCTAGTGCAATCAATGCTCCAGCTTTTTCATAATATCCTACGTATCTTAGGATAGAGTTTATTATTTTTTGAGCTTTTTCTTGTACTAATTCAGCTTCTCTGTGTTTCTGTGTCTGTGCTAGTATTATGCTCATCGCGGTGAAGATGGAGACTACGAGGCTGTGCTGTCTGTTTCGAGCAGCGAAGACAACCCGTCGGTCTCGTTTTTGTTTGACGAGCATGGGCATATCCACATACAAGCCGTCGAATATTAGAGAGGAGCAAGAGCCGTGAGCAGCAGCGAAAGCGAAAATTTGGCTGGAAATGGCAATTTTCCCTACCTACGCGAAGTGCCCAGACGCTGCATGCACATCTTCGCAGAGTCAGACGGCTACTGCACATCATGCAGGTCGCAAACGGCTTGCATGATGTGCGGCAAGACGACAAGCGGGCTGGTCAAGCGAGTCTGTGCGTAGTGCAGGCAAACACAAAAGCGATAGGAACGACTCAAGCACAAAAGGAAAGGACAAAACAATGGAACAACAGCACGAATCAGACTTGGTCAAGCGCTTGGAGCAACTTGGAATCGAAGTAGACGTTTCGCCTACAGGAACCAGCCTCACGTACGAGCAGATCTACACCAGTGGCCCCACCCTTGAAGAGGCTTTAATCACGTTTCTGGGCGAGGCTTTGAGCAGGTACGAGGCATTGCGCAAATGGAAAGCTAATACGATGCCGATTGTGACCGATTGGTCGGACAAGCATGAGACGCCAAATTTGTGAGACCCCAAGCGGGATCAGGAGCCTCCCACTCCGGCGGAGGGTGATCGAAGATGTGCCAGTTCCAGGACCGCGCTGGCGAATGCGTCTGGAGACTCCTGGGGAAGGTTGTGACCCGCGTTGAGCACCTGGTGGTGCACGCGGGGCCCGGTGAAGTGACGTGCAGACGCGCTGCCGTCAGTGGCCGGGAAGTTGCCATCTGCCAGGCCGTCCAAGGTGACAGCCGGGACTGTGATGGCCGGCTGCGTAGCGAGCTTCTGCTCGATCTGGTCGTAGGGAGGGTAGCTGGGTGCGAGTCCGAGGCGATGACGGTAGGAGTGCAGCACGACGTCGACATAGTCGGGATTGTCGAAGGCCACCGCGGCACGTTCCAACGTGGCGTCATCGAAGTGCCAGTTCGGAGAGTTGCGCGTCCAGATCACTTTGGCGATTTCGCGCCTGTAGGCGGTGAGACCGGCTCGGCCACGCTCGGTCAGGAAGTAGTAGAAGTACCAGAAGCCGGCTTCCAGGTCGGGCCGGATCGGCGTCATGGCGAGGCTTACGTCCTGGATGAGGTAGCTGTTGACGGAGACGATGCCGGCACACCGTTCTGGCCACAGCGCGGCGGCGACGCAGGCTGCCCTCCCACCCCAGTCATAGCCGGCGAAGATGGCGCGCGGGATGCCGAGCGCATCCAGCAGAGCGATCACGTCGGCGCCGATGGCTGCTTGCTGTCCCGAGCGCGGGGTGGCGCTGTCAAGGAAGCGGGTTGGTCCATGCCCGCGCAGGTAGGGGGCGATGACACGATGGCCGGCCTCGATCAGGCGGGGGATCACGTCGACGTAGCTATGGATGTCGTACGGGAACCCGTGCAGGAGAAGCGCGACCTCGCCGTCGCTTGGACCAGCTTCGAAGTACGCGACCTCGAGCGCATCCGTGCGGACGGATCGCAGGGGTTCGAGCCGTGGCAACGCTCCGCTCACCACGGCACCTGGGTTCTCGCTTCTCATCGTTCCTTCCTCGTCTCTTTCCATGGATAGTCGAGCCATGCCCGGTCACGATATGAAATCCTCAACAATTGGATGCGCGTCGCCGGGTTACGTCTCAAATGGTTCGTAGCCGGCGTTCTCATAGCGGCCTCAGCCAACCTGCCGCACCAGGAACCCTCAACGTGAAGAACCGACAAAGCCTCGGACCAATGCGGCGATTTCATCTGCAGCCGTGTCCAATGCGAAATGACCGGCGTCGAGAACGTGCACTTGAGCGTTCGGCACGTCCCGGCGATAGGCTTCCGGCTCCGAGAGGTCGAACGAGAGGTCATACTTCCCCCAGATCACCAGCAGGGGCGGCTGCTTCTCGCGCATCCATGCTTGCCATTTGGGGTAGGCGTCTACATTGGTTCGATAGTCGTAGAACAGGTCGCTTTGAATGTCGGCCTGGCCCGGCTGGTTGAGAAAGGCAAATTCATCGGTCCAGAGATCCGGGTCATAGCGTTCCACGTTGGGATCGTTCCCGACATGGCGCGTCCGCGTCGAGGGCCTCGACAGGAGATTGGTGCGAAGCGTGCTTTCGAGGGCCTCGCGATCGGCCCAAAAAGCCCGCCGCGGCTTCCAATTTGCCCCCAGGCCTTCGTTGTGCGCCACCGCGTCCTGCACGATGAGAGCCTCGATCCGCTCCGGATGGGCCAAGGCCATGCGAAAACCCACGGGGCCGCCGTAATCCTGCATGTACAGCGTGTAGCGTGAGAGCCCGAGCGCTTCGGTGAAGTGATGCATGATCTCGGCGTAGTGATCGAACGTATACGCGAATGTTTTCGGGTCCGGCCAGTCGCTGTGTCCGAAGCCCGGGTAATCGGGCGCGACAAGGTGATAGCGATCGGAAAGCCGGGCGAAGAGAGGCTCGAACATCCGCGATGAAGAGGGAAGTCCGTGCAGCAGGAGAAGCGTCGGCGCGTCTTTGGGACCGGCCTCTCTGTAAAAGATGGAGAGCCCATCTATCGGTGTCGTGCGATAAAAAGTCGGGTGTTCCATGGGACGTTCCTTTCCTTGAACTTGAGCCAGCAATTGAAATGATGCGAGCATCGCAGAAACCACCAAAGCCATGCGGGAGACCAGCGAGAAATGCAGCGAATGGGGTCTGATCTTCACTTTCCACATTTCCGAACGACGTTTGGACTTTGCCTCCTTGGCGCGTTGAAGCGTTGAATCGTTACATCGGCAGAATGCGGAGTCAAAGCGCTGACGAGTGACCCGCCTTCGCTCATTCGTGCTCACTCCATTCTAATTTCTAAATTCTACTTTCTAATTCCTAATTCTCTTCCCCCCGATCTCTCAACTTCTCAACTTCTCAACCTCTCAACTTTCGTCCCCCACCTCAAAGATCACTTCCAGTTCAACCGGGGTTCCGAGCGGAAGGCTGGCGACGCCATACACCAGGCGGCAAGGGCTCTTGTCTTTTCCGAAGACGTCTTGCAGCAACTCCGAAGCGGCGTCAGCGACTTTCGGCTGATCGCGGACGTCTCCCGAAGTGGCGACCGACACGCCGAGCCGGACGATCCGTGTCACTTTGTCGAGCGATCCCAAATGTTTTCTCGCGACGGCGAGGACGTTGAGCGCCGCGAGGTGAGCCGCGTTGCGCCCCGCTTCCACATCGAGCTCCGCACCGACGCGTCCAATAAATTTCGCCCCGCGGCCTTCTGTGGGAAGCATCCCGGTAAGAAAAAGCAGATTGCCCGTCTGCACCGCTTCCACATAGGTGCCGAACGGTTCAGGCGGCGCCGGGAGCTTGATGCCAAGTTCTTTCAACCGCTGCTCGGCGCTGGCCGGCCGAGCGCTTTCGCCCGTTACCATTTGCCAACGTGCGCACCGCCGTCCACGTGCAGCACCTCCCCGGTGATCTGTCGAGCTTCTGTTAGATAAACAACGGCGCTGGCAATGTCCTCAACAGAGGAGATTGTGCCCATCGGCGAAAGCGTTTTTAGAGAAACCTCCGGATCTTCGGCGTGAAGGGGTGAGTCGACGACCCCGGGAGCTACGGCGTTGAATCGAATATGCTCTTTAGCGTATTCAGAAGCTAGGCTTGTTATAACTGCGTTCAGCCCACCTTTAGTGATCATGGGAAGAGAAGCAGGTTCGCCAGCGATTGGATTGTCGACCAGCGCTGCAGTGATACTGACGATGCTGCCGCCGGTCTTCTGCGCCTGCATCTGTTTAACCGCAAGCTGCGTGATGTAAATGAAGCCT
>WNGH01013955.1_pt1 | contig 14784 bp, 13 predicted proteins | sample 5400631 | NCBI WGS metagenome assembly WNGH01 (sample SAMN13153373, study PRJNA577476) | soil metagenome | isolation source: 115 cm soil or saprolite under Garry oak tree replicate 1 | place: USA:California | collected 2016-06-15
AGGCCGTCGAGCTGGCGGCCGTAGGGATCGGGGCTGCCGAGGGCGGCGAGGAGGATGTAGTCGCGCTCGGCCCCCGCGGGCGGGAGGTCGCGCTCGTGGAAGACGAGGCAGCGGCTGGTGCCGCCGCGCATGTAGACGGCTCGGACGCGGGATTGAGTCATGGTTCCCTCACGATTGAGGTGGCAGTCTGGGCGAGGAGGCCTCCGGCGAGCAGGATGTCGCGCTCGCGCGGGGTGAGCACGCAGCGCGTCTGGAAGGTGGCGCCCGTTCGCTCATTCGTCGCCGCGATCTTCCGCCCCGCGTGGAGCGCGTCGCGGAGATCGTCGAAACGCAGCACGTCGTCGCGCTGGATCGGGTCGTAGTCGGCGGAATCGTCGAACTCGAGGGGCACCAGCCCCCAGTTGATGAGGTTGGCGCGGTGGATGCGCGCGAAGCTCTTGGCGAGAACCACGCGCACGCCCAGATGAAGCGGCCCGAGCACCGCCGCCTCGCGGGAGGAGCCCTGACCGTAGATCTCGCCGCCCACGAGCACCCCGGCCCCCGCGGCCCGGGCGCGGGCGACGAAGTCGGCATCCGTGTTCTTGAAGGTGAACTCCGCGATGGCGGGCACGTTGGAGCGGAAGACGAGGGCGGCCGTGCCCGAGGGCGAGATGTCGTCGGTGGAGACCTTGTCGCCGAGCTTGATGAGCACGGAGGCGCGCAGCGTCGGCTCGACGGGCCGCCCGCGCGGCACGTCCTTGATATTGGGCCCTCTCACGACCGTGACCGCTCCCGCCTCGCTTTCAGGAGACGGGGGCAGAAGGCCGGCATTGGAGGCGGTGAGGGTAGCGGGATAGTGACGAGCGGGGGCGGTGCCCCGGCCGCGGGGGTCGGTGATCACGCCGGTGAGGGCGGAGGCGGCCGCGGTGAGCGGCGAGCAGAGATAGACCTGATCGTCCTTCACGCCGCTCCGCCCTGAAAAATTACGATTGAAGGCGCGCAGGCTCCGCCCGCCCGCGGCGGGGACGTGCCCGATGCCCGCGCAGGACCCGCAGGTGGGCTCGGACACCGTGGCGCCCGCCGCGAGCAGGTCGGTGAGGAGACCCTCCCGCGACATGATCTCGAGGATCCGGCTGCTCCCCGGGAACACCACCAGGTGCACGTTCGGCGCGACGCGCTGCCCCTTGATGGTCTGCCCCACCGCCCACATGTCCTCCCAGGAGGAATTGGTGCAGGAGCCGACCATGACCTGCTCGAGGGTGATGCCCTCGGCTTCCCGCACGGGTACGACTTTGTCGGGGGAGGCGGGAAGGGCCACGAGAGGCTCGAGGCTCGAGAGGTCGAGCTCGATCTGATCGTCGTACTCCGCGTCGGCGTCGGCGGCGAGGGGCTTCCACTCCTCTTCCCGGCCGAGAAGGGCGAAGTAGCTGCGCGTCGCCTCGTCGGAAGGAAACACGCTCGTGGTCAGCGTCAGCTCGGCCCCCATGTTGCAGATGGTCGCGCGCTGGGGCAGCGAGAGGGTGGCCGCGCCCGGCCCGCCGTACTCGAAGATCTTCCCGCTCCCCCCACGCACCGAGTAGCGGCGCAGCAGCTCGAGGATGACGTCCTTGGCGTGCACCCAGGGACCGAGCTGTCCCGTGAGCCACACGCGGACGACTTTGGGCATGGGCAGGTGATAGGCGCCGCCTCCCATGGCCACCGCCACGTCGAGCCCGCCCGCGCCGATCGCCAGCATGCCCGTCGAGCCGCAGAGCGGAGTATGGCTGTCCGTGCCGAGGACGAACTGCCCCGGAACGCTGAAGGTCTCGAAGTGCACCTGATGGCAGATGCCGTTGCCGGGCTTGGAGAACCACGCCCCGTAGCGCGCGGAGGCCGTCTGCATGTACCGGTGGTCGTCGGTGTTTCGCGAGTCCGTCTGGTAGACGTTGTGGTCGATATAGCTCACCACGCGCGAGGGCTTGACCCGCGGGAAGCCCATGGTCTCGAACTGCAGCCATGCCATGTTGCCGTTGGTATCCGTGAGCAGGCACTGATCCACGCGCAGACCGATCTCCTCCCCGGCCACCGCCTTGCCGGATACGAGATGCGAGTCGAGAAGCTTGCGCGCGACGGAGAGGCCCACCGCTACCGTCGCTCCACCGGGACGAACGTCTTGCCTTGGGGGCCCTTGTAGTCGGCGCGCGGCCGGATGAGGCGGTTGTCGTCGTACTGCTCGAGGAGATTGGCCGTCCAGCCCACGATGCGCGAGGCGGCGATGACCGGCGTGAAGAGATCAACCGGGATGCCGATCGAATAGAAGAGGGGCGCCGAGTAGAAGTCCACGTTGGGGATGAGCTTCTTGGTCGCGTTCACCTTCGTGTGGAGCTTCACCGCGAGATCGTACCAGAGGGCCTGCCCCGACTGGCGGCACGCCTCCTCCGCCATGCCCTTCAAGATGGCCGCGCGGGGGTCGCCGGCCGTGTAGACACGGTGGCCCATGCCCATGAAGCGGCGCTTCTCGAGGAGCGCCTTGTCCACGAAGGCGTCCACGTTGTCCAGGGTCCCTATCTCGAGCAGCGTGTTCATGACCGCCTCGCCCGCCCCGCCGTGGAGCGTGCCCTTGAGGGCGCCCACCCCGCCCGCCACCGCCGAATGCATGTCGGACAGGGTGGCCGCGATCACGCGGGTGGTGAAGGTGGAGGCGTTCAGCTCGTGCTCGGCATAGAGCACGAGGCTCGCGTCGAAAGCCTTGGTGGTGACCGCACTCGGCTTCTTCCCCGTGAGCATGTAGAGGAAATTGGCGGCGAGCGAGAGATCCTTGGCGGGCGGCACGGGCTCCTCGCCGCTCCGCACACGATGGTGCGCGCAGATGGCGGTGGCGAACTGGCTGGTGAGCCGCACCGCCTTGCGCAGGTTGGCCGCGTGCGAGTTGTCCGTGGCGTCGGCGTCATGCATGCCCAGGATGGCCACGGCGGCCTGGAGCACGCGATTGGGATCGGTCTGCCTGGGCATGAGCGCGAAGGCCTTGACGAGCTCGGGGGGTATGGGCCGTGCCGTGGCCAGCTCGGACGTGAAGCGGCCGAGCTGCGAGGTGCTCGGCAGGTCGCCCATCCAGAGCAGATAGGCCACTTCCTCGAAGGTGGCCTGGCGCGCGAGGTCCTCAATGTCATAGCCGCGATAGGCGAGCCGGCCACGGGCGCCGTCGAGATCGCAGAGCTCGGTTTCCGCCGCGACCACGCCTTCGAGACCGCGGATGAGGTGGGTGCCTTCAGCCATGCCTGACTCCTCTCAGGATCGTCTGGTGATCGCCGCCGTGGACCCGCGGAGGCCACCAAATATACACCGGTCACGATGCGGGGAGCCACGGCCTTCCGGTGGACGGCTCGAGTCAACCGTGGAAAGATCGATCTATGGGGCTTCGCGAGTACCGGCGCAAGCGTGACTTCAAGGCTACTCCGGAGCCCGCGGGCAAGCGCTCGAAGGCGGCCCGGGGCGGCACGGGTACCCGCGCCTACGTGATCCAGAAGCATGCGGCGAGCCGTCTCCACTATGATTTCCGGCTCGAGCTCGACGGCACCCTCAAGAGCTGGGCCGTGCCCAAAGGACCGAGCCTCGACCCGGGCGACAAGCGCCTCGCCATGCACGTCGAAGATCACCCCCTGGAATACGGAGACTTCGAGGGAACGATACCGAAAGGCGAATACGGCGGCGGCACGGTCCTCCTGTGGGACCGCGGCACCTGGGAGCCCATCGGCGATCCGCGCAAGGGATACCGCGAGGGGAATCTCAAGTTCACTCTCAAAGGCGAGAAGCTCCGGGGCGCCTGGGTCCTTGTCCGGATCCGCGGGCGACAGCAGGGCGACGAGGGGCGAAGCTGGCTCCTGATCAAGGAGCGGGATGGCGAGGCTCGCTCCGGTCCCGCCGCGCGCATCGTGGACCGCGAGCCGAAGAGCGCGGCCACCGGGCGAACGCTCGACGAGGTGACGGCCGCCAAGGACCGCGTCTGGCATTCGAAAAAAGACCGCCGGGCGTCCGCTCCGGCCGCCTCCCGCAAGCCGATGGCCGCCGGCGCGGCGCCCCGTCGGCTTCCCGACGTGCCCGGCGCGCGTCCCGCCGCTCTCCCGAAGTTCGTTCCGCCCGAGCTCGCCACGCTGGTGGATCGGGCCCCCAGCGGGGAGGGGTGGCTGCACGAGATGAAGTACGACGGCTATCGCATCCTTGCCCGGATCGATCACGGTCGGGTTACCCTCTTGAGCCGGAATGGCCGCGACTGGACGGACAAGTTCCCCGCCATAACCGAGGCGGCCGGAGGCCTGCCCGTGGAGCGCGCCATGCTGGACGGCGAGGTCGCGGTGCTCCTGCCGGAAGGCACCACGAGCTTCCAGGCTTTGCAGAACTTCCTCTCGGGAGCGCATTCCGACCGGCTCGTGTACATGGTATTCGATCTCCTCCACCTGAACGGCCGGGATCTCACCGCGGCGCGACTCGAGGATCGGAAGAGCGCGCTTGCCGCGGTGCTCGAGTCGGCGGGCGACACGGCAGGACCGGTGCGGTACAGCGACCATGTGGTCGGTCACGGACCCGACTTCTTCGCCCAGGCCTGCCGCCTCGGCCTCGAGGGCATCATCTCGAAGCGGCGTGGTGCGCCCTATCGGGGCACGCGAACCAGGGAATGGCTCAAGGTCAAGTGCGTCAAGCGGCAGGAGATCGTGATCGGCGGGTATACGGACCCCGAGGGCTCGCGGGTCGGCCTGGGCGCGCTTCTCGGCGGCGTCCATGAAGACGGCCGTCTGGTCTATGTCGGCAAGATCGGGACGGGCTTCTCCGACAAGACCCTGCGCGATCTCAAGAAGCGCCTGGTGTCTCTCGAGCAGGAGACGTGTCCGTTCACCACGCGTCCGGTTGGGGTCGGCCGACCGCACTGGATCAAGCCTCGCCTGGTGGCGGAGGTGGCCTTCAGCGAGTGGACCGACGACGGCCGGATGAGGCACCCGGCTTTTCTTGGCCTGCGCACCGACAAGCCCGCGGCCTCTGTCGTGCGGGAGATTCCCGCCCCCGTCGAGACCGTGGAAAAGACCTCCCGGTCCACGAAGAGGACCCCCTCGAAGCCGCGCCGCGCGGGAGCCCGCCGGAGCAAGTGAGCCGCATCTTCCTCCTCTCTCCCGCCCACTGCGGCGGCGAGCGCGCCGCGCTCGTCTTGAACGAACGGGCCCGCTTCGATCTCGCGCTTCGTCTGCGCGCCTCGGGGGCGCCGCTCGGCGAGGTCTTTTCGTTTCTCAGCGGGCTCTACTTTCGCGGCAAGCTGAGCTACGCGCATGCCTTCGCGCGCCCGCCCGCCGGACTGCCCGGGGTCTACGTGATCACGCCGTCGGATGGGCTGGAGTTGCCGGAGTCCGCCGTCGACCTCGATCGCCTCCGGCGGTTCGGGAGCGTGGACATCCGCGCGGACGACGCCCGGTATCGTCGCCCGCTCATGCGCCATCTGCGCCTCCTCGCGGAGGCGGCGGGGCCGGACTGCGAGGTCGTATTGCTCGGCAGCATCGCCACGGGCAAGTACGTCGATCCCCTGATCGACGTGCTCGGCGCCCGCGTGTGCTTCCCCTCCGCCTTCGTGGGACGAGGCGACATGAGCCGAGGGAGTCTGCTCCTCCGCCACGCGAGGGCGCGCATCGAGCTCGACTACACGACCGTGAAGGGCGCCGAGCGGCGTGGGCATCGCCCGGCGCCTCTCGCACGGCGGCGCTGACGCGGGCGGCGTTGTTACCGAGTCGCCGCGACTCGGGCGGGGCGGCCCGCCGGCGTCGCCGGTGATTCCGCGGCAGGTTTCATCCGGAATCCACCGGCATGTCGATTGCACCCTTCGAGGCCAGGGTGGAAGATATCCTCACGAAGGAGAATTGAGAATGGCCGCGAAGAAATCCGGGAGGCGGAAATACAGTCGGAGCGCAAGCAAGGACGTGGCGAGGGCGATGCGCAGGAGAAAGCGCGGCACGCTCCGTAGCGGTAAGGGTGGGAAGGGCGGCAAGGTGAAGAGCCGCAAGCAGGCCATCGCGATCGCGCTATCCGAGGCTCGCAAGAAGGGAAAGAAAGTTCCGCGCAAGCGGGGATGACAGGGTTGAGCGACCCTCGGCACCAGAGCGCCGAGGGTCGCCTCCCGCGCCCTACGCGGTGCTAGACCTTGCTCGACGCGGGCGGGTGATACTGCGTCGCCCCCGGCACGATGACGCGCAGGTGATCCGGGATATCGGGCAGCACGCAGCTGCCCGGGACCGCCTCGACATGGACGCCCGCGAACACGTGCACCACCCGCACGTTCGGCTGGGGGAAGAGCCGACCCAGCCGATCCGGGGCGAGACGGCCGAGCGCGTCCTGCAGACGTTCCGCGACCTTCGCGGAAAGGTTCCACGCGCGGTGCACCACGTCGGCGTCGGCGAGCGGCACGTGGACCGCGCTGCCGCGCGCATCCGTGCGCTCCCACGCCAGCCCCTGGTCGAGGCGGACGGCCCGCCGCGCGTCTTCCGGGCCGGTTGCCCGTTGGAGCAAGGTCATCATGGGCACGCGCAGGGCGTCCTCGTCGCCCGTCCGTACCGAGCTGGTGAAAGCGGTGCGGACGCGAGATACCGCGGCCGCGGCCAGGGGAGCCGCGATGTTGGCGGAGCGCAGGTTCGCGAAGCGCTCCGCGAGGCCCCCGGCCGACGGCGCCGGCCGCTCGGCCGGGTCCAGATCCGCGACGATGGTGGCAAGGCCGGCCCGCGCGTTCACGGGTACCGTGGTGACCTCGTAGCGGTGGAAGACGGGCATGAACCTTAGCTCGAGCGAGCGGTCGAGATACGGATTGCCGAACGTGCGCTGTATCGTCTGCTCGCTCTCGGTTGAGGTGGTCACGTTCGTCTCGCGCAAATGGCTCTCGCTCTCCGAGCGCTCCACCGTGTCCACCACGTCCGAGATCTGCTGCACGGTGCCCACGATGCCGGCGGCCGCTCCCCCTCCGGCCACCCCGCCCACCACGTTGTCGACGAGATCGCTGATAGCATTGCCCGCGGTGGTTCCTATTCCCGTGACCGCCCCCGCCACCCCGCCGACCACCGTGCCCACCGCACCACCGATCGCGCCCAGCGCGTCGCCGAAGATGCTGCCGAACTTGCTCGCGAAGATCGGAACGAGGTCGATAGCCTGCTCTGCTCTTGCCGCGCCAAAGTCCGCGATCTTGTTCGCCTCCCGTCCGACCTGATCCCCCACCTTGTCGGCGAGCTGCTCGACGAACCGGCCAGCCGGACTGGCGCCCGCCTGCTCACCGATGGCACTCACGATGCCGCCAATGATCCCGCAGATACCCGCGGCGCCTCCTGCGGGCTTTTGCGCCGGCCCCGTCTCCCGATCGCTGTGCGAAGAGGAGCGCGAGCTTTCCGCGGCTCACCACCTCGCCGGGGGCGAGGCCCATCACCGACGTGGCCGGTCCCTGGCACAAGCCGGTGGAGCGCCAGCGCACCTCGAACAGGAGATCGAGCACCCCGCGGAGCGCGGCCCCGCGGGTGGAGAGGCCCGCGAGGGGAACCGTGCCGGGATCGAAGGCGAGCTGAGGACCATAGACGGAGCGCTGCATCAGGAGCTTGCCGTCGAGATCGTTGCACGGCGCGAGTGGAGCACACGGATCAGCCATGGCTACCTCCAGATGGGAAACGAGGGAACGGGCTCGCTGCGATGCGCTGGCTGACGGGCCGCCGCAAATGACGGTGCCGGCCGGCGCGAGAGGAATCGTGCCTCCGGCCTCCACGCATAGTCAAGACCGGCAGGAAGGCATTCGGCCGGCTTCCCGTCGAGGAGCAGGGCTCCGGGATAGTTCTCTACGCGGGGCGCTTGATGCCGAAGGCGGGGAAGACGGTGTCGACGAAGGCCTGAATCGCCTCGAAGTCGTAGGGGCCCTCGCGGAAGGCCAGGTTCACTCGCTGGACGCCCACGGCCTCGTAGGCCTGGCACATCTCGAGCGCGTCCTTGGCCGTGCCACGAAAGAATCCTCTGCGCTCCGGATTCTCTCCCCAGTGTGACTTGAAAATCGTCTCGCCGCGCGCGATGCCCTTGGCGTCAGCGCCCATGTAGAAGCCGACATTGACCGTGCGGGCGACCTGCTTCGGGTCCCGGCCTTCCTTGGCGCACCAGTCGTCGAGCACCGCGTTCTTGCCCTTCCACACCGGCGCGTCGATGTAGGGGGCATTCCAGCCGTCGGCATACTTGGCCGCGGTGCGGATCGTGCGCTTCTCGCCTTGGCCGCCGACCCAGATGGGCAGACGCTTCTGGAGGGGCTTGGGATTGCACCGCGCGTCGTTGAGCTGAAAATAGTGGCCCTTGAAGTTCGAGATGGGCTGGTCGAAAAGCATGCGGAGGATCTGCACCGCCTCCTCGAGATGGTCCTGCCGGACGCCGATGCGCTCGAACGGAATGCCGAAGCCCTCGTACTCGTGCTCGTGCCAGCCCGCCCCGATGCCGAGATTGGCACGGCCGTTCGAGAGATGATCGATGGTGCAGACGGCCTTGGCGAGCACTCCCGGATTGCGGTAGTTGACGCAGATGACCAGTGACCCCACGCGCACATGCGTGGTGTCGAGGGCGATGGCGGTCATGGTGCTGATGGCTTCGAAGCAGTCGCCGTTGCCGTCGCGATAGGGCGACTCCTGGAAGTGGTCGGCGGAGGAGAACCAGTCGAAGCCGTGGGCGTCGGCAAAGCGCCACAGCTTGCGCATCTCGTTCATGGGACCGCCCACGTGGCCCAGGTGCATCCCGAACGTCATCGTCATGGATAAGGTCTCCGGTGAGAGTTATCGCGTGGTAATGGTGAGGCCGCCGTCCACGACGAGGGTCTGGCCGGTGACCCAGCGGGCCTCGTCGCTGGCCAGGTATACGGCGGCCCAGCCCACGTCCCAGCCTTCGCCCTCGGTGCCGAGCGGGCTCGCCTTGCGTCGCTTCTCGCGAAGCTCGGGCCCGACGTTCTCCACCATGGGCGTCCATACCATTCCGGGGGCGATGGCGTTGACGCGTACGCCCTGGGGGCCGAGCTGGTTGGCACAGGTACGAACGAAGCCGATCACGCCCGCCTTGGCCGCGGCATACGCGGTACGGCCGGCCCCGCGCATGGCGGCCACGGATGACACGCAGATGATGGACCCCCGCCCGCGCTCCACCATGGCGGCGGCGGCCGCCTGGGTCGCGAGCAGCATGGACTTGAGGTCTACGGCCATGACCTTGTCCCACTCCTCTTCCGTGACCTCGAAGAGCGTCTGGCGCGACTCGATGCCCACATTGTTGTGGAGGACGTCGACCGCGCCCCAGCGGTCGAGGGCGGCCTTGACCATGGCCTCGCACTCCGCTCTGCGCGTCACATCGGCGGCGACCACCATGGCTAGGCCGCCCTCGTGGGCGATCTGCTTGGCCGTCTCCTCCGCGTTCTCGAGCCTGGCGTCCACGCAGACGACGCGCGCGCCCTCGCGGGCGAACAGAATGGCCGCCGCCTTGCCGTTGCCGAGCCCGGGCCCTCGCGAGCCCGCGCCCGTAACGATGGCGACCTTGTCCGTGAGCCGCCCGCTCATGGCCTGCGCTCTATGATTTGAACGACCCGTCGATACGCACGTCCACGAGATACGGGCCGCCCGAGGCGAGCCCCCGGTGGATGGCCGGCCCCACGTCGGCCGATTTTTCTACCAACTCGCCCGATACTCCCATCGACTTGGCGAGGCCGACGTAGTCGAGGCGCGGATTGACGAGATCCATGGCCACGTACTTGTCGTCCTCGGCCGAGAAGCCCTTGAGGGCGAGCGTCCGCTGCTTGAGGATGCGATACGAGGCATTGTTGAAGATCACGTAGACCACGGCGATCGAGTCGTGGGAGGCCGTCCACAGCGACTGGATGGTGTACATGGCGCTGCCGTCGCCCACCAGCGCGACCACGGGGCGCGCGGGCTGCGCGAGCTTGATGCCGAGGGCGGCCGGGAGTCCCCAGCCGATGCCTCCGCCACGGAGCCCGAAGAAGCTCTTCGAGTCGCGCGACTTGAGGAGATCGCGCAGGCCGCCGCCCGAGGAGATGCTCTCGTCCACCACGATGGCCTCGTCGGGTACCGCGTCCGCCACCCCGGCCACGAGGGCGAGCGGGGTGATCGGCGTGAGCCCCGCTTCCGCCTGCGCACGCTTGCGGAGATCGGCGATCCTCGCCTCGCGCGCCTTGCCGAGCTCCCCCGTGCGCGCCTTCGCGGATGTGAGCGCGTCGGGGGAGAGCCGGCGGCGCAGCGCTTCGGCGAGGTCGGGCAGGGTGGCCTTGGGGTCACCCTGGATGGCCACCTTGGCCGGATAGTTCTTGCCGATCTCCCACGGGTCGAGATCCATGTGGATGAGGGGCAGGCCTTCCGGCATGGGCTCGACGTCGGAGGGCAGGGAGAGGGTGAAGATGTCTCCGCCCACGCTGAAGAGCAGGTCGTGCTTCATGAGGAGCGCGCGGATGGGCGGGCCGAGGCGCGGGAAGGCCCCCGCGTAGAGCGGATGCGTGAAGGGGAAGGAACAGGTCGAGGGCACACACTCGGCATAGACGGGCGCGCCGAGGAGCTCGGCCACCTCCGCCATCTCGGCGATGCCGTCCCCGTGCGCGACGGCGTCGCCCGAGATGATGACGGGCCGCTGGGCCTTGACGAGGAGATCGGCGGCGGCCTCGATGGCCGCCTTGTCGCCGCGGATGCGCGGGGCGATGCGCGTGGTCTCGAGGAGATCGATCTGGCGCTCGGCGTTGAGCACGTCCACGGGCAGCGAGAGGAAGACGGGACCCGTGGGATGGGCGCGGGCCGTCTTGACGGCGCGGCGCACCGCGCGCGGCAGATCGTCGAGCCGGGTGATCTCGTGCGACCACTTCACGTAGGGGCGGGCCACCGGCGGCAGATCGGACCAGAGTATCGGCTCGGTGAGATTCATGGCCTGGTCGTGCTGCCCGGCGGTGAGGAGGAGCGGCGAGCCCGCCTTCATGGCGTCGTAGAGCATGCCCATGGCATTGCCCAGCCCGGGCGAGGTGTGCACGTTGACGGCGGCGATCTTGCCGCTGGCCTGGGCGTACCCATCGGCCATGGCAATGGCCACGGACTCCTGGAGAGCCAGGATGTAGCGAATCCCCGGCTCGCGTGCGAGGCCGTCCATGAGGGGCAGCTCGGTGGTGCCGGGATTGCCGAACATGATCTCGACGCCTTCCTGCTTGAGGATCTCGAGGAACGCTTGCTTGCCGGAGGTGAAGGGCATCGGAGGCTCCTCTCACGGGTGACGGTCAGGATCGCGTTCGAGGCGTCAGACGGCGCATCGACGCCGCATTCTACGCCGCCTTTCTTGACTGCGCCAGAGGCGGCCTGTACCCTCGGCGGCGATGGCAGCGCCCTCGGTGTTTCTCGATGCATGCCGTCGGCGGCCGACCGCCTTCACTCCCATCTGGCTCATGCGTCAGGCGGGCCGCTATCTGGCCGAATATCGTAACTTGCGCGAGCGCTGGGGGTTTCTCGAGCTGTGCAAGAACCCGCAGGCGGCCGCCGAAGTCACGCTCCAGCCCGTGGAGCGGCTCGGGGTGGACGCGGCCATCCTCTTTGCCGACATCCTGCTCGTGCTGGAGCCGCTCGGGGTCGGTCTCGAGTTCACCAAGGGCGACGGTCCCCACATTCAGCGCCCGGTGCGGAGCGCGCCCGACGTCGCGCGCCTGCCCGCGGTGGCCGTGGACGACGCGGTGGGTTTTGTTTTCGAGACGGTGGGGCGCGCGCGCAAGGCCCTCGCCGATCGCGTCCCCCTCATCGGTTTCGCGGGCGCGCCCTTCACTCTCGCCTCCTATCTCATCGAGGGCGGCCCCTCGCGCGACTTCCTGCGGACCAAGCGCTTCATGCGCGCCGAGCGCGAGGCATGGCACGCGCTGCTGGAGCGGCTGGCCGGGATCACCACGGCGTATCTCAATGGCCAGATTGCGGCGGGAGCGCAGGCGGTACAGCTCTTCGACTCCTGGGTGGGCACGCTCTCGCCGGCCGACTATCGCGAGTTCGTGTTGCCCCATAGCCGCGCCGTGATCACGCGCCTGTCGCCGGAAGTGCCCGTCATCCACTTCGGCGTGGGCACCGCCACCCTCCTCTCCTCGATGAAGGAGGCGGGAGGCGACGTCATCGGTCTCGACTGGCGGGTGGAGCTGGGGTCTACGTGGGAGCGGCTCGGCCACGATGTGGCGGTGCAGGGGAACCTCGATCCGGCTCTCCTCCTGTCGAGCACGGACGACATCCGGCGGGCCGCCAAGGCCATCCTCGACGGAGCGGCGCGCCGTCCCGGCCACATTTTCAACCTCGGCCACGGCGTGCATCAGGAGACGCCGGTGGAAAACGTGAGGACCCTCGTGGAGATCGTGCACGAGTTGTCCGCGCGATGATGTGTGATGCCGTCCTCCTCATCGCCTTCGGAGGGCCGGAGAAGCCCGAGGACATACGGCCCTTCCTCCAGATCGTGACGGCGGGGCGCCGGATCCCCGCCCAGCGCATCGACGAGGTGGCCCACCACTACGAGCTGATCGGCGGCCGCTCGCCGCTCAACGAGCTGACCATGCGACAGGCGGAGGGCCTGCGTCGGGCCCTGGAGCGCGGGGGGGTGGCGGTGCCGGTGTACGTCGGGATGAGGAACTGGCACCCGTTTCTCCACGAGACGCTCGCCGCGATGCGCGAGCGTGGCCATCGACGAGCGCTCGGGGTTATTCTTTCTTCCTTCCAGACCGAGGCCTCGTGGGAGCGCTACGTGGCCGACGTGGCCGCCGCGCGTGGCAAGGTCGGCGCGGGCGCCCCCGAGGTGGCGTACGCGCCGCCCTGGGCGAACCACCCGCTGTTCATCGAGGCCATGGTGGCGCGGGCCATGGATGCGCTCGAGCAGGTGCCCTCGCCCACGCGGGCGGATGCCCTCCTCCTCTTCACCGCGCACAGCGTTCCCGTGGCCATGGCCGAGGGCTCGCCGTACCCGCGCCAGATCGAGGCGGCCGCGCGCGTCATCGCGGGACGTCTGGGGCACGGGCGCTGGCAGATTGCCTATCAGAGCCGGAGTGGCCCGCCGGGCGATCCCTGGCTCGAACCCGACATCTGCGACGTGTTGCGCGGCCTCGGGGACGGCGACATCCAGGACGCGGTGGCCGCACCCATCGGCTTCGTGTGCGACCACGTCGAGGTGCTCTACGACCTCGACGTGGAGGCGCGGGCGGTGGCCGCCGAGGTCGGCGTACGCTTCCATCGGGCGCAGCCGGCCAACGATCACCCCGCCTTCATTGCCATGCTCGCCGACCTCGTGGAGCGAGGGGCGCCGTGAAGCTCGCGGTGGTAGGGGGCGGCGTGGCCGGCCTCGCCGCCGCCCATCGCGCCGTCGAACTCGCGCGCGAGCGAGGCGTCCCGCTCGAGCTGGCGCTCTTCGAGGCGGGGGATCGAATCGGCGGCACCATACACACCGAGCGTCACGAGGGCTTTCTCGTCGAGGGCGGCCCCGACTCCTTCCTCTCCGAGAAGCCGTGGGCCCTCGCCCTCTGTCATCGCCTCGGCCTCGAGGATCGGCTGATTCGTACCGATGACCGCTTCCGGCGCACCTACGTGGCCTTTGGCGGCCGGCTGCACCCGCTGCCCGACGGCTTTCAGCTCCTCGCGCCGACGCGGCTCGGCCCCTTGATCCGTTCGGAGCTCTTCTCGTGGGCGGGCAAGCTCAGAATGGCCATGGATCTCGTGCTCCCGCGCGGCGGGGATCCCGATGAGAGCCTCGGGGGATTCGTGTCTCGCCGACTGGGCAAGGAGGCGCTCGAGCGGGTGGCGCAGCCCCTGGTGGCCGGGATCTACACCGCCGATCCCGACGTGCTCTCCCTGGCCGCGACCATGCCGCGCTTCCTCGAAGTCGAGCGCAAGGAGCGGAGTCTCATTCTCGGCCTGTGGCGCGCGAGCAGGCGGGCGCCCGCCGCCGCCCGTGGAGTGAGCGGCGCCCGGTGGTCGCTCTTCGTGACCTTCGCCGACGGGATGGAGGAGCTGATCCGCGCCCTCGCTTCCCGGCTGCCCTCCGACGCCGTCCACCTCAAGGAGCGGGTGACCAGCGTCACGCGCGAAGGCGAAGGCTGGCGCTTGGGCATGGCCGACGGCTCCGCCGCCGCGGCCGACGCCGTGATCGTCGCCACGGAGGCGTATCAGGCCGGGCGCATGCTCCGCTACACCGATCCCGCGCTGAGCCACCTGCTCGACGACATCCCGTATGCGTCATCGGCCACGGTGACGCTCGGCTGGCGCCGCGCCGATATCCCGCACCCGCTCGACGGGTTCGGCTTCGTGGTGCCGCAAGTCGAGCGCCGCCCGATCATCGCCTGCACTTTTTCGAGCGTGAAGTATGCGGGACGCGCGCCGGATGGCTTCGCCCTCCTGCGCGTGTTCCTGGGCGGGGCGCTGAACGAGAGCGCGCTCGAGGGCGACGACGAGACCCTGACGCGGTTGACCCGCGCCGAGCTCCGCGAGCTCCTGGGTATCCAGGCCCCGCCCCTCATGAGCCGGGTGAGCCGCTATCCCAAGGCCATGCCGCAATACCATGTGGGCCATCTCGCCCGCATCGAGGCCATCGAGGGATGCCTGCGCGCTCACCCCCGCCTCGCCCTCGCCGGCGGCGCCTATCGCGGCGTCGGCATCGCCGACTGCGTCCGGTCGGGCGAAGAAGCGGCCGCGCGATTGCTCCCGTCGACATAGAGGCGGCGCGGCGCTAGCGAGGAGCCATGGCCTCCATCACCTCGAGGGTCCGCTCGAGACTCACGCCGCGCGGGTCGAAGTTGGCCTCGAG
>WNGH01003633.1_pt1 | contig 14779 bp, 9 predicted proteins | sample 5400631 | NCBI WGS metagenome assembly WNGH01 (sample SAMN13153373, study PRJNA577476) | soil metagenome | isolation source: 115 cm soil or saprolite under Garry oak tree replicate 1 | place: USA:California | collected 2016-06-15
AGGAAGGAAGTGGTGTTTCGAGCCGATGCCGCGTTTGCCAAACCGGAGATCTACGAAGCGCTGGAGAAACGGGGAGTGAAATATGCGGTTCGGCTTCCGGCGAACGACAGCCTGCTGCGCGACATTGAAGAACTGCTGACGCTCCCGGTGGGGCGTCCTAGTCACAAACCGATCCTGTGGTACAAGGGCTTTCTCTATCAGGCGGCGAGTTGGAAGACAGCACGACGAGTAGTGGCGAAGGTGGAGTACCATGCCAGGGAGTTGTTCCCGCGGCTGGGGTTCATCGTGACCAACCTGCAGACGCCCAGCCGAGCGGTAGTGCGCTTCTACAACAAGCGGGGGACAGCGGAGCAGTGGATCAAGGAAGGCAAGCAGGCGGTGAAGATGACTCGCCTCTCGTGTCATCGTTTCCGCTCGAACCAAGTGCGGCTGGCGCTGAGCTTGTTGGCTTACAACCTGGGAAACCTGTGGCGGCAGCTGGCGTTGCCGAAGCGAATCGAGAATTGGTCGCTGACGAGTCTGCAGCAACGGCTAGTCAAGACCGGAAGACGGCTAGTGAAACATGCGCGCTATTACTGGTTGCTGCTGGCGGAAGGACATCTGACGCGGCGGCGGTTCGGGGCGATGCTGGGCCGAATCGCGCTGTTGCTGATACCCACGGGATAGATCGGCGGTGGCCCGCTTCAAGGAGCGGGATCTTTACAAAGGGCTCGGCAAGGAGAAGTGTGCCAAAAGTGGCGGAATATCGGGCAATTTCGGCGGTGCTGGTGCGGATCCCAGACCGTTGGGAACGCTCCGGATGAAAATTGTTTCACAATGTCGCGAACAGGCGGGACGGGCGTAAAATCGGCACCGTCTTTGAAGTCAAAAAGGAGATTCCGGTTTTAAGTCCTTACAAGTACCTGCGGAGGGAAGACGCACTGTTTATGGAGTGCTTCAGCGGAGGGCGTATGGCGATGGAGATCGGTGTGAACATGGAGTTCATTCGCTCCGAAGACAAACCATTTGAAGAAGGCGTGGAGAGGGCAGCAAAGTTGGGCTACAAGTGGGTTGAACCCATGGTGCACAACGGTCGGGAATTGTTGAGTGAGGCGGGATATTTTCATTCTTTCTCGATGGATAACGATCCGCTGGAGATGAAAGATATTCTGGATCGTCATGGAGTGCGGCCTTCCGGACTTTCCTCACATTGTCCGCTTATGCGGCCTGAGATCAGCGTGCCTTATCTTGAAAAGGCAATCCGTTTCGCGGCGGCGATTGGCGCGCCAGTTTTAGCAACCGACGAGGGTATTCGCCCAACATGGCTCGACGACAAAGAGTGTTTCGAAGTCATGAAGTACACGCTCAAGAAGGTCCTTCAGGTGGCGGAGCGACATGGCATATATATCGGAATTGAACCGCATCAGAGCATCTCAAGAACGACTGAGGGCCTGCTTCGAATTGCGAACCTCGTGGAATCACCCATGCTGAAAGTGAACTACGACACCGGCAACTCTTTTCTCGCCGGCACCGACCCATACGCGGGTTTGCGAAGTGTGCTTCCGCAATTGGTTCACGTCCACGCCAAAGACATTGCCATGACGCAGGCTGAGGCAGAGAAAGGCAAGGTGACCGGAACACCGGTGGGCTGCGCGTGCGGCGATGGAGTCATTGACTGGGAGCGAGTAGTTTCAATCCTCCGAGACGGGAATTATAAGGGGGTGCTGTCAGTGGAATGCGGAACGTCAGATCAGGCGATGCGCAGCTTGGTGCATCTGAGGAGTGTTCTGCAGGAAGGGCTGCAACAAGCAAATAGTGAACGCACTTTCACTGAAGCTCCCCACAAAAGTCGAAACCAAACATGCTGAGCGGAAAACCTCTTTGCATTTACTGGGCACTGGCGATCACCATTGCATGTACCGGGGCATGCTTTGCACAGGTGGTTAAGGATCATAATCGTCGGACGTCCTCAGGCACGAACCAACAAGCAGCGGACGATTCTCTTCGCAATATCTATCCCAACCTGCCGCCCAATCAGGCCCCTGCGGCCGTCGCACGCGGTAAGCGACTCTTCGAAAGTAACTGCGCCTTTTGCCATGGAACTGATGCTACCGGCGGAAACGGCGGTCCTGACCTGCTCCGTTCCGTGCTGGTGAATCATGACGAGAAAGGAGAACTGATTGTCCCGGTGATTCGCCAGGGCCTGGTCAGCAAGGGAATGCCCAAATTCACTCTGACCGGCACGCAAGTTTCGGATCTTGTGGCTTTTCTCCATCAACGTAACCGCGATGCGCGCCTGCGTTTCACATATAAAATCCCCTACGTTGCAGTGGGAGATGCGGCAGCCGGGAAAGTCTACTTCGAATCGCACTGCGCAAGCTGCCATTCTGGCACGGGAGATCTGGCGGCCATCGTTGCGAGATATCCTGCCGACGAATTGCAGCAGCGATGGCTATATCCACCTACAGGTTCGATCGATGTGACTCTCACTCTTGTTTCCGGCCAGAAATACTCGGGCAAAGTTAAGCACTTAGATGAATTTGACGTGTCGCTGTATGACGGGCAGGGAACTTACCGCAGTTTTGCGCTGACTCCCGAGATTCACGTGGCAGTCACAGATCCCCTCGAACCCCATCACAAACTGCTCGAACAGATGACCGATACCGATATGCACAATGTGACAACCTACCTGGAGACGCTGAAGTGAGAATCTGCTTTTGTCTGATCACCGCGATTCTATTGCCCGTGGGACTGTCCGGCCAAACTCTTGATTCGAGTGAGATTTTGAAACCGCTGAAGTCCACTTGGCCCACATACAACGGCGACTATTCAGGCCGCCGCTTTAGCGAACTTTCGCAGATCAATAGTTCGAACGTCAGAAACTTGCGGCTGATGTGGACCTTCGACTCGGGAAACGTGCCGATCAAGGCGACGCCTCTGATGGTTGATGGTCTCTTGTATTTCTCGGTTCCAGACAAGGCTTGGGCGGTCGACGCGCGCACCGGTCGCATAATTTGGTATTGGGAGACGAAGACCCGTGGTGGCACTCACATCGGACACCGCGGAATGGCAATGTATGGCAAGTGGCTGTTTCTGGTTACGCCTGACGACTACTTGGTCTCTCTCGATGCAGCGACGGGTAAGGAGAGGTGGCGAATTGAAATTGCTGACCTCAAGCTCGATTATTTTTCCACTGTGGCTCCAGTGGTTATTGGAAATCACGTCTTGGTCAGCCCGAGTATCGAGTCAACAGACAACCGAGGCTATCTCGATTCCTACGACCCCCAGACTGGGAAGTTGCAGTGGCGCTGGTATTCCACTCCCGACCCCGGTCAGCCCGGCGCTGAGACGTGGCCCAATACGGACGCGCTTGCTCATGGCGGAGGAGCGATCTGGATACCGGGTACGTACGACCCTGAATTGAATCTCTACTACTTCGGCACCGCTAATCCGCAGCCAGTCATGGCGGGGCAGGGACGGCATGGGGATAATCTCTGGGCCAACTCCATTGTTGCTCTAAATCCAGATAATGGAAAGATGGCATGGTATTACCAAACTACTCCGCATGACACACATGACTGGGATTCTGCTGAGACGCCAGTCCTCTTTGATTCTGAAATCGACAAGCACCCGCGAAAGCTGATTGCTCAGGCTAACCGCAATGGGTATTTCTTTGTGCTTGATCGAACGAATGGACAGCACATTCTGACCACTCCATTCGCGTCCAACAACTGGGCGAAGGGAGTAGATGATCAGGGTCGTCCCATCCGAGATCTCAGCAAGGACCCGCAACCAGCAGGGGCGCTGGTGACCCCGTCAGAAGGCGGAGCGACGAACTGGTTTCCGCCCAGCCTCGATCCTGAAACCGGGTTCTTTTACGTGCGCGTCACTCGCTCAGCTGCTGTCTTTTATCTGACTGACACGAGTTCTAAGCCTGAGGCATGGGGGGGAGTTGACAAGACCGTCTGGACGGGACCATCTTCGATCGAGGCTATCGATTGCAAAACTGGGAAGATCGTTTGGGACCATCCCACCGGTCGAGGAGCGATTTCTGGCATTCTCACTACCGCGGGCAAGCTTCTCTTTGGTGGCGATGGATCAGGCAACGCGTTGGCTCTCGACCCTTTCACCGGCCAGACTCTCTGGCACGTAAATCTAAACGAGATTATGTTTAACGGGCCCGTCGCGTATGAACTCGATAACCGGCAATACCTACTGTTCGCGGCCGGAGGGAAGCTGTTCGCCTTTGCGCTGCCGGAGCCGTGATGCAAGCAAGCTGGGGGCGACCACTTACGGAGATCGGCGCTTTTATCGTTCTCTGCATATTCTCAGTAGTGCTGTCAGTTGGTCAGCGCACCGGAGCGGACAGAACCTCTCTATTCAAGAAGGGCACGATCCGCGTTTTGATCTTAACGGGTCAGAACAATCACGACTGGCGCGCGACAACCCCGTTGCTTAGAGCAATGCTCCTCAACACCGGGCGCTTCGATGTCAGAGTGAATGAGTCACCAACTGGCATGACGTCGGAGACGCTAGCACAGTACGATGTCGTCGTTCTCAATTACAACGGACCACGGTGGGGCGAACAGTCTGAAAAGGCACTCGAAAGCTTTGTTCGGTCGGGTAAGGGCTTGGTGGGAGTGCATGGTGCGAACTGGGCATTTAGTGGCCTAGTTGTACTCGGCGATGGCAGCGTTCCCACTGGCATATTGGAGCCGCCTTGGACGGAGTACAAGCTCATGATTGGCGGAGTATGGTCGGACAAGAACCCGGTATCGGGACATGCTCCCCGCCATAAGTTTCAAGTGAAGATTGTAGATGCCAATCATCCGATCACCGAAGGACTACCCTCGTCGTTCGATGCCGACGACGAGCTATACCACAATATGCATATGGCGCCGAACGTATACATTCTGGCAACCTCCTATGACGATCCTAAAAATAAACCCCAACCTGCAGCCGCCAAGACTTCCAACGCAAGCAAACAGCAAACGGCCGACAGGCAGAGCGAGGCGAACTCGCCGCATCTTGACATGAATCCGACAGGTAGAGATGAACCGATGCTTTGGACGACGAGTTACGGAAAAGGCAGAACTTTCTACACATCTCTAGGCCATGACGTTCGAGCGATGGAGATGCCCGGTTTTTCCACCATTTTTGTACGAGGGGTGGAGTGGGCTGCAACGAGCACCGTGAAGACGCCAAAACCGAAGTTCCAGTCATGGGCACAAACTCAGGCGCACGAGCAGTAGTCTAGCCTGGATTATTCACCAAGGCTCTAGCCAAAAAAGAAAGGATGCTCTTCATCGTCTTCGTCTTCGCCATACTGCGGTTCTGCCGTCAGATTCCAACGTACAGAAGAACAAAGACCTTGTCCTCTTAACTCCTCAGAAGGCAGGCGGCTGGATTAGTTTTCTGCATTTTTCCTTTGTGGCAAACCAATTTGTGGACCGATCTTGCGGTGGACCCAGTCTGGCCCGGCTCTCATCATTGCCGCCCTCTTCTACATCCGTTTAACACGGCTCTACCTAGCAGCCGTGGTCGACCTGCGAATGACGAGTTCTGTTTCCAAATAGTAGTCCGCACCTTTTCGCCGTTTCAGCTTCAACATCCTATCCAATGCCTCGAAGGCGGTCGTCCCCACCCGCTCGCGAGGAACACGGATGGTGGTCAGCGGCGGGCGTGCCAGGAAAGCAAAGGAGATGTCGTCGATGCCGATAACGGAGATGTCTTCCGGAATCCTCGCACCCGCCTCTTCGAGAGCGCTCATGGCGCCCAAGGCTATAAGGTCGCTGCCGCAGAAGATCGCCGTGGGCTTATCTGGCGTTGAAAGAATGGCCCGTACCGCTGAGGCTCCAGCATCGATGCGGTAGTTACTGCTGATCACTGGTAATGGGTTGACGTCTCTTTTTTTCAATCCGGCAACCAGCGCGTCCTTGATTGTAATGGCCGTCTGGTTGTCGTCCGGTCCCGCAATGACCGCGGTGCGGCGGTGACCGAGTCCTACGATATGCTCGATGGCCTGCGCGATACCCCGCTGATAGTCTATCGAAATGGTGCTCACCAGCTTCTGGGCCGGGCTCACGTTGCAGAACACCATGCCAATTCCCGCGTCGATGAGTTCCGAAGCCATGCTCTTGTCGATCGAAGACGTCATCACCGCGACTCCGCGGACGTCACTTTCGATCAGCTTCCGCAGGATGGATTTCGTTCGGGCTTGGTCGTATTGGGTGTTGCAAAGAAGGACGTCGAACCCGCGATCCCAAGCGGCGGCCTGGAATCCGTGAATGATTTCGGGGAAATACGGGTTCGCGATCTCCGAAATCACCAGCCCGAACAAATCGCTCCGGCCCGTGGCCAACCGCCGGGCATGGACATTCTTGAAGTATTTCATTTGCCCGACGACTTCTAAAACGCGCCTCTCGGTCTCCACAGAGATGTAGTGGGTCTTGTTGAGGACGCGGGAGACCGTAGCGGGAGAGACTCCGGCGCGTTTGGCCACTTCCCTCATTGTGTGGCCCATGCGTTTTCCTCCGCGAAAAGCGACTCTGCTGCCGACGTGACGCTGCGGTAGCGGTCCCTCCCAGGCGATGGACAGCGCTGGGAAAGCGCTTCCCGCCAGCGATTGTCAAGGTGCGCCCAACCTATCACGATTTGGGGGCGGAGACTACGGCTATCAAGAGGCAAGATACAGAAGAGAAAAAGGACTTGACAAGCCTCAGCCAGCACTGATAAAGGGGTACCGAGTAACCGGTTTCTGAAACCGATTGCATAAAGGCCCTCATCGGCGACTTTGCCGGTGATGTGGCGGACGGCAGGAATTTCTATAGTTCGCTTGGAAGGCGAACAGCTGTTTGAGATTCGGTCGCCGCCGCAGCAGAGGGTTTGTTCGGTGATCGGTGCCTTTTGGGGGGGTATGCGATTCAATCTGTCCTTGCTGAGGTTTCTTTCCTTTAGTCTTCTCCTTGCATTTTCCGGAATGGCGGTTCGAAGCCAATCCGACCGCGGCACCATCGCCGGCACGGTCCTCGATAGCTCCGGCGGCGCCGTCCAGGGCGCAACGGTCACCGCGACCGACTCCGCGACGAATACTGTCTATACCGCTACCACTGGCCCGACGGGAGGCTATCGGCTCTACGACTTGCGCGTCAGCGTTTACCGCGTCTCCGTTGCGGCGCCCGGCTTCAAAACTCTGGAGAAGACTGGCGTCGTCGTGCAGGTGAACACCACATCTTCGGTTGATTTCTCGCTGCAGCCCGGTGATGTGAAGGAAACACTCACTGTCCTTGCCGATGCGCCGGGGCTCCAGACGGAATCGTCCGACATTGGTACGGTTGTGGATAAGCGGCAGATCGAGGAATTGCCTTTGTCCCTCAACTCCACGAGCCAGAGCCATTTACGCTCCGCAGAATCTTTCGTCTTCCTCACTCCCGGAACCGCTGGCCCGGGAACCAACAGCGACAAGCCCTCTTCTGGCATTTTCGAATCTAAGTTGTCGGGCGGACAGAACTTTAGCACGGAAGTGATTCTCGACGGTGCGAGCATCACGCATGCCGAGCTGGGCTCCACTTTTGATGAAAACGCTCCCTCCGTTGAGGCTCTGAACGAATTCAAGGTCACGACCTCCACCATCCCCGCGGAGTTCGGCAGGACGTCCGGTGGAGTTGAAAGCTTTACGACCAAGTCAGGAACGAACGCGTTCCACGGCACGGCGTTCGACATTTTGCGTAACGATAAGTTGAACGCAAATTCTTGGTTCAACGATTTGAACGGAGCGCCAAAGCCGAGAGACCATCAAAACGATTTTGGTGGAAGCCTGGGCGGCCCGATATGGGTTCCTAAGCTGTACAACGGCCACAACAAAAGCTTTTTCTTTTTCTCGTGGGAGCAGTATCGGAACAACGAAGGCCACAGCAGTATCACGACTTTGCCCACGGATGCAGAGCGCACCGGCGACTTTTCCGCCCTCCTGGGCGCAGCCACCGGAGCTACGAATCCTTGCGACAACACTCCCATTCTTCTTGGCCAGATCTTCGATCCTTCGACCCCTTCTTGTCCCACGGGTTTTGTAGGCGGCCGCATCGCGTTTCCGAACAATAAGGTCCCCCTCAACAGCGCAGTGGCCCAGAAAGTGCTTTCCTTCCTGCCAGTCCATCCCAACGTGGCTCCCACGCCGGCTAACCTAAACGGGCTCATCAACAATTTCCTTTTTTTGTCTAACAACCCCATTCGGGACACCACTATGACCTTCCGGATTGACCAAAACTGGGGAAACAGCAACAAATTTTTCTTCTCCTACAGCAGCCGCGACCAGGCCCAGTTAAATGGAGTTCTCGCAATTCCCCCGCCGCTCGACACCAACTTCTTCAAATCACGCTTTTCTCATTACCTTCGCTTTGGTTGGGACGACACGATTAGCCCGAGCCTTCTGAACCACTTGACTATTGGTTTTAATCGCCTCAATGACCCCAGTAAGGGAGTCGGTGTGACGGGCCAGGACTGGGACAAGACTTTTGGCATCACGGGCGCCAGCGGCATTACCGTTCCGCAATTCAGTTTTGGTGGCAGTCCACTTAGCATCGGGTATCAGGCGTTCGGAGCCGGCAACAACGATATCGCTATCCCCAATAGCCTGATCGTTGCAGACGCTGTCTCTTGGATCAGGGGCCGTCATTCGTTGCGCATGGGATTTGATTGGCGGCATTCGCAGTTCTCCCGAATTGATGGAATAAATACTTCTCCGGCATACGATTTTGAAAACCTTCAGACCGCGGTCGCCCCCAATAACACGAAGACAGGAGATCCCTTTGCCAGTTTCTTACTAGGCGTTCCTAACGGGGAAAGTTTGACGGTCTCATCGCATATTCCGCGTTGGAATCAGAACTACTACGTTGGGTTCGTCCAGGACGACTTCAAATTCCGCAAGGACCTGACCCTAAACCTCGGCTTGCGGTACGACGTGGATACTCCGCGCCACGAGGCCACGGGCGCGCAGTCCGTCTTGGACCTCAAGGCTCCAAACAGTGGCAATGCTGCTGTTCCGATTTCTCCTGCTGTGCCCGGCGCTCTGATTTTCGGATCGAGCGCAACGGGCGCCAAGACCTACTACAAAGACTTCGGCCCGCGCTTGGGCTTCGCCTATGCTCCAGAAAGACTGTTCGGCCGCCTACGCAACACGGCGATTCGAGGCGGATACGGCATCTATTACGCAGCCCTGAGCTACTCGGATTTTGGCGATTCGCTCAGCAGCGGAACGACCGCAACTCCGACCTTCAGATCGCAAAATGGCTTCGCTCCCGTGCAATCGCCCGATGCTGGCTTCCCCAGCTACCCGCCGCCCTCTAACCTTAAAGATCCTGCGTTCCTGAACGGAAGCTTTCCCACCTACGTGGCGCCGCAATATGGCCGCCCCGGTATGGTTCAAAACTGGAGTCTGGAAGTCCAGCACCAATTGGCGACCGATCTTATCTTGAGCGTGGGATATGTCGGAACGCATGCTACCCGCTTGCACTCAAATCTTGTGCAAACCAACAGCATTGATCCTAAGTTTTATTCTCTAGGAAAAAAACTGAACCAGCAGACTGTTGGGGACCCGGCAGGGCAAGCGACTTTGGCCAGCCTTGGCGTTACCGTACCGAGTTGGTTCATCCCACTCTATGGCAGCAGCGAGCCGATCGGGCAGGCACTTCGCCCCTTCCAGCAGTACCAGGACATCGGCACGAATTGCTGCCTCGAAAACGTCGGCCAGTCCACGTTTAACGCTCTCGAGGCGAAGCTCGAGCGGCGCTTCCGCAATGGGCTGAACCTCATTGCCTCCTATACCTTCTCTAAGACTCTTACCGACGCCGATAGCTCGTTCCCGTTCTTTTCCGCCTTTGCGTCCAACAATTTTGGCGTGCAGAATCCCTTCAATCTGAAAACAGAAAAGGCCCTCAGCTACCAAGACACACCGCACGCCGTCGTCATCAGCTATCTCTACGAACTCCCCGCCGGTCCCGGGAAGAAATACGTAAGTCATGGACCAGCCAGCAAAGTGCTGGGCGGATGGCAAATCGGAGCAGTGCACCGGTACCAGAGCGGCTCGCCGGTTATCTTTAACAACTTTGCACCCTCTCCGCCATTCAGTGGTGGAAACTTCAAGTACATCCGCATACCGGGCGTGCCGATTTACAGCCCGAACAAGTCGTCTTTCAACCCGGCACTGCCGACTGGCTGTCTTGAGAATGCTGACGGGACTTTCAGCAGCATGACCACCAATAACTACTTCAATTGCGCGGCTTTTTTAGATCAGAACGCGGACAGCCTTGTGGCTCAGCGCGGCTACATGTTTGGAGATCTACCCCTGACGCTTGGCAATGTCCGCAGCGAACACTACTTCAGCGAGGATTTTGCGATTATCAAACGCACTGTGCTCACAGAGGGACATTCCGTGATATTTAAGGCCGACATCCCTAACGCCTTCAATCGCCATATCTTCGGGACGTTAGACGGACAGATTGGTTTTGGTGACACGACCTTTGGCGTGCCCAAGGGTCCGCGAGCCACTATAAACGCGATAAGGCAGATCCAGTTAGCGTTGCGCTACCAATTCTGAAGTTTGGCCCAGCCTCGCGGAATCAGAATCCTCCTGCTGTCTACGCCGAAGCAGGAGGATTTCTTGTGAGAAAAACTTCTCGATGGCCGGTGCGGAGGAAGGTATAAGATTTGTGAGTGCGAATTCGTATGAGATCGCGTGCCTCCCATGTACTCGAAAAAACGACGGCGAGGCAATTGCCGAACCACGGAGTCTTGCTGCGGCTATTGGTTCCTCCTGTCTTGTGCATGATCTACGGCGTGATGGTTCCTCTGTGGGCGCAAAGAAGCCCCGACGTCGATGATCGATTCCGCCAGGCAACTGAAGCGATGCGAAAAGGAAATCTGGAAGAAGCCGGCGAAGGGTTCGCCGCGATCGTAAAACAAGCTCCGAGCTTTGCGGAAGCGCATCTCAATCTCGGTTTGGTGCGTGAAGAGCAAGGTCGTCACGAAGACGCGATCAGCAGCTTTCAAAAAGCGCTAGGGTTAAAACCGGGCGTGCATGGCGCGAGCCTCTTTCTTGGGGTCGCCTATTTCCACCTCAACCAATTGGACAAAGCCGTCGTCGCGATTGAGAAAGAGACTGCTGCCTTCCCAAAGGACGCGCCCGCCTGGATGTGGCTGGGGGTGGTGCAACTGGCACAGGACCTGCCCGAACAGGCCGCGATGGCGCTGGATAAAGCAGCTAAACTGGCGCCGGATGATGTGGACATTCTCTATCATCGTGGGCGCGCACATTTAATGGTATCGAATAATAGCTACGGCAAGATGTTCAAGGTTGATCCACGATCCTGGCGCGTGCATCAGGTCATTGCTCAAGCCAATGCCGAGGCCGACCGCCACATGGATGCCGTCGCCGAATACCAGGCCGCTATCAAGCTTGCTCCCACACAACCAGGCCTGCACGAAGAGTTAGGGTCCGAATACCGAAGCCTGGGGAAAACTCAGGAAGCAGAAGATGCGTATCTCCGCGAACTGGAAATCGACCCCAACAATGTTCTCGCCAAGTACAAATTAGGCGCGGTCACGGTTGAAAAAGGCGATGGTGCGAAGGGCAAGGAGCTCATCGAAGCTGCCTTGCGGGCAAAGCCCGGACTTCTTCATTCGGACTACAATCTTGGCCGCGCCGAAATGCTGCTTGGCAATGACGCTGCCGCCGCTCAACGTCTGGAGCGTGCCACTTCCGCGCCCGGCTCCGATCCCGAAGTCATCCAGCAAGCCTGGTATCAGCTCGGAATCGTCTACCGTCACCTTCACCGCATGGAAGAGGCGCAAAAGGCCATGGCCACATTCCAAAAGCTCAAGGACGAAGAGGCAGAGAACTCGCAAAAAGCGCTGAAGCGATACGAAGCCCAGCAGCAGAATCCCAATGCGGCCCAACCTCCTCACTCGCCAGAGAATCCTCAATGACAAGGTATTGAGGATACGAGTGAACCTGCTGCCAGAATTCGTGAGGAGGATTTTGCGCCCTACACCGCTGCTGTGCTTGCTGGCAGCATTAACCGGTTCCGCGCAACCGGGGGAAACCATAAAGCGCTCTCCTGCCTCTCAAGCCCAGGGCTCCGTTCACATCGACGTCGTCGAATCCTCGGAGGACTTGCACGAGTCGCTTCTGGAAAAACCGCCACTCCAGTTCGGCTCTTCCCGAATCCCGGCGCTCACCATCGAAGTCAACGACTCCCACACATACCAGCAGATTGACGGATTCGGCGCTTCTTTTACCGATTCCTCCGCCTGGCTGATTTCGCAAAAGCTCACTGCGCCTCAGCGCCGCGAACTTTTGCAAATGCTCTTTGATCCCAAGAAAGGAATCGGCCTGAGCATGCTTCGCCAGCCGATGGGCGCGAGCGACTTTGCCCTCAAGAACTACACGTACGACGACATGCCACCGGGACAAGCGGATCCTGACATGAAGCATTTCTCCCTCGATCACGATCGCGCGTATATCCTTCCGCTTCTCCGCGAGGCGCTCGCGCTCAATCCCAATCTAAAGATCATCGCATCGCCTTGGAGCCCACCGGGATGGATGAAGACCTCAGGATCGATGCTGCAAGGCGCGCTTCTGCCCGCCGCCTATTCACCGTTTGCAAAATACTTCGTCCGATTTGTCCAGGACTACGAAGCCGCCGGAGTTCCCATCTACGCCGTTACCATGCAGAACGAGCCACTGAACGTGCCCGGCGACTACCCGGGAATGGGAATGACCGCGCGCGAGCAAGCAGAGTTTCTCGGCAACTATCTCGGACCCGCCTTTCACGACGCACGGCTGAAAACGAAAATCATGATCTTTGATCACAACTGGGATTTGATCGATTACCCCATTCAAGTCCTGAATGACCCCAAGGCCGCCGCCTTTGCCGCTGGCACCGCGACGCATTGTTACGGAGGCGGCGTCACGGCGCAGAACGAATTGCGAGAACGATTCCCCGGAAAGGACATCTGGATGACGGAGTGCTCCGGCGGCGAATGGCAAACGGGGAAGCTATTGTCGCAACAGGTGCGGCTCCTGATTGGCGCAACACGCAACTGGGCGAAGAGCGTCGTGCTGTGGAATCTTGCGCTAGACCAGAATCACCAGCCATATCTGGGAGGTTGCACGAACTGCCGAGGCCTAATTACCGTAAACCACGCGGCTCAGCCTTCTCAGGTCGTTCCGACTGTGGATTACACAGCGCTGGCCCACGCGAGCAAGTTTGTTGCTTCCGGCGCTTTTCGCGTGGAATCGAACACGTTTGAACAAGGCAGCCTGGAAGACGTCGCGTTTCGCAATCCCGATGGATCGCTTGTATTGCTCGTGCTGAACGGCAGCGGTGCGTCCGTTACTTTTAATATCGCGTGGGGTGCAAAGTTTGCCAGCTACAAGCTGGCGGGTGGGGCGGTAGCGACGTTTCGCTGGAATTCTTCAGCGATCTCCCGCTGATGAAAGTAATTTCTAATTTTGATTATGGCTTTGGTTTTGTAGCCATCGCGTCGCGGCTCTGTATATCTTCCGCGCGGCCGAACTCTTTCTTGGCGCGGTCCATCGCATGCATTTGCTTGTAGAGCTTGCCGAGTTGAAAATGGACCGCGGCATTTTCCGGGTCAAGCCGCGCCGCTTCTTGCAACTCGCTTCGTGCATTTTCAAGCCGGGACAGTCTCAAATAAGCCGTGCCGAGTTTCAAACGACAGAATGGGTTACCAGGCGCTCGCTTCACGGCCTGTTCGAGTGCAGGAACAGCCTCCTCGTTGCGCTCTTGATGAAGGAGGATGCTGCCTAAATTCAAGTAAGGCTGCTCGCTAGAGTGCGCAGTCTTCTGCTGCCACACGATAGCTTGCTTATATGCCTCGATAGCCTCGGTCGGGCGAGCCTCGGATTCCAGGATCAAACCGATGTTATTTTCGGCTTTCGCGTCGTTCGGGTTCAATTGCAGAACTTTCTCGAAAGCAGACTCCGCTTCTGGAAGCAGGCCCCGGGTGTAGTACGCCCGTCCGAGAAAGTACCAAGCCTCGTGGTTTTTCGGATCAAGTTCCACTGCCTTTTCAAGCCAGTGAATCGCGCTGGCGTAATCATTCAGTAGGACATAATTCAACCCGACGATCTTCAGGTCGTCGCCGGTGGGCGACTGCCGCGCTGCTGCCTTCGTATAAATCTCGAGCGAATTGGCGGGTCGGTTTTCGCGATTGAGAACGTAGCCGAGCAGGTAGAGGGCCTCCGCCGATTCGGCATGCTGCACCAAATAACCACGCAGAGCGCTGTCGGCATCTGCATGCTTTTCAAGATGCACGAACGCCTTCGCCGCGAGGAGGAGCGCATCGGTTGTGCCGGGAGCGGCGGCGTCGGCTCTGCGGAACAGTTCCGCCGCCTGAGCATAGTCGCTTGCACGAAAAGCAGCCAATCCCTCTAAGTAATCGCTGGACGTTTGCGCAGGAGCTGGCAGAGCCAGAGGCAACCCGATCAGGGTGAGTCCAATGAACTTGGTGAAGAGTGCTGGCATTACTTCACCAAAGGTGAGGCTGGCACTGGTTCATCAATTTGTAGAATCTGGTCCGCCTTCACGTCGCGTAGCGTCTGAACCATTCCGCTCGGCCAGCGAATTTCGATCTCCTGCGCTGTGTTTTCTTTTTCCAGGCCAAAGTGCGCGCGCTTGTCACTCGAGGAAAGGTAACTGCTGGCTGTTGTTACGGTCACGAATTGTGGCCCCTTGGCCGTGACGAGCTTCACTACTGCGCCGATTCCATCCCGGTTGCT
>WNGH01003634.1_pt1 | contig 14775 bp, 11 predicted proteins | sample 5400631 | NCBI WGS metagenome assembly WNGH01 (sample SAMN13153373, study PRJNA577476) | soil metagenome | isolation source: 115 cm soil or saprolite under Garry oak tree replicate 1 | place: USA:California | collected 2016-06-15
GATGTCTGCGCCGCCGGCTGCTCCAGCTGGGTGGACGGCTGCCCCGTGAACGAGGTCACCGCGAACACGGTCGCGCCGCCCGCCCCGACGATGCCGCCGAGGATGAGCGCCAGCACCAGCGGCTTCATCCGGCGCCGTCGTGGCGGCTGGCCCGTGCCCGCAGGCATGGGCGGCGGCGTGGCCGGGGGATAGGCCCCCATCGGCGGGGTCGACCCGGCGGCCACGGCACTCGCCGCGGCACCCGCCGCGGCGGCGGCCACAGGCCCCGACCAGGCGAAACCCGGCCGGGACGGCGTGCCCTGGGCGAACGTGCGGGTGAACGACTCGGGCAGCCAGGTCCCGCCCGGCTGCAGGGCACCGACCTCGGCCAGCAGGCCGTTGGCGGTGGGGCGCTGCCGGGGGTCCTTGGCCAGGCAGTGCTCGATCAGCGGCCGCACCGTCGGCGGCACCAGGTCCAGGCTCGGCGCCCCGTGCACGACGCGGTACAGCAGCGCCGCCGTCGTCCCGGTACCGAACGGTCCCTCACCAGTCGCCGCGAACGCCAGCACGGCACCCAGGTTGAAGATGTCGCTCGGCGGGCCGACTTCGTACCCCGTGGCCTGCTCGGGCGACATGAACCCGGGCGATCCGACCACCAGGCCCGCCTGGGTCAGCATGGTGGATTCCACCGCCCGGGAGATGCCGAAGTCGATGACCCGCGGGCCGTCCTCGGCCAGCAGGACGTTGGACGGCTTGAGGTCGCGGTGCACCACGCCAGCGGCGTGGATCGCGTTAAGGCTCTCGGCCAGGCCCGCGGCCAGCGCCAGCAGCGAGGCCTCCGGCAGCGGCCCGTGCGTGTCGACCGCCTCGGCCAGCGAGGGCCCGGGCACGTAAGCGGTGGCCATCCAGGCCACCGGGCCGTCCACGTCCGCGTCCACCACCTGGGCGGTGAACACACCGCTGACCCGCCGCGCCGCCGCGACCTCGCGGCCGAACCGGGCCCGGAACTCAGGATTCACGGCCAGTTCGGTCCGGATGGCCTTGACCGCCACCGGCCGCCCGCCCGGGGAGACGCCCAGGAACACCCGCCCCATGCCGCCCTGGCCGAGCTGTCCTACCAGCCGGTATGGCCCTATCGTCTGCGGATCTTCAGGCTGCAGTTCCTTAACCAAAACCAAAACCCCCACCACGTACCTCGAGGTCGGCCCGTTCTCCCTACGGAGCCGACAGAACCACGATAAATACGCGGTGCCGGAAAGAACATGCCCAGGAACACCTTTCTGGGCTATTTCGAACCGGGTGGGCGTCATCCCCCGGCCGCGTCCGGCCCGGGTGCGGCCGGGCCGGACGCGACGTTCGTCGGCGCCTGCAGGATGGCCAGGATGGTGTCCACCAGGTTGACGGTGAAGTCGTCGACGGACAGGAGCGGCCGCGCGGGCGGGTCGCTGTCCATCAGGCGGGACTGGTCGCTGCAGGCCCGGATGATGAAACCGATCACCTGACTGGTCCGCTCGGCGATGACCGGCGCCGGGAGGTGGTCCAGGCTGGGCAGGATGTACGCGGCGCACCGGGTGATGCTCGTGTTGATCGTGATGGCATCACCGGCATCGGTCATGAACCGCGGATGGTTGATGAGCTGCGCGGAGATCCGGAAGTACCGCCGCCCTTCGGGGGTGCGCAGCTGGCGGGCCAGCGGCCGGACGACGACCTCGAGCACGCTGCGGGTGGTGAGCGTGGCACCGATGGCTTCCATGTGGTCCAGGAGCATGTTGCGTTCCGCGTCGATCGGCTCCATGCTCCGGCTGATCACGGCCTTGATCACCGCGTCGCGATTCCCGAAGTGGTACTGCACGGCGGAACGGTTGCGGTGGCCGCTCGCCTGGCTGATGTCGTTGATCGAGACGTTGTCGACGCCACGCTCGTCCATGAGGACAGCGGCGGCGTCGAGAAGCGCCTGCTTTCCTAGCTGGCGGGTCATGGTGCTGTCGCTCACCCCCTTGACATCAGCCTAGCTCCTGGGTTAGTAATCTATAGGTATTAAATTGTAATACCAAGGACCTAGCGTCCTTGGCCCGGATGCCCGGGAAACCGGTGGGGGGGCGGGAATCCGGCCAATGCTCGGGGGTGGCGGGCCGCCATGGGCCCGCCACCCCCGAGCGGCATCTGCCCCCTGCGCCTCCGCAGGGCCGGCCGCCGGACTGGATTCTGGCTTCGCGATCCACACCGTGCCATATCTGGTGGGGTCGTAGCGACGGATCGCCTCGAGCCCGCCGCCGTCCATTGCCGTAACGCCAACCGTCATAAGGGCATTAATATCCATAAGAGGTAAAAATCGTAGCCCGCCCTGGGATGGCCCACATTCTGGCGGTCTATGTCGGGCATTTGCCGGCCGCCGCCAGATTATCCGGCCCGAACCATCTTCGCGTCCGTTTCTTCCGCACATTTGCGCGGTATCACCAGGTGAGATACCCTCGCCGACTAGGCGGGGTAGCTTCGGTGTTTCGCAGGAATCCTCGTTGTCTTGGTATTTTGGGGGGCCTTTATGTCGCACAATAAAAGAAGACGTATTCTCACTAAAATAATTCTTCCGGCACTACGTTAGCGCCGCTAGCTAGAGCCAAAACGGACCATCCCGAGATGAAGGGCATGGCCTGGGTCGCCCGGAACCGCGTGGACCAGCCCGGAAGACATCGTGAGCTCGCGCCGGGAGCCGCCCTGGACACCGGCCTGGCCGACCTGGCGAGGAACCTGCACCAGCTCTCCCGCGGCAGCGTGCGCAAGATCTCCGCGAGCGGCCCTGTCCTGGCCCGGCTCCCGCTGCGTAGGCAGCTGAGCAACAACACCTTCACCGCCGCGCTCAGCCCGCCATCGCGGCTCATGGTCGCGGCCCTGTCGCTCGGCTGGGCCGCCTGCCTGACCGGCTTCTGGCGATGGTGGCTCGCGCCGGCGCACCGGACCAGCACCGCCGGCCTCGCCGTCAACAGCGCCATCTTGTTCTACCTGACCTGCTACCCGTTCTTCTTCGTGCTGGCGGTGAACCGGCTGCGCATGGTGAACCCGGCCCTGGTGGTGCCGCGCCTGCGGGTGGCGTTCGCCGTTACCCGAGCGCCCTCCGAGCCGTGGGACCTGGCCCAGTCGACCCTGCGCGCGATGAAGGCCCAGCGCTACCCGCACGACTACGACGTCTGGCTCTGTGACGAGGACCCGAGCCCGGCCATCCTGGCCTGGTGCGTGGCGCACGACGTGTCCGTCGCTACCCGGAAGGCGAAGCAGGATTACCACCGGGACAGCTGGCCGCGCCGGACCAGGTGCAAAGAGGGCAACCTGGCCTACTTCTATGACCACTGGGGGTATCGCCACTACGACGTCGTGGTGCAGCTTGACTGCGACCACCGGCCGTCACCCACCTACCTGACCGAGATGGTCCGCCCGTTCGCCGATCCGGCGGTGGGCTACGTGGCCGCCCCCAGCGTCTGTGACGCCAACGCCGCCACGTCGTGGGCGGCCCGTGGGCGCCTGTACCGGGAGGCGACCTTTCACGGGGCGTTCCAGCTGGGGCATAGCGACGGCTGGGCGCCCGCCTGCATCGGATCGCACTACGCGGTCCGGACCACCGCGCTGCAGGACATCGGCGGGCTCGGGCCCGAACTCGCCGAGGACTTCTCGACCAGCTTCCTGCTCAGCGCGGTTGGCTGGCACGGTGCGTTCGCGGTCACCGCCGAGGCGCGTGGCGACGGGCCGAACACCTTCGCGGCCATGCTGGTCCAGGAGTTCCAGTGGTCCCGCAGCCTGACCACGATCCTGCTCCGGCTCGTCCCGCACAATCTCCGCCCGTTGCCCTGGTCGCTGCGGTTCCGCTTCGTCTACGCGCTGTTCTTCTACTCTCTGCTGGTCGCCAGTACGCTCGGCGGCCTGGTCCTGGCCCTGGCCGCCGCCGTCACCGGAACATCGTGGGTCCACGTCAACTACGTGGCCTTCTTGCTGCACTGGTGGTCGATATCAGGCTGGCTCGTCCTGATCACGCTCTTCCTGCGCCGGCGCGGCCTGCTGCGGCCGCCCCGGGCCCGGGTCATCAGCTGGGAAACCTGGCTCTACACGCTGGCCCGGTGGCCGTACATAGCCCGGGGCATCGGCGCGGCACTGATCCACCTGGCCAGCCCGCGCCCGACGACGTTCAAGGTCACCCCGAAGGGCGCGGGCGAGCTCGAGCCGCTGCCTACCCGGCTCATGGCCCCGTACCTGCTGATCAGCGTGGCGTCCGCGGGCGCCGCCCTGTACGGCGAGGCGCGCAGCGGCGCCGTGGGCTATGTGTTCCTCTGTCTCCTGGCCGCGCTGGCCTATTCGGTCGTCAGCGTGGCCGTGCCCGTTCTGCACGCCACCGAAGCGGCCGCCCGCTGCCACCTGACCATCTGGGCCAGCCTCCGGAAGACTACCGTGCCAGCCCTGATCCTCGGCGTCCTGTCGCTGGTCCCTATAGCCCTGGCGCTGGCCCGCTATCCGGCGTACGCGTTCCACCTCCTCTACCTGGGAAACGGAGACCCCGCATGGCTGTCCTGGTAACCGGCGGTGCTGGCTTCATCGGCAGCCACACCTGCGTCGAGCTGCTGCGACGCGGACATGACGTGGTGCTGGCCGACGACTACTCGAACAGCTCAGCGGCGGCAGTCGCCGCCATCCGGGAGGTGTCCGGCCGGGACCTCGCCGTGCATCAGGTCGACGTGCGCGACACGAGCGAGCTCGACCAGATCTTCACCCAGAACCCCATCGATGCCGTGGTCCACTTCGCCGCCAGGAAATCGGTCCGCGAGTCCGTGGACATCCCCCTGGACTACTACGGCACTAACGTCGGCGGCACCACCGGCCTGCTCACCGCCATGATCGAGCACGGCGTCAGCAGGCTGGTCTTCTCCTCTTCCTGCTCCATCTTCGGTGACCGGTACACCCGGCCTATCGCCGAGGACGACGAGACCGCGCCCACGAACCCGTACGCCCGCTCCAAGCTGATGTGCGAGCAGATCCTGGCCGACGCGTGCCGCCGCCATCGCGACCTGTCCGTGTTCGCGCTGCGCTATTTCAACCCGGTCGGCGCCCATCCCAGCGGCCTGCTCGGCGAGGACCCGGCCGGGGTGCCGGGCAACGTGCTGCCGTACATGATGCAGGTGGCGGTGGGCCGACGTGAGTGCCTCGAGGTGTACGGCGACGACTACGACACCGCCGACGGCAGCGGGGTCCGCGACTACATCCACGTCATGGACGTGGCCGAGGCCCACTGCATCGCGCTGGACAAGCTCGAGGGCGCGACCGGCCTGCAGGTCCTCAACCTGGGCACCGGCGCCGGGGTCTCCGTCTTCCAGCTGATCGCGGCATTCGGTGCGGTCAGCGGCATCAGGATTCCCTACCGGGTCACCGACCGCAAGCCCGGTGATGTCGGCACGCTCGTCGCCGACCCGGGCCGGGCCGAGAAGCTGTGGGGCTGGCGGACCACCCGCGACCTGCAGGCCATGTGCCGCGATGCCTGGCGGTTCCAGCGCCTGCATCCCCGCGGCTACCAGGGGGGAGAGTGAGATGCGCATATCCGTCATCGGCACCGGGCACCTCGGCGCGGTGCACGCCGCATGCCTGGCCGAGCTCGGGCACGAGGTGCTCGGTGTGGACTCCGACGCCGCGACCATCACCGCCCTCGCCGAGGGACGGGCGCCGTTCTACGAACCGGACCTGACCAGCGTGCTGGCCGACGGCCTGCGCTCAGGCCGGCTCCGGTTCAGCACTGCACTCGCCGACGCGGCCGCCTTCGCCGACGTGCACTTCCTATGCGTCGGGACGCCGCAGCTCCCCGGCTCGCTGCGGGCCGACCTCAGCCACCTCGAGGCGGTCATCGACGGGCTGGCCCCGAAGCTGACCCGCGACTGCCTCGTGGTCGGGAAGTCGACGGTCCCGGTCGGAACCGCGGCGCGGCTGGCGGCCAGGCTCGCCACCCTGGTACCGAACGGGCTGGCCGCGAGCCTCGCCTGGAACCCGGAGTTCCTCCGCGAGGGATACGCGGTCCAGGACACCCTGCGCCCCGACCGCCTGGTGGCCGGCGTAGCCTCGCCAGAAGCCGACGCCACGCTCCGCGCCGTGTACGCGCCTCTGCTGGCCGTCGGTACCCCCTACCTGTGCACCAACCTGGCCACGGCCGAACTGGCCAAGGTGGCGGCCAACTCCTTCCTGGCCACCAAGGTGTCGTTCATCAACGCCATGGCCGAGGTGTGCGAGGCCGCCGGGGCCGACGTGGTAACGCTGGCCGACGCGCTCGGGTACGACAGCCGGATCGGCCGCGGCTTCCTGTCCCCTGGACTCGGCTACGGCGGCGGCTGCCTGCCCAAGGACGTCCGGGCCTTCCTGGCCCGGGCCGACGAGCTGGGCGTGGCCGGGTCGGTACGGTTCCTCGAGCAGGTCGACGAGATCAACATGGCCCGCCGACGGCGGGCCGTCGGGCTGGCCCGCGAGCTGGCCGGCGGGTCCCTGGCCGGCCGGAACGTCGCGGTGCTCGGGGCGGCGTTCAAGCCCGGCACCGACGACGTACGCGACTCGCCGGCGCTGGCCGTCGCGGCGGCGGTCAGGTCTGAGGGCGCGGTCGTCCGGGTGCACGACCCGCTGGCCAACGACACCGCCCGGCTGGCCGCTCCGCAGCTCGACTATGCGGACGGCCCGGAGAAGGCCTGCGACGGCGCCGATGTGGTACTGCACCTGACCGAGTGGAGCCAGTACCGCCAGCTCGACCCGGTCAGGCTCCGTGATCTGGTGCGGGTCCCGCGGATCCTGGACGCCCGCAACGTCCTGCCGCTCGGCCAGTGGCAGGCCGCCGGCTGGGCTGTGCGGTCCATGGGGGCCACGTGGTAAAGGCCCTGCTCATCTTGTGCTGTGTCGCTCTCGTCGCGGTCGCGTGCACCCGGACTCCTACCCCAAATCCCGCCGCGAGCGGTCCGCCCACCTATTACGACGTGGTGCGCGATTGAGGTCGGGACGTGCTGGCCTGGCGGACTGTCTGATTGGTGATCACCTCTCGGCGGCGCGGTCGGAGACCAGGCCGGCAACGGCCATGTAGGTCTCGTCGAAGTCTTCGCGTCGTCCGAGGAACCGCTGGAGGGTCCGCCACTGCTTGTGCTCGGCGTTGGCGTGCTCCACGCAGATCCGTTCCGATGACTGCTGGTGGCGCGCCGGGTCCCAGGCGGCGGCTTCCTCCGGCGTCGCGTCCTTCTTCGGCCGGAGCGGCGGGGCCTGGACCTGGCCGGGAAACTCCTTGGCCAGGCCCCGGTACCCGGCGTCGACCTTGGCCTTGACCTCGGGATACTGCTCGAACAGGTCGGCGATGCCCTCGGTTCGCACAGCCGTCTGGTCGTGCATGCGGCCGGGCCGGAACGCCCCGGCCCACAGCGTGCGCCCCTCGCCGTCAGTGACGACAGTGGCCTTCTTGGTGTTCATCTTCTTCTTGCCCGAGACGAACGCGCGGCGGCCCGGCTTGCTGGCCCGCGGGCGGCGGACCTGGACCTCGGTGCCGTCCAGCCGCAGCTCCACGCCTTGGGCCGAGGCGTAGGCGAAGACGTCCGCCAGGGTGCGAAGCTGCAGGCCAGGGCGGCCGGGCACAGCGAACCCGCGGGCGGCCAGCAGCGGCCGGACCTCGCGGATCGCGCGGGTGACCGTGGAGCGGTCCACCCGGTAGAGCTCTGCCAGTGCCGCGTGCGGGAGCTGAAAGCGCAGCGCCACCAGGGTCACGATGACGCGGTCGGCGAACACGAGTTCGTGGTCCGGGCCTGCTCCAGGCGCACGCAAACGCTCGTGACCCCGGCGCTCACGCAGCCGGGACTCCTCAGCAGCCATCCAGGTGCCAGCCAGCTCAGCGATGAGTTTGCCGAGGCGCCGCGGCCGGAGGCCGGTGAAGATACGCTTGGACAAGGCCGTGCGGCCCAGGTAATGCGACACAACATCACCCAAGCCGCGCGGCCTGCTTCATGCCACGACAGTGCCGCGATCGTTATCGCGCACCATGTCGTTAGTCAATGGGGCCGAGGTAGGTCCAGTGTCTGTCGTGCCGGACGAACCTGCTCGTCTCCGCGAGGACGCCGCGCTGCCCCTGATGGAGGTACATGGCACGGAACTGCACCGTGCCGGTGGCGTCGAAGAGCCCGCCGTCGCGCGTTTGCAGGACGGCGAGGCGGGTCCACCGCAGTGCCGGGTCGAGGCTGAGGGTCCGCGGGCGGCGTGACGGGTGCCAGGTGCGCAGGAGGTAACCGGTGTCCCCGACGGCGTATGCGCTGTAGCGGGAGCGCATCAGCGACTCGGCGGTCGGCGCCGCCGCGCCGGCGTGGAGCCGCCCGCAGCACGGCTCATAGTCGTCTGCGAGGCCGCAGGGACACGCGAGTGGGTCCATGCGGACATTCTCGCAAAGGGCACGTCGATGGCCGGGACAGCAGGTGCCCGGGGCGCGGGCGGATCTGACGGGGCCTGCGTCGCGCCGGTTACCGGGGCTGGTGAGGCGCCGGAGGCTTGCCCGGTCAGGCCGGGTGGTCCGGGGTCTCGTTATTGCCGGGGCCGTTTACCGGGCCGCTTACCGTCCCTGACCGGGGAGACGTACACACTGGATCACCGCCAGGCGGCAGCGCACAGTGATGACGCGTAATTCAGGTAGCGAGCGCGAACCTGCCGATATGGTCGGGCAACCTGATCTTTGATGTGGCTGCCTGACGTCACACCGAGCGGGACGCTCTGTGTCCGGCCCCGTGCAGACAACCGCAGGTCCGCAATGCCTGCCAGTCATGCCGATCAGCGGCTCGGCATCCTCGAACTCTGAGGCAGGGCGATTGCGTCGTATGGCACCGGGAGAGGAACTGGTCTTCCATGATCAGGTACATGATCGGCCCGGACGTCGCCATGCAGTTGGCTTACGACGAGGAGCTGATCCGCGCCGAACAGTAGATCCTGGTTCCAGCGCTTTCCCGTCCGCAGCTTGCTGTCGCTCCTCTGCCAGGCAGTACACGGCGGTGAGGTGATCAACTCTGCGGCCCGAGTCAGGCGTTGGGACCTATGGGAAGAAAGACATTCACGAACGCTATTGAGCATTGCGTGAACCCGTCGGAAAGGCTGCTTTTCATGAGCTGCGGCTTATTTCCGATCCGTACCACCTTGGCGCATGCTCTGTGGGTTATCCTCTCTGACCTGCGGTGAGAATGGGGAGGGGCTCGGTGCTATGGCGGTGCGAGCAGCGACGGACGGCTACGACAGCGTCCCTCCCGGCGGCGACGAGGGTTTCGGTTCTGGGGTCGACGTGGCCACGGCAGTGATAGACGGGCGGGGGAGTGTCCTGGCCTGGAGCGCAGGTGCCCGGCGGTTGCTCGGGTATGCCGCGGGGGATGTGGCGGGACGTCCGGCAGCTACGTTGCTGGCAACGGACCTACCGGCATCGGCCCGCCGGTGCCTGACCGAGCAGAGAGACTGGAACGGCAGGGTCTCGCTACGTCATATGGATGGCGGCCGGGTGGACCTGGAGCTGCTTGCACATCCGAGCCGCGGCAGCGACGGCAGTCTCCGATGGATCCTGGTGACTTTCACCGAGTGCCAGCCCCTTGCCGGGACGGATCGTGTGCAGCCCGATGCGCCCTTCATGGACTGGGCGTTCACCCAGTCGCCGTTTGCCCTGGCGATCCATGACACGGGCCTTCTGTGCCTGCGTATCAATGACCGGATGTGCCAGATGTTCGGGCTCACCGAAGACGAACTGTGCGGACGGCGCCTCACGGAGATCCTGCCCGGCCCGCAGTACGAGGCAATGGAGCGCCTTATGCGCCAGGTGCTCGACACGGGCGAGCCGGCGCACCGGGAGACATACCGCCGGGTACCGGGTGAGAACCGCGAACGCGCCTGGTCAGTTTCCGTGTCCCCGCTGAAGGATCAGGTCGGCCGGACGCAGGCAGTGTGGATCGGAGCGCTCGACATCACCGAGCAGTACGGGGCCCGGCAACGGCTGACCCTGCTGAACGAGGCCGGCACTCGCGTCGGTACCACCCTGGATGTCACCAGGACCGCCCAGGAACTGGCCGATATGGTCGTGCCGCGGCTCGCCGACCTGGCCGTTGTTGACCTGCTCGATGCCGTGCTCAGCGGCGATGAGCCGAGGCCGGGGCCGCTCGCCGGTACCATCGCGCTGCGCCGCGTCGCCCATCAGTCCATCTTCGGGGGTGTCCCCGAGGCCGTGGTCGAGCCGGGGGACGTCGACATTCATCCGGAATCCTTCCCGTCAGCCCGTTGCCTGGCCACCGGCAAAGCGGTATTGACCGGCGCGAACGACCCGACGTTCATCTGGTCAACCGGCCACAACCCGGCCCGGGCGGCCACGATCCGCAAGTTCGGGATCCACTCGGTCCTGTCGGTGCCGATACGCGCCCGCGGAGTCACCCTCGGCGTGGCGGTCTTCCTGCGCGGTCGGCGCCCGGAGCCTTTCGAGCAGGACGACGTGCTGCTCGCTGAGGAGCTCACCGCCAGAGCCGCCCTCTCTCTTGACAACGCTCGCCGCTACACCCGCGAGCGGACCACGGCCCTGGCCCTGCAGCGCAGCCTGCTGCCGCAACGACTCCCCAGGCAATCGGCGGTGGAGGTCGCCAGTCGCTACCTGCCCGCCAGCGCCCATGTCGGCGTGGGAGGAGACTGGTTCGATGTCATCCCGCTCTCTGGAGCCCGTGTCGCCCTGGTTGTCGGCGATGTCGTCGGCCACGGAATCCACGCGTCCGCCACCATGGGCCGGCTGCGTACTGCTGTACGAACGCTCGCCGACGTCGACCTGCCTCCCGACGAACTCCTCACCCGCCTCGATGACCTGGTCAGCCGACTCCCCGTCGACGCGCATGCCGATGACAGTGACGACGCAGAGAACGATGTCGGCGCCACCTGCCTGTACGCGGTCTACGATCCGGTCTCTCGCCGGTGCAGTCTGGCCCGGGCCGGCCATCCGCTGCCCGCGCTCGTCACCCCGGACGGCACCGCCAGCTTCCTCGATCTGCCTGCCGGTCCGCCGCTCGGTCTTGGTGGTCTGCCCTTCGAGAGCAGTGAGATCGAACTGCCGGCCGGGAGCATCCTTGCCCTCTACACCGACGGCCTCATCGAGTCCCGCTACCGCGACATCGACCTCGGGTTTGAACGTCTGCGCCGCGCGTTGACCCATCAGGAACGGTCGCTGGAGACCACCTGCGACAACGTCCTCAGGGACGTTCTTCCCGACCGTCCCGCGGACGACGTCGCCCTACTCATCGCCCGCACTCACGCCCTGGACAGCGACCAGGTCGCCACGTGGGATCTGCCTGCCGACCCAGCTATCGTCGCCAACGCCCGCAAGCAGGTGGCCGAAAGGCTCGCGGGCTGGGGTCTTCACGATGCGGCGTTCACCACGGGGCTTGTGGTCAGCGAACTGGTAACCAACGCGATCCGGCACGCTGCGAGCCCGATCCAGCTCCGTCTCATCCGAGACCGGACGCTCATCTGCGAGGTCTCCGACGGCAGCAGCACCGCCCCGCACCTCCGCCGGGCACGCGCCTTGGACGAAGGTGGACGCGGCCTGCTCCTTGTCTCCCACCTCACCCAGCGCTGGGGGACCCGCCAGACCCCGCACGGCAAGACCATCTGGGCCGAGCAAGCCCTCCCCGGTGGGACTGGCCATGACGCTGCGTTACGGTAGCTGGCTGCGGTCAGCGTGCGAGATCTGCCGTTCGGCGCGGCCGTGAGACCTGCGGTGTCTATTAGACGATGCACACGGATCAGGTCGTTATGGTCTTATTGTCGTGACCGGTCGGCGGCTTAGGAGTCTTTCTGGCCGTGGGCGGCGTTGATGAGCGCAGCGATGACCGGATCACGGCGTAGCTTGTCCAGGCAGCGGCTGCGGTGCGGGCCGATGCTGCCGACGGGGATGCCGAGTCTGGCGCTGATCTCGGCATAGGGAACCGGCGGGTCCGCGATGAGCATGGCGATCAGTTGCTGGCCGTCCGGCGGCAAGCGGCTGAGCGCCTCGCGCACCGCCGCGTGGCGCTCGGCCGCGAGCAGTTCCTGGTCGGCCGGGCCGGTCTGCTCGTCCGGGAGGTTCCCGGTATCGAGTGCGTAGACGGGCGCGTGCGGTCTGCGTGCTGTGCAGAGGAGCCGGCCGCACTCACGCCGGGTGGTGATGGCGAGCCATCCGGGCAGCGCGCCCGGATCGCGGATGTTGTCCAGCTGGTCCGCTAGGCGCAGCCAGACGCTCTGGCCGACGTCTTGGGCGTCGGCGCGGCCGAGCCGGTACTTGCAGCAGATCGACCAGATCAGCGGGGCGTACCGTTCGACGAGCGCGTCCCAGGCCTGCTTGTCTCCGGTTGTCGCGCGAGTCGCCAGATCAGGGACCAGCGGACCATCGCGCACCGGGTTGGGGCTGCCCGGCCGGTGAATTCCACGGGCGGTCTTTGTCCATTTAGTTGCCTCCGTGTCACGGTGCCGCCTTCATGCGGCGGCCCGGCCCGGCTGCGGGCCCGGCCGCGGGCCCGAGGGCGCCTGCCTGGCCCGCCGGACGGCCTCCGTCCCTGCCAGGAGGGAACCGGACCGCTCGCGCGTCAGGATGCCGGGATGGATCATCGTGAATCGCTTCTTCGAGTTCATGCTGTCGTGCGGTAGGTGCCGGCATGCGCGGCCCGCAGGGCCTTCTTGTCGACCTTGCCGACGCTGGTCCGCGGGATCGCGTCGACATAGACGACCGTGTCGGGTAGCTGCCACCTGGCGAAGGCTGGCAGGAGAGCGTGGATCTCGGCGAGCGGGACTTCGGTGCCGTCGTCGGTGACGGCGATGACGACGGGGCGTTCTTGCCAGGTGGGGTGCTCGACGCCGATGACCGCGGCCTCGCGGATCCGGGGGTGGGAGCTGATGGCGTTCTCCATATCGATCGAGGAGATCCACTCCTCGCCGCTCTTGATCACGTCCTTGAGCCGGTCGGTGATCTTGAGGTAGCCGTGCTTGTCGATGACGCCGACGTCGCCGCTGCGCCAGTAGCCGTCGAGGAACCGGTCGGCGCCATCGGCGAGTTTGGCGTAGCTCTCGATTATCCAGGGGTCTGGGCGATCGTATGCGAGTGCCAGGCGGTGCTGGCGCAGCCGCGGATCTGAGCAGGCAGGCTGCACCGCTGCCCCTTTAGCGCAGGCCGTTTCAGGTCCGCATCAGCGTCGTTGCAACCCGGAATGCGATATTCCCCGGAACGGATGGCGCGCCGCTGTAAAGCGCTGTCACCGGACATCCTAGCGGTAGTTTGTTAAGTCAAGGCTGATGACGGGTAGGGTTGTCGTAGTTTCCGGCGAGTTTGGGAGCCGGTGGTGACTGATGACGAAGCCGGTACCGTGTCCGCCTGCTCCGGGTCCGCTGGAGCAGTATGCGGCCCGGTTCGATGATCTTTTTACCCGCGTGGCGCAGCGGCGGGGGTTCCGGGAGTACCTGGCCGGGCTGCTGGCGCCGCGGGACCGGAACAAGACGCTGACCGCGCTGGCCGGGGCCGAGCCGGTCACGGGGGCGCAGCATCCGGCCGTTCAGCGGCTGCAGTTCTTCCTCTCCGAGTCGCGGTGGGACCCGGAGCAGGTCAACGCCCGCCGGCTGGAGCTGCTGCTCGCGGATCCGGCGACCGCGCCGCACGATGCGGGCGTGCTGGTAATCGATGACAGCGGGGACCGCAAGGACGGCACCAAGACCGCGCACGTGGGCCATCAGTGGCTGGGCCGGTACGGCAAGACCGACAACGGGGTGGTCACCGTCACCACGCTGTGGGCCGATGAGCGGCTGTATTACCCGGTGCACGCGGCGCCGTACACCCCGGCGAGGCACTTCGCGAAGGGCAAGAGCGACCCGGGGTTCCGCACCAAGCTGGCGATCGGCGCGGATCTTGCGATCAAGGCGGAGGAGGCGGGGTTCGCGTTCCGGGCGGTCGTCGCGGACAGCGCGTACGGGGACCAGGACGGGTTCCGCGCTGAGCTGGCCGAGGCCGGGCTGCCGTTCGTGATGGCCCTCAAGCCGCGCCGCGGGGTCTGGGCCTACGGCCCGGATGCGCACACCCCGGTGGACGCGGCCCGCGCGCTGGCCTGGGACGGGCCGGATGATCCCGGCGACTGGCGGCCGGTGACCCGGACGTTCCGCGACGGGCACACCGAGACCTGGTGGGCCGCCGATGCGACGCTGGGCTGGTGGGGCCCGGACGGCACCCGGCGTCTGGTGGCAGCCACTGCCGACCCGGGCACCCTGCCGGATAAGGCCACCTGGTACCTGGTCACCAACCTGCCCCGCCCGGGCGGCCCGCGCGAAGCAGACAGCGATCACCCGGCAGCGGACCTGGCTGAGATCGTGCGGATCTACGGCATCCGGCACTGGATCGAGCAGAGCTACAAACAAGTCAAAGACGAGCTGGGCTGGGCCGATTTCCAGGTCCGCTCCGATGTCGCGATCCGCCGCCACCAGGCCCTGGTCAACTGCGCATTCTCATTCTGCTGGGCCACCTGGTTCGCCGATCACCCGCCGCAGCGTGACGCGGCACCGCAGCCCGGGCCCGGCGGCGGAGAGAGGGGGGCCACACGCCGGACCGCCGCCGGCGCCGTCCTGGCCGCGGGCGCTGCGCGCCGTCCGCGCCTGGCTTTCCCCCTGGATCGCGTTGCAGCGCTGGTGGACCGCCTGGTCCAAGGCGCCCCCGCCCCCGCCGCTGCAGGCCCTGATCAGCTCGGTCGGCGCAGGCCGCGGCCTGCACCTCTACATCCTGAATTAACAAACTACCGCTAG
>WNGH01014009.1_pt1 | contig 14772 bp, 7 predicted proteins | sample 5400631 | NCBI WGS metagenome assembly WNGH01 (sample SAMN13153373, study PRJNA577476) | soil metagenome | isolation source: 115 cm soil or saprolite under Garry oak tree replicate 1 | place: USA:California | collected 2016-06-15
CGGTGTGGGAGCCGGAAGTCCTCGCGCTGCGGGTCAAGGAATACACGACGCAATGGCTCGACCGTCTCTGCTTCACCGGGCGCATCGGCTGGGGGCGATTGACGCCGCCGCAAAATCTGAAGAGCCGGGCGTTCGCGCCGCTGCGCTCGAGTCCGGTATCGCTCTTCGCGCGCGAAAACCTTCCGCATTGGCTGGCCCTCTCCGTCCCGCTGGCGCCATCCGAGCTTTCGCCGGAGCCGGCGCTCATTTTGAAAATCCTCACGCAGGCCGGCGCTTCGTTCTTCGACGAACTGGTTCGCCAATCCGGCCTGCTGCCGTCCCGCGTGGAACAGGCCTTGGGAGAACTGGCCACGCAAGGCTGGGTGACGGCCGACAGCTTTGAAGGCTTGCGGGCCTTGCTAATTCCGTCGGAAAAACGCGCGCCGTTCGCCGACGTTGAGCGGAAGCGGCGCCACAAGACGGTCACCAGTATCGAGTTTGCGGGCCGGTGGTCGCTGCTGCGGTTACCACCCTCGATCCATTCGGAGGAGCCGCTTGAACTTGCATTGGCGGGGACAACCGATGGCGCCCACATTCGTCTCTCGCCCTCCGATCACTCACAACTTTCACGCGTCGCGGCAGACCCGCGCCTTCGGGTTCGCGACGAGGCCTCGTCGCCGTCGCGCGATGGGGCCATCGAAATCTGCGCCCGCACTTTGCTGAGGCGTTACGGAGTGATGTTCCGCCGATTGTTGGAGCGGGAATCGTTGGACGTTTCCTGGTATGAGCTGGGCCGCGTCTATCGGCGGCTGGAGGCGCGCGGCGAAATTCGCGGCGGGCATTTTGTCGGCGGCGTCAGTGGCGAACAATTCGCTTTGCCCGAAGCCATCGGCTTGTTGCGGTCAGTCCGCAAAGCGGCGTCCAAGGGCGAGTTGGTGGTGCTCAGCGCCGCTGATCCATTGAATCTCGTCGGTGTTCTTACTCCCGGACCGCGCATCCCGTCCATCGCCACAAATCGCGTCCTCCTGCGCGATGGCCTGCCCATCGCCGCGCTGGAAGCCGGCCAAATCATCCAGCTTGAAAACGAAGCGGACGTGGCGGACGGGATGATCGCCAACGCGCTCAAAGTGGGAAAAATGCCCGCTGCCTTGCGTCCGTACTACGGCTGAAGCGGCGACGATGATCTGATCTTTCACGGACCGGTTCCAGCGTCGACCCCATCCGCGCAGTGTGCGGTGAGCTTTCCCGATTTCCCTATTCAATTTCTGAGATTCGCCTTTCCCGTTTGAGCCGCTTGGTTTCCTGATCGAACTTGCTGCCCCTCCCGCTACGGCCACACCTCCACTCGATAATACCGCTGGACGCTCGCGGGCGCGGGGTTCGTGTACATGGTCGTTCCTCCCAGCGCCGTGATGGTCCCGCTCAGTGGCGTGAAGGGCAGCGACACCGCGAGGGTGGAAAAGACTTGATAGTTCCGGCCGGGCACGCTGGCCCATGTGACCACCTGGCCGCCATTGGAAAGGTTCGTAATGCGCAGCAGTGAATTCGGATCGCGCGGATCGGTCCCCGCCAATCCGGATCGCCGTTCGCGCCGTTGATACCCGTGGCATCGAACGGATTGAGGCCGTGGGCGATCTCCCACGTGTCCGGCAAACCGTCGCCGTCGGAATCGGTGACACCCAGCAGATTCACCCGCACCAGGCGCGAGGCCCGGAGGCTGAGACCGCCGGCGTTGTAGTTGACCTGGATATAATGCTGGCCGGCGGTCATGCCACTCCAGTCATAGCGCAAATCACGCGTGCCGGCGCCGCAGTAACTGCCCTGCAGTTGGTACTTCGCCGTCCCGTTCGCGTTCGTGCGCGGCTGGGCGGCGCCATCGATCAGGATGGTGAACGCATTGGCGTCCGCCGCCAGCGTGTCGCTGAAGCAACTGACGATCGTATAAACGTTGCTCTGATTGAGCGTGAGGCTCTGGCCGTCTGCGCTCGGGAAGGCGATCGCAAGCGTCTGCGGCGGCGCGGCGGCGGTGACGGATCGGGTCAGCGCGCGGAAATGGTTCGTGAACGTGGCGCTGGTGATTTCCTTCAAACGCACCGTGATCGTCGCCGGCCCGTTACTCGGCACGGCCAGGTAGGTGAACCGAAATTCCTGCGGTAAATTAGGGTATTGGGCCGTGAGCGAGGGGAGCGGGGTCACGCGCGCGGCCCGGGCAAAAACCGGCGCGCCATTGCTCAGGCCGTTGCCGTTGTTGCGGCCGGTCACCGCGTCGTCGTTGTTCGGGTCGGCGTCGATGATGTTGTATTCCACTTCGCTCGTCGTGTCGTCGGCGCGCACCACGACGTCATAGTTAACGCTGCGGAGCGTGTCGCCGTCGCTGGGCGGAAAAGCGATCAGGCCATCGGGCGGCGCCACGTCGTAGTAGAAAGTTTGGAGGAAGGTGTTAAACACGCTCGCCTTGCCGGTTCGCGGCAGAAAGGCCCGCGCCCGCAAAATGTGAAATCCTTCCGCCAGACCGGTGGCGACCTGGTTCGTGGCCAGATCGTTGTGCAACCAGACCCGCGCGGTGGCGGGATTCCAGTTCGTGAGGGCGAATAGTGTCAGCGCGTAATGTTTCGAATCCGCATAATCGATGATCGGATCGACCGGGTTGAGGGCGCTGTTTTTGTGCAGCGCGATCTTGTATTTCACGGTCGTGCCCGGGGGCTGGGCGGGGATCGTCCCTTTCCACCAATCAATCGTGCCGTCGGTAGCATCGGCGCCGCCGAATTTTGCGGCCACCGCGCGAGTCGTTCCCCGCCCCACACCGTAAGCCCCTTCCGGATTCGTCCCACCGACCGTGTAATAGACGAAACCTTTGTTGATTTGAAACTGGTAGCCGGCTTGCACCCACAGATCCACGTTTGCCGCGGTCACGGTGGACGAACGCTGGCGGACGTTCATCTGGCCGGCCACATTGTTGCTCGCCGATGGATCGTGGTAAACCCATTGGCAGGTTTCTTCCGGGTAATTATGGCCGAAGCCGCTGCCAACGGCGGCGTTGGTTGTTAGATCCGAGCCGACCGTGTAACTGTAGGTTTCGGCAGCCAGCGAGAGGATCGAGTCCCGATTAGTTTCGCTGGCCGCAAATTTTTCCGGACCGTAGCGGAACTGAGTGATTGTCTGCTCGTATCCTAGAAACATGTCATAAGCCGCGCCCGGCTTGTTGTCGCGCAGGTCGAGCACGCCATGCGTGAAGGTGTTCGACGCGCCGAGATTCATCTGGCTGTTCAAGTCCATGCCGCCGTCGAGCTTGAGCAACGCGTTGGCCGCGGAACCGTCCGTTCGGATCAGAAAATCCAGCGGGCCGGTGTTGGTCACGACCGGAATGTCGATCGCGTAGGTGAGGTTACTGACATTGGCGCCGCCAATCACATTGCCGCTGGCATCCACGCTGCCCCGCATCTTGAACGGATAGAGCGGATTGAACCCGGCATCGCCATCGCGCCCATCCGTGCGAAAGACGGTCACGCGCGGCGCCGCGCGGCCGTTCTGCTGGATAACAATCGCGTCGCCAGTCGATACCGCGCCCTCGGCGTTCGTGAGCGTCGCGGCCACGCGGCTCGCTTCGGGCCATTGATAGCCGTAGAGCACGTACGAGCCGCCGGGGATTTTGAATTCGACCGCTCCGCCGCCGGGAGCGAGCGCCTGCGAACCGACGAATACCTTGCGATTGACTGGGTCGGGAGCATTCGCCGTGGCGATCGCTTCGTTCCGATCGTTCGTCGCCAGGCGCACCAGCAGTTCCGAACAGGCGCGGTCGCGGTACGGCGAATCGGCCAGTTGGCGCAAATGCGCGCCCGGAGGAAAGCCGACGACCAATCCCTGGCCTCGCGAGTTCACCACCGGGTAACAGGGCGAGGGCATTCCCGCGTCGTTCTGCGCCACGCCGTCATCGAAACTGATGTCGCCCGACGGGCTGTAGTTGTCGTTCATGGCAAACAACACCACTGTTTGGTCCTGCGGGGCTGCCGGGCTGCCTTCGCGATAATCGTATCGCTCGAAGGCCGCGATGTCCGCGTCGCCCCAGCGCGGCCGCGTCCCACCGCGCGCAAGCTGGTGATGCAGGTAAGCCACGTCGGGCATCTTATTATCGCCAAACTCGCCCAGATAGGGCGCCAAAGCCCAGCGCGGAAAAGGCGTGCCGCCATTGGCCGGCGATTGATTGTAACCATCCGAGTAAATGAGCGGCACTCCTTCGCGCGCGAAATAATAGGCGTTTTGCAGTTCCCGGTGCGCGGCGTAGTCGTTGTCGTGGCTCTGCGCGTGCATCACCCGCACCGCCGCGCTAAAGCCGCCGAAGTCGCGTTGCTCCAGCCCGGCCAGCGTCGCGCTGGGATTGCCCAGAACGTTGTTCAAATAATTCCGCAGCGGCACGTCGAGCAATCGCATGCCGGCGTCGATGTATTCGTTGTAACTCGGCGGCTCGCCCAAATGCTCGCCGAAGATCAGCGCGTCGTTGCGGGGAGCTTCCGCGTCAAAATTGCTGTCGCGGTAGTTCGCGTCGGTGAACCCGTGAGTAAGATCAAATTGAAGCTGAACGTTGCCGGCAAAGCCCGCGGAGTTGGTGTCCTTGGTGACGCTGTTTTGATCCCCGAAAAAGTAGCTCGGCACGTGCTTCACCGCGTCGAGCCGCAAGCCGTCGCACTTCGTCGAGTCAATCAGCCAGCGGACCGACCGAAGCAGGTAGCCGTTGACCTCTTCGCGATAAGCATTGGGGTTCGCGGCTAGGTCGGCGGCCGTAACGCGGCCGAAACCCACACGGACACCGGCCGAATTGAGATCGTAATATTCCGGGTTGTTCGGGTGCCGCACCAGCACTGGCTTGGCCGCGGTGCTCCCGACCGTCGGACCGAAATTCGCGTTTGGGTTTTCCTGCGCGATGTCCACCAGGCCGAACAGGCTGAGGTTTTGGACCTGCCACACGTCGTTGAAATTGGCGATGTTGGCCGTGTTGCGAAAAAATCCGTTCGTGGTCACTTGCAAGTGAAAATCCCCGGGCACCATTCCTGGATAAAGATTCGTCGGGGTGTTGGCGTCGTAGCCCGGCACGTCGAACCCGCGATGATTCACAATCGTGTCGAAATAGACCCGCAGTCCGAAGCGGTGCGCGATGCGGACCAACCGGAGCAGTTCCTCCTTCGTGCCATAGCGGGTGGCGATCGTGCCGCGCTGATTCTTGTCGCCGAGATCGAACGGGTCGAACAAATCGTAACCGACCGAATAACCGCTTCCGCCTTTGGCCGGCGGCGGCAGCCAGAGGCTGGTATAGCCCGCCTCCGCGATTTCCGGCATTTTGCCGGCCACCTCGTTCCAGGAGAGATTGAACAACTGGAGCACCGCGTCGGCGCGCGCCTCGCCGCCGCAAGCCAGCGCGAGCAACAGAACGCCGAGTAACTTACCAAGAGCGTGTTTTAAGAATCGCCTGGTCAGGGGACCGGGCCTACAGGGCTTCAGGATTTTGGCCATTTCCAGTAGGCCGCGTGCCCTCACGCGGCGTCGGCGGACAATTTTAGGACACGCTCTAAGCTCCACCGGGCACCGCTTATTCGAATGGAGGAGGAACGACATTGCGCGTCTGAAGCGCTTCGCCGGTCGCAGCAGGGAAGACATTGGAATCTCTTCGGAGGCGGTGAGCGGCTTCAGCAGGAAAGTTGCACTCGTTCTGCGCCCGCGCAAGCGGTTGTATGCGGATTATTGCGCGGGCGGCGCGGCCTTCTGAACGTCGCTCGACCGTTCGTACAGCTTCGCCATTTCCAGCAGCAACACCTCCAAGCGGTTATAATAATCCTCTTCGTTCAACTGGCTTTTCGTTTCCCGCAGCGCGGCGATCTCCAGCTCCAGCTCATCCCGCCGGACGCGGACGGCCGGCGGCAATTCCTTTTCCGCGTCGCTGCGAACCAGATGGAACTGGTGGGCGCGCACCCCGTCAACGGCGGCGCCGTCGCGGGCGCGCTTGACCGCCTGCACGCCGCGGAACCAATCCGCCGGTGTGCCGAGGCCGTCCCCGTTGTCATCGAGCAACGCGTGCTCGGTGGCGAGCCGGCCTTCGACCTGATAAAACTCCGCGGTGCGCCGCGCCGCCGTGAGGAACGCCTCGAGCAGGGAAGTCTGGCCATCCTTGTCGAGGTCGGCGGCGGGATCGGCGATGGCTTCGCTTAGATACTGTCCGAAGCGGGCGTAATTCTGTTCATGGCCGCTGCGCGTGGCCGTGATAATCACGCGGTTGCTCGCTGAAAGTTTGCTGAGGAACGGCCCGCTCGCCGCGGCCGTGTCGATCACCGCGAGGGGACGGTGAAAAGGTTTAAGGCCCTCGGCCAGCTCCGTCGCGGTCAGGTCGGGGCCGGTAAGATTGAACTTGGCCTCCTTGCCGTCGAAGGTGCCGTGACCGATGAGCACCAGCCACAACTCGCCCGGCCCTTCCTTAGGTTCATCGGCCAATGCCTGTTTGAGGCGGTCGCGATCCGTTGATTCCTTCTTTTGTTCCAGGCCGATGGTGACGAGATTTGCGCCCCCGCGTTCGGCGGCCTGCTGCCAGAGCTTGGCCCATTGCGAAAATCTTTTGCCGAATTCCTCTTCCCCCGGCGCTCCGACCACAATCAGCACGGCCGGTTTCTCGGCGGGAGCCGGCGGCTCGCCGAACCCCGACCCGCCGGAAAGAGCGGCCAGCAGGAAAACCGCGGGCCGAAACGCCCGCCACCGTCTTTGACTTACGGATGCTCCGCCGGAAGCCCGCCGCCCGAAAATGGAAAATGGCGCCGCTTGCATATCAATGTTTCGACTAATCGAGGTTGAGTCTCAACCAGAGCAGCCTCGGAACTCAATCCGAAAGCTTCGCGTCCCCGGCTCGACAATTTTTTTCCAATTAAGCGAACATAGGCGAACATAAGCGAACATAAGCGAAGATTGTTCGCTTCTCCCGATTCCTTGGCGGCGGCATCGGGAGCGCCACTCTGTCGCCCTCCTCGGCCTCTGGCCGGCGGATTCCGACCGCTCCAACGTCCCGCCATGGGGGCAATCGTTTTTCACAGGGCTTAGGTTTTGGGCGTTCCCGGGCCATTTCCGGCGTCCGCTTTCTCCTCTGCCCCCGACTTTGAACCCTCGCCAGGATAAAGCAGTTGCTTGACCTTCTCAATCTTCGCCTGCGCGTCCAGGCTGGCATCATCCAGGATGCCCGCCAGATAGGCCCCCAATTGCGCAAATTCCTTGCGCGCCGCCTCGGTCGCCTCACGATAGAAATACCGCTCCGCCAGCTTCAACTTCCCTTGCCGGACGCCATTCCCCTCGCTCGCCAGCAGCAGCTTGGTCAGCCTCACCAGCGGCTCCAGTTCTCCTGGCCTTTCGATGGCCTGTTTCAGGGCCAGATGGCCAATCAGCTTCATCCCCGCCCGCCGCAGGCTTCGGCTGCCGTTCCTGCGCCCGGCGCCGGTAATACCGCCCCATGCTCGCGACCGTGCCCTCCACCCCAAATTCCTTATGGGCCCGCGCCACCGCCTCCGCGTAACCCAAATTCCCCTCAAACAGCCACTTTTCCAGCTTCGCGCGCTGCTTGCTGGTAAGCCGGTTCCAGGTCGAATCCTTGCGCATCTTTGTGCTCATACTATTTTTCAATCACGCCACCACTTTAACGTGGCGCCGGCCAGGGGGAAATGGACAGAAATAGCGTGCTATTTGATTCCTAGGAATAAAATAGCGCGTTATTTCGTGCCTACATGCTGCGTCCGCAGGATAGCCGACAAAAGCAGGGGAGGAGGCGGCGCTTCGTCTTCTCCCTCCCCCGCGAGGAACGAGCGGGGAGGGCCGGGGAGCACTGTCATTGAATCAAGGGGGAGGGGAGCTTTCTTCAGCCCCATCGGGGCGGCATATTTGTAGAGAGCGAACGGCAAAAATCCAAAGCTCCGTAGGAGCGGCATCGAAGCCGAAGATGTCGCCCCGACGGGGCTTTTGGCCGGGTGGGATCTGTTTGCTACAAAGAGGCCGCTCCTACGGAGCTGCCGCATCGCATAGTCCTCGCTCGCCAGGAAATTCCTTAATTCAACGGCAGTAGGGCCTGGGAGAGGGGAAAGCCTTGAAAACATTGCTTGAAAACGGCCTCCTATTTCGCCCCCTCTCCCTGACCCTCCCCGCTCCGCAGGGAGCGGGAATTCGCCTCGCAGTGCAGGCCATCTTGCGATCTCATCAGCACTTGCTGCGTCCGCCTTTGGTCGGCCACGACAACGGACGCTCGGTTTTGGGCAGGAAAGGAAAAAGCGTTTTGAAGGTCGCTCCGGCGCGTTTCCGCTCCTTGTACCATTCGAACCCCGCAAAGGCCTTCCATCCGGCCGGGAAACGCTCGCGCATTTCCCCCAACCGGAAGCGGTGCAGCAGCCGCATCATGCCCAAACGATCCAGGGCGACCCGCCAATCCTTCAGTTTGTGACCCTGGCCCCCTGGCGAGGTTATACCCTTCGGTCGATTGGCCTTTGCCCATCGCCGGAAGTAGCTCACAATTTCATCGTTGGTGAAGTACGCCCACTCAATCGCCACTACAGTGACTTCTTTGCCGCCCGCCCAAAACAGCGAAGGCTGAATTTCCGCAATGCTCAGTTTTCCCCTGCGAGCCAGGAAGCGCTCGCTCGTCTTGGGATTCTCCCGCCGCACTCGTTCATTGGCGGCGTCCGTGTCCCAGCCTTGTGCCGCTACCCATTGGGCGATGTCTTTCGCATCGAGCGAATGGCCCCGGTCGAACGGCACGATTTGGAGTTCATCACGGTCGTTCCGGATGTGGGCGCGATATTTCCTCTCCTCTTTGGAGAGCGATTGCCAAGGAACAGGAAAACTCCCGGTAATCGGCGGGGCGTCCGGGTGGCGATAGTTCGGTTTTTTGGGATCGTCAGACTGCCGCACCCTCGCCGGATCAAACGAGCAACCTTGCACGAAGACATCCGAAGTGTGACCGAGGCTTTGAATCTTCCGAAGATTGGCATCGATCTTGCGACTTTGACTGTCGCGGTCGCCACCAGCCAGCCACCAGTCGCGATACTGCCGCAATGTCTCGCGGATGAACGCCGATTCCCGCGCATATTCCCAATAACAACAGGCGACCAGTTCGCCGTCTGGCACATTGTCGAAAATCCATTCAACCTCCGGCAGGTTCCCTTTCCCGGCCGCCGCGTGTTCGCCTGCGCCCGGATCGCTCCTCTGGCCGCCGCTTTCATCGCCTGCTGCGCTCTTCATCAGCCTCCGATGATACACTGGAGTTGCGCGCGACACGCAATGCCAATTCTGGGATCATTTCGGGGGAGCGAGACAACGCCCGGCCGTCCGACGTGTTCGGGAATACCCGCGAAGGCATGAAAGAGATCACTCTCCTCGCCACCGTCCTCCTCAATAATACGCACATCCCCGACAAACTCCGCGCCTGGAACGCTACGGCACAAGCACGGCGCGATAGAAACGGCGACTGAAGCTCGACGCGTTGAAGTTCGTGATTTGAACCGGACCCGCGATGTTAGAGACCGTGGTCAAGGCCGTCCAGCTTGTCGCTGGCAAGCTCGTGGTCGCCTCAATGCGATAGTTGCGGTTTGACTCACCCGTAAGCGTGAAGACGAAGTCGCCGGCCAGTGTCATTCGAGGCGAACACAACGACGGCTTCCCAGTGGCCAAGCAGAGAATCTCGGAATCGGAAAGGGCATGGCCGTAGATACGGACCTCGTCAATGATCCCATGGAAGAATCCGACGTCTTGGTCGTCAACTCCGATGTCCACTGTCTCTGACCCTCCAGACGGAACCGAAGCGGTGAACGCGAAGTCGCCAGTGTTGGTCGCGTCGATGAAGTACTTCAGCCGACTGCCGTTCCACGTCATGGCTACATGCGCAAAACATCCGAGCTGCAAATGATCAATCGAGAGTGGAGCTTGGGTATCGTTCAGATAAGCAGCAAGTCTTCCACCACCCGCGATACCTAGCAAAAGTCGTGTATGCATGGCAGCAATCCCTCGGTTTATGATGATGCGGCCGTAAGTCTGATCGAAGCTGTCCACGCGCACCCAACATGCCACGGTTCCCTCCGGAAGACCGCCGCCCAAAAACGTAGCTGGCAGATGGATACGATCATCTACGCCATCGAAGTAGAAGGCACTTCCGATAACGCCTGCGACAATCTGCGGGTCGCCATCCGGCGTTCCATTCTGACCATTGCCGCTTTGGTCGAGAGCGTCTCCGTCTAATGGGTAGTACGCGACCAATCCAGCATTGATGTCACAGGGCGGCATGTTACTGCTAGTTGGTTGGGTTATGGCGCAGGCTTGCGAGCTCTGCGCTGATACATTACCAGCGTTATCGCAGGCCGCTACTGTGTAACAGTATGTTGTGTTCGCGGTCAGACCGCTGTCCGCAACACTCAACGCTTGACTGTTCGTCACAAGCAGGCCGTCGCGATAGACCTTGTATCCATTCACACCGGAGCCGCCTGTGTCCGTCGATGCCCCCCACGTCACGTATGTCTGACTCGAGGATACCGCAGACGCAGTGAGATTCGTAGGCACAGTTGGCGGCGTGGTGTCGGGCGGCGTGTAGATTACTATAATTGCGTCCGTACCACTGTTGCCAGCAGGATCGTGCGCTGCGACGGTGATCTGGTTTGTTCCATCGGCCAATGGAACCGTAGCGTTCCACGATGTTGTTCCGTTTGCTGTTCCAGTCTGGCCGGTTGCCGTGTTTGCCCACGTCACACCGCTAACAATGCAGTTATCGGATGCCGTTCCAGCGAGATTTACCGACGCCGATGTCGTGTTAAATGTTGGGTTCGTTGTCGGGCTGATAATCGTAATTGTTGGAGGGACCCGTTCGGTTGTGTAATTAACCGTGAGCTTCTGAAAGCTTTTGTCGCGAAATTCCCTGTCATTCGTTGTGCCCGTATTCTCGACGCTTGAGACCAGGATGAAGCCAAAATTCTGATTATTCCCAGAATACCAGCCGTTCACGACCGGAGAGACGTCCCAGGAATAATAACCCGGTGAGGATGAAACGATTCTCGAAGGACCGAAACTCGGATCATACGATGGTTGAAGATCCCATGTGGTCGAGGACTCCGACCAGTCCTCGGTAACACGATAACTCGTCACATTGATCGAAGATGCATCAAGGGGATTGGCTCTATAAAGGAGGCACTCGAGCAAGGAATTGTTAATCGTGCTACATTGTGGTATTGCCGACAAACCAAACTTTAGCAAGATGCGCTCGTTTCCCGTGTTGCCGGGATCAACGCCAACGACCAAAGCGCCCCCAAACTGCGGTCGATTCGGCTCGCCCGAAGCGACAAAGCAACCTTCGCTTGCGTAGATATCCAGTGATTCACTCAGTGGGTTATAGATCAAGGCTATCGAAGCAGATCCGCTTCGATCGTTTGCGTCGCGAGCCGTCACCGTTACGCGGTTGTTGCCTCTAACAACCGGAACGGTCGCACTCCACGAGGTTGTGCCGGACGCTGACCCGCTTTCGCTCTTTGCTTCATTAACCCAAGTCACCTGAGTAGTGCCAGCGGATGCGGTTCCTACGAGCGTAGCGTCGCTTGACGATACCGTTGATCCATCCGAGGGCGAAGTGATCGTGACCGTCGGCGCACCAGGCGGCGGAGGCGCAGGGTTAACAGTCAGCCTGCCTTGTGCGTAGTAATAGCGACTGTGAATCCCATTGCTGATTTTGGCGTACGGGTAATACGTGTTCGGCGCCACTGAAGCACTATCCAGAACCTTCGGCAAATACTTTTCCGTTGGGGATCGAGAGCTTGTCTCGACAGTCGCTAGCGTTTGGTAAGTGCCATTGTAAGGATTGGCGTCGGCGTCGAGTCCAAACTCAATCGTGGCGTCCCGATTGAGGTCTTCGTAGTAGACATGGACTTCAAAAGTGTCACCCTGTGTGACAGTCAAGGCGTTCACAAAATCGACAATTTCGATGTTGTCCCATAGGTTGGGATCGGTGGCGGACACGTTCAGTGGTTCTCGATGTGCACCGGCGATCCGAAGCCCTGAAGCCGCATTCACCCGAGTGCCTCCGTTAAGGGTGCCTCCGTTGAGGCGGCTAAAGTAAAAACCCGTAGCGTTTCTTGCCGGCCGAGGAGGCTGAAGGGAAGTATCATACCAAGAATTTTGGACGGTAACTTCATCCACAATTGCTGCGATTGTATCAATTGTGCCGTGGTAATAGGTATGTATCTGCGAGTGTGCGAGCGTGAAGAATGAATGGTTGACAATACCAACCAGCTTCCCTTCGTACGTCCCTGGGATACTCCTTCCATTTGGGTCATCTCCAGCAGAGTTTGTTTGCCAGTAATTGTCAGCGAAGACGACGTTGGTGTAGACGACGGCAGGAGCATCGTCGCAGTTGGAACCCGGGCAATCAAGCGGGTGAGGATCCAAAGTAGTGAGGTGATCGATCCAGATTCCGTTTTCTCCAAGAATTCGAGCAACCGTAGCCATCACCGATCCTCCCCGACTGTGGCCAATTAGATGCATGGGCAACTCACAGAGGGGATTAGCAAGGCTCCCGTCTGTAGCGAAGTTTGGCAATCGTAATGCAGTCGCCACAACGAAACCGATTTCTTCAGTCGGAACTGTCCCCAAACCGAAAGGTTCATTACAAATGCCCGCGTCGAAGCCCGACCAGCAAACTTTAACAATCACTTCTCTGTTCGCTAACGTGTCGGCTGGAGGTGAAGAACTATCGCGCGTAAACGAATGAATTTGGATATTTGGACTTCCAAATGGGCATCTCGAGCCAAGATTCGTGAGTACCAGCGTGTATTGACTCACGGTCTCATTCCCTCCTGCGCGAATGGCAATTGCGTTGGCCATCTGCGCAACCCATGACAAAGCGTCCGATTGATATCCGTGCGTGATAATTGTCACTCCGGCACCCCGGGCAAAATTGGCAAACATGAATAGCAGAACAGCCAATCCGATGATAGATCCTTTTTTCGTGTTCATGCTTTTCTCTCCTTGCGCAACGAGCGAACCACGGGACATAAGGCGCGCCGCAGCCGAAGCCACGCAAAATAATTGTCGGTTTGGTTTACGTAGGTTTTGAGAACGATCCTCTCGTAGCCGAAAACCAACATCGCGTCAAGGCTTTTACTTCCGATTTTTAGGAGACATTCGATAACCCTCGCCAGGGGTATCCTGCCAGCACCAGGCTGTGAATTTAGCGATTTTTTCCCGTCTCGGCACGAGAGGAGCCTACACGAAAAAGAGCCGCGGCGGTACGCCTCAAATTCAGCACCCGGCAGCTTGATTCCCCACAGCCACCAGCCCGCGCTTCAGGCACGCTCCACTGTGCGTGGCTCCCAGCTTATGAAATCAACCGACGCGCACCGCAAAGAACTTCAACCTCCAATCCGGGGGTTCTGGTCGAAGGACATCGCCGGTGGGCCGGGCAAAGCGTGAGCCGTCATGCGCCGTGGTAAGAGCCTGCCAACTAACAGCCTGTTCAGAAAGTAGCAGCCGACGTGAGGAGGCTCTCATATCGCTTCTGTTTCCGAAGACATTTGAGCCTCGTGACCTCGGCTGCTACGGGAAGTGGCATTTTTCAACGGGCTGCTAGCCGACGCTCGTTCGGTTCTTCAACGCACCTTCGCGCGCTTGGCGGGCGCAGGTTTTCGAGCCAACGCCAGCGCCGCCACCGACAGCGAATAGACCGGCGGCAAGTTGTCCGCCAGCAGTTGCCACGAATCGCCTTCGTTGCGGGAGGAGAAGATTTTTCCGGTGTTCGTGCCGAAATAAAGTCCGGCCGGCGCCAGCGCATCGATCGCCATCCCTTCGCGATAGACGCCGACAAACGCGCCGGACTGCGGCAGCCCTTTCGTGAGCGGTTTCCAGGAACGTCCGCCGTTGCGGCTGCGGAAGACGCGCAGCTTGCCTTCGGGCGGGCAACGGAACTGCGCTCCTTGCAGGGGGATTACGAAAATCGTTTCCGGTTCGCGTGGATGAATGGCCAGCGGAAACCCGAAATCCGAAGGCAGACCTTTGGTGATTTCATCCCAGGTCTCGCCGCCGTTGGCGCTGCGATAAACGCCGCAGTGGTTTTGCTGGAAAAGCAAGCCGGGCCGGGCCGGTGAGGCCAATAGCTTGTGGACGCACTGGCCAAACTCCGGAAGTTTGTCCGGCAGGAATTCGGCCCGCGTCCCTTTGTTCGCCGTCCGCCAGCTTCCGCCGCCGTCGTGGGTGCTAAACACGCCCACGGCGGAGATGCCGACAAACATGGTTTCCGCGTCCGTTGGGTCAACGACGATGGAATGCAAGCACAGCCCGCCCGCGCCCGGATGCCACTTGGCGCGGGTCGGATGTTGCGTGAGCGCGGCGACCTCGTGCCAACTGCCGCCCCCATCGTCGCTGCGGAACAGCGCGGCGGGCGCGACCCCGGCGTAGAGCACGCTCGGCTGCGCCGCCGGGCCGGGTTCGATGTGCCAAATCCGCTCCAGCTTCAAGCCGGACCCTTCGGGGAACGCCGGATTGGCCTTGGCGGCCTCCCAGGTTTTGCCGAGGTCGGGCGAGGAAACCAGCTCGCAGCCGAACCAGGCATCGTTCGAGGCGGCGTGGAGCCGGCCGGTGCGCGCGTCGTAGATGGCGTGATTGATTTCCCGGCCGGTTTGAAACGGACCGGTCCGGTCCCATTTTTTTCGGTCGCTGCTGGTGAAGCAAAACAACCCTTTTTTGGTGCCCGCGAGCAGGAGAAGTTTAGTGGCCATGTCGGCAAGTCATTCGAGGTTCAAACGGTTTTGT
>WNGH01038528.1_pt1 | contig 14765 bp, 16 predicted proteins | sample 5400631 | NCBI WGS metagenome assembly WNGH01 (sample SAMN13153373, study PRJNA577476) | soil metagenome | isolation source: 115 cm soil or saprolite under Garry oak tree replicate 1 | place: USA:California | collected 2016-06-15
AGCAGTACTCCGAAAATAGCTATCATTCCAAGGGCCAGAGCATAGCCAATATACATTGCTCCCAGGAAGTAGCCTTCCTCGCGCTCAAATTTCAGGTCACATGCCGGGCAGCGTTCCCGCATGGCTGGAAATAAAAACACGGATTTGTGAAAAATTGTTCCCGCGCGACACCGAGGACAGAGTTGATGGAGTATCGCGTTCAAAGCGGATGGGTTCGCCCTCTGCATAAAATTATCTTAGGCCACCGCTGCCCTTGGCGGTGAGCGGCGCCGGTATTCTTCCCACGCATTTTCTGGCGCTTTCCCCATCGGGAATTGACCGTCGAAAATCTGCGCCGGTTGGTCGCAAAGGTCCGGCATTCGGGTAAACTTGAGCGAGACTGCGAGAGTCGGTTTGAACCTGCTGCGGAGAAGAACCCCGGAAACACTCCTGCTGGCCGTTGCCTTGGTCGCGGCTGCGCGCGTGGAAATTCGCGCCCAGACCGTTGACCAGGACGCGAGCAGCGCCAGGACAGGCTTTGCCTCGCTAAGCTCGGACCAGATCGTGCAACGGATGATGCGGAAAAATGCGGAGCGCGCCGAGGCGCTGCGTGGTTTTCGGGGAACGCGCTCCTATCATTTGGAGTACAAGGGCTTTCCCGGCAACCGCGAAGCTCAAATGGTCGTGAATGTTGATTATCAGGCTCCCGACCATAAGGAGTTCACCGTTGTTTCTCAAAGCGGTTCCAAGCTGCTGATCGATCGTGTCCTGAAAAAACTGCTGGAAAGCGAGCGGGAAGCGATGAACCCGGAGAACCGTGCTCGCACCGCTTTAACCACCGACAATTACAATTTCATCTTGACAGGTTACGAATCCACCTCTGGAGGAGCGGCTTACGTTCTCGAAGTCGAACCCAAAAGCAAGAATAAGTTCCTGTACAGCGGCAAGATTTGGGTAGACGCCAACGATTTTGCGGTCACACGTATAGAGGCAGAGCCGGCGCGTAATCCGTCCTTCTGGATCAAGAAAACCGAAATACGCCATGTTTACAGAAAAATAGACGAGTTCTGGCTTCCGCAACAAAATTACACGGTCACCATGGCGCGACTGGGCGGCCGAGCCATTCTGACAATCGACTACCAGGATTACCGAATCGCGGGTGATCGATCGCGGACCCAATCATCAAACGCGCGCTGAGTTGAGCCCACCTCCGTACGTGTTGGTCTCGCATGGATTATTGGGCACAAGATTTCGCAGGCGGGGTCTCTTCGACTTCGCGCGAAGCAGGTCCGCGGAGCACCAGCTACTGGGCGAAAAACCAGTCGAAGGATTTGACGGCGGTGAACTCGTCGTCTTTGACATCGAAGACGGTGTAGAGCTTGGTGACGTGGAGAACGTCGTTGACTTTCTGGCTCAAGTTCAGCAGTTTTAGTTCGCCGCCGCCGTTGCGCACTGTGGTGAAACTGCCAACCAGTTCCCCGACACCGGTGCTGTCGATGTAATCGACTTGGGCGAGGTTCAGCAAAATTTTCTTCTTTCCCAGGGCTGCCAGATCGCGGACTTTGTCGCGCAGCATGCCGGTCTCGTTTCCCAGGGTAATCCGGCCGACAACGTCCAAGATGGTGACGCCATCAACCTCACGAGTGGTGATTTTCAGACTCACAGTGGCTGATTCCTCAGGTTTTACGGCAGTTTCGGCGGGCTGGCTAGCTGAGCCTCCGCGGGGAAATCTTAGTATCCGGTGATACCCGCGTCAATGCCCGCGGAGCCGACGATGGGCTGGCTGATGCCGGACTGCTGATGGGCGAGTTCTGCGCCGGCGTCGACCAGGTGCGGACAGTCCCGGATTTCCTGAATGCAGGAGGTGATGATGGGCGTGGAATACTCCGGGTGGTGAAACTCAAGATGCATGCCGCGACCGACAAAGCGCATCTTCAGCACCGAGCCACCCCACGTTGAACCTGCAATGGCGACCGGAACGGGACGAGGACAGAACTCCGGGTGCCCTGAAATGAGAGCCTGGCTGCCTCCGAGAAACACTGCCGTGTAGCAGTGATGCATAGTCTGAATTTCCAGCACCGTGGAAGGCGGCAGATCATTTATGAAGACGCCCCCTTCGATCTCAGATTCCACGATGTTGCTATTCAGCTCTTCGCTCAAATTAGGGTGAGGCATGAACATGGTGGCGCCCGGCCGTCGTCAGTAGGAATCTTAGAAGTCCCCAACCGGTAAGTCAACGCGGCATTGGGGCAGTGGGGAGAGCGACGATGGTGCCCTTGGGACCAACAAAAAGGGCTCCGCCCTCGGGATAGGGGCTGACGGCGTTCAGTTTGAAATTGGGATCTTTGGCTGAGTTGATTCTGCGAGGGTTCAGGGGCAGACGCAGGTCGAGGATGGAGTCGGAGGCCACGATAAAAATGCGGTCTTTATGCGTGCGGTCGAAAGTGACCGCGGAAAAATAGGCTTGCGGGCGCAGGGAAGAAAGCTTCCAGGTCTTACCGCCATCTTCGCTAAACGCGAGATTGGGACCATCCTGTTTGGGTTGTTTGTAGTCGCCGCCGGCAATGACGCCATGAGTGGCGTCGTCGAAAGCGATGGAGAATATTCCAGCCGAGTCAGGCCCGTGAATGATTGGCGTTTTCGTGACCCGCCAGCTTAGTCCGCGGTCGGCGGAGTGGAAGACACTGGCGGCACCGCCTCCGGTGGCAAACCAGATGTTGTCGCCCTGGACTGCGACACAACCGTTGCTGGCAGCGAATGCGCCTTCCCCTTCGGTGGCAGGCGGGAGCGCGGGGGGCGCAAGCGGCTTCCAAGTGTGGCCGTCGTCGGTGGTGAGGAGCTCGAATTTAAACTGCAGCGACCAGTGCTGGCCGGCGTCGGCGGTGTGGTAGATGCGGGACTGGTCGCCGGGACCGGCGGACATTAAGAAGGCGTCGGCGGCGGAGAAGGCGACCACCGCGCGGAAGTCGAGAGCCGCGGCGTCCGGAACCTGGGCAGCCAGCCAGTGGCGACCGCCGTCGGTGGTACGGAGATAGGTGCCGTGAGTACCGCTGGCCCAGGCGATTTTTTGGGAGACGGCGCTGACGCCTCGGAGGTCTTCGGTGCTGTTTGCTCTCTGTATCTCCGGGGCGGCTTGGGCTTCAGCAAGGACGCAAGCGGCCCAGAACAGGAGCAGAGTCAAAGGTCGCGGCATAAGGCAATTGTCGCAGAAAGATTGCCTGTGGCGCTTGCGGCGGGTGGCAGGGAACACTAGAATTGAAAAAACGCTCTCGCCCTGAAAAGCCTTGTCCGTCTGGAGATGCAGTCTTGGTGCGGCCATATCCTCCGAATTTGCACCCCCTTCGTCTTTGCTGAGTTCTTTGCTTCCGTCTCTGGATTCCAAGGTGACTCAGCGCGTCGTGATCCGCCTGGCGAAAAGAGGAATTGTCATGCACAGTATTGGTTTTAGGTTATTCGCAGTTGTGACGCTGGCATGCCTGTGCGGCGACTGGGCATGGGGACAGGCGCTGAAACTGCGGCCTCCCAGAGGGCAGCCGCCCGAGAATTCCACAGCGGAAGCTCCGGGAGCGAACCTGGCACCGGTGATGATGCCGATCAGCGTGCCGGCGGGGACTCCGATCAAAGTGGCGCTCGATTCCGAGGTACGCGTTAAAACGGTTGGGCAGGCAATTCATGGCAAGACGATCGATGCCGTATATGGATTCGACAAGCTGCTGATTCCGGCGGGGACGGAGGCCAATGGGAAGATCGTGGCGATCGACGGCGTTCCCAAAAAGGCAAGGACGCTCGCGGCGATAAATGCAGATCTTTCTCCGCGACGAAACGTGCAGGTGCAGTTTGACGAGCTGGTGATGGCGGATGGGCGGCGTGTCGCGATCAACACGATAGCGTCGCCGGCACCGGACGGGGTACTGCAGTTTGTTTCCCCAACCGAGAAACATAACGAAAACACGGATCAGGAGAAAAAAGACCAGCCGCCGCAAGGCAACACCGAGGGGACAACTTCGCAGGGGAAAACAGGGGAGTCGGTTTCCGAGGACATTCATGAGGCGGGACAGGAAGTCAAGCGGCAAGCCAAGCTTCAGTGGAACAGGATGAACAATCAAATTCGTGCCATGGGGAAAGTGCACAGTCTGAAGCGGATGGCGCTCGCGCAATCGCCCGTACGCCCGCAATACATAGCGGCGGGCACCAGCTTCGATGCAGACTTGCTTCAGCCGTTAGATTTTGGCACGGAACAGCTGCGGCCGGAGGCGCTGACCAGTATTGGAGCTCCGCCTCCGTCGGGAAGCGTGGTGCATGCGCGGCTGGTGACTGCGCTGAATTCTTCGACGACGAAGAAGGGCGAAGAAGTGGAGGCGCTAACCACCCAGCCGCTGATTGTTTCCGATCACTTGATTTTGCCTGTGGGCAGCGTGATCAAAGGCTCCGTGATCCAGGTACAGCCGGCGCGGCGGTTGGGCCGCAATGGGCAGTTGCGGATCCTGTTTCATCAGGTGACGCCGCCGGATGGAGTCGAACAGAAAGTGCAGGCGAGCCTCGAAGGCGTGGCTGTGGCAAAGGGAGAACATCTGAAGCTGGATGCCGAGGGCGGAGCGCAAGTGACGACTCCGCGGACGCGGTACCTGACCACGGGTATCGCGGTCGCGCTTGGGGTCACAGGTACATCCGGAGACCGCGATGCTGGGGCACCTGGACAGAGCTTGGGTGAGGCCGGGAAAGCCGGGGCCCGAGGAGCTTCAGGATTTCGATTAATAGGTGCGGTGCTGACCATAGCGGTGCGTTCGCGAGTGGTCTCGGCGGGATTCGGAATGTACGGAGCCGCGACTTCGGTGTATTACCACTTTCTCGCACGCGGCAGAGACGTGGTTTATCCCAAGCATATGGCCATGATCATTGGGCTTGGGAGGCGCGATTCGAAGCCGAATGCGCAGGTCGCGCCAGCTTCCGATGTTCCGGTTTCGCAATTGCAGGTTGGATCGACGCCCGAGGTCGCAGAAGTTTCGAACTTCTAATCGCGACTCATAATCTGCCTGCTTCTCTCCTCCGGCTCCTTCACTTCTCCATGAAGTCGGCGAAGGAGGCACTCTTTCCGAAATAGATACGCAGAGTACATCTGGGGCCGACGTGGGCGAAAGCAATATCGAGGGTGCTCCCCGGATCGCTGACTTGTGCTGTCTCCATGGGACCGCGGGCGAGGTCCTGCCTTTCATCGTAGGCCGAACCGGCGGTGACGTTTTTGTTGACCACCAGAGTCCAATGATCCTTGCCGGGAATTGCATAGAGGCTGTAGGCACCGACCGGAATTGTCGAGTTGCCGAATCCTAATTTGGTTTCGGTAAACAGCGTCATGGGCGATCCGCCCGGAGTAAAGGGTTTGCCGTTGACAATTCTTTCCTTGCTGGCAGGAATGGCGTTATAGCGCACGTAGAGTTCTTTGCCATCCTCCAGACTGCAGGTAGCGGTAGACGAGGATGCAGACGATCCGGATGCCGAAGCTGAGGACGAAGTAGCCGCCTGCTGCGCGGCGGAAACGGCCGTGAGTACCGCCATCACGGCCATAAGTCTGTTGAGTGGCGCGCCCATCATGGGATGAATCCTCCCGGCGAGAGAGTGTATCGCTAAACGGCTGAAAAGAGGAAGAAAGTTGCTTGAATTGTTGGATGCTGAATTTTTGATGGTTGAACGACGTTCCCCACACCTTCCGGGCTTGAACGTTCCTGCTAGATTCCCGCAGAGCCGGGAATGCCCGGTTGTTGCTGGTCTTCGGTGACGTTCTCAGAGCTCTTCGACATTGCTACCGTGACTGGACGGTACCTGTAGGGGCGCGCAGAGGGCTAAACATCATGTCGAAAGTGGGAGCGAAGCTGAAAGTTCTTTACGGCGAAGCAGATACAGAGGTTCTGGCGGCGCAGGCCGCTGGCGTCGAAAGGGCCGGACATGCCGTGGAACAGGCCCTGGGACGCAAAGCCGTGCTGGAGGCGTTGAAGAAAGGTCAGTTTGACCTCGTGGTGTTGGGTCAGACTCTGACGCGGAATGACCGACATCATCTGGTCTACATGGTGAAAAAAGCGGCCACGGCAACCCGGGTGCTGGTACTGCATGCTGACGGCAGCCGGCATCCTTACGTGGATGGGTGCACCGATACCGGGGCGAGTCTGGAGACGGTACTAGCAAAGATCGCCGAAGTCATGGGGCAGGAGCCGCCGACAGCGCGAGCAGCAGCAGCGGGACGGTAGGGAGCCCAAGCACCGAGTTACGAGTATTCAGTTTGTCAGGGTGGCCTCTCGCGGCTGCCTTTCTGTTTTATAGCTAATGCGGACGATTGAGAGCGTCGCAGCGCGAGAAACAAGCACCGAAGAGAATCCGAGGAACCAGGATCGGCACGAACCTTCGTGGTTATCGGGTGGGATGGCAAAGCCCGGGGAGCGGGTTCGGCAGCGCACGAGCCATGGAAAATCCGTCGGAGTGGAAAGAATTACCAGCCCGGGGGCATAACGAACGAATCGATTCCGGCTAAGCCGCCCACACCACGACAAAGGTTCGCCTTACTGCCGCTGGCCCGTTGAGGCCCGTGGTCGCTGAATCAATACCCGTTAAGTTGCCAATTGCATCGCACGAGAGTACGAGTTCTAGCTAGGCGGCGATTCTGCTGACGAGCTTCGGGCGTGTCATTAATTAGACGCCACCAGCTCACTTTTCCCGCCGCGCCCTGTCCGCTTCCACAGCCAAAGCCTGCTGCTGAGCGATGGCCTCCGCCCTGGCCTGCTCCGCTTCCCACCCGGCTAGAAACCTATCCCACGGCGCAAGAGCTACGGAATGGTTCGCCCTGGAGGCTTGTTGCTGGCAGCACGTTTGTAATCTTTGGGATAGACCATAAGGCATCGTCGCATGCCCTCGCCTTCACTCTCCGTGTGCAGGTCGGCTTCATCGCGCAAAGCCAGGTGGACAATGCGTCGCTCCCGAGATGACATAGGCGCAAACTGGTAGGGGGTTCCGGTCTTACGCACTTTTTCGGCGGCCACAGAGGCAGCCATGCGTAGCTCTTGCAGTCGAATGGAACGCTGGTTCTGGCAATCGAAGCTGATTTTTTCGTGCTCGCCGGAGGGTAACAGTTCGCCACCGCGGTCGAGGAGCAGGACAGAGTCGGGTCCGGCAAAGTCCACGAGGATCTCGGGCCTCTCCCAGTCGCGTTGCTCGGCAATCGGCGGATCGACCATGATGCGATATTTGAGACGCAATCCGCCATGGGTGACGATAGATTGGAGGAACTCGTTGATCTTTTTGGCTGCGGCAATTTTGTCAGGGATGGGCATAAAAGAAGCTCTGGGCTTTTAGCTATTCGCCTTTAGCTCGAAGCCAAATCTCTCCAAATCTGGTTGAACCTGGCGCTCGCGCGACGCCAATACGCTGTGATTGCCAGTGGCCATTGCTCATTCGCCCCAAGCTTGTCTTTGCCTGGTACCCACCAGCTCAGTTGGCCCTCCGAGACTGTCGCAACATCCACACACCAGCAACCGCGAAAGGCCAAGAGCTAAAAGCTCCCCCTACTTCTCTTTCTTACGCGCTCGCTTCTCCATGATCTCGCGAATTTCGCGGCCGAGATCGGTGCGGTTGATCACGTATTGCTGCGCGATTCCGATGAGGTTGCCAACCGAGTAGTACAAGCTAAGACCAGCGGCGAAGCTCAAACTGAAGACACCGAACATCACCGGCATCATGAGGTTCATCATTTTCTGTTGCGCCGGATCCATCCCAACCTGAGGCGTCATGCGCTGCATGATGAGCATGGTCAGAACCACGGCGATGGGCAGCAACCGCCAGGGATCAGGTGCTGATAGATCGCGGATCCAGAGCCAATGGGCGTGACGCAGATCGAGCGCAACTCCCAACATCCGATAGTACGCAATCAGAAATGGGAACTGGATCAGCATGGGCAGGCAGCCACCTGCCGGGTTCACGCCCTCTTTCTTATAGAGCGCGGCGACTTCTTCGTTCATAGCCGCCTTCCGCGGGTCACGCAGGCTGTATTTCTTATACTTCTCCTGAATCGATTTGATTTGCGGCGCCACGCGCTGCATCTTCAGCATGGACTTCATTTGCGCGATGCGCAGGGGCAGCAAAGTAATGTTGATGATGAGCGTTTGCAGAATAATGGCCCATCCCCAGTTGTGAACAAGGTGATTGTAGGTCCACTTCAGCCACAAGAAGAGCGGGCGGGCGAGGATGCCCCACCAGCCGAAATCGACAAGCCCGCGAAGATCCGGGTTGGTGCCAGTAATGCCGGGAATTTGCACGGACTCGAGTACATCGAGCGCCTTAGGGCCCACAAACACGCGCGCGACGGTCGGGCCGTGCAGATTGCCGACCGCGGCGCCAACCACTTCGTTGGAATGCTTGGCATCTTGCGGATTGTCGATCGGATTGCGCACCGTGACCAGGGCCGCACTGGGATCGTCGGGGATGAAAATGGCGGCGAAGTACTGATTCAGCGGTCCGGCCCAGTGCAACGGCCCGTTTATGGTGGCCCCACTGCTGATCTTTTTGATCGGCAGACGTTCGATGTTGTTGTTGAACTGATAGTCGATGAGGGCGGCGGCATAAGAAGCGGGAGTGTTCTGGTCGCCGAAGCCGGAAGGCCAGGCGGGCAGAGCTGCAACCGGGCTACCTTTGTACGTCACCGAGGTCTCGAGCTTCAACACATAGGTGTGATCGAAGTGGAAAGTCTTACGCACGGACAGATCCCGGTCGGAGTATTCGAACGTGATGTCCGCGGGGGCGGTCTGCGTGCCTTCGTGCAACGAGAGATACAGCACCGAGTTCAGCTTGCTGCGCAGGGATTCATCGTAGGTCCACAGTGACAGCGGGTATCCGTATTTCTGCGCGGCGATGGCGTGCACCAGCTCAAGCGGACCGTTTTGCTCGTCATTCTTAAACTTTTTCAGAATCCAGGATTTCACCTGTGCGCCACGGTTGGTAAAGGTGATGCGGTAGAGGTCGTTGTCGATGACCGTCTCGGATTCGATCGGGGCCTGCCGAGTAACTCCGGAGGGGACGGATGGAGTCGAAACCATAGGCGTCGGACTTCGAGGAGCGGGTTGAACCTGCGGCTGGGTTGGCTGCGGCGTGGGAGCGGGCGGCGGACCGAACTTTTTCAGCAGCGGCTGAAAAGCGATGATCACCAAGAAGGTGAGCGCAAAGACAAGCAGGAGCCGGCGCTCCATGCCGGGTTCGGGTTGAGGATTTTGAAAGTCTGGCAAAATTAGTTACCGTCACAGTGGCGATTTCCCGTGGTCGCCGTTTCACCATGCAAAGCATGGATTTTCGCCACCGGGTCGTAGCCACCACGCACGAAGGGGTGGCAGCGCAGGAGACGCTTGAGCGCCCTCCCGCTTCCGCGAAATACACCGTAGCGCTCGACTGCCTCCATGGCGTATTCAGAACAACTTGGCACGTAGCGGCAGGCCGGCAGCAACAGGGGAGAAACGGCCCCCTTATAGAGCCTCAACAGTTGAAGCACAACGCGTTTGGCGAATTGCTGCATGGCAAAGATGGCTTCAGGCCCCGGGCTTCCGGCTTGCGGAATTTTGCTGAGCGGCTCCTCCCGGTGTGTTCTTCACGGCTAACTTCTGCTCGATGATCGCGAAGGCGCTTCTGACTTCGCTCACCACATTGGCGAAGTCGGCCCCAGCCAGCGCCTTCTTGGGATTTATAACTACGTCCGCCGTTATCGTGCCTGCGGGGCTGGAAAGCCGAACGGCTTCACGCAAGCGGCGCTTCATTCGATTCCGCTCAACGGCGCCGCCGAGAGTGCGGCCCACGGTGAAGCCAACGCGGAGCGCCGAGCTTCCAGGGACAACCTTCGCGATTCTGTGTCCTTTGGTTTGGCCATCTTGCGGCTTCACCTCTGAGCGCTCCAAATAAAAGAAAGTCATAGACGCGGAAAAATGCCGCTTCCCCAGCTTATAGACACGCTCGAAGTCAGCGTGGCGCAGAAGGCGCTCGGTGCCAGGAGAGCAGGCTTTTGTCACCGGCTGCGTTCCCGCGCCCTGACTCAAGTCTTGTTTGGAGACCGCGGCGCTCACGGCGACCTCAATGTCCATTTTTCAAATTCCGGCAAAAAATGCTTTACCTAAGGGGAAAAAGATCTACTCGCGGAAGCCGGGTTTCACCGAGACCCTCTTACGCCCTTTGGCGCGGCGGCGGGAAAGCACCCTCTTGCCGCCCTGGGTCTTCATGCGCGTGCGAAAGCCGTGCGTCTTCGATCGCTTGCGCCGGTTAGGTTGGAATGTACGCTTGGGCATGAAAGATAGCTGCTCCTCAGTTGAATCGACGGCGTATGGGCAAACGATGAGTATAAATGACGAGGTGCCATGCGGGCAAAGGGGCCTCGATAGCAGGGCGATTTACACTGCGCGGTGCGACCCACGCGTCGACTGCGACGCACAAAATTCCTACGTGGTCTTCCGCAAATTTCACCCGAGCATGCGATCGGAACGTGCACCACGCGTGCGGCAGTTACATCCTCGCTACTTGACAGGCACCCTGCTTCGCGTTCTGAATAGTCGTGCGGAGAAAAATTCCAGCCGAAGATTTCCACATAACAAAAAAATTTTGTGCTAGTATGCCGGACTGATCCGGCTTTCAAGATTTGGTTTCATCTGGCCAAAAAGCGCGTGGGAAGCCCAAGCGCATTCCGCAGTCAACAAGGGATCTGGATTCCGGTAACCCGGCATTCTTAGACGAGGCACCCTCAAGCCAGCCGCCAGGGGTAGCCGTGGCAAGCATTGCAAATTATGTCAGCTCCGAGCACAACTCTCTCCCCCAATCCGTGGTTGCGCATCCTGGATGCACTGGAAAAAAAGATCAACCGGCATTCCTACGACACCTGGCTAAAGCCCACGCGCTTCAGCCACTCCAGCGGAGGAGTGTTGTTCGTACGCGTGCCCACCGTAGAGTTCCGCCACGCTGGCGACAAGTATGCCGACCTGATCCAGGAAGCAATCGACAACCTGGGGCTGGGTTTCAATGACGTGAAGTTCGTGACCCCGGAAGATGATCCAGCCTCCACGTCGATCCGGCATGATGGCGGGCTTTCCGCCGCCGCGGCGGCCGCAGCGCCCGCGCAGGCGCGCTTCGACTGGGATAGCGCAGCCCAACTGAGTTCGCGCTACACCTTCGACGCCTTTGTCATCGGCAGCGGCAACCAGTTTGCGCATGCTGCCTGCCAGGCGGTGGCGGAGCGCCCTTCAAAGGCTTATAACCCGCTGTTCCTATACGGCGGCGTGGGAATGGGCAAAACCCACCTGATGCAGGCCATCGGGCACGAGGTCAAGCGGCGGATGCCGCAGGCGGCCATCTGCTACGTATCCAGCGAGAAATTTACCAATGAAATGATTAACTCGCTGCGTTACGACAAGATGACCAGCTTCCGCGACAAATTCCGCAACGTAGACGTCCTGCTGGTGGATGACATCCAGTTCCTGGCCCAGAAAGAACGGACGCAGGAAGAGTTCTTTCACACCTTCAATGCTCTACACGAATCGATGAAGCAGATCGTGATCGCCAGCGACCGGCCGCCAAAAGAACTGGCCGAGGTCGAAGACCGGTTGCGCAGCCGGTTTGAGTGGGGATTGATCGCCGACATCCAGCCTCCGGACCTTGAGACCAAGGTTGCCATCCTGCAGAAGAAGGCGGAGCAGGAGAAAGTAACGCTGCCCACTGATGTGGCGCTCTACGTGGCTCAAAATATCCGTTCCAACGTGCGCGAGCTCGAGGGCGCGTTGATCCGGCTTGTGGCTCATTCATCGTTGATTGGAGCCGAGATCACCCTCCCCTATGCGCAACAAGTGTTGAAGAATTTTATCGATTCGCAAGCTCGCAAGGTCACCATTGAATCGATCCAGAAAATGGTAGCTGAGCAGTTCGGGCTGCGGTTGGTGGAGATTAAGGCAAAGAACAACTCGCGTGCCATCGTCTACCCACGACAAATTGCCATGTACCTGGCCAAACACCTCACCGAAGCATCGCTGCCTGAGATTGGGCGGCAGTTCGGCGGCAAGCATCACACCACGGTCTTGCACTCGGTCGACAAGATTGAACAAGTCCGTAAAAACGACAAAGATTTAAACAGGTTGCTCAGTAAACTCACCGAGCAATTGGGTGGCTGAACCGCGCCGTTGGAGAAGTTTTCCACGCAGCGGCGGCCTCTTCCTTGAGCTTGGCTGTGAATACCATGTGGACGCTGTGCAAGGTGGACGACGAATTCTGGCCATGGCGTAGTTATGCGGCGGATGCGCCCAGCCCGGGACCTATTTCTAACATGAAGTCATGGTTCGAAACCGAATGAGAACAGGCTGGTTGCCCGGGATTTCCATTTCTGCGAGGCGCTTACTGTTACTACTGGTTTTATAGGTTTTGTATTTGATATAAGTGAAGTGATAAAAGTAGCGGCACGACGTGGAGAGATTGATTTTATGCCGGTCGAAGCAGCCACTGCGGTAGGGACGTTGGAGATCACAGTCAGCAAGTTTGAACTGCTGCGAGAGTTGACTGCTACGCAGGGCGTAGTCGAGCGCAAAACAACGATCCCGATACTTTCTAATTATCTATTCGAGGCGAGCGGAGACAAGCTTTCGCTGACGGCTACCGACTTGGATCTGAGCCTGCGCACTTCCTGCAATGCCAAGGTGAAGAAAGAAGGCTCCTGTACCATCCCCGCGCGCAAGCTGCATGACTATGTAAAGTTGCTACCCGACGCCGATATCACCATCAAGCTGCTCGACAACCATTGGGTCAGCATCCGCTGCGGCCGTTCCAACACCAAGATGGTAGGCATGGCGAAATCGAATTTTCCGAGCTTGCCGGCATTCCCGACCGCTGGGGCGATCAGCATTCGAGCCCAGGTTCTGCGGGGATTGATTGCGCGGACCGGATTTGCCATCTCTAGCGAGGAATCGCGCTACACGCTGAACGGCGCGCTCATGCTGCTGAAACCGGAGTCGATCACCATGGTTGCAACCGATGGTCATCGCCTGGCGCATTGCGAGCGCAACAGCGAGAAATTTGAAGGTGTTTCGGGCGAGATGAAAACGCTGATTCCCAAGAAGGCGATGGATGAGCTGAAGTCCCTACTTGACTCGACCGACACCGAAATCGTCGAGTTCGCCAAAGATAGTCGGGCGAGTCGGAAGATTCCATCGAAGCTCCCTATACCGGCGATCCTCTTACCATCGGCTTCAACGCCGCCTATCTCGTGGACTTCCTCAAAGCTGCGGGGTCGAGCGAAGTGCGGTTGGAGTTGAAGGATGCGCAGTCTGCCGGGCAGTTGCGTCCCGCTGAAGGGGACGACTACAAGTACCGGTATATCGTGATGCCCATGCGCATCTGAGCCCTCTGAGCCCTGCTGCACTTGACCTTTCCAGTCCGCAGTACTAAATTGGCCGCCGTCTTCACCCGAGGAGGTCCACCCTATGCTCGACGGCTTCAAGAAATTCATCCTGCGCGGAAATGTCGTGGATATGGCGGTCGGCGTGGTGATCGGCGCGGCCTTTGGGGGCGTGATCACGGCGCTGACCAAAGACCTATTGACCCCGCTGATCGCTGCGATCGTAGGCAAGCCTGATTTTTCAGCCATTCATTTCACGATCCGGGGGACGCCGTTTCCGGTCGGCGATTTCGTCAACGCCACTGTCTCGTTTCTGCTGATTGCGAGCGTGATTTATTTCTTTGTCGTCTTGCCGGTGAACACGCTGGTTGCACGCATGAAACGAGGAGAGAAGCCACCGGATCCGACCACCAAGAAGTGTCCAGAATGCTTGAGCGAGATTCCCATTGAAGCGCGGCGGTGCGCGCATTGCACGCAGCCGGTGATGAGCAGGGCGGCTTAAAGACCTCGATCTCCAGTGCGAAGGCAGTGGAGCGGATGGAAGCGCAATTCCGGTACCATGGGACCATGAGGTTCGATTCAGCCCGGATTATTCCTATTGCGGTCGCATGTTTGCTGTTGCCGGCCCTGGGGGCGTGGCCAGCCCGGTCTCGCCAGTTGTCCTCTTCCTCATCCGCTCAGCACGTCCGAAAACCCTCATCCGCCGCGGATTCTACGCTCGATCCCGGTTCCGTCGGCAATGGCGTGTATCGCAACAAGGCCCTCGCGGTTGCGTGCAAAATTCCGCCGGGATGGGTCTTGCGGACCGACGAGATGAATACCCGCCCGCCCACCGAGGACCCTCAGCCGAATGATGGGCCATCCCAGGACAAGAGGGACAACGCGCCGGAGAAGAAGCCTGACGCGAGCAGCGGCTCAGTGCTGCTGGCGGCGTTCTCGCGCCCACCGGAGGCCATGGGGGAAGATGTGAACTCATCCATCGTAATTGCAGCGGAGAGCTCTACCTCGTATCCGGGACTGAAGGACGCGGCACAGTATTTTGGTCCTCTGACCGAGGTAGCGACCGCGCGGGGATTCAAAGTTGTCAACGAACCCTATCAGTTCCTCTCGGGGACAAAAATGTTAGTGCGGGGAGACTTCGCTAAGGACCGCGGCACGAGGGCCATGCATCAGGCGACGCTAGTCATGTTGCGGCGAGGATATGCCATCTCGTTCACCTTCATCGGCGGCACGGAAGACGAGCTGGAAGAGTTGATTCAGGGATTAGTTTTCGAGGACAGGCCTCGACCCTCAGGCAGCGACCCTAAAAAGCAGCTTCGTGGTGATGATGATTCAGCTTTTCTTGCCCATTGACCGGCTCGGCGCCATTTCCCTGCGTGGAAGCATCGTTGATAGGCAA
>WNGH01004942.1_pt1 | contig 14755 bp, 10 predicted proteins | sample 5400631 | NCBI WGS metagenome assembly WNGH01 (sample SAMN13153373, study PRJNA577476) | soil metagenome | isolation source: 115 cm soil or saprolite under Garry oak tree replicate 1 | place: USA:California | collected 2016-06-15
CGACGGCATGGCTCCCGCCCCGCCACATGACGACCGCAAGGGTCGTCACTACTATACACGGCGGGTAGAACGGGCATGAAACGTAGTATAGTAGTGACGACCCTTGCGGTCGTCATGGGGGTGACTAGACAAAAGCCCCTCAGCCCACATACAATAACATGTAAAGGACTTCTCGAATTAACTTTGAAACATGCACGGTGTTCCACTTTTTGCCTGAAATATACATGACTCTTTAAGAGGATTAATGGCATTGAACACAATCAGCACCATTGAGCTTCATAGCTTCTCGCAGCCAGCCTACCCTACCCTGCACTGGCTTGGTCAGCATCGCCGGCGTGTACTCTATCTACGTGATCGCCTCATCCCCTGGCAGCTGCGCCACTTCTACTACCATCACGAGGTCCAAACTCACGTGGGAGTACGCCTTAGCCTTGGCATCACCATAGGCCATCTATTTGGCCTCGTGCTGCAAACTATTGCCAACATATGTAGACTTCCTTACATTTTTCCCGTGGATGTTTTTCAAGCCGGTGCTATACTCATACCCGGTTTGAGTTCCATAGCCCGGCGGATCAGCCTGACGCGTGGCAAAAAGCTCTATCAAGCCGACCAACCTGCTAATGATGTTATGCTCTTAGTCGAAGGCTATGGGCGTCTCTGCATGGAACAGGGAGCCGGGCGTTGCCTGACCGTAGGACTCGTCGCCCCTGGTGACCTCTTTGGTGAAGAGGCCCTCCTGGACGTCCCTGAACGTGAAAGTACCTTTGAAACGGTCCTCAACAGTCAAGTAGATATCGTATCTCGTGACGCCTTCACTCAGATGGTCAATGACAATCCCCACCTACTACGTGCCATTACCGAACATTTGGCTCAACGACTCTTGATTCAGCAGCGTCACATGGCCCGGCTCGCCTTTGAACCGCTCGACCGCCGCCTGGCCTGGATGCTTATAGAATTGGCGACCGCCACTAACTCCATAGGGCATCAGGAACCGACTATCTCTATCTATCACAAAGATCTGGCTGCCTTGCTCGGCGTCTGGCGTGAAACGATCACCGCCACCCTCAATCGCTGGGCTGCTGAAGGTCTGATTGTCCAGCATGCCGGACATATTGCCTTGAAAGACCTTCACCAGCTAAGAAAAATGGCCGACGAGGCAGATTAATAGAGATTCAGAGAGGGCTTGTCATTTTTTCAAGCAATGTAAGGTGTATAAACGCATCTTGTGCCGAGTGACCGCACATCTCTTCAGAAGGCTGTAAACGCTTACACACCTCTGGGCGTTCAGGTTTGCCAAACAAGCGACAGCGATTGTCGCTCGTCAACTGAACACAGCGCACTCCTGCTGGCTTGCCATCCGGCATACCAGGAATAGCCGATGAAATTGAGGGAGCGATACAACAAGCTCCGCAGCCAATCCTACACTCCATCTTTTCTCTCTTTGTGATCTGGCTTAATTCTTGGGTGATCTCTTTTCGCTTCGTCATCTCACTTTCCTCCTCTCCCCTTATCTTCTCACCCTTTCTCCCCTGTCAACAAAGTACCGGTAGAGGGATTTTCGGAGGAATGGTCTCCTGTTACTTCTTTCCATGGTGAACTCTGTTCTCTATTGGGAGCCAGACCTGCATAGCCCCAGGCTCACGATTGGCCCAGGCATAGTAAGGAATCGCCGTCAGTTGCACCGGTTTATACTCCGGCTGTAAGTCATCATACAGTTGATAGAGCTTCCCTGACCACGTGTTGCCGCTGATCGCCAGCGCTTCAGTTCGAGCCACAACGACTCCACCCAACATATCCGGTTTGCGAATCACCTCCCAATCGGTTCGTGCGGGTAAGACAAGACTCCAAATATCGACGTCTGGGTGATCCACTTGCTCAACACAATAGACCAGCGGACCACGCATCAGCGCCACGCGGTCGTGATTGCTCTCCACACGCGGATGGCTCGCTATGAGACGGACCGGCATCGGGAGAGAAAGATGTACTGAATCGCCCGCATTCCATTGACGTCGTATCTCCACATAGCTTCCTGGTACTACCGGCGTAGCGAGGATCTCACCATTGATCTGGACAGTGACATTGGCAACCCAGCCCGGAATGCGCACGAACAAGCTGAACAAGGTAGGCCTGCTGAGGTGCAGCTCTAGTTCGATCTCACCATCCCAGGGATAATCGGTGTGCTGCTGTACTGTCACCCTCTGTCCATTCGGAAGTACTGTTGTAGCCGTACTGGAGGCATAGAGATGCACCCACAGTCCCTCATCCGAAGTAGCATAGCAATAGCCTGGTAGGGAGGCGAGGAAGCGGGCAATGTTGGTTGGACAGCAAGCACAATTGAACCACGGCTGTCGGCGATGGGAACCATCGTCCGCCAGAGGATTCTGGTAGAAGTACGCCTGGCCGTCAAGGGAAACCCCAGACAGTACAGCGTTGTAGAGTGCAGTTTCTAACGCGTCGGTAAAACGTGCCTCTCCCTTCACCAGAAGGAGCCGCCAATTCCACATGACATGGGCGATTGCTGCGCACGTCTCTGCATACGCCCGCTTATTGGGCAACTCGTAGTCTTCACCCAACGCTTCCCACTCGTAGCGTGCGCCTACCCCGCCCGTAATGTAGACCTTCCGCTCCTCGAGATTGTGCCAGAGGGCTTCCAGTGTCCTCTCCAAGGCCTGCTCCCCTGTCTCGGCATAGATGTCTGTCACACCGGCATAGAGATAGAGCGCTCGAACTGCGTGACCAACAACCGCATGCTGTTCGCGCACTGGTGCATGATCTTGAGCGTATTCCTGGTGACGCAGATCGGCCTCGACTGTACTTTCCAGGCCGCCTAAAGCACTGGGACGTCGACCGCGTTGATCAATGAAGAATTGTGCCTCTTGCAAGTAGCGCTGCTCGCCCGTCTCGCGTGCCAATTCCACGAGCGCCATCTCGATCTCAGGGTGACCAGAGGTCCCCGGACGTGCAGTAGGCCCGAAGGTCTCAGCAATATGATCTGCCAGGCGCATAGCTACATCAAGCAACGTGCGCAATCCCGTGGCACGGTGATAAGCAACCGCCGCCTGTATCAAGTGACCGGCACAGTAGAGTTCGTGCATGACCTGCAGGTTCGTCCAGCGTTCAGCGGCCCGTTCGAAGGTGAAGTAGGTATTCAAATATCCAGTGTCATCCTGAGCAGCGGCGATGAGCGCTATGGTCTCGTTGGCCCATGACAGTAGCTTGGGGTCTGGATCAGTGGCTAAGGTCCATGCGACAGCCTCTAGCCACTTGTAGACATCGGAGTCGTTATAGACCCTCCCTTGAAACGTGCCCCTGGAGAGTCCAGCCGCACGGCGAAAGTTGTCAAGACACCCGGTAGCTTCGCATCGCTGGTACTGAGATGGGAGGGTGACAGTGCGATTGATCTCCCGGCGTGGTTGCCAGAAGGTGTCGTTGAGGTGCACATCCGTGAGACTCAAAGGACGCAAGCGGCAGAATGGACTGTGCCGTGTGTCAACAATCACTGCTGGCTGATGAGTATCCCGTTGCATAGTATTCCTCTTCTCTACTTGGGAGTCGTGTAGTATTCGACCCAAAGCGCACGATAAGACTTCTCACGGAGAGAATAACACAAGTCAAGTGCCCCATAGCTAAAGCAGGGGGCTTGCGACTATCCACGTACGGATGTCGCCAAAGGCACCTTGACGGGTACCCGTGAGATATTGATCGCGGCGTTTACGTCCGCATTCAAGCAGAAACCACACTGCTGACAGAGAAAGGTGGCTTGGGATTGTCGGTTGGCTTTGTCGCAATGCCCACAGTTGGAGCAGGTTCTACTCGTGTTGCGAGGATCAACAAACCGTACAGGCACACTGGCCCAGGCTGCTTTGTAGGCAATGAAGCAACGAAGTTGGTAGAAGGCCCACGAATGCCGTTCATAGCGATTCTCACGACGAACCGTAACCCTGTCCTGAATCCCCGTAAGGTCTTCCAGGGCAAGTGCCTTGCGCGATATAACGGCCTTTCTGACGAGGGTTCTACTTATTTTGTGGTTCACATCTTTCTGGAAACGCTCTTCCCGCCCACTCATCTTCTTAAGGCGACGCTTTGCAGAGTGTGTCCCCACACGTTGCAACTCTTGGCGACGTTTGTGATAGCGCATCCGCACGGTATGAACGTGAGCACCACTAAAGGTTTCACCCGTGCTATCCGTTGCCAGGTTGACAATACCCAGGTCTATTCCGATGGTATCAGACGTGTCCATCTCTTCTGGTCTGTCCTTGTGTTGGGTGATGTTCAGATAGTAGGTGCCACGCTTCCAGACAAGATCAGCGCCACCAATCTGCCACGTCGGGTCAATCAGCATGTCATGTTGTCGCTTGCCCAAGATCATGCGGCAGGTGATACGTCCATCAAGGGTGAGCAGCGAGACACGATCAAGGGATTTGAGGCTGAAGGAACGCTCGTCATAGCGAACCGAGCCACGTGGCCCAAATTCAGGACAGGTGAAGGGTTTCTGGTACGGCTTGCGTTCCTGTTCCTTCTTCCGAGTTGCCTTGACCGCCTCAACCGCCTTGGCACGCGCACAGATGGCAAGTTGGGAACCGAGTCCAAAGCGGGAACGAGTTTCCCTGTAGACCCGATGGTGAGCCGTATTGGTGTTGGTGATGTGCTCATGCCAGCAGATAGAGGCAATCCACGATGCTGCCTCATTGAAACGGGCTTGCGTGGCTTGCAAGATGGCTTCATGTCCATTGACATCCAACTTAATACTGATAGTCCTTATGATGCTTTCCTTCATAAGAAGAGGATAGCAGAAAATGGAAGAGAAGTCAAGAGAAAGGAGGGCGGCAAGCAGGGCTGTTGCAAAGTCGAGAATCTGAGATGAATCTGCTAGCACCACAAGATTGTTCTTAATAAGTAACTTCGCAGATGAAGCCATCTCAAGGTTGCGACATAACTGAAGGATGCCTGTCTGAAAGCTTGCTATTCCCAATCTTGCAACAGCTCTGAGGCGGCGTTTCCTCCCCATGTGTAAACACAGGGGTCTCCACGCCGCGTTAAGAATGAAAGGGAAGCAGAAGCGTCAGAACAAAGAAGCAAACCTAATTTGGAACCTCTTCATATGATATACTGCGTCGTTCAGCACATCTTCTTGAGGAGTGACCTATGAACTGTCTGTCAACGATGACCAATGTGAGCCCTTGACTTTCTTTATTAGAGTATGTACAATAAGAATCGAGAGAAGGAAAAGCCTTTCCTTCGCTACAACGGACAAGAAAAGCATCAGTAGTAAAGGTCATCACAGTAGTATGTATGAGTAGTCACTCAGACGAGATGGAAGCAATAGTAGCAGATCAGCAACAGGTCGTTACTATTTATGATGTTGCGCGTGCCGCTGGTGTGACGATTGGTACGGTTTCCAAGGCGCTCAATGGACGCGGCAAGCTCCGGGCAGAGACACGGGAGCGGGTGCAGCTAGAAGCGGAACGGCTGGGTTTTCGTCCCAATGATCTGGCACAAAGCCTGATGCGAGGACGTAGCTTGACTGTAGGATTGCTCACAACAGACATTTCCGGGCGCTTCAGCATTCCATTGATGATGGGTATAGAGGACGCGCTGGGCACAGCGCAGATATCGGTTTTCCTGTGTGATGCACGTGATGATCCTGTGCGTGAGCAGCAGCATATTGAATCGTTGCTGGCTAAGCGGGTCGATGGCATTATTGTGACAGGAAGACGTATTGACCCCCGCCCTCCCATCGATGTCGGTAATACAGGTATGCCTGTGCTCTACGCCTTTACGCAGGTAGGAGACCCGCATGCGCTTTGCCTTTTGACTGATGATGCGCAAGGAGGACGCCTTGCTACCCAGCATTTGCTCGAACATAGTCGGCGGCATATCGCACACGTGACTGGGCCGGCATACTTCGAAGCGGTGCAACGACGCCTGGCGGGAATGCGCGAGGTACTGAACGAACACGGCCTTAGCCTGCCTGAGCGCCTGGCATTATTTGGTCCATGGGCGGAGTCCTGGGGACACGAAGCTGTAGGGATCTTACTGGATTCAGAGCCGCACATCGAAGCGATCTTCTGTGGGAGCGACCAGATTGCACGCGGTGTCGTTGATGCGCTCCGCGAGCGTGGGGTGAAGGTTCCCGATGATATTGCGGTCGTTGGCTTTGACAACTGGGAGGTTATGGCCGCTGCGGCTCGCCCCCCGTTAACTACTGTGGATTTAAACTTGTACGAACTGGGGAAACTTGCCGGGACGAAAATGCTAGCGATGACCAACGCGAGTAGTGCGGAGAAAGAGGCGGGGATTATTTATGTCCCATGTAGTTTAATTGTACGAGCTTCTTGTGGTGTACATCCGACTCATGTGTGGCGTTGAGACGAAAAAGGTATATTTGACCCTCTAAGAAAAGGGTCCGGAGAAGCCGAATCATAGTAACCATGACGAAGTGAGTGAAAGTCGGAAGTGGTGACCGCGTAGACAAGAAGATGCACAGAAAGGAGGGTTTAGGCAGTCTTTGGAGCGTCCTGGAGACCATCCACAGGGGTTTGATCGGTCACGTCAAACAGAGTGCATCACGACGCGGAGTGAAGAGTGTTTGCGTTGGATCACGAAAGGTCATCAGTTTGTCAAGACAAGATGTGTTTATACTTTCGTAACGCATACCTGATGTCTGCTGTCAGGCGCTGCTTTACCGTGTTGCTTTGCTGCTTAAGACGCACGCTTAGATGAGGAAACATCATCTCGTTGCTCTATTGTATCTTCATGTGTTTGACCTGTGAGATTCCTACCTCCCGTACTGACAAATTGGTAAAGAGGGATGTAAATGGGCCACCTCTGCTGAGCGGTCTCTGGCTCCCGGTGATGTCCTCGTAGTGCATCTTGAGTAGTGCATCTACAGACCTGATATTGCAGTGCATAGCATATGCAGAAGGATACAGAGATGTTGGTCAACCGTCGAGCATTTACGATGATGCTCAACTTCATCGCACTTCTCTCTCTTGTCGGACTCTTCGCGGCCTGCGGCGGCTCCGGGGGCACCACGGGCAGCAGTAACGCGAGCAGCATCACGCTCTGGTCTCGAGACAGTGATGCCGCCCTGGTTCAGACCATCGCCAAGGCCTACAACTCGAGCCATACGACGCAGCTCAAACCGAACATTATCCCTGCTGGCCAGTTTGTCAGCAAGTTCGGCACGGCTGTTGCCTCGGGCGACGTTCCTGATCTCGTTGCCACGGACTTGATCTTTAGCCCCTACTTCGCCTCCACCAACGAGCTGACGGATATCACCTCGTTTGCCCAGAGTCTGCCCTCCTTTGACAAACTCGACCAGGCGCACATGCGCCTGGTCACCTACCAGGGCAAGCTCTATGGTCTGCCCTTCAGTACAGACGGCTCCTTCCTCGTCTACAATAAAGGGTTGTTCCGCCAGGCGGGCCTCGACCCCAACAAGCCACCCACCACTTGGGCAGAGGTCGAAGCGGATGCCAAGAAGATCACGGCATTGGGCAACGGCATCCATGGCTACTACTTCTCTGGGGCCTGCCCCGGGTGCATGATCTTCACCTTTTCGCCATACATCTGGGCCAGTGGGGGGCAACTCATCAATGCCGATGGCACGCAGGCCACCCTGGCATCCTCCCCTCCAGTGAAGGCCGCACTGCAGTTCTTCAATCGGCTCTGGACTGATGGCGTGGTGGATCCTGGTGCCAAGGTCGACAGTGGGACGAGTTTCTTTTCCAACTTTGAAACCGGGAAGGTCGGGATGCAAGGCACCGGCGCGTTTGCATTGGCCACGTTGAAGCAACAATATCCCAAGATTGACTTTGGTGTGGTTGCTATTCCCGGCCAGAACGGCGACTCGGCATCCTTCGCCGGGGGCGACAATATCTCCATCCCGGCCGGCTCCAAGCACGTCAGTCAGGCCGAAGACTTCCTCAAGTGGTATCTCTCTGACCAGGCCCAGGTCGAGGTGGTCGCTAAGGATGACAATATTCCGGTGCGCACCGACCTCATCTCGAATAAATATAGCCAGCAAGACCCGCGCTTCATCACCGTCTCGCAGGCCGAGGCAAAGGGGCAAACGCCCTACAGCGTGCATTACAATGAGCTGTTCAACGACCCCAGCGGCCCCTGGCTGGCGATGCTTGAGCAAGCCATCTTTAGTGGCCAGGTGGATCATGCGGTGAGCACGGCGCAGCAGCGGTTTACTCAAATCATGTCCAGTTAGCAGGTGGGCACACGGCCGCTTGCATTCACTGCATGCTAGCTGGCTGAACCGCCTCCCGTGCTCGTGGAGGACAGGCTGCGGTAGGTGAACAGGTCGATCCTGTTCCAGTGAGTGGGGCTTGTCTCGGTCGCGGTCGACTGCTCCATCGCTGCCTACCTGGGAACGACCGAGACCACGCTCTGCCTGCTCCACAGAGCAGTTCTGTGCCTTGCGTGGTCGTTCCAGCAGGCACGCCACCCAATCCAGCGGGCGTCCCTGGTGATCGCCCGGGAAGGAGTTATCAACATATGCAATCTGTAGCCACCGAGAAAACTCTCAAAAGAGTGCCGGCAAACAGGAGGAGTCCGTCGGTACGCCGACGGCAGCGTGCGGGTCTGCTCTTCGTGCTGCCCAGTGTCATCTTCATCACGTTGTTCTTCATCATCCCACTGGTGTTGACCGCGTGGATGTCCCTGAACAACTGGCCGTTGCTGGGTACCCCTCGCTTCATCGGCCTGGGTAACTATCAGCACTTAGTGACCGACACCGTTTTCTTGAATGCTCTCCTGTTCACCACGAAGTACACCCTTCTCATCACGCCCATCATCTTCCTGGTCGCCTTTGGCCTGGCCCTGCTGGTGCGCCAGAGCATCCCCGGCGTCGGCATCTTCCGCACGGCGTATTTCGTCCCGGTGATCATCGGGCTGAGTACGGCGAGTTACATCTGGATCTGGATGTTCAATAATCAGGTAGGGATCTTCGATGGGATCTTGCGCTTGTTTGGCATCCCCCCCATTGTCTGGCTCTCGACCGGCACCGGGGCGCTCTTTGCGGTCATCGTCATGATTGTATGGAAAACCTCCGGCTTCACAATGGTGCTGCTGATGATGGGGCTGCAGTCTATTCCTACTGAACTCTACGAGGCCGACAGGATAGATGGGGCCAATCGCTGGCAAGAGCTGTGGAACGTCACCCTGCCGCTCATGCGGCGATCCTTTGCTCTGGCGTTGGTGCTCTCGGTGATCGGCTCATATCTGGCCTTCGATCAGTTTTACATCATGACTCAAGGAGGGCCACAGGGTCAGACGATCAGCATGGTGTTCTGGATCTTCACCAACTCCTTCACGTTCTTCAAGCTGGGCTATGGCGCGGCGATGTCTATCGTTCTGCTGATCATTTTGCTGATCATCTCGGCTATACAGCTCTACTTGCTGCGGGACAATACGTAGCGAAAGCACAGTGAGCCTGTTCGTCTACCTTAGAAAGATTGGAGGATTACCCTGATGGCTTCTACTGTACCTGAAAACGCTACCCAACTCTCTGCGCGCAAGGCCGTCGTGGGCCGACAACTGGTCATCCCTCGAGAAGGCATCCGTCCCTTGCCGCGTACCCTGTACTATCTCGTGTGTACCATCCTGGCTGTGCTCTTTGTGTTCCCCCTCTTTTGGAGCATCTTCACCTCCCTGAAGCCTGCTGCAGAAGCCAACGCTTCTCCCGCCAACATCATCCCGTCGCACCTTTCGCTCGACAACTACATCCATCTGTTCACGTATGGAAGTGGAATAGGTACGTATCTCTACAATAGTGGCGCAGTGGCGCTTGGAACGGTGTTCGGGACGATGCTGCTGAGTACGCTGGCAGGCTATGGCTTCTCACGCTTCAATTTTCCAGGCAAGAATGCGGTGTTCGTGATCATTCTCTCGACCTTGATGATCCCGTTTCAGTCGATCCTGACGCCGCTCTTTCTGGTGCTGCATAGCTTCCACCTGCAGAACACCCTGCTGGGACTGGCGCTGGTCTACATCACCTTTCAACTGCCGTTTGGCATTTTTGTGATGCGCAATGCGTTCGACACGGTACCGCGTGAGCTGGAAGAGGCAGGGCTGGTGGATGGCTGCACGACGGTAAGCGTGGTCTATCGCGTCATGCTCACCCTGGTTCTACCGGGCATTGTGACGGTGGCACTCTTTGCGTTCTTCAATTCGTGGAACGAGTTCCTCGCCGCCCTCATCTTCATGAATGACAGCTCCAAGTATACTTTGCCCATTTTACTGCTCAACGCACAGAGCGGACTCTTTGGATCAATCGACTGGGGCGCACTGCAAGCGGGGGTGACGATCGCGATGTTTCCTTGTCTGGTGCTGTTCCTGTTGTTACAGAAGTACTATATTAGCGGGCTGGTGGCTGGCTCAGTGAAGGGATGAGGGCCATGCGGGAAACCAGCGGAGGTACAACCATGGAAGTGAATCAGCAAACCATTGCAGCAATGCGTGCCGTGACCGTTTCCCGCGAGTATGGCAGCGGTGGCGGCGAGGTTGCTGCACGTCTGGCGCGGCGGCTAGACTGGCGATTGATTGACCATGCGGTCGTCGCCCAGGTCGCACGCGAGCTAGGCATCTCCCAAACGGAGGTGGAGGCACATGACGAGCAAGCCGAAGGCCGCATCGCACAGATCCTGCGCCGCATGCGGCTGAGCCTATCTGGGGGCTTCGCCACTCCCCTTGCAGGGGCACAATTAGGAGCGCCATTCCTGGCTGCATCTCCTCCTCCCCCAGCGACGGGAGAACTCGCCTACCAGGACACGCTGCGCTATGTTGTCCAAGCAGCAGCTACCACTGGTCACGCCGTCATTGTCGGGCGAGGCGGACAGGTGATCCTCGCGGGCCAGCGTGATGTGCTCCATGTGCGCGTGGTGGCGACGCTCGAGCAGCGCATCGCCTATGTCATGGGTCGCGAAGGTCTGGACGGAGCTGCGGCACGGGCCCGCATTCAGACGAAAGAGCGTGCCCGCGAGCGCTATATGCAGACCCTGTATCATCGTAATCATGAGGATCCGCATCTGTATGAGTTGGTGGTCAATACAGGATTGCTTGATCTGGACAGCGCCGTGGATGTAATCTATCTGGCGTTAGAGCGCAAGGCAAATCGGCTCCACGTGCCAGTAGAGGAAGTGGGGCCAGCAGCAGGTATGACTCGCTATGCGGGTCAACCTGCCGATTTTCCCGTGCCGCCACGGTCATCCTAAGCTTGAGATTTAAGCACGAGGGAGCTTGATACCACCCTCAGCTGAGCCGCCGGGTGTGGGAATGGGTGTACATGGGGGGTGGCGTGCTCCTCTATGATCTGCTCGGCGAGCCCGGACCAATGGCATTCCCAGCCACCGGCATCTCATGAAGACCGTGGAGGGTGTAGCGGGCGGCTTGCAGGAATAAGAGTGGCCTATGATGATGCGAGACGCCGCATGCTCAGTTGACGAGTTGCATCTAGGTGTGCGGCGGGCAGTTAATTTATAGAAAGGATTTTACTCATGATGTCTCCTTCATCGGAACAGGGGTCTTCTTTGTCCACATCAACGAAGCAGCTTGGTCCAACATGGATGCCGGTCTCCTGGAAGGCAGTGACCATCGACGATCCGTTTTGGACGCCGCATCTTGAAGTAAACCGCGAACAGACGCTGCCACTTATATACCAAATCAGTCAGGAGACGGGCCGTATCGACAACTTTCGTCTCAACTGGAAACCAGGTATGGAGCCGGTCCCGCACATCTTCTGGGACTCGGATGTTGCTAAGTGGCTTGAGGCGGCGAGCTACAGTCTGGGCACTCATCACAATCCAGAACTGGAAGCGAAAGTTGACGAAGTTATCAGTCTTCTTGTAGCAGCCCAGCAGCCCGATGGGTATCTCAATACCTATTTCACTGCCGTTGAGCCGAAGAAGCGCTGGACGAACCTGCGTGATTGGCATGAGTTGTATTGCGCTGGCCATCTCATCGAAGCGGCAGTAGCCCACTTCCAGGCCACAGGGAAACGCGTTCTGCTGGATGCGCTGTGCCGCTACGCAGATTACATCGACAGCGTCTTCGGCACGGAGCCAGGAAAGAAGCGCGGTTACCCTGGACATGAAGAGATCGAACTCGCGCTGGTGAAACTGTCTCGGGTCACCGGCGAGAAGCGCTATCTGCAGTTGAGTCAGTACTTCGTGAATGAGCGTGGGTGGAGGGTGCGCCAGCCCCATTATTTCGATATCGAGGCGCGCCTGCGTGGCGAGGATCCTGCAGACTTCCACCACAAGACCCATGAATATAGTCAATCGCATATGCCAGTGCGCGGACAAGACCAAGTCGTTGGCCACGCCGTTCGGGCCATGTATCTCTACAGCGCCATGGCCGACCTCGCACACGAGCTCCATGACCAAAGCTTGTTTGATGCCGACCAGCGCCTCTGGGAACACCTCTGTACGACCCGCCTATATATTACCGGTGGCCTTGGCTCCTCGCGGCACAATGAGGGCTTCACGGATGACTACGATTTGCCGAATGAGACCGCCTACGCAGAGACGTGCGCAGCGATTGGCTTCGTCTTCTGGAACCACCGCATGTTGCAGCTTGACTGCAACGCACGCTACGCGGATATGCTGGAGTGTGCGCTCTACAATGGTGTCCTGAGTGGCGTCTCTCTTGATGGACAGACGTTCTTCTACGAGAACCCGCTGGCCAGCCTGGCATCTATGCCGTCAATGAGACGGACCTCGCTGTACATCTGTACATTTCGAGTACCGCCCAGATGACCGTAGGTGGGCGCAGGGTGACCGTGTGCCAGGAGGCAACCTATCCATGGACTGGCACGATCACCCTACGGCTCGACATGGATGAGCCCTCGATGTTCGGCCTGAGACTGCGTCTTCCTGGCTGGTGTCAGGATGCCCGGCTCACAGTCAACGGAGAGGTGTTTGATGTAGCTCGTCGCCTCGAACAGGGCTATGTGCGAGTGGAACGTGTCTGGCAAGCCAACGACAGCGTAGAACTCGAATTGGCGATGCCGGTCGAGCGCATGTATGCGCACCCCAACATCCACCAGGACGCAGGCCTCGTTGCCCTCCAACGCGGTCCCCTCGTCTACTGCCTGGAAGGGGCCGACAATAACGTGCCACTGCAGCGCATCGTCGTGCCGAGGACAGCAGAGCTGACAAGCCACTTTGAACCTGATATACTTGGAGGCGTGGCCGTCATCCATGGTCAGGTGCTCGTTGAGGATGACGCCGATTGGGAAGGACAGCTCTATCGGTCGCAGCCCGCCTCGTTGCAGCTAGGCGCAATCACTGCAATCCCGTACTATACCTGGGATAACCGCCAACCGGGCCAGATGCGCGTCTGGTTACGGGATGGTGGGAGTTGACACTGCCCGGGTTCATCTAGAACAGACGCAGGAGGGAAGAGATTCCGACGAGGAGATGCATACCATCGCTCTATTGGCAAATGAAAGCTCTCTATGCTACATTATCCATATCTGTAGTACACTTATCTTCTAACGAACCCTTAGAATTCTTTCCCTATCAAGAGATAGTTATTTAAGGAGGAAGGCGTTCATGAACACGTCGCCTCGGGTACCCTCGAAATATGCCGTCGGCGTCGATTTCGGCACGGAGTCCGGCCGTACAGTGCTGGTGGATGTCAGCACGGGTCGAGAGCTGGCCAGCAGCATGCATGTGTACGCCAATGGCGTCATCGACGAGACGCTCCCCGGCACCACGATTGCCCTGGAGCCTGATTGGGCGTTGCAAGACCCCAACGATTACCTGGAAGTGTTCAAGACCACCATCCCGGCAGTGCTGGCCGAAAGTGGTGTGAATCCGAATGAGGTGATCGGCATCGGCATTGACTTCACGGCCTGTACCATGCTCCCGACCACGGCGGACGGCACGCCGCTCTGTTTTTTGCCGCGATGGCGCAACCACCCGCACGCCTGGGTCAAGTTGTGGAAGCACCACGCCGCGCAGCCCGAAGCCAATAAGCTCAATCAGATTGCCCGCGAGCTGGGATACAGCTTCCTGGAGCGCTACGGTGGCAAGATCAGCTCCGAATGGTTCTTTCCCAAGGCGTGGCAGATCCTCAATGAGGCGCCGGAGGTCTATGCAGCCGCCGACCGACTGATCGAGGCGGCAGACTGGGTGGTGTGGCAGCTCACAGGCGTGGAGAAGCGTAACGCGTGCACGGCGGGCTACAAAGCCATCTGGTCGGAGCACGACGGCTTCCCGCCCAACGCGTTTTTCAAAGCGCTGGATCCGCGGATGGAGCACATCGTCGACGAGAAGATGTCGCGCACGCTTTGCCCGCTGGGAGCGCAGGCCGGCAGTCTGACCGAGGAGGCGGCGCGCTGGAGCGGGTTGAAGCAGGGCACGCCCGTGGCTGTGGCCAATGTGGATGCCCACGTCGTTGTCCCGGCAGCCACGGTCTTCGAGCCGGGACGCATGGTGATCATCATGGGCACCTCCAATTGTCATATGCTGCTGGGTACCCAGGAGCGTGACGTCCCAGGCATCTGTGGTGTGGTCCAGGACGGCATCATCCCTGGCTTTGCGGGATATGAAGCCGGGCAATCGTGCGTGGGCGACAGTTTTGCCTGGTTTGTGGAGCAGTGTGTGCCTGCCTCCTACATCTCTCAGGCCGAGGCTCGTGGTCTGAACATCCATCAATTGCTGGAGGAAAAGGCGGCACTCTTACAGCCGGGTGAGAGCGGTTTGCTGGCTCTGGACTGGTGGAATGGCAACCGCACGAT
>WNGH01010090.1_pt1 | contig 14755 bp, 15 predicted proteins | sample 5400631 | NCBI WGS metagenome assembly WNGH01 (sample SAMN13153373, study PRJNA577476) | soil metagenome | isolation source: 115 cm soil or saprolite under Garry oak tree replicate 1 | place: USA:California | collected 2016-06-15
AAGATTTGCCGGAGTTCATGGCGGAAGCGGAATTCAAGCGCCGCTTCGGCGGGATCGATGCGCCACCATACAAGCACATGATGGCTGAGATAGAACGCCGCATTGCTGCGCTAACGCTTTACCGTTAGGTCTCGAGTTACCCAAACCCGGCGCGATTAGGCAGTCTTCCCGCTATTTGTTAATGAATTGATTCTTAGGAAAGTTCGCGGTTGCCATGACACCGCCATCGACCACCAGCGGATGACCATAGATAAAGTCGGAATCATCGCTGACGAGAAAGAGCGCGGCTTTCGCCTGATCCTGCGCGGTTCCCAAACGACCCGCCAGATTCTCGAAAGTCCGGCTTCCGGTTACGTCATCGTCGAATCCCACCGGAGAACCCGACCGGTTGGGTACCACGCAATTGACCCGAATCTTATAAGGAGCGAGTTGCACGGCCATCGCTCTGGTCATATTGATCACGCCGGCTTTGGCCGCAGCATAGGCAATGCCATCGGCGCGACCGATCATACCCGAGGTGGATCCAAAATTGACGATCTTCCCGCCACGCCCTTGCTTGACCATTTGCGTGGCGACGTATTTGGTCACGAGATACGGCCCTTTCAAGCTTACCGCGATCACTTTATCGAATTCCTCTTCCGTGCTGTCGAAAATATTCGCATGGTCGGTGAGCGCGGCGTTGTTGACGAGAATATCGATGGCGCCGAATCGATCAACGACCTTTTTCACCATTTCGTGGACATCGCCCGACTTCGAGACGTCACAAAGCACTAACGTCGCCTCGCTCCCCGTTTTGTTGATTTCGTCAACGACCGACTGACCCCGCCCCTCATGCATCTCGATGACCGCGATTTTTGCTCCCTCCGAAGCGAAGAGTATTGCCATCGACTTGCCGATATTTCTTCCAGCTCCGGTGATTACAGCGACTTGATCTTTAAGCTTCATTCCTTCTGTCCCTTTCTCCGATCACGGTTAGGAAACCATTGCGCTAGATTTTTAAATCATCGGGAGCTGGGGCAGTAAACACGTCGAAGGCATTCAGCGTACAGGCAAGCATCGCATAGTAACCGATCGTGGCGGTGAGTTCGACCAGTCCTCGTTCGCCCAACCGGCCGTAGAGCGCTTGAAAAGTGGTTTCGCTCGCCCGACGCGAACGCAACAGTTCCCGAACGTAACTGATGATCTGCGCATCGTCAGAGGAGAAATGCTCAGGTCCCTTGCGCTGGTGAATCGCCTGAATAGTTTCGAGTGGAATGCCGGCCTTTTGCGCGTGATTTACGTGCGCCGCCCATTCGTGCTTGCAATCAAGCTCTCGTGCCGCGGCCAGCGCGGCCAATTCGATGACTTTGTGATCGAGGCTCGATTCGAATCGCACGTAACTGCCCAGGTGCGCCGTGCGCCACGCGAGCTCCGGACTATGAAGCAACGCTAAGAAGGGGCCGCCCACGACACCCCGGCTCTGCGCGATCGCATCGTAGATATTGTGAAACTCCGGCGCCAACTCTTCCTTCTTGTCAATGGTGGCGATTCTTGCCATCTCTTCCCCCTTTTTCGTTTACGAGAGCTTCTGCTTGAGCCAGGCGGTCACGATCTGTTGAACCTCATCGTTGGACTGACCCCTCTTGCGCCCCATATGGCCTGCACCAGGAATGATCCGGACGTCCTTTGGGCTCCCATGCTCCAGGAGCAAATAGATATCACTGATCGGATGTTGATCGTCCTCCTTGCCATTGATACAAAGCAGCGGCGCGCAGGGCTGGTCGATTAATCCCTGCGTTACTAAGGATAGGCTCGGAGCGATTTTTAAAACTTCCTCAAGTGTCTTCACGCCGAAAATGTAGGAACGCGCGTCCAACAAGCTCGCGGGACCCATGAGATATTGCGAAGCCGTAACGGTCAGCGCTGGCCGCAACCACTCTTCTTGAAAAGTCCGATGCACCCCCGCGCCCCAATTGACCGCGCCGCGCAGTCGTTTAGCTTCCGTGTGGGCGACCTTTGCCGCCCAGTAGCCGCCGAAACTGCCGCCTATAACGGCAATCCGCTTGCCATCGACATCCTTCTGTGTCTCCAGATAATCGATGGCCGCGGAAAAAGTGCGTTCTGCGCGCGGTTCTTGGCCGAGGCACGGGTTTTCCCCCGCCCCGGGCATATCGATCGTGAACGTCGCCAAGCCTTCTTTGTGAAGCAGCTCACTATTGCTTCTGCGATCTTCCTTCCAGCCATCGACTCCGCCCCAATGGATCACCACCGGCGGACGGTTAGTCCCCTTGGGAATCTGCAGATATCCCACGACTTTCTTCCCTTCAAAAGGGATTTCAATTCTTTCCAGCGGTGGGTCCATCGTGGGTGCAGCCTTGAGAAATGTCCTGAGTGCTCCTTTGTAACAGTTCATCTTTTCCGGGCTGCTAGGGACGGGATAACGGCCGATACGGTAGTACTCATACGCCAGATAGAAAATCTCACCGGCTTCTTCCTTTTTTCCTTTTTTTTCTTGCTCCTCCCCGAGCGCCTCGTATTTCGCCCCGAACTTTTCCCATTCTCTGCCCCACAGATCGGGATCGAGGCTATCCAGTCGTTGCAGCACCTGCTCGACATCCTCCCGCTTGACCCTTTCGAAAGGATTGACGCGCCCGGCGCGATTGAGGATGTCAGCTTTGATTTCGTCGAGGCTTTTTTCTGCCATGGTGTTCGTCTCCTCTTACCGTTTTGCCCCCGGCTCTCGCGCGAGAGCCTTCAAGGCCGCTTTGTAGAAGCGATCCTCGATGAATTGCTCCGGCTTGAAGTTCGGCCGCTCTTTCAGGAGGACGATTTCAATTTCAGCGCGCTTCATCACTCCCTCGGGATCCAATGCCGGAATGAAAGCGTCGCGCATGAGGTCATAGAGAGACGCGGCAATTTCCCGCTGGTCCAATCTGCCGTTGCGCATGATGATATCGATGCTGCCCTCGCGATTGGCGCGGATCCAATAGAGTGACTTGACGACTGCTTTGACCATTCGCTCGGTCAGATCCGGCTCTTCTTTGATGAGCTTTGCGGTGGCCAACAAGGCGCTAAAGGGAACATCTTTGAATTCGTCGCCGCCGTAAACCAGCCGTTTAAACCCGGCTTTCAAAAGTGGCTGATCCGTCGGCGGCGCCATGAGCGCGGCGACCACGCGACCCTGCTGCAAGGCGATGATCTTGCTTAACAGAAGGACAGCAAATACACGTCTCCTCATAGCGTGTTCTCCATAAATTTGCCGGCAGCCCCCTCTTTTATCCTTTCGCCCTGCAAGAGACTGTGTCGTAATGTCATTCTGAGGCGCAGCCGAAGAATCTCGGTTTTGTGGGCTGCTGATTCGATGAGATTCTTCACTTCGTTCAGAATGACATACATGGTTTCTCGCTATTACGACTCAGCCTCCAACCGAGGGTGAGGGGGGATCGCTTGGAACCGACGGCTGTCCGCTCGCTGTGCAAACTTCAAATAGGTACTGATCGACCTGCGAATCGGATTAGCAGAAAGCGCATTCTCAGCGCAAGCCCCGAAGACGGGGATCGAGGACTTCGCGGAGTCCTTCGCCGACGAGATAGTAAGCGAGCACGGTGACGAAAATCGCTGCCCCGGGAAAAACCGCCAACCACCACGCAAAAGTAGCGCTGCTGGCCTCGTGTAATATTGAGCCCCATGTGACAAGCTCGGCGGGTACGCCGATGCCCAGAAAGCTCAAGCTGGATTCGATGAGAATCGCCCCTGCAACGCCGAGGACCACGGAAACGATCACGGGCGCAAGAGCATTGGGCAAGATGTGCTTGAACATTATTTTGCGATTCGAAACTCCCAGAGCGATCGCAGCGGTCACATAATCCAGATTTCTGATCCTAAGAAATTCGTTCCGGGCAAACCGGGCGATTCCCACCCAACTCGTCAGGCCGATGATTGTCATGGTTAGAAAGATGCTAGGGGGTAGTAGCGCTGCTACGGTAATCAAAAGGAAGAAGGTTGGAATCGATAGCATGATCTCAAACAAACGCGAAATCACCAAGTCTACCCAAGATCCGAAATATCCGGCCAGAGCACCGAGTATCACCCCGATGATTACCGCGATCCCCACCGCTACAAACCCGATCGAAAGTGAAATCCGCGAGCCGTGAATCATCCCGGCCATGATGTCACGCCCAAGTTTGTCCGTGCCGAACCAGTGTTTTTTCGAAGGAGTCTCATAGGGCACCAAGAGATCAATATTGCCTGGACGATACGGAACGGGGGGAAAAACTTGCGTGGCACCCTCGAGCTTCTTGAAGTCCACGTTCTGCAGTTCGGCTGGCCAGTGGGCTAACCCCACACCGACGAGATAACTCCGAAAAATTGGAAAGTAGATCTTCCCCTTATAAAAGGAATAATAGGGTTTATCATTCGCCAGAAAATCAGCGAACAAAGCCATGGTAACAAGGATGCACACGACGTAAAGTCCTGCCAGGGCAATCGGATCGCGCCGAAACTGTTTCCAAACATTAGACCAGAGGCCCTCGCCTGCGGCCGCATGAGTCAATGAAGTTTCGGGACGCATCGCTTCGACAGATGCCGTGTTGGATTGCATAGAACTCATTATTGCCTTCGACCGAACGCGATTCTCGGATCTACGACTGCGAGAAGAAGATCGGAGATGAGAATCCCAACCAACGTCAAAATCGCGCTAACCGTAAACAACGCCAGCACGGTTGGATAATCCCGCGCCAGCACGGATTCATAACCCAGCTGCCCCAACCCGGGAATCGAGAAGATTGTTTCAATAATGACACTCCCGCCTATCAGACCAGGGAGGATCGAAGCCAATATGGTCACCTGAGGAATCAAAGAATTGCGCAGTACATGCTTGAAGATCACAACTCTCTCCTGCAGCCCTTTGGCTCTCGCCATTTGAACGAAGTCTTGCCCCATCACTTCCAACATGCTCGCCCGCATGTAGCGGGACAATCCGGCAAAGCCGTCATACGACAGCAAGACGACCGGCAAGAAGATGTGCCAAGCTTGGTCTTTTAATTTTCTCCACAGCGACCAATGCGAGGAATAATCAAGCGACTCCAATCCTGCAGGCGGAAACAAATACAAAAAATCCCCGCCGCAGATAAACACGATCGCCATAGTCGCCGCCCATATCAACGGGACCGCAAAAAGCACAAAGGCCACGAGTGTCGTTATTTGATCGCCCAGTGAATTTGAGTGAGTCGCCGAGTAAATCCCCAGAGGAATGGCAATGAGATACACAAGCAGAAGAGAAAACACATTGAGTTTAACCGTAACCGGAACTCTCTCGATGATCTTATTCCATACCGACTGATTGTCTTTGAACGATTCACCGAAATTCAGCGTAACAAGATTCTTCAACCAGACCGCATATTGGATAGGGAGGGGACGATCAAGACCATATTGCTTACGCCATTGGGATAATGCCTCATCCACGCCACCTTGTTTATTCCTTGATATAGCTCCTTCTCTCGCGCCACCGAGACCTCCAGCCGCCCGCAGCTCGGCTGGATCTCCGGGGGCCAAGTGCATCACCAGAAAGCCAACTAATGTAACCCCAACAAAAGTCGGGATGAGAAGAAAAAGGCGCTGAACGATGTAGCGTCCCATCTACTGAAGCATCGTCTCCCGTGCATACTTTTGCGCTGATCGAGGGACCCACCATTCCTGTGGCCTCAAGCCTGCGGGATAAACCTCCACTCCATGAAATCGGCGTTGCACCGCGCTGACCGATTTGCGCGCAAATAGAAAGGTATAAGGCTGTTCGTCGTTAAGAATCTCCTGAAACTCACGGTAAAGCTTAACTCGTTTCTTCGGATCAAATTCACGCCGATAGTCTTCGAGAATCCGATCCACGCGCGCATTCTTATAGCTGATATGATCGGATCCCTTATTGGCCGCCTGTGATGAATGCCACACCTGGTATTCGTCCGGCTCGCTGGCCTGCATTGCCCATGCCATTATTACCGCATCGAATTTATGATTCTTCACGTCGTCCAGGAAGATTGTCCAGTCGAGCTCACGCACGGTGGCTAGGATACCATGTTTTTTGAGCTCCTCTTGCAAGACAAGGATTATACTTTTGCCCGTGGAGCTTCCCGAAGGAACCTTAAACTCAAAACGAAAAGGAGTCCTCTTTCCATTAATGATTTTATCCAGAATTCCGTCTCCGTCCGAATCTTTCCAACCGGCCTCTCTGAGAATGGTCAGCGCTTTGTCTGGGTTGTAAGGGTAGTCGTGAAGAGTTTTGTCATACTCAGGGCGAAAGAAAAAAATCGGACCATTAACTACCTCCCCAAGGCCGAACAAGAGCGTCTTGACCATCTGCCTTCGATTGGTCAAGTAAGTCATCGCCTGACGCACCCGCTTATCCATAAAGATCGGATTTTCATTGTTCCAACCGATATACGAGTAACTCGGCGCGAAGTACTCCAATTTCTGGAATTCGCGTTTGAACCGCTCGCTGTTGGTACCCCGGGTATGCTGTATCGGTGTTAGATCCATTGTGTCCAGACTGCCACTCTTAAGAGTCACCAAAGCCGCATCCATGTTGTTGATGATCCTATACTTGATGCGATCCAGGAAAACCTGATCGATCCCAGGCTTGCTGTTTCCCCAGTAGTTTGGATCGCGGAGTATGTCGACCTCCCGCCCGGTTTTCCAATCTTCGAATTTGTACGGCCCGCTTCCCACGGGGTTCCGGCTGTAGTTTTTATTGAAGTTGTCGGCAAATTTCTTGACTTTGTCGGGGAGCTTGGAAGGATCTCGAAGCAGGTCCCGTAAAGTTACGTCTTTGAGTAAATTTTCTGGATCGTAGTAATGACGTGGAAGGATAAGAACATTCTCACCCAGGACGCTCTCATTCAGAAAGTAAGGCTCTTTGGTGACAAAGCGGATCGAGTACTCGTCGATCATCTCCGCATCGATGATAGAGTTGAAATACACCTGCAGAAAGGGTGCATTCACTAACGGACACTTAATCGCCTTAACGCTGAAAAGAACGTCCTCACCGGTTAAGGGACGTCCGTCTTGAAAGTGAACGTCACGGCGAATCTTAAAAGTATAGGCTCGCTTGTCCTCCGAAACGATGGGGCGCGACTGAGCAATGAGCGGCTTCAATTCTAGCGTACGCGGATCGCGCGTCAGCAAACTTTGAAAGATGAAGCTAAGTATCTCGCTGGCTGTGGCATCATTGCTCGTAAGCGGATTGAGCTGTTCGGGATCGCTGAGAGCGTGCGTCACCAGCCAATCTCCCGTGACCGGCGTTGTGGCTTCTTGCTTGGCAACAATTGGGGGGGCGCTGCGGTTCTCGGTGTCAGCCGTTTCTCCGCCTCTGCATCCCATCAGAAGGAACAGAGATAGGAGCAGTCTCCAACTTCCTTTCAGCATGCGATTCAGCTGCCGATCGCTTCGATGGGTAGCTCCTTTGCGTTGGCTGGCTTCTGTTGAGAAAACAGCTCGGGCGGAATAGAAGCATTTAGCTCCGGCTCCTGGTAGGTAATCTCCAACACCCTTTTTTGGCCCGCTGCTTCCAAGGAGATTTTTAGAGGAAAAAGCCCGGCCGGGGTAGAGGCGAAATTCTCAAAGGCAGCGCTCAACTCTGGGTTTCCATCTGGACCCAGACGATACCACCGAACCGGAATCTCGCGAGAGGGATCAAAGCTAATGATCTCCTTTCCCTTTCCTTCGATTTCACGGTAAAGCGAATTGCCGCCGATCTGCCAATCGGAAGCACTCGTTACCGGCGGCAACCCTACCAACAGACTCGTGATCTCCTTAAGCTCCAGCGGGATTCGGGTGTAACGGAAGAGATTCTCTTTCGAAGTCTTGCCGTGAAGAAAGAGTCCTTCTCTCGGATGAAACCCGGCGATCTGATTCGCATTGGCCGTCACGACCAGGATCGCGCCCAGACCCGAAAGCGTTTCCAGTCGTAATCGATCAGGCCGTTGGATGAGGACGGCCTCTTGGAAACCTTGCCTTCCTTCGGGGCCTCGATAGTTAACGGTGGCGAGCGTGCGCAGAGAGTGAAACTGTTTGTCTCTTTGGGAGAGGATCTGGACCAGCTTCTCCGCCGTCCAGCCTTCGATAGGAGGTTGTTTTAGAATAGACGGGGCGGGCGGCGCCAGTTGAGGGGCAATCGAGCACCCTCCGGCTGCTGCCAAACTCACCGCCAGGAAGAGCTCTCTTGCATAGACCGGGACGGCCCATCTCGCCGACCACAGGCTCAAATTTTCTTCTCCAGACGCTGGATCTTTTCGCGGATTCGCTTGATCTGATCGTTTTCCTTCGCATTCTTAAGCGCGTCGCGATAACGGGCTACGGCTCGGTCCGGTTTACCCGCTTTCTCGTAAGCGTCGCCGAGGTGTTCGATGATCGTGGGATCGTCCCCGGTAATTTCTACGGCCCGTTCCAACTGCTCTACGGCTTTCGGATAGTCTCCCTTCTGATAGTAGACCCATCCCAGAGTATCGATGTAGAAGCCGTCATTGGGCTCGATCTTCAGTGCTCGCATCACTAGATTTTCGGACTCGTCCAGCTGCACTCCCATTTCGGCCCACGTGTATGCCAGATAATTCAACGCTGGAGCGTTCTGCGGATTCAGCTCAATGGCCTTCTTCATGTGGGCGACAGATCTTTCCTTGTTCTTGTCTTCATCGTAAAGCGCGCCCAGCTGAAAAATGGCCTGGTCGTTTTTGGGATCCAGTGCGATCACTCGCTCCATGGACTGGATCGCTTTGGGATAATCCTTGATCTTCCGATACAGAGAAGCCAGAAACGCATAAATCTCCTTACTGTCATTTTTCTGCTGCAATGCTGGCTGCAAAACCTCAATGGCCTGCTGGGTTTGCTCCCGGCGATCGTAGAGGTAGGCGAGCTGAACGCGCGCATCGACGAACAGCTCGCTTTTCTCGGAAATGCGCCCGAACTGTTCAACTGGCTAAGCGCTTCGTCCAACTTGTTTTGGCCGACGTAAAGTTCGCCCAGACGTTTGCGGGCCCAGACGCTTTGCGCGTTGACCTGAAGCAGTCGTTGGTAGGTCTGTATGGCGTCCTCGGTTTTGCCTTCCAACTCGTAAACCAGAGCCAAATCCATCAACACGGCTTCGGATTTGGGATTGAGCTCCAGCGCTTTGCGATAGCTCTGTTCGGCAGCGAGATAGAGCTTACTCTTGGCCCGGACGCGCCCCAAATAGTAGTGGCCAAGCAAGGAATTGGGGTCGAGCTTTAGGATCTCTTCCAGACTCTGTGTGGCTCTGGCGTAATCCTCGAGCTGGAGGTAGAGCGCCCCGAGGTAAAGCAGCGCTTCCTGATTTTTCGGGTCGAGCTTGAGGATCTCGTTGTATTCTTTTAACCCCTTTTGATTTTCACCCAGCGAGGAGTAAAGGCCGGCGAGTAGCAGGTGATTTTCGACGCTTTTCGGTTCCAAGCTCGTGGCCGTCTCTGCTTCCACGAGGGCTTTCTTCAAATCCCCTTTTCTCAAGTAAAGCGTGGCCAGGCGAAACCGCAGGAAGCCATCCGAGGGGTTAGCCTGAACTGCCGCTTCGAATTCCTTAAGAGCCTCCTCGAAATTGCCCTCACCGAGTAGGAGTTGTCCCTCGAGGAAATGGCTAAGCCCGTTTGCTTCCGCAGGAATCTCGGTTTTCTTGTCGTGTCGGAAAGGGGCTTCGGGAGACCAGTCGAGTCCTTCAGGGGGTGACTTGAGTTCGGGGACTGCCGAGGCGTCATTCGTCGTCATAATTGTGGTAGTTCTCTTCGCAACAACGCACGGGTTCACGAGTCGATTCCTATGACGCTAAAGTCACACGACAAGATAGAAAAAGAAATTCTCGAGCTCCGCCGGGAGATCGAAAAACACAATTACCAATACCACGTCATAGACGATCCGCTGGTTAGCGACGCGGATTACGATCGCCTTTTTCGCCGCCTGGTCGAACTGGAAAGGCAATATCCGGAGTTCGCTTCGCCGGATTCCCCAACCCAGAAGGTCGGCGCCCCACCGCTGGAAAAATTCGGAACCGTTCAGCATACGTTGCCCATGTTGTCGCTCAACAACGCCAGCGATCGGGAAGAAATGGCAGAGTTCGAAGAGAGAATTCGACGATTTCTGAAGAGCACCGGCCCGATCGAGTACGCCGCGGAGCCAAAGATCGACGGAGTCGCCGTGGAACTAGTCTACGAGGAGGGGCGCTTCGCCGTCGGATCGACCCGCGGGGATGGGATTCATGGGGAAGATATAACCGTCAATTTGAGAACCATTCGCTCCATCCCTCTAACGCTCCGCTCGGAGAAACGAAGGCCGCCCGAACGACTGGAAGTTCGCGGCGAGGTTTTTCTTTCCCGCAAGGCATTTCAGCAGATGAATCGCGAGCGAGAGGAAGAAGGGCAACCGGTCTTTGCCAATCCGCGCAACGCCGCGGCCGGATCCTTGAAACAGTTGGATTCGACGATCACGGCGAAACGGTCGCTCGATATTTTCTGTCATGGAGCAGGAGCGGTCACCGGAGTGAGCTTCGCCAGTCACCTGGAATTCCTCCAAGCGATGAAAGACTGGGGCTTAAAGCCGGTACCCTTTGCTCGCGTCTGCCAAGGCATGGAAGAAGTCCTTCGGCAGCGCGAGGAGATGGAGGCTCGGCGCGACGATCTGCCGTACGAAATCGATGGCCTGGTTGTAAAAATCAACAGCACCGAGCTCCAACGTAGATTGGGCACGATTGCGCGCTCGCCGCGGTGGGCCATCGCTTACAAGTTCAAGCCCCGCCAAGCTACCACCCGCATTCTCGACATACAGCCCCAAGTGGGTCGCACCGGCACTTTGACCCCGGTTGCGAGCCTGCAGCCCGTCCCCATCGGCGGGGTTGTCGTAAAGAGCGCCTCGCTGCACAACATGGATGAAATCGCGCGTAAGGACATTCGTATCGGCGACACCGTCGTGGTTGAACGGGCCGGCGACGTCATTCCCTATGTCGTGCAGGTGTTGACCGGGAACCGAACGGGGAACGAGCGCCATTTTGTCATGCCCGACCGCTGTCCGGTTTGCGGCGCCGCCGTCTTCCGCGAAGAGGGTGAGGCCGCTTACCGCTGCATCGGGATTTCATGTCCCGCGCAGCTCAAAGAGAGTCTTAAGTTTTTCGGCTCGCGTGGGGCCATGGACATCGAGGGACTGGGTGACAAGCTCATCGACCAGCTCGTGGAACTCAGCTTGGTAAAGGACATAGCCGATCTCTACAGCTTAAAGAAAGAAGAATTAGCCGAGCTGGAACGTATGGCGGAGAAATCCGCGGAGAATCTTCTCAACGCTTTGGGGCGGAGCAAAGACGCGACGTTGCCTCGCGTTTTAACCGCTCTGGGCATTCGCCATGTGGGCGAGGCCACGGCGAAGCTCCTGGCGGAGCACTTCGGCGACTTGCCGTCCATCATGCAGGCCACCGAAGAACAATTGATGGAAATCCGCGAGATCGGCCCGCAGGTAGCTAAAAGCATCGCTCAGTTCTTTGCGCAGAAGGAAAACCGCAGAGTGATCGAAAAATTGTTGAGGGCCGGTGTCCGCTTTCGCAGTGAACCCAAGAGAGAAGGAACGCTCACCGGCTCGACGTTCGTTATCACCGGCGGTTTGGAGAGCATGTCTCGGGTGGAAGCGCAAAAACGGATCGAGGCTTTGGGTGGCCGCGTAAGCTCCAATGTGAGCCGCCACACGACCTTCGTCGTTGCCGGTGCGGATCCGGGATCCAAACTGAAGAAGGCAAAAGAGCTGGGCGTCCGGATCCTGGACGAACAACAGCTATTGCAGCTTCTCGAGGCTTGACTAGTACCGGTCTCGGCGTGGAGGCCGGCCGCCACCTCCGCCTTCGCGCGGTCCCCGGGGTTGTTGAGGCCGCGCCTCGCTAACCACGATGTTCCGGCCCTCGAAATCTGTGCCGTTGAAGGCCGTGATCGCCCGCTGCGCCTCGTCGTCGGAACTCATCTCGACAAAGCCGAAGCCTTTGGATCGCCCGCTAAACTTGTCGGTGATGATTCTCGCGCTGACCACCGATCCGTGCTGCGCAAAATGTTGTTGGAGCCTTTCTTCCGTAACAGAGTAGGAAAGATTCCCTACGTACAACTTAGCTCCCATCGCGGCCCTCCTTATTGGATCAACAACTGTAGTTGTCTCGGGATCGACTTCTCCAAAGGGCAGGGCCTTAAACGGTCTCGGAAAATGGCAACCACTCTCTCGGCGCGCTCTTCGGTAAAATGACCCTTCTGAACCGCGGCCAGACTACCTAAGTCAGCGGGCGCTTGTCAAATCTCGCGGATCGCTCGTTGCGCTCGCGGAAAAGCGGATTGCGGCCGTTCCACCCGTGCGGTAATTAAGAACTGTAGCGGACATGGAATCATTATCTAGTCAGCAGAGCCGAGTTCATCTCAAAATCCAAGGCCGAGTCCAAGGAGTCTACTTCCGCGCCGCGGCTGTCAACCAAGCTCGACGTTTAGGGTTAACGGGATGGGTAATGAACTGCTATGACGGCTCGGTTGAAGCAGTCGCCGAAGGCATACGAGCTAAACTGGAAGAACTAGTGCGCTGGTGTCACCAGGGTCCACCGGGTGCTGTGGTGAAGCAAGTTCACGCTAAATGGGAAAAGGCCAGCAACGAATTTCAGGAATTCCGGATCAGACGATGAACGGAGCGTGGCAAACCCATCCCTCTGAGAATTTTACAAAAAGAGGGGACGTTCATCCCCTCTTTCATCATAAAAAACCGCGCCGTGATCAAATGTGCGCTCAATCCGAATCCGGTTTCTTCGGTTTGTGCGCATCGGTTTTCCATGAGCAAAACTCATGGCACCGACAAGCCGATGAACGATCCTCGCCCTATGACCGTGAAAACGAGTGCGAACGCGATGGCTTATCTTTCAGTCACCTCGCTCGAATGATCTCAGCTAATCAATCCGGCATGCTGCCGCCAGATCCGCTCTGTTGTCCGGCCCCACCCCCTGGCTGCTGAGCCACTTCGGGACATCCCGCAAGAGTCAAAAGAGATGCGAGTAAAATCCCGCTCCAGATTAGCTTAAAAGTTTTCATCGGTTTCCTCCGTGAAAAAAATTTATCGAACGTCGTCATGGAAACGTCCGCTGCTTGTGGTGCCGCAATTGCGATGCCATTGATATTAGAAGCCGTGAGATTGGTAAAACAATGACTTAGGGATCGCTGTACGGATGCTAAGATGTTGCAAAATTAAACACCTATCTGTTTTTGACCTATCGCGATGATGCAAGCCATTGTTATTTTTTGATTTCTAGCTGATTGTTGCAAAGGTATACACGGCGATGTATTTTGCCACGGGCTAAGCCGAAAATCGTGCAAACGGCTTTCCCGCTCTGGTCGAGCGCCATCGGAGCACTTCGCATCGCTGCTACCATCACACGAGTTACTGAAGGCGGCCGCGTGGTACCGTGAAGTTAGGAACTAAACTGATCATTTGTTTGGTGACGACCATAGTCGTCACCATGATGATTCACGGCTACTTTAGCGTTCGGCAAGACCAAGAGAATATTGGCCGGGAGATTCGGGTGGGTATGCGTGGCTTGACGAGGGCCATCCAAGTTGGCTTGAGAAATTTCTACGGTGATCTTCACGATTTGAAAGCCACGCAGAACTTTGTCGATGCCGTAGGGCCTCAGGGAAATATCCATGGCCTGATTGTATACAACCCCGAAGCGCAACGAGTCATTGTCTCTGCCTCGTTGCGTTCCGACACAGAGTTTTCCGAGCTGGACCCTGCCCCCATCCTCAAGCTGGACCCGGGTCCGGTGCTCCGAACAGCCAAAGGGACAGAAGGATACATTCGCAACCAAAGCGTTCTGATTTATTATCGCATCGAACCGATTTTTAGTACCCGAGGTCAGACCGCCGGCGCGTTTGTTTTCGCGCGCCAGGGATCGAGACTAATGGCGAGTATTCAAGAACGGCGTAATCGAATCATCGCTACCACTTTCATTTTGGCGGTGATCTTGTCCTTCTTGATCCTAATCATCGTACGGCGGAATATCACGCGCCCGATCGACCACCTGATCTCGCGAATTCGCGAGATGGGTCAGGGCCATTGGCAGCAACGGATCGAAACTCGGGGTCACGATGAAGTGGCTTCGTTGGCCAACGAATTCAATATCATGTCCGAAGAACTTGAGGGAAGTTACTCCCGTCTGGTCCTTGAACAGGAAAAGAAACTTAAGCTCGAACAAGAATTGCGTCACACCGAACGGTTGGCCTCCGTGGGCGAATTAGCCGCTGGCCTGGCGCATGAGATCGGAACGCCACTGAACATTATCGGTGGACGCGCGGAGCATCTATTGAGACGTCCGCGCAGCCAGGCCGAGCTCAATGAAAACTTGCAGATCATTCGTTCGCAGATCGACCGAATCGCCGGCATTGTGCGCCAACTCTTGGAGTTTTCGCGACGACAGGAACCGGTCTTTCGTCCCGTCGACCTCGCTCTGCTGTTGAGCAACGTAAGGAATTTTCTGGACCACAAAATCCACGAGAGAGGAATCAAGGTCGAGATTCAACCCGCCAACGGGCTTCCGACTATTCAAGCGGATGCGGATCTTCTGCAGTCGGTCTTTATCAATCTCTTTTTAAATTCTCTCGACGCGTTGCAGCCCGGGGGAACCATCAGGATCAGCGCCGAGGTGAGAAAGCCCGGCACATCATTGAATACACCGGCCAACGGAAGAAACAGCTTGTGCATCACGTTCGAGGACAACGGTGCGGGA
>WNGH01015355.1_pt1 | contig 14755 bp, 11 predicted proteins | sample 5400631 | NCBI WGS metagenome assembly WNGH01 (sample SAMN13153373, study PRJNA577476) | soil metagenome | isolation source: 115 cm soil or saprolite under Garry oak tree replicate 1 | place: USA:California | collected 2016-06-15
CTGCAGGCGCGGTTCATCAAGCCGCCCGGTTTCGACCCGGAGAAAAAATATCCGGCGATTCTCTCGCTCTACGGCGGGCCGCATGCGCAACTCGTGGTGGACGCCTGGAGCGGCGGCGGTTTCCTGTTCGACGAGCTGCTGGCGCAGCACGGCTACCTTATCTTGACGTTGGACAATCGCGGCTCGTCCGGGCGCGGCCACGCGTTCGAGACGCCAATCGACCGGCGCTTCGGCGAGCTCGAGCTTGCCGACCAACTCGCAGGCGTCGCCTGGCTGAAAAAGCAGGGCTTCGTCGATCCGGCGCGGATCGGGGTGCACGGCTGGAGCTATGGCGGCTACATGACGCTGACGGCGATGTTTCACGCGCCGGATGTGTTCAAGGCGGGCTTTGCAGGCGCGCCGGTCACTGACTGGCGCGACTACGACACAATCTACACCGAGCGCTATATGGGGACGCCGCAGGAGAATCCGGAGGGCTATAAGAATTCCTCACCGGTGAATTTTGCGCAAAAGTTGCTCGGGAAACTTCTTATCGTGGCGGGTACCGGCGATGACAACGTGCATTTCGCCAACACGGCGCAGCTCAGCGAGGCGCTCATCAACGGGCAGAAGTACGCCGAAATTCAACTCTATCCCGGGCGCGGCCACGGGATCAGCGATCCCCCCGCGCAACTCCATGTCTTCCGGAGAGTGCTCCAGTTCTTCTTGGACAATCTCTAATCTGGGTCGGTAGGGGCACGATATATCGTGCCCCTACATGCTCCGTCCGACAGCATTCCCCCCCCGTTACCACCGCGCGCGGATGCGATAGCGCAGGACCGACGTGCCGTTTTTCTCCACCGGGACGTGGAACTGCGCGGCGAACGCCGCTGTCTTTGTGAATTTGTAAGTCGAAGAGAGCATCTCCCAGTCGCCGCCGATCGGCTCGTTCACTTCGACGACGATGGGCGCGTCCTTGTGGTTGCGCAGGGTGATCTCGAATTCCATCTCCCACACGCGGTCGGCGATTTTCTTGAAATCTGTCTGCTTGCGCTCGGCCACGACGTCGAAGGCGTTGCCGATATGGACGGTCAGCGACTCGTCTTTCGGCGTGTGATCGATGCGGTCCTCACCGACGAAGAGCACGTTGCTCTTCGAGTCCTTCTGGTAGACGCGGACGTTGCCCGCGGGCATGGGCATCCCAAGACCTGATTTTTCGTCGTTCTTAAACTTGTAATAGACCTTGACGGGGTCTTTCAGCGGCGTGCCGGGATTCTGGTAGTTGTGGTAGTAGAAGTTTTGGCCGTCCACGATAAACAACTTGTCCACGGGCACGTTGCTTCCAGCGAGCAGGCTGATCTGTTTCGTCTCCTTGTCTTCCACGGAAGTGCGCCGACCCAGCGAGTAGAGATGGTATTCGGAAAAATTCTCCTGGACGAATTGCGCCGCATCCGCCGCGCGCATCGCCTTCGTCATCACCTCCATCTCCGCCCGGGGAGCTCCAGCCGGCAGGCGATGGAGATCACCGGCGATAAGCTGCAGCCGCGCATTGTGGAATGCCGTGCCGCTGTTGTTGGCGAGCGTAACCCAGCCGTCGAGATCGGCCGCCTTGTCGTCGCGGCCGATGGTCAGCACGTAATCCGCGTTCCAGGAAAGATTGCCCGCCAGGTAAGAGGCTTCCACTTGTTGCTTGCGCGAGCCCGAATTTTCAAGCGACATCAGGAGCGTGGGCCGCTCAAAGAGATTTGCGGGCACCTCGGGAAAGCGATAGCTTTCGGCGTAGAGGCCGGTCACAATGTCGTTGCCGATTTTCCACACGGGACCGTTGTTGTCGGCCAGCAGCGTGGCCTTGACCTCTTCCCGCTTCGTCGTGCCGTTCTCCTGATACGAGCGGACAAGCGTGACTTCGCGCCCCACGTACTTGTGCAAAAGCTTCGCCGGTTCGAGCAGGTCGTATTCGTAGTTCTGCTCGATAACGCCGACCTTGTCGGGCTCGTTCAGGGAGCGAAAATGGACGGTTGCGGGATTCACGGTCGCAGCAATGTCCATGAACTTCAGGCGCAACGTTCCGGAGGGCAGCGCGAGCTGGCGCACATCGCGCACCAGCGCGATATTCGAGTTATAGACCGTCACCGCCAGATCGGTCTGATCGTTCAACGTGGTCGTGGAGTCTTCGCCCGCAACATGTGGCGGGCCACCCGCGCGGCTTTTCGGCGCCGCGAATGCGTAGTGGCCGCGGATCGGCGGATAGAACGCCGCGGCGGCAGCCACCAAGAAGAGTGCGGTGGTTCCGACGCGAAAAAGCCGTCGGCCTTGCATTTTCAGGGGATCGTTCATGGGCTCACCTCATCGTGAATTTTTGCTTCACCATTAGAACGGCGGCGGGCAAGTTTCTTGCACGCGACGTTCATCGCGCGGGGAATGGAAGGGTCTTGGGAAAGGCCAGGACGCGCGGGGGCATCAATTCGTTGCGGATTGTTGCCAGGTCTTGCCGCCGTCATGAGTGACATAACGGGGCAGGCTGGGATCGCTCCAGATGGCGGCATTTTGGGCGTCTCGCGCGCTCACGCCGATGAGATCTCCGGTCGTGGGCGAGCCAATCTTCTGCCAATGCTCACCACCGTCTGTCGTCAGCAAGACGCTCCCCTGTTTGCCGACGACCCAGCAAACCATTTCGCTCGGCGCCGATCCGGCCAGCAAAGAAGCGGAAAGGCCGCTGCTCTGGCTCGCCCAGGACGTCCCGCCATCGGAGGAGCGAAGAATGACTCCGTGGTCGCCAAGAATCCAGACCGTTTTGCCGTCCGGCGTGCGGATCGTCCGCGAGGAGGGACTGCCGGCCTTCTGGACCCCGATTTGGGCTGCTCGGGCGTTGGCAGTCAAGGGCGCGACCGTAACTGTTTCGCTTAGGGCATCGGCCTTGAGTGCTGCTTTGTCTTTTTCCTGTGCTTTGGCTTCCGGCGCAGGAGGAGCTTTTGACGCAGCAGACGGCGGAGGCGGAGCGGGCGGAGGGGCCTGCTCCGGCGCGTCAGCTAACTTCGCTGGCATATTGCTCTCCTGCTCTACGGGAAGCTCTTCCTTCGCTGGCTCAGAAAGGATTTCCCTGCTCCGGACAAGAGGCACGGCGGGTGCGGCCGGAGAAATCTTTGCCAAATGTGTCGGCGCCTTCTTTGAATCCAGAGCCTCTCGATCACCAGCAGCGGGCTCAGCGCGCCGAGTCTTGAACGCATAAAGATCGCTTGTTTTGTCCTGCCGGTTCACCGGCGGATTCGCCCTCGCCCGAGTTTCAGCATTTTCGACAAGAACATCACCGGCACGCTTGTCTTCCGGCACTGCGTGCCCGCTGTCCTCAACCGCGCCTGGAATAGGGGAATTCGATGGTGGCGTAGAAGCAACAGAAGTCGCCGGTGCGCTGGTCGTTTGACGAGGATTCAAAGCCACTTCCCCGGTTCTCGGCACGATGATAACCGGGTGGACGGTCACCCAAACAAGAAGCCCGGCCGCGATCGCGCCCGCGGGCACCAACCAACGCCAGGATTTCGCGCGCTGCCGGGGCAGGGTGAAGATCTCCGTGGCCTTCTCTGCGGCTCTTGGTGCGGAAGGAGCCGCTGGAGCTACGCCGGCTGCGGCTAGCTCAGGCATCGGTTTCTCCGGCGCCTTCAGTGGCTCCCTGACCTCTGGAATTGCTTCCGAATCCAGGACAGGAACGTTAAAGACAGGAATGTCCTCTGCCTCTTCCACGCCCGTGGGAATGTGATCTGTGTCCTGGAGCTGCACGAGGATCTCTTGGCAGCGAGCGCATGCCAGAATGTGCATTTTCCAGTGAAAGCGCTCCTCTGCCGGTAGCTCCAGTTCGTGATATGCAGCCAGGGTATCCGCATCGGGACACGCCTCCGGCTGCTCTCCGGGGCGTAAATGGCGGGCGAGCGCTTTCTCGAAAGTCCGGTCGCGATCCTCAGGCGCCATGCGGCTCTCCACCGTTAGAACGATTCGCAGCCACTTTCTTGCGCGAGGCGATCATGGCTGCGGCCTCTTTACCTCCGGACCCCGCGTGCGGCCCAGGGTTTTGCTGAAGTCAAGCGGCGCATCTTCAACGGCATATTCAAAACACAACGCGATTTGATCTTCGCTCAGGCCCGGCTCCGCGCCGTGGCCGTCGATCTGGGGGAGGCCCGCGCGCAGCATCACTTCGACAGCGCTGCGCAGCTCGCGGCGGAGGCGCTCGAGGTTTCGCGAGACGCTCGATTCGTGTTCGCCGAGGCGCTGGCCGATCTCGGCGAGCGTCTGCTCCTCCGCGTAATAGAGGGTCAGACGCTGCGCATCGCGCGGATCGAGGCGGCCGAGCGCGGCGTGCAGCGCGCGCCGGAACATGGCGACGTATCGCGGCCGGTCGGGGTCGAGCAATAGCGGTGATGATGCGTCCCTGCCCAGCGGCGCTCTGGGCCTTTCCCCAGTTTCATCCAGCGGATCGAAGCGCTGTTGCTCCCGAAGGGCATTCACGCGGCGCTGCGCAAGCACGGCGCGCAGCCACGTCGAGAGCTTGCTGCGACCGTGAAAATAGAGGAAGAGCGGCTGCCGCCCCGGCTTCTCGCGATTCCAACCGTAGAGATCGGCGAAGATCGTGTCGGCGAGTTCACAGGCTTCTGCGGAATCCCCGCTGCGCCCGAGAAGCGCTCCCGCCGATGCGCGCAGGTACCCCCGATAGGTTTTCACGAAATACTCCCAGGCCGCTTCAATGCCTTCCGCGCAAGCGCAAGCCAGCGCGAGATCTTCAAGATGCAGCGATGCGAGATAATCTTCGATCTGCTTGGCAGCCGGCGCGCCCCCGCAAAACCGCTTCCTCGCGCTCCGCGCGAGCGCTTCCGCAAACGGGGGAAGCCGCAGGTGCCAGCGGGAAGCCTGCGCCACGGCGTGCAGAGACTCGATCAGGGCCTCCCGCCCCGCGAGCAGCCCCGTTAACGAAGATTCTTCCGAGCCCATATATCAATGCCCGTACTAGAAACCCCTTCCGTTGGGAGAAGCCTTCTTCGCCTAGCATAATCCCTTTGAGGATACTCGGCGCCGGAAAGACGCGCCGCATTGTACAGTTTGAGGTATGCTTAGGCCGAATACCCCGGATGACCGCAACCTGGCCGGCGGGACGGGGTTGAATCACAGGGGCGTGCCCGGCGGTACACCCCCAGGAGCAGTGGCGACTTCGCGCTGTTAGTACGAAAGTTCTATTCGGCTGCCCCAGCCGCACAAATACGCTTGTATTCGCAACGCAAGCGTACTTCCTTCTTCGCTAGCGAACTTGGGCGCTAGGCGAAACCCTAGACAACCTGTGTTCGCCGGAAGGAATCTCTTTCGAGGCAGCCCGCGGATGAGTATCACCATGCTTGGACAAGCTGACGCCAGGAGCCGGCTCGGCGTGGGGCTCCAGCCCCGCCGCTGGTCTGGCGATCCTAACGCGTGGAAACGCGCCCTGGGCAATAACAACCGGGTGCCCGCCCGTCTGGAGATGCTGCCGGATGCAAAGCCTCGCTGGAACCTCTATGGAGCGAGCGCGGCGATCCAGACTGCACTTTTGCTCTTCCTTCTGATGATCCCGCTGCTCTACCCGGAGCGCCTGCGGTATGCGATGCACTACGACGTGATGCCGCTCGCCACTCCGCTCACCGAAGTGCCCATCGCTCCGCCGCCTCCGAAGCCCAAGCCAACCAAGCCAAAGATTGAGCCGCTCAAGCCAAAGCAGGAAGTCGTCCCGCAACCTGACCCGCCCAAGGTCGTAAAGATTCCCACGCCGAAGTTCGAGCAGCCCATCCTCGTGAAGCCGAAAAAACTCGAGGTGAAGGCTCCGGAGATCAACAAGGCTTTCGAGGAAGCGAAACTCGCAGTGAATACCGCAGCGCCCAAGCGGCCAAAGGACGATGTGAAGCTCGACAATCTATCCACCTCCACGGGCAGCGCGGCGCCCGCGACCCTCAATCTTCCCGTGAACAAGGTGCAGACCGGCGGATTCGGCGATGAGAACGGCCTGCCGGGCCCCACCCGCTGCAAAGCGCGGCGGTACGGTGCAATCCACGGGTTTCTCCGACGCAACAACGGCTGTCGCAGAGGCGCCCAAGAAGAAGGCCGCTCCCACCGAGGACGCGACCACCCCTGTTGACATTCTGGAGAAACCGCGTCCTGAATATACCGCCGAGGGGCGTAAGCAGAGAATCGAGGGCGACGTCACTCTCGAGGTCGTTTTCCTGGCTTCCGGACAAGTGACGGTCAACCGCGTCGTGAGCGGCCTGGGTCACGGGCTCGATGAGGCGGCTACACGCGCGGCAGAGCAGATCAAGTTCAAACCGGCCAAGCGCGACGGCCAGCCGGTCGATTTCCCGGCCCGCGTGCGGATTGAGTTCCGTTTGGCTTATTGAGTTTGGGGGAAGAAAAACATGCGCAAGAGAATTCCCGCGGTCCTTTTGTCTTTTCTTGGGACCCTGGCGCTCTCCACGAACGCCGCGGCTTCGACCACTGCCGCACAGCAGCCCAAGACCATGGACGAGGTCTTGGACCGGATCATCGCCAATGAAAACCGCCTCTACCAGAACATCAACAAATATCAGCCCCTCGTCGAGACCTACATCCAGAACCTGAAGCCGGACAGGGAGCTGGGTTTCGTTCCGGCGGGCGACAAGTATTTTCTCGGGCGCGCCGATTTCTCTAAGGGCGTGCAGCTCGTCTCCCTCTCCGACGCGCAGGGCAAGGGCAAAAAGATTTTCAGTTCCATCGGCAACTTCTTCTCGTTTGCGATGGAGTATCTGCCCGACGGCTTCCTTCAGATGATATTCATCGACACCAATGGATTCACCCGTGATCACTACAAGTTCGACTACGTGCGCCGCGAATTCCTTGGCGAAGTCCGCTGCCTGGTCTTTGACGTGACACCTCTGCCCAACTCCGGCAAGGGGCGCTTCCTCGGCCGCATCTGGGTGGAGGATCAGGACTTCAACCTTGTGCGATTCAACGGCTCCTACGGAGGCGGCGGCCATTCCAGCTTCTACTTCCACTTCGATAGCTGGCGCTCGAATGTCCAGCCTGGCGTCTGGCTGCCCGCCTTTGTTTATAGTGAAGAGAGCGGCGAACTGCGTTACGCGATTGCAAAAAAGCTTACGTTCAAGGCGCAGACGCGTCTCTGGGGCTACAACCTCGGCCGCTCTGGCCAGGAGCAGGAACTGAGCAAAATCCTGGTCGAAACTCCTGTCAACGACGAGTCCACGACTGCCAACGACCGTACACCCATCCAGGCGCAGCGTTCCTGGGACCGCCAGGCGGAAGACAATGTCATCGACCGCTTGCAGCGCATCGGGTTGCTTGCGCCGCCTGGGGAGGTGGACAAGGTTCTCGACACGGTCGTCAACAACCTCGAGGTCACCAATAACATTGATCTCGATCCCGAGGTCCGCTGCCGCGTCCTGATGACGACCACGCTCGAGTCTTTCACCCTTGGCCACACGGTCGTCCTGAGCCGCGGCCTCGTTGACGTTCTGCCGGACGAGGCCAGCCTGGCCTCGGTGCTCGCCCATGAGCTCAGCCATGCCGTTCTCGGCCACCGGCTCGATTCCCAGTACGCCTTCTTTGATCGATTGCTCGTGGACGACAAGGAGACCTTCCGCCATTTCGGCTTTGCCCGCACTCCCGAAGAGGAAAAAGCCGCGAATGCGAAAGGCATCGAAATCCTGAACAATTCGCCGTATAAGGCCCAACTCGGGAACGCGGCGCTCTTCCTTCAGGTGCTCGACAAACGCGCGAAGGAGATCCCTAACCTGATCAGCCCGCACCTCGGCAACCGCGTTCCGGAGCTTACCGACGTGAAAGCCGTGCAGGCGCCGGACGCGAAAAATCCGCAGAAAATTGCGGCCCTGCCCCTCGGCGGGCGCGTCAAGCTCGACCCCTGGAACGACAGGCTCGAGCTGATCAAAGCCAAGCCCATCGGCGCGGTTGCCGAACGCGAAAAAATGCCCTTCGAGGTGACGCCCTTCATGCCCTATCTCATTCGCTATGGAAGCGAGGCGGCCAAGCCGACCTCGGCTGTGGCGGCCGACCCGAAGGGAGACGCAGCAAAGAAGCCTGAGTAGCGCGCAGCTCCAGCAAAAATATTTCGGCCCGGAGAGGTTCACTCTCCGGGCCAGCTTGTTTTGGGGGCGGAGTGCCGCGTGGTGAACGCCGCGTCTCATTGTGGCGAAGCGAGCGCCTTGAGCAGCCGGTAGTTGAACTCCAAGCCATCATAGAAGTCTTCCACGCGCACGCGCTCGTCCTGGCCGTGAGCCCGCCGGTTGTCCAGATCCAGGAATACGCCCGCGATGCCGTAAGTGGGAATTCCCGCCGCGCGGAGAAGTCTGCCGTCGGTCGCGCCCGTGTCCATCACCGGAAGTGCGGGCAGCCCCGGCCACATGGAGTTTACAGTCCGTTCCACGGCCCCGAAGACGTCCTTTCGTAACGGTGAAGGAGGAACTGAAACGGCTTCGATGCGGCTGCCGTCGGCAGCAATCGTGGGAACTTGGCTCACCTTGATTTCCGGGTCGGCAAGAACTTTCTCGAGCGTTGCCTGTATCTTTCGCGGATCCTCGCCCGGCAGGATGCGGCAATTCACGTTCGCGGAGGCGCGCTGTGGCAACGCGTTGTTCGCATGGCCCGCATCGAGCCGCGTCGCCACGCAAGTGGTGTGCAGGATTGCGTTGTAGAACGGGTCCTCCGAGAGCCGCCCTACCGCCGCCGAGTCATGTGAATTTTTGGCCACGGCGCGCATGTCCGCGGCGCGCTGGCCCGTCTCGAGCGCGGCGCTGCGCTCGAGCATCGAGCGCGTCACGTCGTTCAGATCGACTGGGAATTGAAACCTCGCGACGCGCGTCAGTCCTTCCGCAAGGTGATAGATGGCGTTGTCGCGCGTGGGACGCGAGCTGTGTCCGCCCGGGTTGCGCACCTCCAACTGAAAATCCACATACACTTTCTCGCTGGCCTGCACTGCGGCATAAATTTTTTTGCCGTGCTCGCTCATGAAGTCGCCGCCGTCAAGATTCACGCAGAAGTCCGCATCAATCCAATCGCGGTGGTTTTTCAGCAGCCATTCGACGCCGTTCGCCGTGCCGCCCTCTTCGTCAGCGGTGAGCGCAAGAATCAAGCCGCGGTCGGGGACGAAACCCTCCCTCCTCCAGCGGATGAAATTTGTGACCAGAATCGCGTCGCCGTCCTTGATGTCCACGGTGCCGCGGCCGTAGAAGTAGCCGTCTTTCTCCACGAATTGAAAGGGATCCGTGGACCAGTCTTCTCGCCGCGCTTCCACCACGTCGAGATGCGCCAGCAGGAGAATGGGCTTTTGTTTGCCGGCGCCCGGAATGCGCGCGACCAGATTCTTCTTCCGCTCATTTGGACCGGCGACGATTACATCCTTCTCCGGAAATCCGGCATCGCGCAGGCGCTTCGCCACAGCCTCCGCCGCCGTCGTGACGTTTCCGACGGAATCCGTCGTATTGATCTCGATTAGCTGCTTGAATATCTCCCGCGCCAGAGCACGAACTTCATCGTGTGTCTCCGCGGTCGCGACGATTACACAAAACACGCCAACAACAATCAAAATGAAGAAACGCTTCATGAAGTGTGCCCTTCCTCGAAGAGTTGCGTGCGAATATGTGCGTCCAGGTATTTTATTCTGGGAGGCTCCGAAACGGCGGACATTCTTGTCTTTCCTCCTTCCATACAGTTCGGAAATCGCCTCACGCCAAAACCCGGCTCATTTCGTCTAAACCCTCGCAGGGTTTGCGCGCCGTACCGCTTCGTGGCTACACTTGCGATCCAACTGTCTTCTCGGGAGAAAAGTGATGAACAAGAGCTGTCTTCGCGTTATTCACGTGACGACGCTTGTGGTCGTGTTTGCCGGCGGCGCGATGTTTGGCGGTTGGCATGTCCGCAACGCCGTAGCGCAAAACAAATTCAGTCAGCCCAAATCGGTCATCCACGTCGTGATCTACAAATGGAAAGACGCCGTATCCGATGCCGAACGCCAAAAGGCGCTGGATGGCGTCAAGGACATGGCCGGAAAAATTCCAGGAATCAAGAACGTGTGGCTCAAAACGCAGCGCAATCAGGCACGCAACTACGACGGCGTCTTCGCCATGGAGTTCGAGAGTCCGGAGGCCGTCGCCGATTACGCGGAAAATCCCATCCACGAAGAATGGTCCAAGCGCTGGCAAGAGTTGCGCGCCAATAGCCTATCTTTGCAGGTCACGAATCCCTAGCTCCGCTGTCCGCTTTCTCGGGTGATGCCGAACCCCCGGCGGAGAATTCCGTCCATCATTCGGTCAGAAAGCAACCGCTTGCCCCACCTAATCCTCGTTGCCAGCGGCGTAACGCCGTAGCGCGCCTTCGGTCGCGGAGCTTCGATCGCCTGGAGAATCACGCGAGCGCAATCCTCGGGCGTCGTCTTCGAAGTGGTGCGGCCCTTCTTCGCGCCTCCCCAGGCGCCGGCATACACCTTCGCGTACGGCCCGTTCTTGCCCTTCTCCCAATACGGTTGCACGAGTTCGGTGGCCGCCTGCTGAAAATTTGTCACGATATAGCCCGGCTCGATCAGAATCACTTCGATGTCGAAAGGGTACAGTTCGAGCCGCAGGGCGTTCGTTATTCCCTCGAGGGCGTGCTTGCTCCCGCTGTAGGCGCCGTAAGTCGGTGGAGAAACAAGCCCCGCAATCGAGCTCATCATCAGGATGCGGCCGCTCCGCCGCTCGCGCATGTGCGGCAGCACGGCCTGCGTCACGCGCACCACTCCGAAGAAGTTCGTCTCAAACTGTTTCCGCAGGTCCTCCATTTGCAGATCTTCGACGCACGCCAGATAGCCCACGCCGGCGTTGTTGACGAGCACGTCCATCGCGCCGGCCTTCTGCATCACGGTCTGCACCGCGTTCCGCACGGAGGCGTCGTCGCACACGTCCATCTCCAGCGATTCCAGCGCCAGCTTACGTTCCCGCGCCAGCGCGTCGAGCCGCGCGCGCTTTTCTGCCGAGCGCCCCGCCGCAAACACGCGGTAACCTCTTTCTGCAAGCAAGATCGCCCCCGCCTTTCCTAGCCCATCCGTTCCGCCCGTAATCAGCACGCTCTTCGCAGTTTTTGTTTCCGCCATCCTTCCCTCCCGCAACGCAGGAGGCTATGCTATCTCTCTTTCGCCCTCGTGCAGGCAAGCCCCGCGGCCGCCCGCTGATTCCCGGTGTGAATAGCAGAATTGATTTCTAGTCCTCACGTCTCAAAAGCTGTCCGTGACTGCGGAACGAATCCAGGTGTATGATGCCGCCTAAGTCCGGGTTCCCGTCGGCCGTTGGGGTGAGTCATGAATCCTCGCTTCTTGCGCGGCGCATCCTGCGCGATCGTCTTCGCCGCCGGCCTGATCATTCCTTCGTCATCTCTAGCACAGCGCCCACCGGGGGGTGGTCCTCCTGCGGGGGGAAGACCTACTCCCGGTCAAAACGCTGACATCTTTCCCACCGCGAGTCTGCATGTCTACGTGCGTGGACCAGACGGCTCTCCCATCGACCAGATGGCGCTCGTCACGCTCTTCACGTGGACGAATCAGATGTATCGCCAGTCCACGACGCAGGGAGGCAACGCCGAATTTGACAGCATTCCCCCGGGCCAGTACACCATCCAAGTTATTGCCCCGGCTTACGAAAATGCGAAGGAAAATGTCGAAATCTCTTTCGGGGGCTCGACCGTACTGATCAGTCTAAAGCCAAGCTCAACGGGCAGCCCGGATGGCGCGTCCTCTGCTCCCGCCATCCCGATACTGCCTCCCAAAGTCCAGAAGGAACTCAATAAGGCCATCGAAGCGCTGCGCGCCAAAAAGCCCGGGGATGCGCACAGCCTTCTCGAAGATGCGTACCGCCATGCCCCCAACCATCCGCAAGTCAATTATCTGTTTGGCGTCTATTTCTCGCAGACCAACGATTGGAGGGAAGCAAAGAGATCCTGGGAGAAAGCCGTAAGCGCCTATCCTCGGTATCTTCCCGCGCTGCTTTCTCTTGGCGAAGCCATGCTGCGCGAAGGCAGGCCCTCGGACGCCGCATCGTATTTCAAGCGCGCGGTGGAAGCTGAGCCCTCTTCTTGGCGGGCTCACGCCCACCTCGCGGAAGCAGAACTTCGCTTGAGTTCACTCGACGAGGCTGTCCATGACGCGGAGCGGGCAATCGAGCTTGGTCATAGTCAGGCGGTAGCAGTCCGACCGCTCTTGGCGCGCGCTCTTGGAGATCAGGGGAAAGTGGAACGCGCCATCAAAATTCTGGAGTCGTACCTTCAGGAGCGTCCTTCCGATGTGGACGCCAAAAAGGCGCTCGAAGCCTTGCGCGCCCCGCTGGTCGTTCCCGCCAAAGTTGTCGTGCCTGCGGCCGGCCCGCCGCAGGATCCTCCGCCGCTTCCTGCGTTCGCCAGCGCATCTCTATTGCCATCCGCTTGGATGCCCCCCGACATCGACGAAAAGATCCCTCCGGTGGAGCCCGGCGTAGCCTGCCCCCTTGACACCGTGTTGAGCAATGCGAGCAAGCATGCCCTGGAACTTGTCGGGAACGTGGATCGCTTCACGGCAACGGAATCGCTGAAGCACGAACTTTTTTCGACTGCCGGGCTTCCTTCGAACCTCGAAACCCGGAAGTTCAACTATCTCGTCTCCATCGAGCAGACCCGCCCAGGTATTCTGTCCGTTGAGGAATATCGCGACGGCTCTTTCTCCTATGAGAAGTTCCCTGACGGGATTGCGACGCTCGGCCTTCCGAGTCTGGTGCTCGTTTTTCACCCTGCGCAAGTTTCTAACTACGAGATGACCTGTGAGGGCCTGGCGAAATTGAGCGGCGGGCTCGCCTGGCAAGTGCACTTGCGCCAGCGGCCCGACAAGCCCCGCACTCTGCGCTCCTATCGTATCGGCGCGCAGTCTTATCCCGTATCGCTGGCCGGGCTTGGATCGCCGCGGACACCTTCCAGATCGTGCGTCTCGAAACCGATCTCGTTGCTCCCTTGCCGCAAATCCATCTGGCCGGCGAACACACGGCTATCGAATACGGCCCGGTCCATTTCAAACGCAAAAATGTGGACATGTGGCTCCCACAATCGGCGGAAGTGTATTTTGATTGGAGAGGTAGGCGCATCTATCGGCGGCATGATTTCAGCAATTACCTGCTCTTCGCCGTCGATGAAAACCAGAAAATCGCGCCTCCCAAAACCCAGGATGCAGGAGCCTCGGGGCCTTCAGCCGAAACGCAGAAGCCCCGCTAGTCCCGTTCCAACTTTTTCAGGCCCCGTACGAAGGTTTGTTGCGCCGTTTCCTATGACTTCCCGGGACTTCATACGGGGCAGGTTAAGACGGCGTCACAGACATCCTGCCCGGCCCAAACCCCGCCCGGTTCGGCCAAGTTCAGATTCCGGCTTCGAGCGGGATCAGGAATCGTTTCAAATAGTTGGGACGGTACTAGGCGCTGCTGCGTGCAGCGGATCGTCTCGAACTTCACGCCAAAGGAAGTTTCGAATCAGGGGATCTAGATCTTTACGCCCCAGAAGGAGGCGTCCGGCTGGACGAGCTCAAGTCCCACATCCCAGGCCTCGTGGTCGCGCCACACAACCTTCGCCTCTGCGCTCTTGCCGTTCTGAAGAGGCCCCGACACGACGGCCATGCAGCCGCTTTCGCTGACATCTACGGTGATGCCGTTCGCGCGCTGCCGGCTGGAGCCTTCTTCCCACTCGACCAGCAATTTCACCCGCGAAACCACTCTCCGGTGGCTCCGCAAGTGCGCCCAGCGGTCCTGCAAAGTAGCTATTTCGGTGTTGGTGATCATGGTCAAACTCACCGCAAAAAAAGTCTGACTGCCGGGAAGGGAGCCTCCACATTAACGCCGCCACTCTCTAGCGTCAATAGTACCCTTGCGAAAAATTCACCTGTTCCAGCGACCAGCCCTGCTCTGCCAAAGCCCCTGGCGGAGCCTCCCTCGCCCAGGAAGCACACCCGGGGGATAAGTGGCCGCAATACGTCGGGCGTCCCGGAATTGCCGAAGCGCAAACAAAAAGGCCGCGGAGCGGATGCTCCACGGCCCTCGGTTTTTATCCTGGCGGCGACCTACGTTCCCACACAGTTACCCGTGCAGTATCATCGGCCCGGCGAGGCTTAACTACCGTGTTCGGGATGGGAACGGGTGTGACCCTCGCGGTGTGACCACCAGGAAACTTGAAACTCGCGAACGGGCCCGGCGAGGGCCCGCTGAAAATTGTCGCGAGCGCGACAACAGAAGGCTGGCTTACAAGCATGCTTCCATCGAACGTACTGCAAAACAGGCGTGCTGCCTGAATCTTCCCAACGACGATTTGGGAAAGTTTTATGGTCAAGCCGAACGGGCGATTAGTACGGGTCAGCTCGAACGCATTGCTGCGCTTCCACCCCCCGCCTATCAAGGTCGTAGTCTTCGACCGCCCTTCTTATCCCGCCGAAGCGGGATTGGGAGACCTTATCTTAGGGCGAGCTTCATGCTTAGATGCATTCAGCATTTATCTCTTCCAGACTTCGCTACCGAGCGGTGCCGCTGGCGCGACAGCTCGTACACAAGAGGTCTGTCCATCCCGGTCCTCTCGTACTAGGGACAGCTCCCTTCAAGTCTCCTGCGCCCACACCAGATAGGGACCGAACTGTCTCGCGACGTTCTGAACCCAGCTCACGTACCGCTTTAATGGGCGAACAGCCCAACCCTTGGGACCTTCTACAGCCCCAGGATGCGATGAGCCGACATCG
>WNGH01017893.1_pt1 | contig 14753 bp, 8 predicted proteins | sample 5400631 | NCBI WGS metagenome assembly WNGH01 (sample SAMN13153373, study PRJNA577476) | soil metagenome | isolation source: 115 cm soil or saprolite under Garry oak tree replicate 1 | place: USA:California | collected 2016-06-15
AACTGTGGAGGCAGAGAGGATGCTCCGATACATGGAACGATCAACCATTTACTACTTGAAACAGAAAGGCTGGAGCAATGTCCAGATTGCCGAATTTACCGGCCATCATCGCGATACCATTGCCCGTGTCTTACGCGAGGAAGTCGATAAGAAACCCAAAACCCGAGAGCGCACCAGTGCGGTTGCCGTCTTTGATGCTCAGATTGCCGAATGGCTCGACCAGAACCTTTCGGTGATTCGGATGCTGGAGTTAGCACGTGCCAACCCCGATCATCCCTATGCGGGCAAAGACACCGCATTCTACGATTACGTGCGCAAAATACGCCATGCACGCAAACAGGCCCCGGGGAATCTGGCACTGCGTTTTGAAGGAGTGCCCGGCGAATTTTTACAGATCGATTGGGAAGAAGTACGTGGGCTGGAGTTGAGCAAAGCGGGATTGGAGCCACAAACGCGCTATTTCTTCGCCGCCCGGCTCAAATACAGTCGCTATATGTATGTGAGTTTCCACACAGACATGCGTGAAGAAACGCTCTTACGCTGCCTGATCGCCTGTTTCGCTGAAATCGACGGCGTGCCATGGGCAGTGGTCACCGATAATATGAAAACGGCGGTTCTGGGGCGCGATGAGCAGAACCAACCCATCTGGAATCCAGCCTACCAGAAACTGGCTATCGAGTTCAAATTTCACCCGGATGTCTGTGCTCCAGCATCTGGGAATCAGAAGGGTGCCGTGGAGAACCTCGTCAAGTTTGTGAAGGGAAATTTCCTGGCTGGGCGAACATTCTACGATGATACCGATCTGGCAGAGCAGTGCCGAGCGTGGTTACGCCAGGTGAATAGCGAACGTCCCTCTGATGCGACAGGTTTGCCTCCCGCCGTGAGGCTGGCGGAAGAACAGCCCCAATTTGGTCCTTTGCCCGCTGTGGCCAGTGACTATGGCTTTTTCGATTGCGTGGTCGTGAGTCGCGAAGGACTGATTGCCATTGAAACGAATCGCTATTCAGTTCCAGCTCATTTGATGGGACGAGCATTGACGGCACGCATTCATGCCAGCCGAATTGAAGTGTTCGCTGACCAGGAGCTGGTTGCCACTCACGCACGCAGGCCCCCAGAGAATGCGCGCGTCATTGATCCAACTCACTTTGAGGCCGCCTTTGCTGGCAAACCACGCGGGCGCGTGATGGTCTATCGCGATTGGTTGTGCAGTCTTTCGCCTGTCGTGATGAGCTATGTCCACGAGATCTCCCACAAACGTCGCTCGGAGATGAAGCCACAGATGATTGCGCTCTATGATCTGGCGCAAGAGATCGGAAAGGCCGATTTTCTGGTTGCGCTGGAATTGGCTGCGGAACAGCACATGTACGGCGCAGAGTATCTGCGTGCAATTGTGACGCTTCCATCTGCCTCTGCGCTGAATGGGTCAGCGCAAGCAGCCTCAGAGGCACTCATGCTCTCAGGCCCACCACCGCCGGAAGTGGAGCGAGATTTGGCGCAGTATGAGCGCTATGTCGCTAATCGAGAGAGCCTTCTCCAAGAGGAGCCAGTGTTGCAAGGAGGGCGAGCATGAATGAGACGCTTGATCAGAAACTGGCTACGCTCAAACTCGGGCGTATTCGTCAAATCTATCCCAGCTGGGTAGAGCAGGCAGCGCACGGCGAGCTGGGGTATGCCGAATTCCTGGATCAGCTGCTGACTGAGGAGATACTTGCCCGTCAGGAAAACCAACTGCGCCGCAAAATGAAAGCCGCGGGTTTCCCATATGCGGCAACTATTGAGCAATTTGACTTCTCGCTGCGCCCCGAACTCAAGCGGGCTGTGCTCATGCGTTTTTTTGACAGTAGCTTTATTACTACGACTGGCTCCTTGCTGCTGATCGGTCCAAGCGGCTTAGGAAAAACGCACCTCTCGGTTGCCTTGGGAACGAAAATGGTGCAATTGGGCTACAATGTGCGATTCGTGGTGGCGCAACAACTGGCCAACGCCATCGTCAGCGCCGCAACACGAGCCGAACTGACTCGCTTGATCTCCTCACTCATCTCTTGCGATCTGCTTATTCTTGATGAGTTTGGGTACTTGACCCTTGATCCACACGTTGGTCCTGTGCTTTATGAGATCATCGCAGGTCGCTATGAGAAAGACTCTCTATGTCAAGCCTTTTAGGGACCAATTTGGAGCAAGAGAAAAAAGCAGAAGAAAAGCGAGGTGGAGAAATGCTTTCAACAAGGCATGAGCCAGTGTACCACGCCGCTCACGGCTGTCAAGCCGCTTCGCTTTGCTTGACAGCCTCTCGCTTGCGTGGTCTTTTTTGGGCATGCCAAGTTGAAAGCCAAAAAACAGCAGGGTTTTTTGCTCGTCTTGAAAGGATGCAAGGCCATCGGAGGCATCTAAGCTACTCTGCGTGCATGCTGCTGTTGTGCTTGCTCAAAGGTGGCCGTCTCATAGCATCGGTGATGCAGCCACATGGCAAAGATGATCCTGACCCACACATTGGCAAGTGCTCGGATCGCAACGGTGTGGCTTTTGCCTTCTGCGCGCTTGCGTTGATAATAGGCTCTGGCCCACGCTTCACTTTGCGTCGTCTGCCAGGCGAATTGATGCAAGGCATTACGCAAGGGTTTGATACAGCCCAACCGTCGATGGGCTTTGGAGTACATCCCGCTTTGATACAGCACTGGCGAGGTTCCACCCAACGCTTGCAGACTGCTTGCATCCTGGTAGCGCTTTCGATCATCCCCGATTTCTGCCAGCAGTCGCGGAGCCAGGCGTTGGCCGGCACGTGGCAAGCTCTCAAAAATCTCATGGTCCTCATGGGTCAAAAAAAGGGTGTCAATCTCCTTGTCATCCTGAGCAATTTGTTCAATGAGTGGCAACAGTTGACTCACCAGGGCCAACATCAAGCGCGATTTGGTGCGGGTGATGACGGCATCGGCTTGCAGATGCGGCGGCTGCAAGCGTTCAACGATCTTGGGGGCGACTGCCAAAGGATTGGGATGACCTGCTTTCTTGAGTACTTGCGTGATTTGTTCTGTCGAGGCACTCTTGGCGGCTTGAGGAGTTGGATAGGTTTGCAGAAACACCAGGGTGGTGTGCTGCTGGACCTTGGTGAACAACTCCAACGCGACGGGATAGTAGGCTTTAAGGCAAGCCGTGAGTTGATTCACCAGACGAGTTTGGGTCTGGATCAACGCATCTTGATCACGGGTGAGCAGTTTCAGCTCGGCCACCTTCTCACTATCAGGGGTGAGTCGGTGCAAATCGGCGAAGTCCGCTCGTCCCGTCTTGGCCAGCAGATAGGCATCAATCGTATCCGTTTTGGCTCCCGAGGCCGAACGCCTTCGATCAACGGTCCGAGGGTTGACCGGATAAACTGGCCAGCCTGCTTCCAGCAGGTGCGCGATCAACAGACCATGCGTCGTCTCGATGATGCACGCCATCTGCTCTTTGGGTGCCGTGCCGATGATCTGCTCCAAAAAGGCGTTCAGCTTGCTCATCCCTTGCGGGGTGTGATCGACCCGCAGCGAACCGACTTGACTCCCCTTCTCATCGATGACCAAAGCGTCATGGTGCGTGTCCGCCCAATCAATACCAGCGTACCACATGAGAAATGCTCCTCTCTGCAAGAGAGGTTGCCTCCGCACGCGTGCCCTTATACTGTGGCGCTCGAAGCGCGACTCTCTCATGATCGGTCTAGCGAAGGCTCGGGGCCAGGGAAGTGCGAGCTTTCTCAATCGGTCGAGCCGTGTGGAGAACCGAGACTTTCCCTGGCGCGTTCAACAGTCGTATAGAACAAGTGTACTCTTGTTCCAGCCCTGTGTCGAGACGGCTTGTTCTTAGTTTAATGTATAAGGAGCTCCCTACTACTTTTTCACGAATCCTGATCCCCAGGAGCAATCCTTCGACGATGTTTTCGCTGGTCGGAAGGAGAATGTGTGGTATCAGGCAAAGCTCTTCTGCGCCAAACTGATTTCTGAGGCACGCTTTCGCCAGGTTCTCAGTACCATTAATCGACCTGGAGAGTGGAATGCACGCTATCAGCAGGGAACGACGGCGGAGGATTGTCTTCTTAATCAGCTTGCCATCTTTATTCAAGCATTGGGACGTGTGGAACGGACGTGGAGTGAGACGCCTGTTCAAGTCGCGTTGCTCAGTCCAGAAGTCTTCCGTACATTCCAGGCATTTATGGGTGACAAGTATGAAACGATCAGAGAGCAGCATGCGCCTTTTACCTCTGCAAATCTCCAAGCCGTGTTCAATGACATTGCACGCAAGACAACGAGCTTCGAGCGTGAGGCACGCCGTCAGCACGACACGCGTTTACGAGTCAGTAACAACTCCTGTCGGGAAGCGATTCAGGATTTGGTCATCCGGCTCGAAACGGTACGCAGTCAGGGGAAAGACCTTGCAGCCAGGCACGATTGGGAAGCACTGCGCCGAGCAGTACTCCGGCATGATTTCCATGCGGAAGTGGTGGATCGTTACCATTGCGCCACTTCCTCTCCCTATTATGCACATGGTCGATTGAATCTCACGCCTGAACTCGAACTCTTGCCTCTTGCACTCACGATTCCCGAGAGTCGGATTTTCCACCTGGACGCGGCTTATGCCATTATCTCGGGCAATCCCGTGATTCGGGACCATTTTCTCGATCAGGGATACGATTTACAGTTCGATCATCCAGGCTCGCATTTCTTCACTCCCTACTGCCTACAAGCCATTCTGGCCGGAGCAATCGGAGAGGAGGCGATTACCGCACTCTTAGACAAGGAAGGCATCACCATAGAGTCGTTGCCCGATGCGCTCTTTGAGGTTGCGGACCTGTGCATTGCAACAAAGCCCTGGTTCATTGATTGTAAAAACTACAATGATCTCACCCTTGATCGCTTTTCACTTCCCATTGACGACCCACTTTGGCATCCGTCGTTGAACGAGGCATCTTTTACCAAGCACGCTCAAGCAAAGCTAGATCGTATCCAGCACCATGTTGGACCGGATGGCAAGCTCATCTATATTAACCTCGTCAGTGGGCAGGAACGGCCACTGGGATACTATACCCGCGAATTTCAAAAGGTCACGGACTTTCACGAGGCGGCGATCATCGTTGTGCAAGGAGCGCTTGATCGTCAGACCCCCAATTGCTACCAGTCTGCATTCACGATGTTCCTTGCCGACCTCAAAAAAGCATTGCACCCAGCGGAGGAGAATGAAGCATGACTATCCAGGCTCACCCCAAACAACACACAGCGAAGACAACCACGTTAGTTGTCGAGCGTCCCCAAACTTATGCTCTGCTCGAAGCGCGGTTCCAACTCGTGCGGTATCTCATTCCCGATGCGTTACGCCACCGTGGGAATCCTACGGACTTTGGTCGCGTCCATAACACTGTTCGCGATCAACTCGACTATCCCTACAGGTCGTTTCAGCATGATAAGCTTGACGGAGCAAAGAATGAAAAATGGGCCATCTACGTTCTTTACCCGCGAGGGGCACAAATCAGCGAACTGGTTCTTTCCTGGTTTCGAGACGAGCCTCTTCCTCGGAGGGAGATAGCGTTTAGCGATCTGCCACTGCATGTGCTGCTCAAATTGTTAGCGTTCAGGTTTTTCCGTGGTGATAAGACACACCGTTTCGTTGGCCAGGACAAATGCTACGTGTATGCGCGACCAGGCGGGAAGGACAGCGATTTTCACTATTGCGTGGAAATCGAGTTGAGCGGCGCGCCAGCCAATACAGAGGGTACTCCAACACAAGAGTTTCGCGTCATTCCTCACGCCAGATGCTTCGGCAAGGCTACTCCGCCATTTCGGCCTGGGTGGGCCTTCTTTGGGAAGCGTCCCGTCGGAAGCAGATTCCTCTTTCTCCATCTCAAATCAGAAGCGGTCGAGCAAGAACCGACAGTCTATAGTCTTGTCACCCTTCCAGGAAAGCGGGCGCAGGTGAAGTATCACGATTTACGTGATGTGAATGCAGGCAAGGGAAAAATCGTCTTTGACTTTACGCAACAATTTATTGCCAATCTCAAGGAGGTGGGCATAGTGGCTCACCTGCGGGGACGTACGTTTACGCTGGCGCCTTTGTCTAAAACGGCCAATATAGAAGTGCAACAATTGAAAGAGGTAGGTACCTACGATAACCGCCTGAGACGCACACACAGCCTGGACGACTATGTTGACCTCTTTCAGGGCATGTATCCTGCCCTCCGTTTTGTAGCTCTGGAGGATATGAGACGTGCTCCACAAGGGGGCGTGATCGTATTATTAGATGCGACAGCGGAAGATTTTAAGGAAGATGGCATCCTCTTTGGACAAACTGATCCTTACCCGGTACTCTATAGAGAGCATCCAAACGTTCCTAAACACTCCATCAATGTCAATTCCAATGACCCTGATGCATTGGAAGGTGGAGATTACCTTGATTACTCCCTGATTCAACTTCCAGATAAGGAGTACGCGCGAAACCTGGCGGTAGTACTGAGTGAACTTTATCTGAAATGCGCCATCATTCATGGCACAGCGCATTTCCCTTTGCCATTTCTCCCTGATGAACTGGCGTTTGTTCGCAGAGGGCGCTTTGGCGGTGAAACGATCACAACGGCGCTTTGGTTTGCAGAACATCAGTTGCACTACGCAGATCTAGGAGACCCAACGCAAAGCGGGGCATTTTATGAACTGCTTGAGAAGTGGGGGGTGGATTGGGATGAACAGTATGACAAGCTTCTGGCAGAACGAAAGCGTATTTCAGAGCATGGTTCGGTCAAAGACCTACCGGCGTTTGACATCATTGTAGGTCGCGATCTTTTCGTGGCTATCGAGGATCTGGCAGAACGTATCCTCTACGAATATGATGCCATTGAGCAGCGACATCAGGAACAATACTCCATAGCCTATCCCATAAACCACTTTCAGTTAGCTCCACAGTATGATAGGATTCAGCAAGAGCGCTCCACGCTTTTACCTCTGGAGCAGATGGTACAACAAGGCCTCCTGGATGGGAGCAAGAAACCTACGTCGAAAAATGCCCAGCAATCCCAGGCTTTTTACAGGCAATTGCTGGAATATGATGCATTTTTAGGAGAGGTTGCCGTGACGCATCCCGTACTCTCCTATCAAGAGCTAACGGGCGGAGAATGGCGGGAACGGATTGCCCGCATTTTTGGCAGCAAAACGACGAGCGAAGGGAAATACCACCGCAAACTCATCACGGGGATTTATAACGACCTGGGAATGTTTTTAAGCGAAAGAGCCGAAAATGTTCGACTCTATCAGGGTATCTGGTATGATGACACGAATGCCTTTCTCGTAGGCTCTCCAACAAGCATGGATCTACGGGGACAAGCGCGAGCACATCTTGTCAGGCGTTTCCATATCATGCAAGGAAGTTCGCACTTTGATAAAGAGCAACTTCTAGCAACGATGGGAGTGCTTTTTGTGCGCTACAAACAATATACCGTCTCGCCGTACTATTTTCACCTGATCGATCTCTACGTGGAGAACGTGTTGCGGTACGTATCGTCGGGAGAAGAGGATTTCTGAGAGCGCGTACAAAGAGGTGGAAACGATAAGCACACACCTCTGACGGATTTCACACACATGTAGCTGATAGCTGCGAAAGTGACTCTGTATACCTTTTGCAGAATCAACAGGCAGCTTAGACAAACCCCATTGGTGGCTTGAGTGACAATGCCGTCATCTCAATGCATACCAACCTTATACCAGAGCTATAGACAAACGGCGAAAGGAGTTGCTAGAATGTAGGAAACGACTTAGGGGTAGATTGGAGTCCTTCATTTATGGCGACGCAATTGAGGGCGCTTATCGATGAGGTACACAGTGAAGAGTACAGTTGCATTGAAGAGAGTGATCTAGCTGAGTTGCGCGAACGTATCCGAGTTGAACTTCTAGCGCATCTCGCTCTCATTGGGCTTGGTCCATCACCGGATGGGAGGGAGCAGATCTATACGAAGGATCTTGTTCGCGCCCGTCATGCCGCACATCGGGCCGCGTTTAGAGAAGGTGAGCAACATTTCCTTGCTCGCCATGGCCGCGCTCTTCTGCCACATTTTGCTGAAGGGCACGAAGTTATTCCTGAGGCTGTTGAGCCTCAGATCTCTCTGGTCTCGTCCGGCACCGAAGATGCCGCCTTATTTCGCCTCGCGACGCTGTTATGGTCGGTGCCTGTCTCGCGGGGGTATGGGCGCCGGTTGCGTTTTCTTGTCCGCGACCGCGCTAACGGTAAACTCCTCGGCCTCTTTGCCCTCACCGACCCTGTGTTTAACTTGAAGGCACGCGATACGTGGATTGGCTGGAGCCCTGATGAGCGGCGCCAGCAGCTTGTACATGTGATGGACGCCCATATTGTTGGAGCGGTGCCACCCTATTCTTTTCTTCTCGGGGGAAAGGTTACCGCAGCGTTAATGGCTTCCCAAGAAGTCTGCGACCATTTTGCTGCAAAGTATAACCATCGGAGTGGCATTATCAGCCAGCAATATAAACACGCGCAACTCCTGCTGATCACCGTCACATCGGCACTTGGACGCTCTTCTCTCTACAACCGCCTCAAACTGCCTGAAGCAGTGGACTTTGTCCACATCGGGCAGACAACCGGTTGGGGTCATTTTCACATTCCCCAACCGCTTTTCCTGCTGATGCGGGAACTCCTCCGCCGGGAAGGACACCCCTACGCGTCCGGACACCAGTTCGGACAAGGACCGAACTGGCGCTTGCGGGTAGCGCGCGAGGCCTTGCGCCGGGTTGGCCTCGACCCTCACGTGCTTCAACACGGAATCAATAGAGAAATCTATGGAGTTCCTCTCGTAGCCAATTGGCGAGAGTGTCTACGCGGGGAAGAAGAGATCGGAGCGGCAGTGCGGTCTTCTGCAGCTACCATTGGAACGCTTGCCGTCAATCGCTGGCTTATTCCGCGGGCGATAAGATATCCAGACTATGTGCGTTGGACAAGAGAAGCCACCTGGGAGCAATTAGTAGGAGCAACTCGGTAGTAGGTTGCTCTGAAGCAGAGCGCGCGAACGGTTAGGCGAGGAGAGGTTTCCTATGCATCTCACACCAAGCGAGGCATTCGAACACATCAAAGAGTCGATGATCGAATACCTGGAAACAGCTTACAAGATCGCGCATCCTGCTATCTTTGCTGAACGCGGGGAGATTCTACGCCAACGGGGAGTAGTTGCCCAAGCCCCATTTATTGAAGCAACCCCTGCATTTCCAACAGCACATAAGCTCGCAGAGCTAGAGGAATTGTATCCGCAGAGCGTTCCCACCGGACTGGCCGCATTGGTGCAACATGGCGTACCCATTGACCGCTTTCCCCTCTATACTCACCAGGAAGAAGCTCTACTGACCGCTTTCGGAGATCAGCCTAACCTGCTGGTAGCCACCGGTACAGGCTCTGGAAAGACAGAAAGCTTTCTCCTTCCCATCCTGGCAGATATTTTGAGGGAGGCTCCGTCGTGGGAACCGATTGCCGACCAGGAACGTCCAGGTCGTTTTGATCCACAGAGAGGCTGGCTCCATAGTCGGAGGCATGAACGTCGCCCAGCGGCAATGCGGGCGCTCGTTCTCTACCCGATGAATGCCCTGGTGAACGATCAGCTCTCGCGTCTGCGCCGTATTCTCGCCCGTGGGGCCTCGCCTGAGTGGCAGAAAGAACGTCTGCAGGGGAACGTTATTCGCTTCGGTATGTATACTGGTATGTCGCAACCCACCGGAAACTGGGCCTACAAGCAGCCGCGGGACCGCCTCGCAGCATATCTTGAAAAGCTCAGGCAGGATTGGGAAAAGTTGCGCGCTGATCTGCGCGACACCGGCACCTGGCCGCGTCCGGACAGCACAGAGATGCTCTGCCGGTGGGACATCCAGGCCGCGCCTCCTGATATACTGGTCACGAACTACTCCATGCTTGAGTATATGCTGGTCCGCCCTATCGAGTCGAGAATCTTTGAACTCACACGACGGTGGCTGGAAAGCACACCAGATGCACGCATAACGCTTGTGCTTGATGAGGCGCACACCTACACAGGGGCGAAAGGAACAGAAGTCGCCTATCTGGTCAGGCGTCTCAAAGAACGGCTGGGGTTACCCTCGGGTTCACCGCAGTTTCGCGCTATAGCAACAACGGCTTCCGTACCAGCGGGTGCCGATGAGCAATTACTGGAGTTCATCTCGGACCTGTTTGGTGAGCCTGTCAGTCGGTTTACCCTGATCAGGACCGGCAAGGCGGCGCAGGGAATCCCCCTTTGGCGTCAACTTAAGCACTTGAACAATCGAAAAGCACAACGAGATCGGCTTGGCAGAGCACCTGCTGGCAGCCAAGCGCCAGCTACTCAAGGGGCACTCGACCAATTCGCCCTCACTGAGCTGGCGACGCAGCGTCTGGACATCGTCTTCGATGAGCATCCAAGCCACCAGCAGTGCACAGATCATCGCTTGCGCAGCCTGAGGGGTCTGCGCGGGCAGGCAGTGCAGCGCGAGCACCTCTTTGATGCGCTTGAAGAGCACTTCAATCTGCCAGCGGGCACGATACAGCTCCAGCAGGTGATCTTTGGACCATGACTGGGCAGGCAGGGTGCTCACCAGCAGCACAAAGCCAGCCAGAAAGAGCGCTTCGGCTGAAAGGGTGCGCCCTTTGTCGCGCGCTTGGCGCTGTTTCTGTCGCCGTAAGGCCTCGGCTTGCTCCTCTGGCAAGACCAGAGCGATCAGGCGGACCGGCACGCAGCCCTCTGGCTCCACGACCATGGCCTGTCGTTCGTAGAGCCCGGGCCGCAAGCGACGCAACCAAGTCGGCACATCCAAGCGATATTCCCGTCTCCACGCCGGAGCCAACGGCGCGTAGAGCGGCAAATGGGCTGCACTGTAGCGCACCAGCGAGAAGGCTCCGGCCTTGGCCACGGCCAGCAGTTGCTTGCCACGGCTGTAGGCTCCATCGCCCACCACAATGTCACCGACCTGCAGCAGCAGATGGGCAAAGCCTTCCCCCACGTGCTTGGTGCTGATGCGCACCCAGGCCAGTCGGCCCGCCAGCAGGTCGTAGGCACAGTGCAAGCGCCAGGTGTCCGCTTGCTTGGCGCGGCAGGAGAGATGGGTGGCATCGACCAACAGGATGCGCTGTGACTGCTCAGCAAAGCGACCGATGGGAGCAGCTAGCAAGGCATTGAAGAGCCACAAGAGCCAGTCAGCACTCCCCAGCAAGCGAGGGCACCTCACGCACGCGCACAAAGGCTTTGAGGTGCTGGGCCTGCCTTTCCAGCTCGGCAGGCAACCGCTGCTCGACCAAGCGCTGCCAGTCCTCATCGGCTGGGCATTGCGGGTCGGCAGGCGCTACGCTATCATGATCTCGTTGAGGCATGAGTGACTCCTTGTCAGTAAGCGACAGATGTTGTTCTTACTGTACCACCAGTCACTCCGCCTCGCTTGCTTTTCTGTTGTTCAGGTACATTTTCTTAAGTTGACGCCAAAGAGGGAATCCCCACTCGCCAAGCGTCTTCTCAAGCCTTGTATGCATTCGGACGTTTCTACGAGCGTTTTTCTCTCAGCGATCCCCTGCCTGCCATCGAACAGCTCGCCTCCGAACTTGAACTCGGCTCTGTCGATATGCAGGTCGACCCGCAAGTGGCCCTCTACGCTTTACTCGAGCAGAATCATGATATCGACTGGGTACGCCAACGCACTGCACGCCGTGCAACTTTACTTGACGCGCTTGCCGAGGAATGCTGGCCGGGATTAAGCATACCTGAGGAGCGTGAGAGGGCTACGGCAGGCATTTTAGCCGCGGGTAGCTACGCGCGCGCGTCCGCTCTCCCAGATACGCCGCCGCTCCTCTCCATGCGCGTGCATCTCTTTTTCCGCGGAATCTATGGTATTTGGGCCTGTATGGATCCCGACTGCCCTGCAGCACCTCCCTTGCCGACCGGAGTCGCGCCTCGTCCGGTGGGGAAACTCTACATGGACCCTCGCCCTTGGTGTGACTGCGGAGCGCGAGTGCTAGAGCTGTTCTCTTGTCGGCACTGCGGGCTTCTTTATCTCGGGGGCATTCCGGATTCTGTTCAGGGAAGCCTGTGGCCCTGGAGTGACGATCTGAGCGGCGCGCGCGAAGATCTCCAGCAGTTCCAGATCTTCGGAGTCGAAGCGCCAGAGGTTCATGCTCCCTGTGAGTATCGCTCGACCCGAACCACCCTCTCCACGCACCCACACGATATCTACGCGCGTCCGGTTTATCCGACCGAGCCAGCGCAAGAAAACGATGTGCTGGTCAGTCAATTCCCCGGTCAATGCCCGCGCTGCCGGAACTATCGTGAGCCAGGGAAGGATGGGCGCGAGATCATCGAGCCGTTACGAACGAAGGGCCCCCGCACTTTCTCGATCGTCGCGGAGGATGGCTTTCGCGTCCAGCCACGCGCGGCGTACGGTGCCCCTCCTAATTACGGGCGAAAGGCCTTGCTTTTTACTGATTCTCGCCAGGAAGCTGCTCAACTCGCCGCCGATCTGCGCGATGATCATCACAACGATCTCTTCCGCCAACTCGTCTACCGCGTGCTAATGTCCTGCCCCGATTGCTCCGGAACCGGCCAAGTCGAGGAAAGAGGCCCTTACATCATAGGTCAAGAACAGCATGTGCTTAGGAAGCCGTGTGCCACTTGCATAGGAACGGGGAGGCATCCCCGCCCGCAACCGCTGGCTTTTGCAGAGGTACGTTCGCAGGTCATAGACATGCAGTTACAACGAGGGATCAATCCGACGAATGGGCGCATGCGCGAATACTTTGCCCGTATGAACGATGGAGATGCAGCGTGTTTCAAGGAGGCGGAAACAGCTTTCAACCTTGGCTTGCGTCGCGAACTTTCCCAGAGGGAGTTTGCGCTGGAGCCATTGGGATTGGCTTGCTGGCGCGTGCCCTTACCGGAAGACATCGGGGCATTTCCTCACCTCGACGAAGATGAGACCCGCCTATTTCTCCAGGCGGTTACTCGTATCCTGGCAACGGAGAACGTTCTGCTTCCACCCAATCCGTTGGCTCCATGGGAATGGCCGGAAAAGCTGGTGAAGGAGCATGAGCGGTCCCTGCTTATCTGGGGATACCGCAAGCAGAATAGCGAGGGACGCCAGGCCATTCCCTATAATCTCCAGAATAAACGCAAGCTCGGGCGCTACGTGATCGCCGTTTCAGAGGCGCTTGTCGAACTGGGTCGACTTCCGAATAAGGTGGCGGCGGCAAGATGGGTCAACGATCTTGTCACACCCCTGTGGAACGCGCTGAAAGGATTGGGTATCCTGTCCGGGGCGGGCAAAAGGTTTGGAGGGGAGGTCCCTTACGGCATTCGCATTGATGGGTTCGCGTTGCACCCGGTCGGTGATACGGTCCATCGATGCAGTGCTTGCGCCTACATTATGAGCGAGGCGCTCTTCCATGTCTGCCTGCGTTGCGGTCAACGAACCAGTCCTGTCCCCGTGTCGTCGGTCCGGAATTTCTATCGGCGGGCGGCACTGCACGCTCTACCCACTTCCCCGTTTGATGATCCCTATGCATTGCGCTCTGCAGAACACACGGCCCAGATTTCAGGCGTAGAAGCACGCAACGAAGAGCGTTGGTTCCAGGATCTCTTTCATGATCATCAGCACCCTGACGATTATCGTATCGACGTGCTTTCGGTCACAACGACGATGGAGATGGGGATCGACATTGGTAGCCTTCTGAGCGTGGGCATGCGGAACGTGCCCCCAACCGTCGCTAACTACCAACAGCGAGCAGGACGCGCCGGGCGGCGCGGGAGTGCGCTGGCAACCGTACTGACATTCGCGCAGTTTCGCAGCCACGACCAGTATTATTTCGCGCATCCACCGGAAATTGTCAGTAACCCACCACGCGTCCCAGCCCTCTATCTCAATAATGAGGTCATTGCACGACGCCACGTTCGATCCCTGATTTTGCAGGATTTCTTCTATCAACTGCTGAAGCTAAGGCAGGCAACTCAACCAGGGAGCCTCTTTTCAGCGCGGGGGACGATCGCCGACTTTATCAACATACAAGGAACCGTACATTTACGGCGGCACCTCACAGCAAATCGGGCTTCACTCCTCATGCGGTGCGAGCACATCGTCGATCCAGCCTTTGTCCCTCGCCTCGGAGCGTGGATAAGCGAATTAGTGGCGGAAGTGCAATCTGTAATCAACCGTGGAGAGGCGAAAGAAAGCGTGCTGGAAGAACTGATCAACGCTGGACTCCTTCCTAAATATGCTTTTCCGGTGGATGTCGTGAGCCTTTTCATTCCATCGGAGAGGCCCTCATACGATGAGATAGAGATGATGGAAAACGATGCCATGCAGCGAGATCTCAAAATAGCCCTGGCAGAATACGCACCAGGTGCCGAGGTGATTCGAGGTGAGTTTCCCAACACCTACATTTATCGGAGCGCTGGCGTCTACGATCGGTACAACGCCAGTCCCGACTACAACCCCTCTGGCACACTGGTAGAATGTGCTGATTGTCAATCCATCATGCTCGCCAGCAGTACCAATGATGCCCCGGACCAATGCGCGGAGTGCGGTAGTTTTCATGTGATGTCGCTTCCCTACCTGCGTCCTCGAGGCTTCACAGTAGACTGCGCATTGCCAAACGTAGGACGTGAGTTGTACCAGAGAGGCGGACGGGAGCGCAGTGGGTACGCCATCCCGGCGCGATTGCTGGTAGGGCAAACGTCCTTCAATACGGGCAGGCCACAAGTTCCCTTCGCCCCGAACCTG
>WNGH01007965.1_pt1 | contig 14751 bp, 11 predicted proteins | sample 5400631 | NCBI WGS metagenome assembly WNGH01 (sample SAMN13153373, study PRJNA577476) | soil metagenome | isolation source: 115 cm soil or saprolite under Garry oak tree replicate 1 | place: USA:California | collected 2016-06-15
GTGAGATGAGAAGGAGGAATTCACGATGCGGAACAACCTAGAGCGGCTCGGCGAGCACCTCGCCGCCGCGCTCTTCGGTCGGGTGACGCCATGAGCGCAACGGTGGCGATCGTGGCTGGTGGAGGCGGTCCGCTTGGTCACGCGACAGCGGTAGCCCTCGCCGCCGACGGTCTCACGGTCGTGGCGGTCGACCGGACCGAGCACGCGCTGAGTGACCTCCCCGAGGAAATCCGGCGCGAGGTGGCCGACGCCACCGGTCCCGCCGTGGCGGCGCGGGTCATCGGCCGGATCGCCTGCGAAGTCGGGCCCCCTGACGTGCTGGTGAACACCATCGGCGCCTTCCGTCCAGAAGACATGCTCGCCACGACACCCGAGATGCTGCGGCTCATGCTCGACGTGAACCTGGGACCCGCGCTTTGGCTGACCCAGGCAGTAGCGCCGCATATGCAGCAGCAGGGGTCAGGTGCCATCGTGCACGTGGCCGCCCGTCCGGGGATCGAGCCAGCGGGCGGCATGGCGGCCTACGGGGTGAGCAAGGCCGCTCTTGTCCACCTGACACGCATTCTGGATATCGAACTGCGCCCGCATGGGATCCGGGTGAATGCGGTCGCGCCGCAGCTGCTCGACACTCCCAGAAACCGGGCCATGTTCCCGGCCGAGGTGATGGCGCACGCGGTCGCGCCCGAGGCGATCGCCGGCGTGATCGCCTTCCTGGTCAGCGACGCCGCAGCGCCGGTGAGCGGAGCGATATTGCCGGCGTACGGCGCCTAATGAGGCTGACCCGGCGCGACGCACCTGCCGCGCCGACAAGATCGGGTGGGCGCCCCATCGTGATCCAGCTGAGCCGGCAACTCTGGAACGGCCTGCTCGTCCACGACCTGGTGGACGAGTTGCACCTGACCATCTTCCCGGTAATCGCAGGCGGGGGATCCCGCTATTCACCGGCCGTCCGCCTGTCTCGCTCAAGCTGCTGTCTACCCGGACCTGGGCAGACTCAGGCAACATCCTGACGATCTACCAGCCGATCCTGCGCGAACCCGTGCCGGAGTAACAGGACCCGCCGCCGCGCGTCAACCAGGCGAACGAGCTGAGATCGCCTCCGTTCCCGGCCACGTTGACCAAGCGGCCCGGTCACCGCCTGGCAGGCGGGCGGTCACCCAGCCCAGGCTGCAGGGCCGGATCCGGTCTGACCACCCAGGGACCGCATGACGCCGTGTGCGGTGACAAGGGTCACCATTTCCGCGTCGCTGACCGGCACGCGAGCCGGTACTCCATCGGGTGGGGCCTGCGCCGGATCGTTCAGCACGCCGTCCGCCGCGTCAACGTCGGACCATAAAAGCTCTCGGAGCCGCCTTACCTGTATCGGCCGATGATGCGGTGTCCATGGCCAGGGTCCGTTTCCGGAACCGCCGCGGCCGGCGGGCGCTGCCGGGGTGGGCTGGGCCTTGAAGTTGCCCGGCGGATCGGGCGATGGGTCAGCGGAGGTCTTTGCGGGAGGCGATGCCGAGTTTGGTGAACACGTTGCCCAGGTGCCACTCGACGGTATGGGGGCTGATGAACAGCCGGGCGGCGATCTCCTGGTTGGTGTGCCCGTCCCGGGCCAGCTTGGCGATCTGGGCCTCCCGGGCGGTGAGGTCGGTGAGGGTCTCCACGGTGCGCTTGCGCACGGTTTCCCCGGTGGCCAGCAGCTCGCGGCGAGCGCGTTCGGCGAACCCGTCCATGCCCATCGCGGTCAGCATCTGGTAGGCGGCGCGAAGCTGCTCGCGGGCATCGATACGGCGATTTTCCCGGCGCAACCATTCCCCGTACAGCAGATGCGCGCGGGCCAGTTCTGCGCGCATCCGGGTATGGCCGAGCCGCTCGATCGCCTCCCGGTACAGGCGGTCGGCGGCCCCGCCGTCGCTCAGCAGGGCCCGTGAACGCGCTTCGACCCCGAGCGCCCAGTCGGTGCCGCTGACACTGGTGGACTCCGCGAGCCGCCGCATCGCGCCGGTCCCGCGCTCGGGCGACCCGGCGCGGGCGGCCGCCTCGATCAGCTCGACCAGACCCCAGTTCGCTGTGCTCACGTCCGCGGGGTAGGCGCTGGCTTGTTCGGCGGCGGCCAGCGCACGGTCGTAGCAGCCAACACCGTTGCTGAGCAGCGCGGTCGCCCAGTCGGCGACGCCGATCCCGTTACCCTCGCCGCGCACCGCCACTTCCTCCTTGGCGGCGCTGGCCAGCGCGGCCGTCTCGGCGTCGTGGCCCCGGAACGCGGCGAGGCCCAGGGCACCGTAGGGCGCGAGCCTCATGCCGGTCGCTTCTGCCGCAACCTGCACTTCCTCGACCAGTGACGCCGCGGCGGCCAGCTCACCAGCGAAGAACAGCACGTGGGCGCGCATGCCGAGGGCGCCGGGCAGCTCGCTGAACGCGCCGGCTTCACGCGTCAGTTTGAGGTGCCGACGGGAGAACCTGTCCCACCGGTCGTAGTCCCACAGATGGCTGGCCGCGACGCAGCCCAGCCACAGCCAGCGAAGCTCCACCTCCGCGGACGTCTCCCGGTCGAAGGCGCTCAGCGCCCGCCGCAGGATGGGAGCCCGCGCGCAAGACCGGCATCGATGGCTTCGAGCCGTTTGGCCGCTTTCAGCAGCAGGGGCGGGGCGTCGTTGCCCCGGTTTGCCCCGAAGGTGAGTCGAGCCCGCAGCAGATCGGCACGAGCACGCTGGGATTCGTCCAGCGGCCCGGCCTCGGCCATGCCCAGCAGCCTCCCCGCCGCCTCGAACGCGCCCGCCTGGACCTTGGCCGCAGCCGCGGCCAGGGCACGGGCGGCCCGCTGCGCCCGGTCCGGTGTCAGCGCTGCCGCGCGCTCGAGAAACGCGGCCGCGGCGGCCAGGCCCCCGCGCGCTTGCGCCCGGCCGGCCGAACGTTCCAGTTCGGCGGCCACCGGCTCATCAGGCCGCGGCGCGGCGTGGGCCAGATGCCACGCCCGCCGGTCAGCATCGGCGTCCGGATCGGTCGCCTCGGCCAGTGCCCGGTGCACTGCCCGCCGGTCACCGGCGGAGGCCGCCTGGTAGACCGCAGAGCGGACCAGGGGGTGGCCGAAGCGCACCCGGACGTCGATCTCGATCAGCCCGGCGTCCTCGGCATCTGCCGCGGCGTCGTCCGGAATCCCCTGCAGCCCGGCCGCGCGCCACAACAAGGTCACGTCGCCGGTCGGCTCGGCCGCGGCGGTCAGCAACAGCCGCTGCGTCTGGCGCGGCAGCGCCCGGAACTGCCGGTGAAAGCTGGTCTCGATGCGGCTGGCCAGCGGCCGCGGGTCGGGCAGCCAGAAACCGCCCGCCAGCTCGGCCGGGGCCAGCCCGCGGGGCAGTTGCAGCAGCGCGAGCGGGTTGCCGCCGGTCTCGGCGACGATCCGGTCGCGCACCTGCGCATCCAGCCGCCCGCCGACCGCCGAGGCCAGCAACGTGCGCGCGTCGGCATCGCCCAGCCCGGTGAGGGTCAGCCCGGGCAGGCTGGCCAGCTCATCGTGGTCGTCCGGCTGGCGCGCGGCGAGGATCACGGCGACCGAGTCGGCCAGCAGTCGGCGGGCCGCGAACGCCAGGCACTGCACCGTGGCCCGGTCGAGCCACTGCGCGTCATCGACCAGGCAGGCCAGCGGCTGGTCCTCCGCCGTGGCGGCCAGCAGGCTCAGCACCGCCAGCCCGACCAGGAACCGGTCCGGCGCCGGGCCCTCCCGCATGCCGAACGCGACCGCGAGCGCGTCGCGCTGCGGTCTGGGCAGCTGGTCCAGCCGGCCGAGCATCGGCACGCACAACTGGTGCAGCCCGGCGAACGCCAGCTCCATCTCGGACTCCACCCCCCAGGCCCGGATCACGCGAAACCCCACCGCCCGGCCGGCCGCATAGTCCAGCAACGCCGTCTTCCCGATCCCGGGCTCGCCGCGCACCACCAGCACCGCACTCCTGCCAGCCCGCGCCTGATCCAGCACCCCATCCAGCACCGCCCGCTCCCCGTGGCGATCCAGCAGCCCGGTTCCAGGACGACTTCCGGACGTGCTCATTGCTGCTCTGACCCTGCCGCTCAACTGGCAACTGCCGCCGACGTGATCAGCGTAGGCCACTGGAACGAAGACCACCGCCGGCCAGGCGTTGCGCTTCGCGGCCTGCGCCCGGCCGCCGATGCGGCAGGCCAGGTGCGCCGGCGCAGCCTTAAACCACGGCGCCGCTGCGCGCGAGGGTCACCGCCCGCCGGCCCGGGTGACCTGGCCGCTCCCGGAGGTGGAGGGCGCCGCTCCCCGCTTCACCAGGTCACGGCTGTGCTTGGTCATGTCAAGGCTACCCATGTCGGTGGTCACGTGTCCCGGCCCGGGCGCGCCGGTCACCTTCTCCCCACCAACGCGTACGTGATACGTCATGTACGCGGCGAGCGCACACCTGGCCCTGCCCGAGCCCGCGCCCCAGGCACAAGCAGCAGACGACCCCCGGGGCATTCCCGGGGACGACGGGCGGCCAATAGGCGTGACAGTGAGCGCATCAGTGGCCAGCGGCGGTTGGCTCGCCGACCGCCGATCCCTGCCGCCCGGGCCAGGACGCCACCTGAGCCGGCCAACCCGGGCGCCGGCGATACAGGCAACTCACTACCGGCTGTTGTCCAAAGCTCGTGCGCCGGGCAAAGTCTCAGCCGGCACTTATCAAGCACATCTCATTCTCCCATGGCTCGGTCTGCCGCTCCGATCGGATCTTCGGGGTCGGGCTGAAGGCGAATAGCTACTAGATTCATAGGAAAACCTAATCGGCGCTCGGGTCGCCAGAGCGCAGGCGGATCGCCTCACATTCGGTGATCGGCACTCATCCGGAGTCAAGCGCTGGGCCGCCGATCTGGCCCGTCACCTGCCGCGCGGCCCGGCAGGGGCGGCCAGGCGGGCCCGCAGAACACTGGTCATGGCGTCGTTGCTGCCCGCGTTCCAGGTGATCACCCACCGGACGGCAGGCAGCTCATCGAGGAGGCGCCTGGTGATCGCTGCTTTGAGCCACTTCCCCAGGCCCTGGCCGCGGTGCGCGGGATCGACGGCCGTGTCGCCGACAAAGACCCGGTCCGGCTGCGAGGGCCGGACAGCGACGTCCGTCACGCCGGCGAACCGCCCGGTGGCGTTCTCGACCGCGTAATAGGCCCAGCGTGCTTCCCCGGCGGCCTCGCCGGCGTCCTCGTACTGGCGCAGCAGCTCCACCGTGACGTGCATGTCGCCGACGTCGAGGCCTTCGCGGGGCGCAGTGTTCATGACATTGAGTACCGCTGCCGCTCTTTCGGCCAGCTCTGGCGGGGTGCGCCCGGCCACGAACAGCAGCCGGTAGCCGGCCGCCCGGACCGGGCCCTCGGCGATCCACCGGTCCACCAGGTCCTGGCCGACACCGCGCAAGTCGAGCCGGTTCTCCTCTCCGACCATCGCGGGCTCGGCGCCGAAGTGCCGACAGAACTCGGCACCGGACGGGACATTGTCCCTGGTCCGGCCGGTGACCAGGCGCAGGCCGCGGCGCTCCGCGAGTTCCGCCGACCGGTCGACGAGCAGTCGGCCAAGGCCCTGCCGCCGCCTGCCGGGCAGCACCTCGATGCTCGTCATGAGCACGTGGTCCCAGCCCGGCAGCTGCTGCCAGCCGCAGGTGCCGATTCCGGCGACCGTTCCGCCGGGATCCCGGGCGACGAGCACGGCCCCGCCCTCGGGCGCAGGCAGGTGCCTCGCGGCGGCGATCTCGTCGGCGAGCGGCCTGCGGGGATCGTCGGGCGTCGCTTCCTGGTGCAGCGCGGCGCGGGCTTGATAGAGCTCAGTCAGCAGCTCGTCGGGCTGGTCCCGGACCGCCCACTGCTCGATCGTCGGTGTCGGCACGGCGACTCACGCTAGAGCGGTCCGATCCACGGGTCAACCGGGTTTCCCGGCGGCTACCCCGCCATCAGGGTGACCAGGTCCGTTGCGGCCGCCTGCACGGCCCGGCGTGAGTACGGCGCAGGCACGAGCCTGCCTGCCCGCCAGTCCTCCTGCTGATCATGAGCGTGCGGAGAGTCCGGATCCCCGGCGGCGCCGAGCGGAACAATCCAGCCGGACTGGTCCCAGTCGGCCAGGTCGAAGGCATAGCGGGCGACCGATCCGGCCACCGTGTGCAGGCCTTCCACCGGAACGTACGAGCTCGCCTGCACGGTGTCCATGTCACCGCCGTACGGCACCGGCCTCGGGTCAAGGCCAGGGCGTCCCAGCGGGTGCCGCTGCCGGGTGGCGTGCAGCTCGCCCCACGATTCACCGCCCCACGCCCGCCCGGCCCTGGCGACGGCCTCGGTCACGGCCCGGCGCCAGGACCAGCCGCCGAGCAGCGACTCCTCGCCCGCCTCCAGGTGATCTGCGGCTACCCGCCACACCACCGACTCTGCCCGCACGCCGGGCAGCAGCCTGTTCCAGGGATGCTCGATGAACGCGGCCAGGCCGGAGCGCTCAAGCACGATCAGGGCTAGCTCGCGGCGCAGCACGGAATAGGCGGCTGCAGCCGTTGACCCGGCCTCCATCCGGCCATCCCAGCCGGCCAGCGGCGCCCAGCCGCCCAGCAGCCTGGCGATCCGCCTGGCGGGCAGGGAGACCACGTCGCGGTGCAGCGCGGCCATGTCGTCCACGGTCGCGCTGGTCAGCCGGGCGAGCGTGCTCACGATCCGCGCCGCCCGCCACGGCGCGGCCACGTCCATGCCCAGGTACGGCCCGGAGTCCGCGGCCAGGATCCGGTTGTTGGCACTGAACAGGAAGCCGCCATCAGGGTTGCGCGCTTGCGGCATGTCCGCGAAGGCCACGAACCCGCGCCAGCCGTACGACCGGTCGGCGGCAGGGACAGGCAGCCACGCCGCATCCGGCCTGGACCGGACCGGAACCCGGCCGCGAGTGAGATAGCCGATGCTGCCGTCGCGGTCGGCCGCGAGCAGGCTGTTGACCGGCTCCACCCAGCCAGCCATGGATTCGAACAGCTCGCCTACCGAGCGAGCGCGCAGCATCGCCGGCAGCGTGTCGAAGCCGGTACTCGGCTCGGCGGTGGCAGCCCATGCCAGGGCCAGGTCCCGCGTGACGAGCGGGCCACGGTCGCCATCTGCCGCCTCGATCCGGACCGGATCGCCGTCGCGGACGCCGATGAGCTCGCTGCGAGGCTGGCAGGCCGAGCCAGGTGCCCACCCCGTGAACTGGTAGAGATCCTGGTCGTCGGCCATCGCGTGGGTAATGCACCAGGCCACCCTGGCGTTGTGGCCGAAATGCGAGAAGGCAGGCACGCCGGGGATCGCCAGGCCGAGCACGTCCCACGGCGGGCAGCAGATGTGACCTTGAACGTAGACGTTGGGCACCTCAAGCGGCCGGTGCGGGTCTCCGGCGAGCAGCGGCAGGCCGGACGCGGTCCGACTGCCGGCCAGGGCCCAGTTGTTGCTGCCGGCCTCGCCAGCCCCGGACCACGATGGCAGCAGGCCCGCGCAGGGCTTGCCAGGCGGCACGCAGGCGAGCTGTCCGGCAGAACCGCCGCTAACCATCATCTTCGCCGCCGCCGGGCCCAGCGCCTCGCGGACCACTGCCCGCCATAGCTTGGCGGCCGCCGGGCCCATGGCCATGTGCCTGACCCGGTACACCACCAGGCAGTGCCAGGGGTCCCATGGCTGCAGCCCCTGGCCGAAGCCAGCAAACTGGGCCGGGCGGCGTCCCGCTCGCCCGCCGGGCAGCTCCGGCCGGCCGATCACGGCGTTGACGCCGGCCGTGTACGCGGCCAGCATGTCCAGCGCGGCCGGCGACAGCAGGGCAAGGTCACGTCGCGCGCTCGCGGCCAGGTCCAGCCTCCGGTACAGCGCATCGCCGGGCACGGCGGCCGCCCCGATCACCTCAGCAGCGCGGCCCAGGCCGCGGCGCCGGTCGTAATCCATCTGCCAGAGCCGGTCAGCAGCATGCGCGTATCCCTGGGCGAAGAATGCATCGTGCTCGGTTGCCGCCCAGCAGTGCGGCACCCCGAAGCGGTCCCGGATCACATCGACCGGACCGTCCAGCCCGCGCAGCCTCAACTCCACCCGGCAATCATCACATTCCGCAGCGTCCGCCGCAGATGAGCCCGAGAGCGGCGCGCCGGATCCGCCGCCAGCACCAGGATGATCAACGGGACGGCGAACGGCGCCGACCAGTACCGGCGCCGCCGTCAACTTCTCACGCCGCTCCTGCCCGAAACCAGCACTTACCCAGGTCGACCGTACGGATCTTTCACCCTGGGCCCTCGTCCCGCGCAGACCGCATGCCAGGCAGCCTGCGTCCCGAGCTCGGTGCTGCTGAATGCGCAGCGCGCGAACATATCGGGTCGTTCTGCACACCCAGGCCAACTAATACCTATAAGGCTAGTAGGAATACCGATTCGGCGATCTGGAGCAGAACCCGCAAGGCGGTAACCGGTCTGCTGGTCACCCACCGTAGCCGATACGGTCTCGAGCTGATGACCGCCGACGGGCAGATCCCAGTGGCCCACCCACAGAGGGCCGAGACCACCCAGGCGATGCTCGCTGGGCGAACGTTGCGGGTCGAGGAGGCAGAGGCATGGCGGCGGTTGCGGGGAGAGCGGGAGCGGGAACTGGGATTAGCCCGTTACGAGTAGAAGGCGCCGACGAACTGGAGAGCGCGAGGGGACCAAGAACGATCTGCTCATCACAGCCGCTTACGCGCGGCCTACGATCAGGGTGAGGCGATCGAGGCTGAGGCGACGACGCCGCTGCACGCGACATGAGCGATGCAATCATGAAAGGCCCGAAACCCGCGTCATCGCATCGCTCGCCAGTTCGATGATTCGGGCTGATTCGAACAGTGGGGATCTTGAGACCTTCTTGGGAACCAAACCCGGGAACCAATCAGCGAAGTGTCTGGAGAAGCCTGGGGGAGTCCCGACGGTAAGCGATCTCTATTCACCCAGCTCAGATAGCATGCCGAGACCCTTCTAGACAACCCCAGACTGTTGTCCGATCTGCTTTGGGAGCAGGAGGCCGCGGGTTCGAATCCCGCCATCCCGACCACAAACACCCAGCTCAGAGGTGCTGGCGCGGCCGACCGCGCGACGCCTGGGAGTCAGCGAGTAACTACGCATCGCGCTGGTCCCCGAAGATGCGGTCCATGACGACGGCGCCGGACTGGAGCACCGGGCGGATCTGCTGCCGGTAGACCAGCTCAGTCACGGCCGTGCTGCTATGCCCGACGAGCCGGGCTATCTCCTCGATGGGCGTTCCGTTGTCCGACAGCAGCGAACGAAGCTATGCCGTAGCTCGCGTGGCGTCCAGTCGGCAGGATCCAGGCCGGCCACGCCCGGATGGCGTTGCGGAAGTCGCGGCGGACGTGCGACGGATCGAGCGGTGTGCCGACCGCCGAGGCGAACACCAGCCCATGATCCCGCCAGCGAGCACCGGCCGCCGCGCGGTCGCGCTCCTGTAGCGCTCGTTGCTCATTCAGGGCATTGACGCATCGTTTGGACAGCGCAAGTGTGCGCCGTGACCGCCGTAGCCGAGCATGTGGGTCCATTTGCAGAACCGTGAGGCGTTCGGGCTGAGTTTGCCGCCGCCGAGCTGCCACGCGGTGGCGATCATCTGGGCGTAATGGCGGGAGCATCGGAGGTCTTTGATGTCGAGCGCTGACCGCAGGGGCTGATCGGGGATGCCAGGAGCGTCGAGAGCCTTGGTGGGTACTTGGCGATGTAGTTGGCAACGGCCGGGACGGATAGGGCTCGACCGGTGCCGGGCAGGTCGGGGCCGTGCCGGACGGGCCGAGCGTCGGTGTGGCGGCCGAACCGCAGGGTCGTGGCCGGATGGCCGGAGCCGGGGCCGAGCGTGATGGTGGCTGCGGTGGCGGCCTGGCCGATGGCGTCGCACAGCAGGTCGGCGGTGAAGAACGGTCCAGGGGGCTGGCAGGTGTCGCCGGGGTCGAGGCGGATTATGGCGTGGAAGTGGACGACGCCGCGTGCCTGGTACTCCGCGACCTCGACGTACCGGATGGCGACCTGGTCGCGGATGGCGGTGAGGGTAAGTCCGGTCAGGCGGGCGAAGTAGCGGGGCAGGTAGGTGGTGAACCGGCGCCACAGGTCGGCGGCGTGGGCGTTGAACAGGACGGCGGCAAACAGGACGGCGGCGGTGTAGTCGTAGCAGTCGGAGCAGAGCGGCTGGCCGAGGCGCGGATCGTGTATCGCGATGGCGACGTGGGCAGGAGATGTCGCGGCCGTGGGGGCAGCGACGGGCGTTTGCGTCGCGGCGGGGTCGGCAGGGCAGGACGGTCTTGCCGCGCTTGCGGCTGGCGTGGACGGGACCGAACGACGGTGCGGTGGGGGTCGCGAAGACGCACGGGGTGCGTGGCGACGGTCGCCGGGATGCCCTTGCCTCCGGCCAGTCCAGCGCGGACGAGCTGGCGGGCGTCGCGCTTGTAGACCTGGGAGCAGGAGGGGCAGACGGTCTCGCGGCGGTTCCCGCACGCGGTCATTAGCATGCCGCCGGGCTCGCCGGCGGTGTCGCAGACCGGGGCCAGCTCGCCGGTGGCCAGGTCGATGGCGTCGATGCGGCCTCGCAGCCGTACCGGGTGCTGACACATGCCGGCTGAGGTGAGCTGCGGTTCGGCGGTGAGGAAGTCGGCCCAGGTGACCGAGCCGGTGTCGTCGGCGGTTGTTCCCGCCCGGACTGTCGAGCAGGCCGGGGGCGAGGGGGACCGTCGCGGCGGTGACTATTGGGGTGCTCCCCAGCGTTGCTGGGCGGCCTGGCGGGTGACGCCGAGCCGGGTGCCGATGTCGGCCCAGGAGTAGCCGAAGCCGCGCAGTCCGATGACGGCGTCGCGGATGGCGTTCGGAGCGCGAGCACCACATTTCACCGGCGAAAGCGTCGCAGCGATAGCTGTACTCGGGATCATCGGCACGGGCATCGCGTACGTGCTGAATTACCTGATCATCACCGGCGAGGGCGCGACCATCGCCTCCACCGTGACCTACTTGCTCCCTGTCGTGGCCATCGTGCTCGGCGTCCTGGTCCTCGGCGAGAGCATCGCGGCCATCGTGGTCGCTGGCGTCGTCCTAGTCCTGTTGGGTGTGGCCTTGACCCGTTTCCGAACGGCCAGCAGCGAACATTAGGGTCTGCTGTATCAGCTTCCTGGCCTGTTCCTGCCTGTAGTTTCGAGCAACGCGAATGACCGATGGGCAGCCGTCGGCCCGGCACGACACTCGCAGATGCCCACCGGACGACCAGTCGGCACAACGACAGGGCAGGAAGCTGACCTTGGAGCGAGGGTTTGAAGCTGACCGTTTGACCGATGCGAGGTGGGCCTGCCCAACCGGTGCGGGCAGCAACTTGTACCCAGTCTGCGGCGGGGGTTCAGGTTACGAGCAGGCGAGCGCCAAGCTCCGCTGCATCGAGAGCGACGAGGCCGCGGTTGCGTTCGGCCCACCGGCCTGAGACAAGGTCATCACGGAGGCTGCGCACTGCCCGCTGCTCGGGCTCCGGCCCGACTCTGGCCCACACCGATATTCCGCGACGTACATGATCGTCCAGGTATGCCTCGGGCCGGCGCCAGTAGGCCTCGAAGAAGCCGTCAGCACAGTCCCACGGAATGAGCACCGGCTCCATGCGGGCTCCGATCGCGCGGGCCTGCTCGGTCAGCGAAGGTCGGCCGACGAGAAAGTCAGCGACCTCAGGCAGGTAGTCGCGAGTTAGCCAGAACCGACGACGCCATCCGGTGTCACTGGTGTCGAACGTGAAGACCACCACGCGGCGAGCCACGCGCCGCATCTCGCGCAGGCCCGCGATCGGGTCCTGCCAGTGATGAACGGTGCTAAAAGCCATCGCGGCGTCGAAGGACCGGTCCTCGAACGGAAGGCTCTCCGCGACAGCAGCCACGCACGGTGCCGCGCCTGCGGGACGCTGCGCACGCATGAGCGCCGACGGTTCCACCGCGGTGACGTCACGGCCGGGGGGCTCGTAGGAGCCGGTGCCAGCCCCGACATTCAATACCGTCCGCGCATCGCCGAGCGCAGCCCAGATCCTTGCGGCGATCCGCGGCTCGGTGCGCCGCGTCACGGTGTAAGTGGCTCCGATGGTGTCATACAACTGCGCGCTGGACATGTCGCTGCCTCCCTGGCTGTCACCATCCCCACGCCGCGCACGTGGCCTTGCGTCGCTGCCCTGGATACTTGGTCACTTGCGCACCATTTCACCACATTGGCCGACCTGACGTTCCGGAGGTCGGTCAATGACCGCCTATGCCCAAGACACCGTTACTCGTCCCGGACCCCAGTCGCGGCCGTAGAGCACCGAGTCGGGTACTGCGACCACGACGGCAGGCGCGTATCTGCCATGCAGTAATTTAGAACACCTGATCGAACGCCGAACAGTACCTTCGAGCTGTGACAACTTTCTCTACGGCTTCAAGGGCGCGCCACGGCGCGCCGGGCCGGTCCGGCCCTGGCCGATTCCGCACACGCTCGCGGCGCGCTGAGGCAGTCCGTCTGGCGGCGTGAGTTATCCGCCGGGAGCTGCGGGGCATGGGCGGGGCTACTCGGCGACTCCGGGCCGGCGACCTGCCCCCGGCCTACGAGCGGAAGCCCTCCGGCCGCGGGCGCTGCCGCCGCGCCGATGCCCCGCATCCGCAGGCAGGCGGCACCGGCCGCAACGAGTCCTCAGCGCCGCGACCGCACGGATCGCCGGGCCGTCCTCCGGTCGCCGGGCAGTCTTTCACCGAGAAAGGTCACCATCAAGGGCGCGCCAGCGGCGCGTCGCTGACGCGATGGCGCAAGCGCCACCCGCTGGGTGGAACAGGGTTGGCTCCAAGCACAGCGCTGTCGGGATCTCACCTTGGTGGTGGCGAGCGAGTGTGCATCAGTTGGACGACGTCGGGACGGCGTGAGCTTCCGGCCACTGTTCGGCATGTGAGTGGGTTGAACTCACGCAGAATAGGTATTCACTCGCCGGACATGCGTCCGGCGGGGGCGTCGCAGGCAGATCGACTTTTACGTGCGCGGGCCTTACGTCCTTTGGAGCCGGTATGGTTCTGCAGTCCTGGTGGTATCCGGTGGCTGGCCGGGGAAGCTGACCCGGATGCGCAGGCCGCCTTCGGGCTGGGCGTGCGCGGTGATCGTGGCGTCGTGGGCGTCGGCGATGGCGGCGATGATGGACAGGCCGAGCCCGTGCCCGTTGCCGTTGCTGGCGCGGGGCGTGGCCAGGCGTTCGAAGGGCCGGAACAGCCGGGTGACCTCGGCGGGCGGGATCACCGGGCCGGTGTTGGCCACTGAGATGACGGCGCGGCCGTCCTGCTGGCCGGTGGTGAGCTGGACTGTGCCGCCCGCGGTGTTGTGGCGGACGGCGTTGTCGATGAGGTTGACGGCCAGCCGCTCGATCAGGTCGGGGTCGCCGAGCACGGGCGCAGGGGTTCAGTGAGGCCTCCATGCGAAGCCGTTGCCGCCCGGCCTCGGGGCCGGTGGCGTGCAGGCTGGCCGCGGCGGACTCGGACAGGTCGGCGGGTTCGCGGTTGCTGATGCCTCCTTCGCCGCTGGCCAGGGTGAGCAGTGCCTCCAGGAGGCGTTGCTGGTGGATGCCGGATTCGAGGAGTTCCTGGCCGGTGGTGCGCCACTGCTGGATGGTTGTGCCGGGGTTGCGCAGCGCTACTTGCAGCAGGGTGCGGTCGAGGGTGAGCGGGGTGCGCAGTTCGTGGGAGGCGTTGGCGACGAAGTGCCGCTGGGAGGCGAAGGAGGTTTCCAGGCGGGCCAGCAGGTCGTTGAGGGTGCCGGCGAGTTCTTTGAACTCATCGTCGGGCCCGGCCAGGGTGAGCCGCTCGTGCAGGCTGGTGGCGGAGATCCGGCGGGCGGTGGCGGTGATGGTGCGCACCGGCCGCAGTACCCGCCCGGCGACCAGCCAGCCGAGGGCGAAGGCGAGTGCGGCCATGACGGTCAGCGCGATGCCGGACTGGGTCAGCAGCGTGTGCAGGTTGAGCGCGTGCTGGGCCAGCCAGGCGTGGGCGAGTTGCATGCAGCGGAGATCCTTGCGCAGGCACTCGTGGCTGCTGCCGGGGTGGGGACGGGGAGGATTCTCTTGCCTGCGGTGGCGCGGTCGAACAGCCAGTAGGTGAAGCCGAGCAGGGCGGCGCCGGCGAGGGTGAACAGGCCGCCGTAGAGCAGGGTGAGGCGCAGCCGGGCGGTCGGGCGGGGCAAATGCAGCCGGGAGGCCGGGGCGGCTAGCCGAGCGGCCAGGCCGGTCATGGGGTTTCGCCGATCCGGTAGCCGCCTTCGCGGACGGTCTGGATGAGCGGCGGGTCGCCGAGTTTGGCGCGCAGCCGCCCGACGGTGGTCTTGACCGTGGTGGTGAACAGGTCGGCGTTCTCGTCCCAGACCCGTTCCAGCAGTTCCTCGGCTGTGACCAGCGCACCCTGCGCGGCGAGCAGGCATTCCAGCACCGCGAACTCCTTGGGGGGTCAGGGCCAGCCGGCGGCCGGCCCGGACGGTGACCCGCTTAGCCGGGTCTACCGATAGGTCGCCGCAGGTGAGGACCGGGGGGAGCGGGACGACGGTGCGGCGGGCCAGCGCCCGGATCCGGGCCACCAGCTCGGCGAAGTCGAACGGCTTGGGCAGGTAATCATCCGCGAGTGTGTCAGATTTTTTGTGCGCGGGACTTTTTGCTGTCCGGAACCGGGTGCTTATCCGGTTCCCTTTCTTCGCGCTATCTGCTGCCTTCGTACCCGGTTTATGCAGCGGCCTCGCGGAATCGGGCTTACCGTACCGT
>WNGH01006740.1_pt1 | contig 14744 bp, 9 predicted proteins | sample 5400631 | NCBI WGS metagenome assembly WNGH01 (sample SAMN13153373, study PRJNA577476) | soil metagenome | isolation source: 115 cm soil or saprolite under Garry oak tree replicate 1 | place: USA:California | collected 2016-06-15
GACCAGGATTCCACATTCTTCGCGGTCGCGGAGGGAAGATTCGATCAGCAGAAAATCTCCGCGCTGGCCCGCAAGTCCGGCACCACGGAGAGACCCGGCGGGCGCGAGATTTTCGAAGTTCCGGAGAGCGGCGGCACAAAAAAGATAACTTTTGTTTTCCTCAGCAACGATCGCATCGCTCTCACAGATCGTCCGAATCTGGGCCAAATTCTGAGCGCCAAGAAACCTAGCGATGAGATCGCGGAATGGCGGGCGCGTTTTGAACGCCTTGCCGGTTCGCCGATCTTCGCCGTGATTCGCCAGGAAGCCGCGGCCGGGGAGGCCCTGTCCTCACAAGCTCCGGGCGGCCTTCGCTCGCCGCAACTGTCTGCCATGTTGGATCAGCTCGAGTGGATCACCATTGTCGGAAAACCGGAGAACGACGGCCTGCGCGTTGTGGCCGAGGGAGAAAGTACGTCGGAGGAAACCACGCGCCGACTCGCCGATCTGTTGAATGGCATTCTGTCGCTGGCGCAAGCCGGGTTGAATGACGCCAAGACCCGGCAGCAGCTGAACCCTGCGTTGCGCGAGGCTTACCTGGCGCTTCTCAAAGGCGCGGATGTCTCGAAACTGGACCGCGGCGACACCAAGTCGGTCCGGCTCGCGTTTGAAATCTCACGAGCATTTCTGGAATCAGCAAGACGCTCCGCTGCTGGTTCAGGGAGCGCCGTTCCTGCCAAGCCCGGCGATACGGCTCATGCCAAGAAAGGCGGTCATACCTAGCAGGAGTTTCCTACCGCTTGGACGCGAGGCGCTAGCGAAGCAAGAAATTGCCGCTGCTTCCAAAGTCTTTTGGCGAACGCTCAAAATAAAAAAGCGGGCTAAAGCCCGCATCCACTTCACGCTTTGTTTCGGAATCCCTAGTCGCCCGCCGGACCTGACTTCATGTACCGCCACGGGTTAACCGGCGCATTGTTCATTCTCACCTCGTAGTGCACGTGAGGTCCGGTCGATCGCCCGCTAATGCCGGTGTACCCTACGACCTCACCCCGTTTGATCCGGGCCCCCACGACCGCCGAAAACGCCGAAAGATGCGCGTACCAGGTGGTGATTCCAAATCCATGATCGATCACTACCAGCCGGCCGTAGCCCGCGTGATTCTCCGCGATGACCACGACGCCGTCCGCGGTCGCGTGCACCGGCGCGCCGTAGTCGGACGCGACATCGACGCCCGTGTGAAACGCGCCCTCGCCGCTGAAGGGGTCCAGCCGCTCGCCGAAGCTATCCGTGATGTGCCCCATCACCGGCCAAATCGAAGGAGTGTAGGAGGAATCGGCAAGTTTGTGAGGCGAGAGCAATTGCAATCCGCCGCTCGCCACGGCGATCATCGCCGCGTTGCGCTTCAGAAAGGTGTACTGCTCGATGGAGCGGTCAAACGCATCCTGCGAGTCCGCCGGGTTGTCGCTCTGATCGAACGCCGCCGGATGATACCGCAGTACACCGTAGGTCATAGCTACTTCGGTTGCGAGAGATTGCAGAGAATCGAGGCGCTGGTTGGCGTCATTGACGGTGGCTTGCAGCTGGCGGTACTGCTGGGTTCTGGCTTCCAATTCGTGGCGAACGGCGTTGTAATTTCCGACTTTCCAAAGCATCCGCGAGTACGACGCCACGGCCGCAGTGACGCTGATGGCGCCAATCAGGGCGAGAATGGCGACGCCGTGTATTAGGTAGGCTGGTACTACTACCTTTCGGAGTTTCCCCGGCGTGGATGCTATAAAAAATGTATAGCTCTTGCGTCTCATGCTCACCCAGAGGCCCTTGGGGCCTTTTGTACTCACCATTTGCGGGCGACTCACCCTAAGCCCGCAGAAACCGGTCTCAATCTGAACCGAGGGAGCTGGTTCGCGACCAGGTCCATACTAGGTTCTGAGGAGGGCTCAGTCAACCCGATTTTAGTACCAGTCCGGACAGGCTGTGCCAACCAGTTTCCTGTACCAAAGGACAGGTACCCCGGTACGCCTTCGACGTGACGGCTCGAGCCGATTCCGGCCCAAAAAGGACAGAAGTACGCTATAACGCTATGTCCTTGTAAGGCAACGCAGAACGGCGAGCAACGCAAGGAAAAAGGCAAGGATTTTCGCTTTTAGTTTTGGTCATGACCGTGCGCGAAAGCGACCTGATTGACAAGATTGACAGGGCGTTCCGCCGTCGCGGCGAGGTCTCGCCGGAAGTGCGCCTCGGCATGGGAGACGACACCGCGCTTTTTCGCCCTCGGCCAAGCCATGAAATGATCCTCACTTGCGACTGGTTCCTCGAAGGAACCCATTTTCTCCAGGAAAAGCAACCTCCCGATTCTCTCGGCTGGAAATGCCTTGCGCGGGCGGTGAGCGACATCGCCGCAATGGGTGGGGTTCCCCGCTGCTTCCTCCTAAGCCTCGCGCTCCCGGACAGCCACACCGGTCGCTGGCTTGACGAGTTTTTGGCCGGCCTCCGGCGCGCTTCGCGGAAGTTCGGATGTGTTTTGGCCGGTGGAGACACCACCCGCCGCCGGGAGATTTTCATGAATGTTACGGTTGTCGGCGACGTGCCAACCGGCCGCGCGGTGGTTCGCTCTGGAGCTGGCCCGGGGGAGCTAATCTATGTAAGCGGGCGTTTGGGGGAAGCCGAACTAGGGCTTGCCGTCCTCAGACAGAGTCGCCGGCGCGGCAATCCGAAGAATCTTCTTACGAAGAAGCACCTTTACCCGGAGCCGCGGCTGGCCCTGGGGCAGTGGGTTCGCGAGAAACGGCTAGCCAGCTCGATGATGGACCTTTCCGATGGCCTCTCGAGCGATCTATGGCGTCTGTGCGCGGCAAGTGGGGTGGGGGCCCGCCTTGAAAGTCGAACGCTCCCACGCTTGCAAAACGCGGACATGGCCCGCAAGCACGGTCTGGATCCCTTGCGCCTCGCTTTGCATGGCGGAGACGACTATGAATTGCTCTTCACCGTCCCGTTGCGCAAGAGAAAACTACTGCCGCGCGCCTTCCAAGGCATACCTCTCACGCCGATCGGGACCATCACAAAACAATCCAAGCTGGTCTTGCGCGATGAAAATGGCCGCGAGCAGCTGCTCACAGCTGGCGGATGGGATCCCTTTCGAAAAAGCGGTGCTTAGCGTGAAGTTAGAGCCGTCGGTTTCATTTAAGGCGGCGGGTCGGCGCCGGTTCGACCCGCCGTTCCCGTCTTGGTCGCTGGAACTACCGCAGGCGGCTTTTCCTTCGGCTGGGCCGGCTCGTCTTCGGTGGGGGCGGTATCGGGAGTATCCAACTGCAGCTGATGCCCGCCCGCCAGCTGTTCGAGCGGAACCACATTCGGGAAATCCGCAACGGGAGTTCCCGCGAGGGCGCCTTGCATAAATTCGAGCCAGATCGGCAGCGCCGCGCGCGCGCCGGTCTCGCGCTTGCCGAGGGAAATTTGCTTGTCATCGAAGCCCACCCACACACCGGCGGTAATCTGTGGCGTGTATCCTATGAACCAGGCATCGGTGTAATCCTGCGTGGTGCCGGTCTTTCCCGCGGCAGGCCGCCCCAGCGCTTTCCCGGCCACGCCCGTGCCGAACTTGATGACGTCTTCGAGCATAGCGGTCATGCTGCGCGCGACCTCCGGTGAGACGACGTCATGTACTTCCGGATGTGCTTCTTCCAGCAGCGCGCCATCGTAGCTGGTCACCCGCCGGATCATGTACGGATCGATGCGGATGCCATCGTCGGGAAACACCGTGAAGGCGGCAACGTGCTCGAGCAGTTTCATGTCCGCCGCTCCCAGGGCCAGCGGCAAATAAGGCGGCAGCGGCGTGGTGATGCCGAAACGCCGCGCCGTGTCCACGACGGAGTTGACGCCCAGTTTTTCCGCGAGCTTCACGGCCGGGACGTTGCGCGAGCCGGCCAGCGCACGCCGCAGCGTGATCGTGCCCTCAAATTTTTCATCGTAATTGTGCGGTGTGTAAGGCTGTCCGCCGCTGATGGTGGTGTACGGCAGATCCACAATCGTGTCAAAGGGCGACGCGCCCCTCTCCAGAGCGTCCGCGTACACATAAATCTTGAAAGAGCTGCCGACCTGCCTGAGCGCCTGGGTTGCCCGGTTGAATTTGGAATCTTCAAAACTATAACCACCAACCATGGCTTTGATTTCGCCGGTCGAGTTGTCGATCGACAGTAGCGCGCCCTGCGGCCCGGGTTGCTGTTCCAGTTGCACGCGCGCCGTGGTACCGCGCAATTCCTGAATCGAGAACTGCGCCAGGTCGCCCACCTTCAGCAATTCCGAAGGCTTCCTGCGGCCGGTCCAGGCAAAATCGCTCGGCGACAGAATGGCACGGTAAGGCCCGATTTTGATGACCGTGTCGCGATCGCCGACGCTCAGCACGAGTCCGGTAACGTAACTCCCTTTTTCAATGGCGTGGCGCCAATCCTCGTCTTCATAGGTGTCGAGCCTACCGAGATTGTCGCGCAGGACGTTCGGCAGATTCCCTTTCCACCCGTGGCGTCGCTCATAGGCGTGCAGCCCGTCGCGCAACGCCTGGTTGGCGACCTGCTGCATGTGGACGTTCAGCGTCGTGTAAATGCGCAAGCCGCGCTCGTGAACCGCCGCGGTTCCATACGTGGCTTCGAGATATTTCCGAAGCTCTTCGAAAAAATAGGGCGCGAGGTCGTTGCGCGGATACTGCACGTGTAGGCCGAGCCGCGACTTCACGGCAGCGGCTTCCTCTGCCGGAGTGATTTTTCCTTCTTCTTCCATGCGATGCAGCACCAGATTACGCCGCGCCAATGCGGCCTCCGGATTCAGCAAGGGAGAATATTTCGGGCCGTTGATCATGCCCGCGAGCAACGCCGCCTCCGGAAGGGTTAAATCGGTGACCGGTTTGCCGAAATAAAACTGTGAGGCGGCGGCGAATCCGTAATCGCCGTGCGCCAGGTACACCTGGTTCGCATACATGGTGAAGATTTGCGGCTTGCTATAGCGACGCTCGATCTGCAGCGCGAGGAGCGTTTCTTCCGCTTTGCGGCGGAAGCTGATGTCGCTGCGGTCCAGAAACAGATTGCCGGCAAGCTGCATGGTGATGGTGCTGGCGCCGCCGGCGCGGCGGCCTCTGGTAAGGTGGCGCAGCGCCGCGGTGAAGATGCGCGGGAAGTCGATACCCCAGTGCTGCTCAAAGTGCTGGTCTTCAATGGCCGTGACCGCGTTGTAGAGGACTTTGGGACACTGCTCGTAAGTCATCAGGATGCGGCGCTGCAACGCGAAACTGCCCACCAGCTGGCCGTCATCCGCATAGATTTCCGTGACCACATTGGGGCGGTAGGTTTCGAGCGCGCGAATCTCCGGCAAATCGCCGACGTAAACGAAAAGCAGTCCGCAGGCGGTGCCGAACAGGATCGCGCAGAGAAGCAGAAAGGCCAGAGCGACGCGATCGATCAGCTTGAAACTGCGCAGCCGCAGGGTGATCGGGGGAAGGTTCAGCATGAAAGAATCATTTTAACGCAGAAGCAAAGGTCGCGAACGCTTCCTAAGCACAGTGTCGTGCTTGGAGAAGCTTGTGCTTTGGAAACATACCGCGGATTTTCGTTGGGGCGTCCACTGGTGTGCGCAATAATCAGGTGACGCAAAATCGTATTTAGGCCCGGGAGTCCTCCGATGTTTATTGCCTTGTTTGCCGCTTCCTTCGTGCTTGCCCTGGTTTTGTCGGCCACGCTCGCCTGGCTTTCCCGAGAAGCGATGGACGCCATCTTGCGGCGCTTTGTCGTGGACCCTGTTGTCCGCGGTGGTTTCGAAAAGTACATCCGCTTCGCGATCGTCGTTGTGGGCATTTCAAGTGGAACTCGGGTTAGGCCCCTTCAGGAATATATTTCAGCTGCCGACTGGAACAAGCCGGCTTTGCAAGCGGCGTTAACGCAAGAATTCTGGACCTTGGAGCTTTATCGCACGGTCATGGGAACACTGGAAGGCGTGGCCGGTCTGCTGCTCTTGTGCATTTTCCTGGCGCTCATCGCGCCCGCGGTCCTCCGCATGCTCAAGGTGGAACCGCCAAAAAACCTGGGCCAGCATGAAAAACCTCGCGAACCCGAACGCCGCGTCGTCTCCTTGCGCTAAACCTCAGTCCGCCCGCTGGTAGTAACGTTCGCCGGCGCAAAAGCGGCAGAGCGTGCGGCCGCCGACAACGACTTCACGCTTGAAGTTAATGCCCTCGCCGCACTGGGCGCAAACGACGCGGGCGCCTTGGAAGCCCGGCAAATCTTCCGGCGGCACTTCCACCTTCACCCATTGCTTGTCGAACAAGACTTCATCGGGAAGCTGCGCGTAGGCTTTTTGCTGGCCTGCTTCTTTGTCAACCTCGGGGAACATTTCGCGGGCGGCCTGCTTGGAGGATTCTTTCGCGGCGATGCGAATGGCGCGGCCCGTTTGCAAATCCACAAACGTAGCGGCGACTTTGCCCCAGTCGCGGAATTTCAGCGCGCGCTTGCCCAGCCGACAATGGGCCACAACCGCCACGGCATCGGTGACGCAGCGGTCGATCTCGACGTAGGTGACCAGCCGCTTGCGTTCGGCGACGGGATCGTCGATTCCGAGCTCCCGCAAGCCGAGCATCGCCAGGCGCACGCCGAGAACTTGCCCGGCGCAGAGGTGGCCATGCGCCTTTGCGGAAAGTTCGAGATACTCGGCAAGACTTTTCACGGCGAGCTCGCGTCGCCCGGGGCTTCCTGAAACAAACCGAGCGACGAATTTCATTATAGGCTAGGGCGGGCTATCGGCAAATTGCCATGAACCAACCGACCGGAAAGTTCGCGGAGCATCTGAAGCGCGAGCCATGGAATTGCAGCCCGGGTTATTCTGATGGTCGCGAAGAATCTTTCTTCTCGTAGCCCCCGGGTTAGTGCTCCTTGGACTCGGGGGCGAATTGAATGGAAATCGTCCGATGGGCGACGAGCTCGGCTCCGTTCGCCGGAAACTCCACGACAAGATCAGTTCTCCCAGCGGGCCCTTTTGAGAGCTGGGCACCGGAGACGAAGACAATCTGTGAGGCGTTCCAGGCGGAGAGGCGGTACTGGCGCCTCGCGAGGCCGGACACGCCGAGCGTGAGGCGATCGCGGGAGGGTGACCAAGTCTCGGACACGATCCGCAGGCCCTCGGAACTGGCTCCGAGAACGGGCAAGGTGGAATGGTAGGTGAGTCCAAAATCGTCTTGGAGGCGTATGCGCAACGAGTGTGGTCCGGTGGACAGGGGAATGCGCACGAGGACATGCTGGTCGACGCTACTCGTCTCGACATGAAACTCTGCTGCGCGACCGTTGAGCGTGACGCCGAGGACTTTGGCACGCAGGCTGATGGCGGGCTGGAAGTCGATGGAAACCTGGCCAGAAGCTCCCTCCGGAGCTCTGACTTCCAACGTGATGCCGTCGATGTCTTTGGCGTAGTGCAAGTCGAGCTTTGCCGAACCGACAGGGACGTTGCGGATGGCGAACGAGGTCCATTCGGCGGGAACATGCGGCGCAAAGGTGAGCGTTCCCGCGGCAACCTCGGTTTGCAAGCCAAAAAGGCCGCGCAGCAGCGGGCTCACGACCATCGCGGCGGACCAGATCTGGTGGGGCGAGCTGGTGGAAAGCGACTGGTAGGAATCGCCCGAGAGAACCTCGGTGACATGGCCGAGCGAGCCGTCAAGCGCGAGCAGCGCGTTGGCGCGCAAATTTTCGTAAGCGGGAAACGCGCGGTGGTACCGATACTCGCCCACCGAAGCCCAGCCGGTAAACAGCGGCCACACCGAGCCGAAGTGGTAGCCGCCGCCGCTGAACCTCGGCGAGCGGGCCGAGATGATGCGCATGCCCCAGTCCGCCTGCTGATCGAGATCGCCGAGCTCGGTGATCATGGCGTCGGCTTTCCCTTGGTCGAGCAAGCCGAACCACATCGGCACGGTCGCGAGCACGCTCGGTTCGTCCACGGGGCGATTGTCTTGGTCCAGCGCAAAAGCGAAGCGCTTTTTATCGGCAAGCCAGAAAGTGTCGTTCACGAGCGGCCGTTGCTCGGCGAATTTCTTGGCTAGTTCCTTGCTCGCGTCTTCCCGGCCCGTGAGATGGGCAAGATTCGCGAGCGCGCCGAGCGCCTCGATGCCGAGCCCGGTCTGATACAGCTCGGTTTTGACCGGGAGCAGCGGGCCGCCTTCGACCCAGCCGTGCCCGACGCCCAGGTTTTTCGGAAAACCGTGCTCGTCGTAGGTGGAGCGCAGGAACTCGTAGGCTTTCCACAGGCTCGCCCAGTTTTCTTTGGCGAACGCGGTGTCGCCGCTTTCGACCACGTAATCGTTCATGGCAATGAGGTAGAGTGGCGTGGCATCGGCGGAGGCGTAGGGATACGGATAGCCCTTGAACCAGTCGACAAAAGTGGCGCCCTGCGAAATTTCGTGCGGGATCTTGCCGTCGTCGCGCTGGAATTTGCTGATGAATGCCAGAGCGGTACGCACCGTGGAAAAATCGCCGGCGGCGTCCAGGGCGAGCGCGGTCCAGAAGGAATCGCGGCCGAAAAACCAGGCGAAGCCCGGGCGCTGGGACTCGCCCGAAGTGCGGTAGCCGGCAACAAGCCCGGTGCCGAGATAAGGATTGCTGACCCGTCCCTGGAACTCGCTGATGCGCGCCCAATCGTAAGCCTGCTGCAATTGCGCGTCGGGAAGCTCAAGGCTGACCGTGCGCGCGAGATAGTCCTGGTAGTATTTCCGGGATTCTTCGAGCAGTGCGGGGTAGTCTGCGGTCAAATGCTGGTACATTTTTTCCGCCGCGGGGCGGCCTTCCATCGAGGCGGCGACAACGATGAGTTTTGTCTCTTTGCCTTTTTCCGTGGCGCCAAGGCGAAAGGAACTGCTCTGGGATTCGGAATAATTGGTCTGAAACTCCCGCTGGGGATCCGCCGCCGTGGGCGAACCGACAAACGCAGCGAATTTTCTTTGCTCTTCCCCAAAATAAAACGCGTGTTGCGGTGCGCTCCAATCGATGTAAGCGGCTCCGAGCGCCGCCGGCCACTCGAGTTGGAAGTCGCGATGGAACGCGGCCTCGATTTCGAGAGGCTGCTCGGTTTCCACATTCAGAACAATGATTGCGCCTTGCGCGTCCACCGGAACGAAAAGAGTCTCGCGCACGGTGAAGGTGTCGCCGGCGTAGAGAATGGTCGCGGATTCCGGACGCACGGTGAGCGTTCTGGCGAGTGTTTCGCCGGAAAGAACCCGGCCTTCGGTGAGGAAATGCAGATGAAATTCGCGGAAGATCTTCAGCGGATAGACCCACGCCTCCATCCCGCCGGCTTCGTTTCCGAACAGGGCCGCCCGTGTCCCGGTGATGGGCAGAAATTCCCAGGGGCGCACGGTGCGCGAGAGCTCCATAGGCGGAGACACTTCTTTCTGTTGTTGCTGGCTCCGGGCAGCCGGGGCCGCGGCGGTGATGCCCAGGATAGCCATCATGCAAGCAAAAACTGGTTTTGACCATTTATTCCAAGACTTTCTTTGCGGGCAGTAAGAAAACTCGCGCGAGATTTCCATTCTTTCGCTCCCCGGAGTCCTGAACTTGCAATGACAAGCGGGCCTTACTATAAAAGAAAGGGCGGGATTCCCGCACGCCCTTCTTCAGGAAAGGTCCGGTCCGATTGGCTTCCACACGCCGCAAATTTCTCCGCTCGCTTTGCCGGTCCGCGCTGGTGCTTCCGTTTGAAAGAGTTTTGACGCTGGCGCTGCCGGTGCCCAGGCGGCGGGCATGGGCGCGCACATCGGTTGGCGCATCGTTCGAGAATCCCAGAGCTACGCCGCTGGCTTCCGCGAGACCGGCTCAAGATCTGGGCGTCACCTTTGTGGATGTGGCCAGGGAATCCGGACTCACTGCAAAAACCATCTACGGCGGCGAGCACAAGAACAAATACCTTCTCGAGACGACCGGGTGCGGCGTGGCTTTCTATGATTACGACAACGACGGCTGGCTCGACATTTTTCTGGTGAACGGCACGCGCCTGGAAGGGTTTCCCGCTGGACAAGAACCGACCAATCATCTTTTCAAGAACAATCGCGACGGAACGTTTACCGACGTGACGGCCAAGGCCGGACTGGTGCATTCAGGATGGGGCCAGGGAGTTTGCATCGGCGACTACGACAACGACGGCTTCGACGATTTGTTCGTCACCTACTTCGGGAAAAACGTGCTGTATCACAACAACGGGAATGGCACGTTCAGCGATGTCAGCGAGAAAGCCGGGGTCGCGGGCACGGGCAAGCGGTGGAACACCGGCTGCGCGTTCGTCGACTATGACCGCGACGGGCACCTGGACCTGTTTGTGGCGAATTACATTGACATGGACTTGAAAACGGCGCCGGTGCCGGAATCGGGGCCGTGCCTGTACAAGGGAATCATGGTGGCGTGCGGGCCGCCGGGATTGCTCGGCGGGAAAAACATTCTGTATCGCAACAACGGGAACGGCACGTTCAGCGACGTCAGCGAAAAGTCGGGAATTTTGCAGGCCGGCGGGACTTACGGCTTGGGGGTGCTGACCGCTGATCTCGACAACGACGGCTGGCCGGATATTTATGTGGCCAATGACTCGACCGCCAGCGCACTTTATCAGAACAAAAAGAACGGGACATTCACCGACATCGCCCTAGAAGCCGGTTGCGCGCTGAGCGCCGACGGCAAGCCGCAAGCGGGCATGGGAATTTCCGCTGCGGATTACGACCTCGACGGCAATCTCGATCTGGTGAAAACCAATTTCGCCGGTGACACGCCTTCGCTCTATCACAACCTCGGCGGCGCGAATTTTGAAGACGCGACGTTTCAGGGAGGGCTCGGCAAGCACACACAATATCTGGGATGGGGCTGCGGGTTTTTCGATATGGAGAACGACGGCTGGGCGGACATTCTGATTTGCAACGGGCACGTGTACCCGGAGGTGGTGCAGCTGAAAACCGAGGCGTGCGTGACGCATCCGCCCGAAGATAAGCATGAGCATTCGCAAATCGACGAAGTGCGCAGCGGCGGCGGGTATTTTTCGCAAAACGATTTGCGCGTGCATTTTGGAATCGGAAAAGCGGAAAAAGTCGAGCTGCTCGAAATCCGCTGGCCGAGCGGGCTTGTTGAAACACTCAAGGATATCAACTCGAATCAGGTCATTTTCGTCAAAGAAGGCGAGGGCATCCTGCGCAGCATGACCTTCGACGCGCCCAAGTCGACAAAACACTGAGTGTCCCTCACGAACCGCTGACAAGCCTCCGGCTGCCCTTCCCGACCAGGCGAGAACTCCGGTCTTACGAAAGCCTGAAAAACACATGGCCCACAGAAAAACCGCCCCAGCAATGACAGGTTGGCGGGCGGTTCTAAGCACATTGTTTCACGCCGCACCGCTGGCCAAGGCAACCCTCTCCTTGACAACTTAGGAGAGCGTGGCGTATCCTCCTAAGCCACTTAGGAGGCGGGATGCCATCACAAGCGCAAATCCTTCCCGGGACGCTGGATCTTTTGATTCTCAAGGCCGTTTCTCTCGGCCCGCTCCACGGTTACGGCGTTCTGCTTCGCATCGAACAAATCTCCCAGGGGGCGCTGCTCGTCGAGCAAGGCGCACTTTACCCGGCCCTGTTTCGGCTGGTCCGGCAGGGTCTGCTCAAGGCCAGCTGGGGCACCTCCGACAACAATCGGCGCGCCAAGTTTTATGAGCTGACCCCCGCCGGGCGCAAGCGCCTGCGCCAGCAAGCCGACGGCTGGAACCGCCTCGCCGCGGCGATCGCGTCTGCGCTCAACACGCAACCCGAGGAAATATGAGCCTGCTGTCTTCGCTTCGCTCTCTCGTCACTGCGCTGGTCAACCGCGGGCGCATCGAGAACGATACGGACGAGGAGCTGCGCGCACACGTGCAAAACCGCGCCGATGACCTGGAGCATTCGGGCCTGACTCGCGCGGAAGCGGAGCGGCGGGCGCGCATCGAGTTCGGCGGGCATGAAAAATTCAGGGAAGAGTGCCGCGAAACCGGCGGCGGAAACCTGGTGCAAGTCCTTATACAAGACAGCCGCTACGCGCTGCGTATTCTCAGGCGTACGCCTCTGGTTACGGCGGTGGCTGTTCTCTCGCTGGCCCTCGGCATCGGAGCCAACACCGCCATCTTTGGCTTGATTGACACGGTGATGCTGCGGCTTTTGCCCGTAGCTGAGCCCGGGGAGCTGGTCCAGATACTCAGAAATGACCCTTCGCGCGCTGGACCAGCCGTTTCGAGTTTCACCAACCCCTTGTGGGAACAACTACGCGACCAGCAAGACGTTTTTTTCGATACGTTTTCTTGGAGTGCCTGGCAATTCAATCTTGCCCAGGGCGGCGCGGTTCACGATGTCAACGGGATCTATGCAAGCGGAGACTTTTTCAACACGTTAGGCGTTCGCCCCGCGGCCGGGCGGCTTTTCTCCGGGTCGGATGATCAGCGTGGTTGCCCTCCGACCGCCGTCTTAAGCTTCGGCTTTTGGCAGGAGCATTTCGGCGGTGAACAGAGCGCCATCGGCAGCACGCTCCCCTTGAACAATCACATCTTTCAGATCATCGGAGTCAGCGCCTCGGGCTTTTACGGCGTAGACGTCGGAAGCAAATTCGATGTTGCCGTGCCGGTCTGTGCTGCCGGCGTTTTCGATGGAAAAGCATCCCGGCTGGAACAGCGCTCTTGGTGGTGGCTCAACATCATGGGGCGCATCAAGCCCGGTCTCTCCCAGGAGCAACTCAAGGCGCGGCTCACCGTGCTCTCCCCCCAGGTGTTTTCGGCAGCCGTGCCGGAGGACTGGGACCTCGATGGGCAACAACCGTTTCGCAGGCGCACTTTAGTGGCCGTCCCGGCTGCTTCCGGAACTTCCTCCATGCGCAAGCAATTTTCGCAGCCGCTCTATATCCTGATGGCGGTCGTCGGGCTGGTCTTGCTGATTGCCTGCGCGAATATCGCCAGCCTCATGCTTGCGCGCGCCGCTGCTCGCCAGAAGGAGTTCGCAGTGCGCAAAGCCCTCGGCGCTTCACGCTGGCGCCTGATCCGACAGCTTCTGACCGAATGCCTATTGCTTTCCACAGCCGGCGCATTGCTGGGCATCCTGTTCGCGCGTTGGGGAACTCGACTGCTGGTGCGTTACATTTCCACGGCGAACAATAAGATTTTCCTGGATCTGTCGCTCGATTGGCGAATCCTTAGCTTTACGACCGCTGTCGCCGTATTAACCGGGTTGCTCTTCGGCCTCTTGCCTGCCTTTCGGTCCACTCGTGTTTCCCTAACATCGGCAATGAAAGGCGGCAGCCTAGCCGAGGGTAGCGAACGTCGCGGGAGGCTTCGCCCCGGCAAATGGATCGTGGCATCCCAGGTAGCTCTTTCCTTGCTATTGCTGGTCACCTCGGGGTTGTTCCTGCATAGCTTCTTCAAGCTCGCCACACTGGACTTGGGATTTGACCGGAGGGACGTGCTGCTGGTGAACGCCAACCTGAAATCTGCAGAAATCCCACCGGCCAGCCAGAATGCGGTCTTCGACGATATCGAGAGCCGCCTCGGGGCAATTCCGGGGGTGGTGGCCGTAGGCAGATCGGTCCGCACACCGGTGAGTAATTTCGAGTGGAATCAGCGCATTCAGGTGGATGCGCCGGACGCCCCACACGGAGAGGACGCCCTGGTCTATTTCAATTTCATCTCTGCAGGTTACTTTCCTGCTTTACGCACGCCGCTTCTCGAAGGACGCAACTTCAATCGCGGGGATACCGTCAGTTCCGCACCTGTAGTCATTGTCAACCAAACCTTCGCCCACAAATTCTTCCCGCGCTCACCCGCGCTAGGCCAATCTATACGTACAAACGACAGCCCAGCCAAGAAGGCTCCCGCCATGCAGATTGTCGGCGTTGTTCGAGACTCGAAGTACGAATCCCTGCGCGAGGAAACCTACTCCCAAGCGTTTTTTCCGGCCTCCCAGATCCCGGAAGCCGCAGACAGCGAGAATTTTGAACTTCGCGCCGAGAGGTCTCCCTCCGCGCTGATCCCCTCGGTCCAGGATGCCGTGCGTCAGGTGAACAAACGCATCTCTTTGGATTTTCACTCTTTAGCCGCGCAGGTAGGCGACTCCCTTGTCCAGGATCGTCTTCTCGCCACGCTCTCGACGTTTTTCGGCGGCCTTGCTTTGCTGCTGGCGATGATCGGTCTCTACGGGGCGCTCGGTTATCTGGTAACCATGCGACGCGCCGAATTCGGTGTGCGCATGGCGCTTGGCGCTAACCCTGGTTCCATTCTGAGTCTGGTGATGAAGGATGTCGCGGTGGTTCTAGGGGGTGGCGTGACGGCTGGCGCGTTCACTTCCTTGCTAACCGTCCGATTCCTCCAGAAGATGCTTTTCGGTCTCACCGCACGCGATCCCCTAACCATGGTCGCAGCGATTGGTCTTCTCTCCGCTGCAGGGCTCCTGGCTGGGTACTTGCCGGCGCGGCGGGCAATGCGCGTGGATCCGATGGTGGCGCTGCGTTACGAGTAACTCATGGCTCTCGGAGAGCCACAACGAAGGATGAAAATGGACCCAGGCACCTATGCTTTGTTTTCAACGCGATAGGCAGCTATTTTCATAGGAGTGACGTTCGGCTCTTTTAGAGCCGCCATAAACCAACAAACGAGGGAGTCATGAAACTCCTGGCTTCGTTACGTTCTCTGGCTTCGGCGGTGTTCGAGCAAGCACGGGTTGAAAACGAGACCGAAGAGGAGCTGCGGGCGCATGTCGAGAGTCG
>WNGH01007100.1_pt1 | contig 14742 bp, 14 predicted proteins | sample 5400631 | NCBI WGS metagenome assembly WNGH01 (sample SAMN13153373, study PRJNA577476) | soil metagenome | isolation source: 115 cm soil or saprolite under Garry oak tree replicate 1 | place: USA:California | collected 2016-06-15
CGCGCACGCTGCGCGCGCGGGTCGAGCTCGCCAATCCGGGCGGAAGGCTGAAGCCCGGCATGTTCGCGACGCTGGTCTTCGCGCAAGGGACGGGAACGAAGGCGCTCCTCGTTCCGTCGGAAGCGGTCATACGCACCGGGGAGCGCAGCGTTGTGATCGTCGCGGAAAGCGAAGGCAAATTCCGGCCGCGGGAGGTCGAGCTCGGCTTCGAGTCGGGCGGCAAGAGCGAAATCCGCAAGGGGCTCTCCGAAGGCGACAAGGTCGTCGTGTCCGGCCAGTTCCTGATCGACTCCGAGGCGAGTCTGAGGGCGAGCGGTACGCGCATGGAGGGCGCGGAGGCGCCGAAAGCGGCGGCGCCACAGACGCACCGGGCCGTCGGCGAGGTCGTGAGTGCGGACGCTGGGGAACTGCTCATTAAGCACGGCGCCATCCCGAGCGCGGGCATGGGTGCGATGACGATGCCGTTCCGTGCACCGAACGGAATCGTTCCGCCCGCGTTGAAAAAAGGCGACCGCATCCTCTTCGAGTTCAGCATCAAGCCGGACGGCGAGTTCCAGATCACCGACATCGCTCCAGCGGACGCGAGCGTGCCCGAGTACGGAATGCGCAAATGATCGCGAAGCTCATCCGCTGGTCGATCGCAAACCGGTTCCTCGTGCTGCTCGCCACGGTCGCGTTCGCGGCGTGGGGAACATGGGCAGTGTTGCGGACGCCGCTCGACGCGATTCCCGATCTTTCGGACGTGCAGGTCATCATCCGCACCACCTACCCGGGGCAGGCGCCGCAAATCGTCGAGAACCAGATCACTTATCCGCTCACCACGACGATGCTCTCGGTGCCCGGAGCGAAGACCGTGCGCGGCTATTCCTTCTTCGGCGATTCGTTCGTGTACATCCTCTTCGAAGACGGCACCGATCCCTACTGGGCGCGCTCGCGGGTGCTCGAATACCTGAACCAGGTGCAGTCGCGGCTGCCGCCGCAGGCGAAGACCTCGCTCGGCCCCGACGCGACCGGCGTCGGCTGGGTCTACGAGTATGCGCTCGTCGACCGCAGCGGCCGTATGGACCTGTCGCAGCTGCGCGCGCTGCAGGATTGGTTCCTCAAGTACGAGTTGAAGGCCGTGCCGAACGTCTCGGAGGTGGCGAGCGTCGGCGGCATGGTGAAGCAATACCAGATCGTGCTCGATCCGGTGCGGCTGCGCGCGTTCAACATCCCGCAGGCAAAGGTGATCGAGGCGGTGCAGCGCGCGAACCAGGAAACGGGCGGCTCGGTGCTCGAATTGGGCGAAGCCGAGTACATGGTGCGCGCAAGCGGCTACCTGCAATCGCTGGATGACTTCCGCAAGATTCCGCTTTCGGTCGGCGATTCTGGAGTCCCGGTTCGCCTAGCCGACGTCGCGCGCGTGCAGGTCGGACCCGAGATGCGCCGCGGCATCGCCGAGCTGGACGGCGAGGGCGAGGTCGCGGGCGGCGTGATCGTGATGCGTTCGGGCAAGAACGCTCTCGAAACCATCGACGCCGTCAAAGCCAAGATCGCATCGCTCAAGCCGAGCTTGCCGCCGGGCGTGGAGATCGCGCCGACCTATGACCGCTCCGCGCTCATCAAGCGGGCCGTGAGGAATCTCGGGCAGAAACTCGTCGAGGAGTTCGTCGTCGTGGCGCTGGTGTGCGCGCTCTTCCTTTTCCACCTGCGCTCGGCATTCGTCGCCATCGTTTCTCTGCCGCTCGGCATCCTGGCGGCCTTCATCGTCATGTATTACCAGGGCGTGAACGCCAACATCATGTCGCTCGGCGGCATCGCCATCGCGATCGGCGCGATGGTGGATGCCGCGGTGGTGATGATCGAGAACGCGCACAAGCGGCTCGAGGCCTGGCATGACGCGCACCCCGGCGCGACGCTCGCCGGCGAGGAGCGCTGGGGCGTGATCGGTGAGGCCGCGGCGCAGGTCGGCCCGGCGCTTTTCATTTCTCTGCTGATCATCACCTTCTCCTTCGTTCCGGTGTTCACGTTGGAAGCCCAGGAGGGCAGGCTCTTCTCGCCGCTCGCCTTCACCAAGACCTATGCGATGGCCGCGGCAGCGGGACTCGCGGTCACGCTGATTCCGGTGCTGATGGGTTATCTCATCCGCGGGCGCATCCCGGCCGAGGGAAAAAATCCGCTCAACCGTTTTTTGATCGCGCTCTATCGGCCGCTCCTGGAAGACGCCCTGCGCCGTCCGAAGACGGTCTTAGTTGCGGCGGTCGCGATCCTCGCGGCGACGCTCTGGCCCATGAACCGGCTCGGCGGCGAGTTCATGCCGCCGCTCGACGAAGGCGATCTGCTCTACATGCCTTCGGCGCTGCCCGGACTTTCCGCGGGCAAGGCGGCGGAGCTCCTGCAGCAGACCGACCGGCTGATCAAGACCGTGCCCGAAGTCGCGAGCGTGTTCGGCAAGGCCGGACGCGCGGAGACGGCGACCGATCCCGCGCCGCTCGAGATGTTCGAGACCACGATCCAGTTGAAGCCGCGCGAGCAATGGCGGCCGGGAATGACGCCGGAAAAACTCGTCGATGAGCTCGACCGCATCGTGAAAGTGCCGGGGCTCTCGAACATCTGGGTGCCGCCGATCCGCAACCGCATCGACATGCTCGCGACCGGCATCAAAAGCCCGGTCGGCGTCAAGGTCGCGGGCACTAATCTCAAGGAAATCGACCGCATTGCGGCCGAAATCGAGCGTGCGGTGAAAGAAGTGCCGGGCGTAAGCTCCGCGCTCGCCGAGCGGCTTACGGGGGGGCGCTACATCGACGTGAACATCGACCGCGACGCCGCGGCGCGCTACGGGCTGAACGTCGCCGACGTGCACAGCGTCGTGACCGCCGCGATCGGCGGGGACAATATCGGCGAGACGGTGGAGGGCCTGCAGCGCTTCCCCATCAACGTGCGTTACCCGCGCGAGATGCGCGACTCCGTCGAGAAGATCCGCACTCTGCCGCTCCTCACCGAACGCGGCGCGCAGATCCGCCTCGGCGACGTGGCGGAGGTGAAGGTGAGCGACGGCCCGCCGATGCTGAAAAGCGAGAACGCGCGGCTCTCGGGCTGGGTGTATGTCGACATCCGTGGGCGCGACCTGAGTTCGGCGGTACGTGACATGCAGCGCGCGGTGGCGGAGAAAGTGAAGGTCCCCGCCGGCACTTCGATCTCCTGGTCCGGCCAGTTCGAGTTCCTGGAGCGTGCTACCGCGAAACTCAGGATCGTGGTGCCGGCGACGCTCGCCATCATTTTCGTGCTGCTGTATTTTGCCTTCCGGCGCGCCGCCGAGGCATTGCTCATCATGGCCACATTGCCGTTCGCGCTCGTCGGCGGGTTCTGGCTCATGTACGTGCTCGGCTACAACATGTCGATCGCCTCGGCGGTGGGCTTCATCGCGCTCGCGGGCGTCGCGGCCGAGATCGGCGTGGTGATGCTCGTCTACGTCAACCAGGCGGTCGCCGCACGCGAGGCGGCAGGCGGGCTTCGCGACGACGGCGATTTTGCACAAGCGATCGTGGAAGGCGCAGCGCTTCGCGTCCGGCCGGTAGCGATGACGGTCGCCGTCATCATCGCGGGGCTCCTCCCCATCATGTTCGGCTCGGGCACCGGGTCGGAGGTGATGCGGCGCATCGCTTCGCCCATGGTGGGCGGGATGATCACCGCGCCGCTTCTATCCATGTTCGTCGTTCCCGTCGCGTATCTGTTGCTGCGCCGGCCGCGCGGCGTAGTCGTGGAGCAGGCGGGCGCGCACAGAAACCCACTCCAGGGAGGAGCCTCGACATGAGCTGGCGATGATTTTCGTAGCAAGCCTTGCCGCAGGGCTTCCGAATGCTGCGGTCTTACACGTTCGCTCGTTCACCAAAGGAGTCAGCCATGAAAGCACTACTCACAGCAGCAGCGCTAGTCATTGCGTTTGCATCTTCCGCAGCCTTATTCGCCGCGCAAAGCGAGTCCGCGATGCAGGATTGCTTCAACAAGCACGCGCAGTTGATGGACAAGCCTGCCGTGAAAAATCCGCGGGATTGCTGGCGAATGCACGGGCATTTGATGGGAAGGTCGTAACGGCCGGACGAGTTGAAGTGAGTTGCCTTGAGCGTCCGCAGCCTGGCGTGCACGGTCGGCTAATGTCCTGCCGACGGGCTGCGGGCGCGACCTTATTTTTTAACCTTTGATGAAAGGAATCACTGTTATGAAACAAGCACAGCGTTTTGCTCTCGCAGCTGTTCTCGCCTCGTCCTTCGCAGCAGTTTCCCCGAGTCACGCTCAGATGGGCGGCATGGACACGAAGGACATGGACATGGAGAAGTGCAAGGGCATGGACATGAGCAAGTGCAAGGACATGATGGGGAAGGACAAGAAGGGAATGGAAATGAAAGACATGGGCGCAGACAAGAAATCGGAGGCCCAGTCGCACAAGGGCGTCGGCACGGTAAAGAAGGTCGATCCCGCCGCCGGCAAGGTGACGATCGCGCACGGTCCGATCCCAACGATGAAATGGCCGGCGATGAACATGACTTTCACCGTCAAGAACAAGGCAATGCTCGGCAAGTTTTCGCAGGACAAGAAAGTCGAGTTCGAGTTCGTGGAGCAGGGGTCCAACTATGTGATCACTTCGGTCAAGTAGCACCGTCCTGGCTCCATGGAGGTGTCAATGGGTCACAAAATCCGCCGCGGTCCGGCCTCCGCAATCTTGATCGGGCTCCTGTCGCTTGCGAGTGGCAATGACGCGGCGGCAGTAGGCGATCCGAAGCGCGGGGCGCAGGTATTCCAAGCGTGCCTGGCCTGCCACTCGGTGAAGCCCGGCGAGCATTTGACGGGCCCCAGCCTCGCGCGCGTGTGGAACCGCAAGGCCGGAACGGTCGAAGGGTTCCCGCGATATTCCGACGCCTTGAAACACACCGACGTCGTGTGGAGCGAAGCCACTCTCGATAGGTGGCTCGCCTCTCCCGAGCGATTCGTCGCCGGCAACAACATGACATTCCCGGGCATGCGCGAGAGCAAGGACCGCGAGGACGTCATCGCTTATCTGCGGGCGGTCTCGGAAGGAAAAGCTCCGAGCGCCGAGCCGCGCCGCGGCGGCATGATGATGCAGTCGGGGAAGGTCGACCTGAAAAAAGCGCCGCCCGCCGGACAGGTCGTGTCCATCGGCCACTGCGGCGACACGTACACGGTGAAAACCGCGGACGGCAGGACGAACAAGGTCTGGGAATTCAACCTGCGCTTCAAGAGCGATTCGAGCAACGACGGACCGCTCCCGGGCAAGCCCGTGATCGTCGGCGCCGGAATGCAGGGCGACCGCGCTTCGGTGGTTTTTGCTTCGCCTGCTGAGATCGGTTCGTTCATCAAACCGACCTGCCAATAAAGGTTCAGCGAGCGGACTCGGGAGAACTGCGATCGACCGGCAATCCCGCGCTCTGCCACTCGGGGTATCCCTCGGCAAGGCGCCGCGCCTTGCGACCTTTAGCGCGAAGCATTTCGACCGCGTCGAACGAAAGCAGGCAATACGGGCCGCGGCAATAGGCCACGATCTCGCGATTCGCAGGGAGCTTGTGCAGGTGCTTGGCTAGCTGGGGTAGCGGCAGGTTGAGCGCGCCGGGGAGATGCCCGGCGGCGTACTCCTCGGGCGGGCGGACATCCACGACGGTAACGGCACCCCGGCGGGTGAGCTTCCGCAGCTCGCCGGCGGATACCGGTTCGAGATTGTCCTTCTTACCGAGAAAACTCTTGATGAGCCGCTCGACTTCGGCAAGATTGTTCTCCGCGACTTCGCGCAGCGCCATGAGTAATCGGACCACTCCGCCTCCGGCGATCCTGTAGATCACAAAGAGGCCGTCCTTTCGGGACGCCACCAGCCCCGCTTTGCGGAGTTGCTGCAGGTGCTGCGAGGTATTGGCCGCGGTCATTCCCGTGAGCTGCGTCAGCGCGTCGACGCTGCGCTCTCCTTGCGCCAGAAGCTCCAGGAGTTCCAGGCGCTTACCGCTCGACAGCGCCTGGCTGACGCGCGCGAACTGCTCGAACAGCTCGGTCTTGAATTCCCGGTTTGACAGGCCGCTCATAATGTGCAAGTATTCAATCCTTCACTTGTACACTTGAATTAAAGAGGATTGTAACCGCTTTGGCCGCCCGGGGCCAGTCCAACCGGGCAGGGTGCCATGGATTTCGATGCGTTTCTGCTCAGTAACGATCCAGCGATTCGCCTGGGGTTCTTCCTGGGCATGTTCGCGCTGATGGCGGCATGGGAATTGTTTGCGCCACGGCGGGTGTTGGGGGTTTCGAAGCCGGTTCGTTGGACCCATAACATTTCGATCGCCATTATCAACGTCCTCCTGGTTCGCGTGTTGTTCCCATCGGCCGCGGTGGGCGTGGCCGTATTTGCCGAGGAGCGCGGCGCGGGTGTCCTCAACATGTTCGCCATCCCGTACCCGCTGGCATTCCTGGCGTCCTTGTTGGCGCTCGACCTCACGATGTATCTGGTGCACCTGATGTTTCATGCCGTGCCGGCGCTCTGGCGCGTGCACCGGATGCACCACGCGGACGTGGACTTCGATGTGACGACCGGGGCGCGTTTTCATCCGATCCAGATCCTCCTGGCCGTGCCGATCAAGTTCGCCGTCATTTTCGTGCTGGGCCTGCCGGTCCTCGCCGTGCTGGTGTTCGAATCCGTATTCAACGCTTTGTCGTTGTTCAACCACGCAAACGTTCGGATTCCGCCGACAGTGGATCGTATACTGCGCTGGTTTCTTGTCACCCCCGACATGCACCGGGTGCATCACTCCGTCGATGCAACCGAAACCAACAGCAACTTCAGCTTCGTGTTGCCTTGGTGGGACCGCCTGTTCGGCACCTACCGCGCCCAACCCGATGGCGGGCACGAGCGGATGATGATCGGGGTCGACCAGTTCCGCACGCCGCGAGATTTCCGGCTTGACCGCATGCTGCTCCAGCCTTTCCGCGATGATGCCGGTCCTTATGCGATCAACCGTAGATGGAAAACCGGCTGATGCTCGATGCTGAGATGTGCGGTTCGCGCTACACCCAATCGCTTAACGAGATGAGCTCTCCGCTTCCAGACCCATTGCTTCGCGGAATTCGCGCCTGACCTCCTCGAGCTGGCCGTAGTGCCACCTGAAGTCCTCGAGCAGCCTGCTCCAGAACGGGTGCTCGCGGTATTGCGCGAGCGTCATGCCCTCGGTGTAGAGCTTCCTGCCGATGTTGGGCAGCTCGACCTGCCGGTTCGCCTTGGCGTCGCGTATAAGGCCCTTGGGGTCCTTGCCCGAGGCGACGGCGGACAGATCCTTGAAGAGCTGTTTGCGCAGGAGCGAAATCCCGCGGTCGCTCGCGCCGAGGTTTTCCTTGGTGCGGTCGGCGATGCGCCCCTGGCCGACCCAGGCGACGATGTCCTGGTTGATGACGTGGCTCGTGATCCAGCGCCCGGTCTGCGGGTCCCTGATCGGCGCGGTCCACGCAGGAATGCTCTTCTGCTCGTAGGGCTCGGCTTCCTTCGGCACGCGGATGAAGGACCACGTCACCGAGAGCATGTTCTCATCGTCCACCGGAACGCGCCACTCGAAGTGCTCGCCGAGAAAGAAACCGTTCGGCCACAGGCACACGCGGCCGGTCGTCCACAGCGGATCGTTTTCGTCTGCGCCTTCGCGCACGCGCTTGTAGACGAAGCCGTGCTCGAACTCGTCGAAGCCGATCTTCAGGTGCGCGGGCGCGTAGGGGCCGGTGCCGCCCTTCAAGCGCAGGCTCCAGTTCTCGTGCATCCATTCGAAATGCACCGGATCGATCGAGTTCTCCTGCGCCTGCAGCCAGTTGCACGGCACCTCCGCGAACACGATCTGCACGAAACCGTTCTTCCACGAGAACGGCTCCCAGTCGGGCAGGAGGGGCGCGGGCTGCGGGCCGAGATAGGCCCACAGCAGCCCGGCCTTCTCCTGCACCGGATAGGCCGCAGTGCGGATTCTTTTCTTGAGTCGCCCCTGCGGGTCGAACTTCTCCTCGAAAGGCTGCGCGATGCAGTGCCCCTTCTCGTCGTACGTCCAGCCGTGGTAGTGGCAACGCAGCCCGCTTTGCTCGACGTAGCCGTAGGCGAGGTCGGCGGCGCGGTGCCTGCAATGGCGCGCGATCAGGCCGACCGTCCCCGAGAGGTCGCGGTAGACGACGAGGTCCTCGCCCAGGATGCGCACGGGTTTGATCGCGCTCTTCTCGAATTCGCTCAGCGCGGCGACCGGATGCCAGTAGCGGCGCAAGAACCCGCCCATGGGCGTGCCGGCGCCGACCTGGGTCAGTGTCCGGTTCTTTCCCGCGCTCAGCATCATTCCACCTTCGCGCCCGAGGCCTTGATCAGCGCTTCCCAGCGCGGAAAATCCCGCCGGTAGTTTTCCGCGAATTCCTCGGGCGTGTTGCCGATCGGCAGCTGCCCCATCGCGATCAGGCGCTCCGAGACCTCGGGCATTCTCAGGACTTCCACGATCTCGTGCGAGAGCCGCTCGACGATGGCCTTCGGCGTTCCCGCGGGCAGGTAGGCGCCGCCCCAGACCGGCATCTCGAATCCGGGGAAGCCCTGCTCGGCGAAAGTGGCGAGCTCGGGCCAGGCGACGAAGCGCTTCGGGCCGGTGATCGCGAGCGCGCGGATTTTTCCTGCGGCTGAAAGAGGTTTCGCGATCAGGATGCTCACCCAGGCCACATCCAGAGCGCCGTTCATCACGTCGGCGGTGGCCTGCACCTCGCCCTTGTAGGGAACGTGATTGAGCGGCACGCCGTACTCCTTCTCCAGGATCACGCCGAAGAGGTGCAGCGAGGTGCCCACGCCGATCGAGCCGTAGCTCACCGGCCGCCCGAGCTTCTTCGCCCATTCGACGAAGCCTTTCAGGTCCCGGTAGGGCGCGCTCGCCGGCCCCGCGAGGAGCACGTTGCCGGTGCTGATCTGCGTGACCGGCTCGAAGTCCTTCACCGGATCGTAGGGGAGATTGGCGCGCAGCACGCGGTTTCCCACCATCGAGCTCATGATGGTGACGAGGAAGGTGTAGCCGTCGGGCGGCGCTTTCGCCGCTTCGGCCGTGCCGAGCACGGTCGCTGCGCCCGGCTTGTTGTCGACCACCACCGGCTGCCCGAGCCGGAGCGAGAGCTTCTCCGCGATGATGCGGCACATGACGTCGATGTTGCCGCCGGCGACCGAAGTCGAGATGAGGCGCACCGGGCGCGACGGCCATTTGTCCTGGGCGCGGGCGGCGCCGGCGAGCGCCGCGGCGGTGACGGCGAGCGCGAGTCCTCGCGCGATCCTGCCGTTCATGGATTCCTCCTTTGCACTATTATTCCCGGCCCGCCGTCCCATGACCACTGCTTACAAAATCCCCCGTTCGGTGCTCGTGGTGATCCACACCCCGGACCTGCAGGTGCTGATGATGGAGCGCGCCGGCTGGAAGGGATTCTGGCAGTCGGTCACGGGTAGCCTCGCGCACGAGTCGGAGCCCCTTCGCAACGCGGCGGTCCGCGAGGTGCGCGAGGAGACCGGCCTGGATGCGGCGCGCTACGATCTGAGCGACTGGGGCATCGAGAACCGCTTCGAGATCTTCAAGAAGCACAGTAGCCGCTACGCGCCGGGGGTCACGCACAACCTCGAGCACGTCTTCAGCCTCTCGCTGCCCGAGCCCCTTCCCGTCACGCTCGACCCCGCCGAGCACCTGAGCTACAAATGGCTGCCCTGGCGCGAGGCCGCCGCGCTCACGATCTCCTGGACCAACCGCGACGCGATCCTCGCCCTGCCGCAAAGGCTGGGCGTCAGCGCCCGGTAAGAAAGCTTGCGGCGGAATATGCCGCTGCGGCATGCTGTCGGCATGGCCGTGACCCCAACGCGCTTCGGCGCCGCCCTTTTCTTCACGCTCGCCGTCGCGCCGGGCCTTGTGCGCGCCGCTGCCGCCGAGGCAATCGAGACCCGGATCGAGCGGCAGGGAGAATACATCGCGGTCAACGCATCGGCTGTGATGCAGGTCGATGCGCGAATCGCATGGGAAGTGCTCTCGGACTACGACAATCTCGCCCAATTCATCCCGGACATGAAAAGCTCGCGCGTCGTGTCGCGCGACGGCAACCGCCTCTGGGTGGAGCAGAAGGGCGAAATCGGGTTTTTTTTCTACCGGCAACCCGTGGACGTGACGCTCGAAGTTCTGGAGCAGCCGCAGCGGCGGATCGTTGCGCGCCGCATCGCCGGAAACATCCGGGATCTGGAGACGCGCTACGAGCTGGGGACTTCGGATGCGGGGGTGCGGTTCGACTACAGCGGCCGCTTCATCCCGGCGTTTTCCCTGCCGCCGCTGATCGGCATGCCGATCGTGCGCAGGATCGTCGAGCGCCGGTTCCGCGCCATGGTCGAGGAGATCGTGCGGCGCGACGCGCTCGCGCGGCCGAAGGACTGACGGGTCCTCCGGCCGGTTCGCGCTTGCAACTCGCCTCGCCGCCGCTCCGGGCGGGTCAGAACTTGTACAGACCCTGCAACGCGATGGTCGTCATGGACTTGCTGGTCGTGCCGTTGAAGTCCCTGAATACCGCGTTGGTCGCCTGGTCCCGGCGCACTTCGGCGCGCGCCTCGAAGTTGTCGGCGGCCAGGTAGGCGCCCGTGGCGGTCACTTCCCGGTACTTCGTGCCGAGGACGCCGAAGTGGAGGCCGTCCTTGTCGTCCTGGTCGTGGCTCCGAGCGCACCGGGGACGTCCTGGCTGACGTCGAGCAGCTCCCCGCCGACGCTGATCGCATCGCTGATGTTGTAGGAGCCGACCGCGTTGATGCTGGTGCGGGTGCCGTTGCCCGTCGGTGCCGCCGGCGGAAACGGCTCTTTGCCCGAGTAACCCGAGATGGAGATGTTCAGCGGCTTGATGGGGTTGAGGGTCGCGCCCAGCTCGACCGTCTTGCTGCGGTTCGCGTCGGTGAGCTGGTCCCAACCGTTGTTGACCCCTCCGATGAGGCTGACCGTGTCGCTCAGCGCCCAGGTCGCGCGCACCCCGGTGTGGGTGAAGGGAATCGCGCCGAACAGGATCGAGTGCGAGACATTGTTGTTGCTCGGGCTCCAGATCACCTCGGTTCCGTGCAGCGTGGCGTACTTGCCCGCGATCACGGTCAAGGCCTTGTCTGCGTACTGCGCGTAGGCCTGGGTGACGTCGAACAGAGATGCGCTTGTATCAGGGAAGGAATGGATCACCTGGGCGTCGCTGCCGACGGTGAGGTTGACCAGTCCCCCGAAGCCCGACCTCGGCAGCTTGGAAACGCTGAGCCCGAACTGATGCAGGTTGAACGAGTTGTTCTGGTTGTCGAACACGCGTGGCGGAGCGTTCAGGGGACCAATACCCGCCTCGACGTCCTTGTCCGCACGCGTGTACCCGACATCGAGGTACCCGTTCACGCTGATGCCCGAAGCCTCGAGCACTTGCGAGAGCGTGGGAGCCCTGGCCGCCTGGGCCAGCGCCACCGTGGGAGCCGCGAGCGCGGCGGAGACTGCTGTTGCGATGAGAAGCTTCTTCATAGAGCGTCCTTTCGTGGGTGGGAAAAATACTTCCGCTGCCTTCTATATTAGGCTTCAATCCTGCCAGGCTGCTCGACGCCGGGTCGCATCGGACTTTCGCCAGAAAACGCCCTCCCCTTACTTGCCTGATCCCGACCAACGCCTACCTGGTATCGCCCGTGCTGCACTCCTCGAGAATGTGAAAAATTACCGGGGCCGCAACCCCGGAAAGCCGCGCAAGGATAGACCAAAAAAGGATTTTTTCCAACTCCCCCTGTTGCGGCGGCCCCATCGGGCCCGCGCGCGGGGCTGCTATGATGGAAGCGATTTCCGGAATCGGCGGTCGCGAAGCCGGGGCCGGATTCCGACGGGACATCGAACCGGGCGGGCGTGTTTCCACCTCAAGGCGCACGAATTCCAACGTGAATTTACACGTCTCCACCTACAACATCCACAAGGGCTTCTCGCAGTTCAACCGCCGCATGATGATCCACGAGCTGCGCGACCACCTGCGCCTGCTCGACGCGGACATCATCTTCCTGCAGGAGGTGCTGGGGCAGCACCGCCGCCACGCCGCGCGCTTCGAGGACTGGCCCGACGAGCCTCAATACGAATTCCTCGCGCACCAGGTGTGGAACGACTATGCCTACGGCCGCAACGCCGTCTACGACCACGGCCATCACGGCAACGCGGTCCTCAGCCGCTATCCGATCCTGCGCGCCGAGAACCAGGACGTCTCGGCCCACGGCCTGGAGCGCCGCGGGCTCCTGCATTGCGAGATCGGGATCCCGGAGCTCGACGAGCCGCTGCACTGCGTCTGCCTGCACCTCGCGCTGTACGAGCGCGGCCGGCGCCACCAGGTCGGTGCGCTGATCGAGCGGCTGGAGCGCGAGGTGCCGTGGCGCGCGCCGCTCCTGGTCGCGGGCGACTTCAACGACTGGCGCAACCTCGCCGGCAAGCGCCTCGCCGACGCGCTCGGCCTGCGCGAGGCCCTCGCCGACCATTGGGGCAGGCCCGCGCGCAGCTTTCCGAGCGCGTTTCCGATGCTGCGCCTGGACCGCATCTACGTGCGCGGTTTCCGGGTGAACCATACCGAGATCCATCGCGGTCCTTCGTGGTCGCGGCTCTCGGACCACGCCGCGCTCTCGGCCCACCTGCAGCTCGAGTAAGTCGCCCGCATGGCGGTCGAGTTCCTGCCCGGAAACCGGCTGACGCTGCTGCGCTCGGGCGTGGAGTATTTCCCCGCGCTCGAAGCCGCGATCCGCGAGTCGCAGCGCGAGATCTTCCTCGAGACCTATATCTACGCCGGCGACGCCACCGGGGAACGCATCACTCGGGCCCTGTGCGCGGCCGCGCGGCGCGGCGTGGGGGTACACGTGCTCGTGGACGGCTTCGGCTCGAGGGACATGCCGGCAGAGTTCGTGCGCGAGCTGCGCGACGCGGGCGCGCGCCTGCTGGTGTTCCGCCCGGAGGTGTGGCGCTTTCCCTTGCGACGGGACCGGCTGCGGCGCATGCACCGGAAGATCGCGGTAGCCGACGGACGCGTCGCCTTCGTCGGCGGCATCAACATCATCGACGACATGGACACGCCGCGGCAGGTCCCGCCGCGCTACGACTACGCCGTGAAGATCGAGGGCCCGCTGCTCGGGCCGCTCCAGGAGTCGGCCGTGAGCCTGTGGAACCGCGTCGCGCTGGCGAGGCTCGAGCACGGTTGGCGCGTCAGCCACCCGGTCCCGCCGCACCTGGCGCACGCGGGAAGCCAGCGCGCGGCGCTCGCCGTGCGCGACAACCTCCGCCACCGCCGCGACATCGAGGACGCCTATCTGGCGGCGATCGGGTCCGCGCAGGAGGAGATCATCATCGCGAGCGCCTATTTCTTCCCCGGCAGGCGCTTTCGCCGCGCGCTCACCGGCGCCGCCGCGCGGCGCGTGCGCGTGGTGCTGCTGCTGCAGGGGCGCGTCGAGTACGTTCTGCTCTATTACGCCTCGCGAGCCCTCTACGGAACGCTGCTCGAGGCGGGCGTCGAGCTCTACGAGTACCAGAAGAGCTTCATGCACGCCAAGGTCGCGGTGATCGACGGCGACTGGGCGACGGTGGGCTCCTCCAACATCGATCCGTTCAGCCTGCTGCTCGCGCGCGAGGCGAACGTGGTGGTCGAGGACCGCCGCTTCGCCGCCGAGCTGCGCGCGCGGCTCCGCGCCGACATCGAGCACGGCGCCCGCGTGGTGGCGAAGACCCGCTGGTTCAGGCAGCCCCTGTGGAAGCGCATCCCGAACTGGATCGGCTACGGGGTGGCGCGCTTCGCGATCGGCATGTTCGGCGTCGGCGGGCGGTTTTGACGGGGCGCTTTGACGACCCGTTTGCGGCACGGGTAGAGTAGCAGGCGCAGCCGTTCGGCTCAATCCGGGGAGGAAAGTCCGCATGCCCAAGTATTCGACGGAATCCATTCGTACCGTAGCGCTGGTGGGCCACACCGGCGCGGGCAAAACGACGCTCGCCGAAGCGCTGCTCGCCAAGGCCGGAGCGATCGCCTCGGCCGGCAGCGTCGAGAAAGGCAACACGGTCTGCGATTTCGATCCGCTTGAAAGGGAGTACAAGCACTCGCTCAACTCGGCGCTCGTCAACTTCGCGTGGAAGAACGTCCATATCCACCTGATCGATACGCCCGGCTCGCCGGACTTCATGGGGCAGGCGATCGGCGCGCTCGCCGCGGTCGAGACGGCGGTCATCGTGGTGAACGCCGAAACCGGAATCCAGCTCGCCACGGACCGCATGCTCAAGTGGGCGGCGAAGCGGAACCTGTGCCGCATGATCGTGATCAACCGCATCGACGCGGAAAACGCCGATCTTCCCGCGATTCTCGCGAGGATCCAGCAGGCGGTCGGGCGCGAATGCCTGCCGATCAACCTCCCCGCGAAAGGCGGGAAGGACGTGGTGGACTGCTTCTTCAATCCCGACGGCGAAGCGGAATTTTCTTCCGTCAAGGAAGCGCACGCCGCGCTCGTCGACCAGGTCGTCGAAGTCGACGACGCGCTGATGGAGAAGTACCTCGAGCAGGGCGAGGTGGCGCCCGAGCAGCTGCACGCTCCCTTCGAAAAAGCGCTGCGCGAAGGCCACTTGATCCCGGTGTGCTTCACCTCGGCGAAGAACGTCGTGGGGGTCGAGGCGCTGCTCGACATCGTCGTCAACCTCGCGCCGAACGCGACCGAGGGCAACGCGCCGCCGTTCCTGAAGGGCG
>WNGH01021297.1_pt1 | contig 14740 bp, 16 predicted proteins | sample 5400631 | NCBI WGS metagenome assembly WNGH01 (sample SAMN13153373, study PRJNA577476) | soil metagenome | isolation source: 115 cm soil or saprolite under Garry oak tree replicate 1 | place: USA:California | collected 2016-06-15
CTGCAGGTCGTGAACGCTCAACCCGTTGGCAAGGTCCCGACCACCAATGCCTGGACGCCTGACGGCCAGCTGCTTCGCCTCCTGCCCTTTCTTTGCGGCCGCCACCGCCAGCTCGCCCTCGAAAACCTCGCCTTGCACCAGCAGCTCGCCGTCTACAAGCGAGCGGTGCCCCGGCCGAAGCTCCGCACGACTGATCGGCTCTTCAGGGTGGCGCTGGCCAGGGTCTGGGCCGGGTGGAGGCACTCCCTCGTGATCGTTACCCCCGACACCGTGCTGCGGTGGCAGCGGCGCCGCTTCCGCGAGCACTGGACCAAACTCTCCGGTCGACCCACCCGAGGCCGCCCGCCGGTCAACCCGGAGATCGCGGCCCTTGTCACACGAATGACCGCGGCCAATCCTCTCTGGGGCGCTCCGAGAATCCATGGTGAGCTGCTGAAGCTCGGCTTCCACGTGGCCGAGCGCACCGTCTCCCGACTCATCCCGAAGCGCCGCACACCTCCCTCGCAGACCTGGCGCACGTTCCTTACCAATCACGTCCCGGATCTGGTCTCCCTCGATTTCTTCACCGTTCCTACCGCGCGCTTGCGCGTCCTGTTCGTCTTCGTCGTGCTCGCTCACGATCGCCGGCGCGTCCTCAACTTCAACGTTACCGAGCATCCCAGCGCTGCTTGGACGGCCCAGCAGATCGTGGACGCCTTCCCCGACGATTCCGCCCCGTCCTATCTCCTCCGCGATCGCGACTCCATCTACGGCCACGCCTTCCGCCAACGCGTGAAGGGTATGGGCATCAGTGAAGTCCTGACGGCGCCTCTTAGCCCCTGGCAAAATCCGTTCGCCGAGCGGCTCATCGGCTCGATCCGACGCGAGTGTCTGAATCACGTTCTGGTTCTCGGCGAAAGCCACCTGCGCCGCATCCTGGCCCGCTACTTCTCCTACTATCACCGGGCTCGCACGCATCTCGCGCCCGACAAGGATGCGCCGGACGTCAGGCCCGTCGAGCTCCCCGAGGCGGGCAGGATCGAGGAGATTCCCGAAGTCGGTGGCTTGCATCACCGCTACGTCCGCCAGGCGGCGTAGTCCAGCATCGGCGGTCCTCACCACCACCGAACACGCGCGTCACAGGTAAGTGGGGCTTTCCGAGAATGGCCGTTTATGTTTCCTACGCTCTCTCTTTCCCGCCGGTCGGCGCCGTCAGAGGTGCGAGGGGAAAATCGGCGACGCGACTCGATGCGTCACGTCGTGGGGCGGCCGGCAGGCCTCGCCGATCACTCGCCGTCCCTCCGGCTCAGGCGGCGCCGGGCATCGCAGCGGCATTTGGAAACTGGGACTCGGACCCGCATTCGGAGCATTTGAGCAGCCCGGAGTCGGTGTAGAAGTGAACGGTGTGCGTCCGGCAGCGGGCGCAGCGCTTGAATTCGCACACGGCTACCTCCTTTGTGGATAGCGCGAAGCCGACGGATCCGCTGAGACGGCTCTCGGCCACACGACCACCTGCTTTCCAGTGGCGATGTCGTGGCGGACGATGGTGTGCACCTCGGTGCCGTCGGAATCGAAGACGGCGATATAAATGACGTCCGCTTCCTCGGGGTTTGAAAGGATGACGCAGGGCGCGCGGGCGTGACCGAGCACACTCCGGCAGATCGAAACCGACTTGACATCGAGACCGCGGAGCTCTTCCTCCTGGCCCCAGACGCGGAACGCGACGCTGAGAGCGAAGAGAATCGTTGCGATGAGCGTAACCACCACGTGCCTCGGCACGGCTCTCAGCCCTCCCCTCTCGTTGCGTTCATAGTGTCCAGCCGCGCCGGCGTTCGCGTCGATCCGGGAGTAACCTAAGGGTGGTCTCGGTAAATACCTCCAATGCGCGAGTCCTGAAATCAGGAGCTCCGCTTCCGGAAATTCTGATTCAGTCCTCGCTCCGTTACAACCGAGGCTGACGGGCGGGATCGCGCCAACAGGGATGATCCTCCGCGCGCCCTCAGCGCCTCCGCGGGACTTGCCTTCCCCCCCCCGCGAAAAATTGTTGGTGCCTCTTTCGCGCAGGATGGGACCCACCTGCAGCGAGGCTCGTGCCCGAGGCCAAAAGGGAGGGGAGACTCCGGGTGACCACGATCCTCTCGCCGGGGGGCAGTGTTGCCGCGTCCTGCCGCGTGGCACGCGACGCGGGGAGCACTTTCTCTATTCGTGGAGTTCCTGAACAGCGACCGGTTATTGCATAAACTTGCACAGCCTGAGCACCGAGAACGCGGTCGATCAGGCGCTGGCCCAGGGAGGGTGAGTGCGGCAGAACGGGCGTGGCGTGACGCGTACGGTGCGGCGGTGGGAAGCCGTCGCTAGCCCCAATCCGAAAATAACTCAGGCTGCGAGCGCATGTTGAATGCGGGCATAGAGGGTTTCGGTCGCCGGGTTCTGCGCGAGGCGGGGGACGTTCCGGCCTCCGATGCGAGTCAGCCGACCGGCCCGGGTGACGAGCAAGAAGCGCAAGGTCCGCATGCTACGCAGGACGTAGGCGTACGTGCGCTTGCGGGAGCGTCGTCGTGGGGTTGCGAGGGTATCGAGCTGGAAGCTCCGGGCGACGTTGTAGGCGAGGATGCTGAGTTGCTGCCAGGCACAGTTGGCCCCGTAATGGCGGGTCGGGACCACGTCGACGAAGGCGCTCGACGTCCTGAGCGGCGTTGTGAACACCATTCCCGGGGGTACGACACGGCCATGTACCCCAGGAATAGTTGTAATTCTCCAGCGGTATTTGTTACGCTTACGCCAAGCGCAACCCTGGGGCGCCATTCTTCTCGATCCGAGGTCTGGAGGAAGATGGCATGAACGGCCTCGCTGAATCGGCGGCCGATCGTGGCCCTGATGCCCGCCATCAGGTACGGCTCAACCCACCTCCGTTCGCGGCGATCACGATCCATCCGGGGGGGCTGATGAAAATGAGGAACGAAGCATGCGTACGATAGCCGTCGTGAACCAGAAGGGCGGCTGTGGGAAGACCATTACATCCATCAACGTGGCGGCATTCCTTGCGCGCGAACAGCGGCGTGTATTGCTCGTGGACATGGACCCGCAGGGGCACGCCACGTTAGGGGTCTTGAGCGGTTCGGTTGGGTCCCCCACCATGTACGAAGTGTTCGTAACTGAGCCCGGCTGTCAGCCGACTCGCCTTCGCGACATCGCCCGGTCTGCACGCGAAAACCTCGATGTGGCTCCGTCCGATATTCGCCTGAGCGCGGTCCCGGAGCGGCTAGCGGGAGTCGCCGAACGCGAGACCGTCCTCGCCGAGAACCTGGCCGAAGTCAGCGCGCAGTACGACTTCGCGATCGTCGACTGCCCTCCGAATGTCGGTCTGCTTACCTTCAATGCGCTGAGGGCCTGCGCGGAAGCGGTTGTGCCTATGGACCCCAGCTTCTTCTCGCTTCATGGTCTCGGAAAGCTCCTGGAGACTTTCGACGCGCTGGAGACACGGACCGGGCATCGGATCACCCCCCGGGTGCTCCTCACGCTGTACTCGGGCCGGACGGCGTTTGTCAGGGCGATCGTCGACGAGATTCGCACTCACCTCAGCGGCCGGCACTTCGAGACCATCATCCGATACAGCATCAAACTGGCTGAGGCTGCCAGCCACGGCCTGCCCATCGCTCACTATGCCAAGGGCTGCGCTGGATATGAGGATTATCGGGCTCTGACCGCGGAGGTCCTGCAGCAGGAAGCCGGGAGTCCGACGGGAGAGCGGATCACCTTCGCCGACGTCGTAACCCCCACTCAGGACGACGAGGCCGAACGACCGTTGCCGCCAGCGATGACGAATGTGGGTACCGTGTTCACCCTCGAAGCGCCGGACGCGACACGAGTCCAGTTGGCGGGGGACTTCAACGGTTGGGTCCTGGATGGAAACGAGATGAATCCCGTCGGTCGCGTGTGGAAGAAAGTCGTGCGGCTGCAGCCCGGGCGCTATCAATACCGCTACGTGGTCGATGGAGTGTGGCAGAGGGATCCGCTCAATCCCGCGGTCGAACCCAGTCCTTACGGTGGACACAACTCGATCCTCGTCGTGGACGAAAAGTTCGCAGAATAGGATCCCCAGGGGAGCGGAAGACGTGGATCACAGTATGACGGGCGGGACAGATGCGGAAGGCGGCGGCCGCCTGGACAGGCCCCTTGGACGGGGATTGGAGGATATTTCTCACCTGTTCCAATCGGGAAGCCGTAGTGAGGCGACAGCGAACGAGCACCGGTCCGGCGGTTCGCCGCACCATGTTGCGACCTCCTCGTCTCCGGGGGCGGTGCTCTTGGGACGGCGGATGTCGCTGACCAGGGACCAGTTCGCGCCCCTGCTAAAGCAGTTCCACGGGGCGCTCGAGGAAGGCCTGACCTCGATCGACTCGGAGATTGCGTGCCCTCCTCCTTACGGGCAGATCGATCTGCTCGGGCTCAGCCGCTCAAATCAATTGACGATCATCGATTTCAACACGAACGCCGATGACGGGCTACTAGTCCGTGGGATTGGTCAGGTGGACTGGGTCACGCGGAACCTGCCGATCATTCGGCGCCTGTATCCCAGCCCTACGATCAATTACAGTCTGCCGCCGGCGTTATTGCTCGTTGCGCCACAGTTCTCTCCCGCGCTCAGAAGCGTGGCCCGGCAGGTTCTGTGCCCCACGATCAAGTGGATCAGATATTGCGCGCTAGAATCATCCGTTGGGCTCGCGATTTCCTTCGAGCGCATTGAAGGGGATTGATGGCGCGCGATGCTTGCCTCGACATGCGAGTCCTTGTGCGTGGCGCCGGCGGGAGTCGGGACCCGGACCTCCCTAGTCGCCTCGCCGCAAGCCGCCACATTGAATGTCGTGCCTCGTGAGAACGACGGCGCCAGGAATCACGCCTTGGCCACGCCTACTGGAGAACCGCTCCGTCTTCTCGGGCGGCGAATCCTTGATGACGAGCCGGAACGTGGCGGGCCGCCGGACCGGTACTCATGAGCGCGGCAGGAGGACGGTGAAGCGCCTCCTGTGCCTTCCACTTACTGGTCCGATCGGCTCACGCGGCCTGCCGCAGGTATTCGTGATGGAGCCCACCGACGCGTGGCAGCTCCACCACCCGGCCCTGGCCCGGTGGCTGCACACTCCGCGACTCCGGCGCGTCCTTCGCCAGCGATAAGTGTGTCCGCGTCCGATTGTAGTAGTCGACGTACTTCGACAGGATCCCCAGCAGATGCCGACCTGGGGGCTGCGGGGCGTCCGCGTGAAGGGCGGCAAGACGCGAGCGCCCATGACCGCGAAGAACATCTGGCGCCTCTGTAAAGTCTATGGCCGCATCATCGGCTACCCGGAGCTCAAGCCCCACGACCTGCGTCACGGCGTGGCCATGGAAGTCCTGGAACCGCACCACGACCTCGAGGAGGTCCGCGCGCTGCTCGGCCACGCGCGCATCGATACGACGCAGATCTACACGACCATCAGGCCTGCGCAGCTCAAACGCGCAGTGGAGTTCTACGAGGAAAAAGCCGTGAAGCTGTTGACCGAGTGAGAACGTGTACCCGTTTCGGGTTCGAGGAACATTCGAATGTTCCTAAAACCCGGAGCGAAAAACGCTAATCATTTCGAACTGGTGGCCCCAACGAGATTCGTGCGGTAGTGGGACAAGACCTCGCGTTCGAGATCCGAGGTGTGGCGCTGCGCCACTAGGCAGGGACGCCCCAACGGAATTTGGTAGTCAGGCTGCGCCACCGCGGTCCGGAGAGCATAAGCGACTCGGAGTTTATCCCACGCGCTGGCGGTCCGACGAGAGCCCGCGGATTTTCGGATCAAGCAGGTCGCGGAGCCCGTCGCCGAACAGATTGAGCCCGAGGATCGTCAGCATGATCGCCGTTCCGGGATAGAGGACGAGCCACGGCGCTAGCTGAAGATAGAGGCGTCCCTCCGACAGGATGTTGCCCCAGCTCGGCACGTAGGGCGGTACGCCCACGCCGAGAAACGAGAGCGCGGCTTCGGTCAGGACGGCGGCCGCGAACACGAAGCTTCCCTGGACGATCACCGGCGACAGACAGTTCGGAAGGATGTGACGGCCGATCAGCTACGACGTCTCCCGGATGACCAGCACCGAGCCGCGCACGACGCGAGCCACGCGCGGCGCGTAGACGATCCCGATCGCCACGATCACGTTGGTGACGCTCGGGCCGAGCGATGCCATGAGCGCGATCGCGAGGATAATCGCGGGAAACGCCATGAGCCCGTCCATCACGCGCATGACGACGTTATCGAGCGCCCGGAAGTAGCCCGCGACGACACCGGAGCTGACCCCGAGGACGAACGACAGCGCGACGACCGCGCTTCCCACCAGGAGGGACAGCCGGGCTCCGTACACGACGCGGCTCAGCACGTCGCGCCCGACGTCGTCGGTGCCGAACCAGTGCCCCGGGCTCGGGCGGATCAGGCGCGCGGCGACGTCCATGCGCGCCGGGTCGCCCGCCACGAAGGGCGCCAGCAACGCGAGGGCTCCAATCGCGACCATGATCACCGCGCCGATCAGCGTGATCTTGCGCCGGGACAGGAGGACGAGCCACCGCAGCATCGTCCGCCCGCCGCGCACGCCGTCGGAGAGCTCGAGCGTCTGCGTGGCCCGATCGCTCACCGCCATCGGTCGGTCACTGGTACTTCACCCGGGGATCGATCACCAGGTACGACAGGTCCACTGCCAGGTTCACCAGCATCGACACGCCCGCGATGCAGAGGACAACGCCCTGGATCACCGGATAGTCGCGTCTCAGCACGGCCGAGATGATGAGCCGTCCGAGGCCGGGAATGTTGAAGACCGTCTCGACGACGACGGCGCCCGACAGGAGGATCGCGAAGCTGATGCCGATGATCGTGACGGTCGGGATGAGCGCGTTGCGGAAGGCGTGCTTGTAGACGACCATCCCCTCGCCGAGCCCCTTCGCGCGCCCGGCCACGATGAACTGCTCGCGCAGAACGTCCAGCATGCTGGATCGGGCGATCCGTGCGACGAGCGCCGACTGCACGAGCCCGAGGGCGAAGGCGGGCATCACGAGCGAGCGCAGCGTCTTCAACCAGCCGTACTCGAGCGGTGAGTAGCCGGCCACCGGGAACCATCCGAGCCAGACGCCGAAGCAGAGAACGAACAGGAGCCCGAGCAGGAAGTTGGGCACGGAGATCCCGACGAGCGCCAGCACCATGAACGTCTGGTCGGTCACCGAGTTGTGATAACGCGCAGAGAGGACGCCGGACGGCACGCCGATCGCCACCGCAATCAGCATCGCGAGGACCGTCAGGAGCAGTGTGGGCTCGATGCGATCGACAATCGCCTCGGTGACCGGCTTCCGCAAGAAGATCGAGCGACCGAGATCGCCGCGGAGCAGCTGGCCGTACCAGTGGACGAGCTGCACCGGGAGCGGCTCGTCCAGGCCGAGCTGGCGCTGGATCCTCCCCACGTCGTCGGCCGACGCGTCGGGGCCGGCGATGATCGACGCCGGATCGCCGGGCGCCAGGGTCGCCGAACTTGATGCGGCCGACGTCCTCGTAGAAGAGCTGCTGCACGCGCTCCATGTGCTGCCGGCGCTTCTTCGGATCGCTTTCCTTGGCGAGGGCTTCCATGGCGCGGTCTTTTTCGTCGAGGCACCACCACCCCGGCCACTCGCACTGGAACGCCGCCGAGAACGCCGGCTCGGGCGAGAACGTGAAGCCGGTCGAGAAGACGTCGAACAGCTCGGGCTTGTTCCGGCGCTGCACGAGCGTGGCCCAGTCGACGACCTGCAGATCGATCTTGAACCCGACCTCCTCGAGCTGCTGCTTGGCGACGAGCGCGTTCTTGTACATCCACTCGTATTCCTTCGTCGTCACCCAGCGCACCGGCTGGCCGGCGTATCCCGCGTCCTTCAGGAGCTTCTGTGCCTTCGCCTTGTTCTTCTGGTTGTAGTGCTCGCCGGAGATCTTCGAGTACCACTGGGGCTGCTCGACGAACATCATGGAGGGATCCAGCCGGTAGAAATCCTTGTGACCGAACCCGGCCGCCATGATCGGCTCCATGTCGAGCGCCGCCTGGAGCGCCTGCCTGAGTCGCCTGTCGGTCATCAGCCCTTGCTTGTGGTTCAAGACCGCGGTCGACCAGGCCGACGGTTTGATCACGAGCCCCTCCACGTCGCGCATCGCCCTCACTCGATCGTACTGGTCCTGCTTGATCTGCTGCGCGAAGTGATACTCGCCCGCCTCGACGCCCGCCAGCCGCACCGTCACGTCCGGGACCGGGATGAAGAGGATCTCGTCGAGGTACGCGGTGCGCTTGCCGCCGTAGCCGTTGGGCGGCTCCGCTCTCCCCACGTAGTCCTTGAAGCGCACCAGCTTGAGGTGCCGGTCGGGCTTGTGCTCGACGAAGCGATACGGCCCGGTCCCGATAAACTCCTTGATCTGCCCGTCGCCAGCGGCATCGATGACTTCCTTGGGATAGATGGCCGCCCCGTTGCCCGGCCTTCCCAGTCCGTCCAGCAGCGCGGCGGTGGGCTCTTTCAAATAGATGACGACCTCGTACGGTCCCTTCGCCTCGACGGCTTCCACGAACTTCCACAGCGCCTTGCCCGTCGTCGCCATCTTTCCCCAGCGCGTGAGCGAGGGCACGACGTCGGCGGAGGTCATCTCCTTGCCGTTGTGAAACTTGACGCCGCGGCGGAGCTTGAACGTGTAGCGGCGTCCCCCGTCCAAAGGCGTCCCGCTCTCGGCCAGCATCGGGATCGGGTTGTACTGGCGGTCGTACGTGTAGAGGTTCTCGTAGATGTGCCAGGTGATCTGCTGCGTGATCGTCGCCGTCGTCGAGTGCAGGTCGAGCGAGGGCGGCTCGCCGATCATCGCCGCCTTGAGGACGCCGCCCGCGCGCGGCTGCTCCTGGGCCCCGAGGTCTCTAGCCATGAAGAGCATCGCGAGCGTCACGACGATACGGAGCGTGGTTTTCCTGATCATCACGTCACTCCACGTTACTTGGCCAGCCAGCTGTTCCAGAAGTACAGGCGCGGCGCGGTGCGGAACTCGCCGCGCAGCTCGCGCCGCGCCATGTCGAGCGTGTTGTAGTCGCCGAGCTTCACCTGGCCGACGTCCTCGTAGTGGATCGCCTGGATGCGCTCGACGAGCGCCATGCGCTTCTTCACGTCGCTCTCCTGCCGCATTTCGGCGAGCAGGCGCTCCTTCTCCTCGTGGCACCACCACCCCTGGAACGAGCAGCGGAACGCGACGTGCAGCGCCGGATCGGGGTTCAGGGGATAACCGGTGACGTACGCCTCCCACAGCTCGGGCTTCTGCACGCGATGGTTGAGCGTGGCCCAGTCCACCACCTGCAGGTCGATCACGAAGCCGAGCGCCTCCAGCTGCTGCTTGGCCACCAGCGACGACTTGTACATGAACTCGTATTCCCGCGTGCTAATCCAGCGCACCGTCTGGCCCGTGTAGCCGGCCTCTTTCATCAATCGCTTCGCCCTCTCGCGGTCGCGCTGGTTGTAGAGCGGCGCGCCCGCTTGCGAATGCCATGGCTGCTCGGAGAAGAACAGCGCCGGGCCCAGGCGATAGAAGTCCTTGTGGCCGAACGCAGCGATCATGATGGGCTCCATGTCAAGCGCCGCCTGCACCGCCTGGCGCAGGGGCTTGCTCGTCATGAGCCCGGCCTTGTGATTCAGCGAGACCAGCGTCCAACCGCGCGGCTTCACGATGCGCGACTCCAGCTGGGGCATCGCCTTGATGCGGTCCCAGTTGTCCTGCTTCATGAACATCGCGTGATGGTACTCGCCCGTCTCCACGCCGGCCTGCCGCACGGCGGTGTCGGGGACGGGGATGAACAGGATCTCATCGAGCCATGCCGTGCGCTTGCCGCCGAAGCCGTTCGCCGGCTCCGCGCGCGCCGCGTAGTCCTTGAACCGCACGAGCTTGATGTGGCGGTCGGGCCTGTGCTCGACGAATCGATAGGGGCCGGTGCCGATGTACTCCTTGATCCCAACGGCGTCGGCCGCGTCCACGACCTCCTTCGGATAGATCACGGCCGACGGCTCGGCCAGACCGTAGACGAGCGATCCCGACGGCTGTTTGAGGAAGATTACGACGGTGTAGGGATCCTTCGCCTCGATGCTCTCCACGCCGGGCCACAGCGCTTTACCGACGCTGGCGACCTGGCCCCAGCGCTTGAGCGAGGCCACGACGTCGGCGGCCGTCAGCTCCTTGCCGTTGTGGAACTTCACGCCCCGGCGGAGCGTGATCGTGTGGCGGAGCCCGCGGTCGCTCACGGAGTGCGTGTCGGCCAGGAAGGGGATCGGGTTCCAGCCACGGTCGTGGGTGAACAGCGGCTCGTAGACGTGCCACATGATCTCGTAGGTCAGCGTCGTGGTCGTGGCCTGGATGTCGAGCGTCGGTGGCTCGCCGATCGACGCGACCTTGAGTACGCCGCCCATGCGCGGCGTCTCCTGGCCGTGGGCGGAGGACGCCGCAACGGCGGCGAGCGTGAGGACCGCGACGCCGACGAAGGCGCGGACTCTCATGGGTCCCTCCCTCACGGGCAGATGTAGCCCGTTCCGCTCGGATTCTTGAAGCGGCCCACCGACTCCGGCAAGAGCTGCGTAGGCAGCCACAGGACGACGTTCGGGATGTCCTGGCAAACGAGCGCGAGCGACACGTCCGCCGCCGCGGCCGCCGTGAGAGACATAAACGCCCCTTCTCGGACTTCCGGCCCCTCCAGGCCGCACCGGGACTGGTCGACGGATGGCTCCGCCCCCCCCGGATACAGTGCGGACAACGGCCTGTCAACGGATTTCGGGCGCGCAAGGGACCGGAGGGGACGGTCCAAGAGGCGAGCGACCAAGCCTCGGGCGCCTCCACGAACGGGAAGGACGACTCGGCGGCGGCGCCGGTCTCCCGGTACTGGGCGTGGGCCGATCTGATGAGGCGCGCGTTCGATATAAACGGACGAGCCGCTCCACCGCGCAGTCGGTGCATCGCAGGTGCGCGAAGCCGTGCGCCAGCACCCCGCAGGTCAGGAAATCTCTGAACTCTTGTTTCACGGCCTCCGGCAGCGAGGAAGCTGTCCGCGTGACGTACCGAAACCACTCCCCCGTGAACGCCCACCCGCCAGAACAACGACGAACTACCGACTCCTCGCCGAATCCGAACATCCCGCCGCTGACCAGTGTTCGCCGCTAATATCTGATTGAACAGGCGGTCTCAAAATACCCAGCGCTTGCGGCGCTTGTAGAACTTGATCTCCCGGAAGCTCTTTCGGCGGCCGGCCTCGCCGAGGCCGAGGTAGAACTCGCGGACGTCGTTGTTTCCCCGTAGCTTGTCGGCCGGACCGTCGAAGACGATCCGGCCGTTCTCCATGATGTAGCCGGTGTGGGCGACGCCCAGGGCGATCTGGGCGTTCTGCTCTACGAGCAGGATCGTCGTCCCCCGCTCCGAGTTAATCTTCTGGATAATCTCGAAGATCTCGCGGACCAACAATGGAGCGAGCCCAAGTGAGGGCTCGTCGAGCAGCAGGAGCTTGGGGTTGGCCATGAGCGCCCGGCCGATCACCAGCATCTGCTGCTCGCCGCCGCGCAGATACCCCGCGAGCTGCGCTCTGCGCTCCACGAGGTGGGCAAAGTAATCGTAGATCACCTGCATGTCGCGCTGGACACCGTCCGGATCGCGTCGCGTGTAGGCCCCGATCCGGAGGGTCTCCGCCACGGTGAGGGATTCCAGAACCCTGCGCCCCTCCATGACCTGCACGATGCCGAGGCGGCAGATCTCCTCGGGATCGAGGCCGTCGATCCGCCGCCCCATGAACTCGATGCTGCCATCCGTCACCCGGCCATCCTCGGTCTTGAGCAGGCCCGAGATCGCCTTGAGCGTGGCCGTCTTGCCCGCACCGTTGGCACCGAGCAGGGCGACGATCTTCCCGTGCTCGGGGCCCTCCGTTCGTGGCTGGACTCGTGGCGGGCATCGGCGACGTCGAGCGCGGCATGGCGCGTCAGGGCTACGACCTCCAGCTCACGCGGCACGACGCGAAAGGCTGGCGCGCGACCTTCTACACGAGCGGGATGGAGCACTCGATTACGAGCGCCGCGGCCTCAGTTGTGGGAGCGCACGCCGTGGCATGCCGTCCAGGGCGCGGCGTCGGAGGGCGTTGAGGAAGGCGGAGGCGACACCATGAGTGGACCCCTCCTGTCCCTCGGCGCGGCGCTGGTCGCGATCACAGCCGCACAGGCCGGCCCCCGTCTCGGTGGGCGACAGTGGTCACCATCGAGGGGACGGTCAGCTATCGCACGTATCCCCGGGCGCGCCTCGATGCCGCCGGTGGGTAATAACGGCGACGGGCAGGATCTCCTCAACCTCGGGGGCGGTGCTCTCAAGATTCTCTGCCAGGCACGTAGAGCAGTACGTGCGTAGCGCGTTGGCCGCGAGAAAGGCGAACAGACGATCTTTCAAAAACGTGAGCAATCCCCATCGCGTGCGTCTCGACGCAGCGCCCCTAACGGACGGGGGGCCGCGGTAGACTCAGTCGTAATGCAGCAGTCAGCCGACCCTATCTTCCTCCATTCCCTCTCGCGGTGAACCGAGGCGAGCGCCAATCGCGATCACCCGCTGAGGGGTACCCAAGTCGCACCAATTGACCCCGGTGACGGGAAGTACGACGAGGTTTGGCGGCCGGGTCGCCAAAACGTGCTGAGAGAAATCGAGTGAGGGCAGGTAGGTATACAGCTGTCTGACGCTGTCGAACGACGTCGCGAGTCCGAGTCGAACCCGAAGGCACTCGTCGACGAGCGAGGGAAGGGCCCGCTGCAGGAGCGTGATGAACGTGGATGGGTACGCCACCATCACGAAGCTGTTCCAGAGACACCCTCGCGTCCAAAGCCTTGGGGCCAGAGCCGCTGACGGTTTCTCCCAGAAGTTGAGCACGCGATAGAGAGTCAGCCCATGACTCGTGACGGGGCGTCCGGGTTCAATCCACCCGTACTCGACCTCTGCCGTGTCAGGCGTAATGCCGAGCAGCACGACCAAATCTGGCCGAGCGAGAACAACCTGTACGGCGCCCTCGACATGCGCGATGAACGCGGCGTCATCGGAGACGTAATGGTCCGATGGAAAGACAGCGACAGGTGCCACGGGCGTCATTGTGGCCAGACGGAGCACGCTGTAGAGGATGGCGGGAGCGGTTCCCCGATTCTCCGGCTGGATGACGATGCATCGTGACGGAACATCGGCCAGCAGGGGCGCATAAAAGCGCTCATGAGCGTGCACGACGACCACGAGAACACATTCATGAGCGGCAAACGCCGCGACGCGCCGTCGCGTCTGCTCCAACAGTGTCTCGCTGCCGAGCACGGGGCAAAACTGCTTGGGCCGGTCATCACCGACGAGTTGCCTCGTCAGTGGCCGCAGCCGCCTGCCGTCGCCGCCAGCGAGAATGAGTGCCCATCGAGACTGCGTGCCCGACGCTACCATGACGTGCTTGCCTCCCACCACAATCGGGCCGGTTGCTAGCGCGTGCGGCACGACAGCGGATTTTCTGACTTTATGCTCGAGCTGGTAGCGATTTAGCTCTTGGCGATCTGCTCGATCTCCTTCTTCGACATGGTCCGCAAGCGGGAAAGTAGCGTCTTGACCTTCCGCTCAGACGCATGGTCGGCCAAGACGGACTTCTTCGACTTCGTCCCGACGATGTAGGCGACCCAATCGTCGAGGTCTGCTGTGCCGTGCCAGGCAATGGTGAGACCGCTGCGCCGCATACGGCGTCGGCCTTCGGCTTTCGCCAGTGGCTTCCGCTTGGAGTCCATTCGCTGGGGCGCCTCTGACTTCCAGGGACTGAGGTTCTGAGCTTTCGTTTTGATAGAACGAGCCGCGCCGGTTTAGTACGCGATCCTCTAACGCATGTCAACAATCCGTTCGTCCGCATCGGAAGCCCGGTCGCCGCTCTTCGTGGAGGGTATCGGCCGTGAAATCAGCGATTTTTATCCTGGGCAGCCGCGGTGGATGAGCAGACCGGCGTTTTCACCCACGTCGTTCGCGAGACTGCACCAGCCCGTGCAATTTTCGGGTCGTGGACAGTGGTGGATATGTGGACAAGATGTGCGTTGGTTGCAAGCCACGTGTCGAGCCGCCAGCCCATCACAAATCTAGAGGTTTCGGAACGCCTCGACCCCGCGTTGCGAGGGGCCGCCTTTTCGCAATCTTCTCCTGCAGGTGCAGGCGGGGATTTCTGAACGAGAGTGGAAAGCGCTGACCTCCAGAGCTAAGTTACCAACGCGACTCAAACTTTAGAGTGAGGCTCGCACCCACGCCGCAGAACGGCGGCGTCAGCAGGGCATCAGCCGTTCCGGCGCGCCTCGAGCGGAGACGACGGAGGCCGCGCAGCGACCAATAGTCTCTGACTATCGATTCGTCTATTTCGCAACGAGCCCTTAATTCGGCCTGGCCAGCAATGCGGGCGCCACGGTCTCAGGCAGCGGCTTCCCTTTGGTCTCGGGCAGGAAGGGCGCGACGACCAGACCGAGGAGCTTCTGTGCCGAGCTGGCGCGGCTGCAACGGTGGCGCCGTTCTGGTGGCAGTCCCGAGGATGCGATCGGGCGCGCCATCGTCGAGAACCTGCAGACCAAGCTCGTGGAGTTCTTCCAGCAGCTGCTCGCCGAGAATGGCAAGCAAACCCAGTGATTTGCCCCGTGAAGCGCAGGAGTCTACACTCGCGGCGGCCATTCAGGTGGCAGGAGAACCAGATATGCAATTTG
>WNGH01009119.1_pt1 | contig 14739 bp, 14 predicted proteins | sample 5400631 | NCBI WGS metagenome assembly WNGH01 (sample SAMN13153373, study PRJNA577476) | soil metagenome | isolation source: 115 cm soil or saprolite under Garry oak tree replicate 1 | place: USA:California | collected 2016-06-15
TCGTCGTCGGCCAGGAAGAGGCGATCGCGGTGATCTCCCGGGCGATCCGGCGCAGCCGCGCCGGCCTCAAGGATCCCAAGCGGCCGATCGGCTCGTTCGTCTTCTCCGGGCCTACGGGCGTGGGGAAGACCGAGCTGGCGCGGGCGCTGGCGCGGTTCCTGTTCGCCGACGCCAACGCGCTGATCCGCGTCGATATGTCGGAGTACATGGAGAAGTTCTCCGTGAGCCGGCTCATCGGCGCGCCTCCGGGCTACGTCGGCTACGAGGATTCCGGCACGCTCACCAAGGCTGTGCGCCGCAAACCGTACTCGGTCGTGCTGCTCGACGAGATCGAGAAGGCGCACCCGGACGTCTTCAATATCCTGCTACAGGTGCTCGACGAGGGCCACCTGACGGACAACTACGGGCGCATGATCGACTTCAAGAACACCGTCGTGATCATGACGTCGAACGTGGGCGCCCGCGACATGGTGAAAGGCAAGAGCCTCGGCTTCGCGCAGCCCGACAGTCGGGCCTCGTTCGAGCGCATGGCGGAGAAGGTCAAGGACGAGATCAACAAGACCTTCAACCCCGAGTTCCTGAACCGCTTGGACGACACGATCGTCTTCCACCCGCTCACCCGCGAGCACATCGGGCTGATCGTGGCGATCATCATGCGCGACGTGCAGAAGCGGCTCGGCGACGAGGAGCTCACGCTCCGCCTCACCCCCGCGGCCACGGACTTCCTCGTGGACCACGGGTACGACGAGCACTTCGGCGCCCGGCCGCTGAAGCGGGCCATCCAGAAGTACGTCGAGGACCCGCTCTCGGAGAAAATCCTGGTCGGCGAGTTCGCGCGCGGCGACGAAGTCGAGGTCGATGTGGCGCCCGACAAGGAGCGCCTCGCCTTCCGCGCGCTCTCCGGCTCGAAGGCGTGACCCGCCGGCCGCTCGCTTCCGTCCTCCTCGTTTGCGCCGCCGCCCTCGCCCCGCGCCCCGCCCGGGCACAGGGGGGGGAAGGCGGCGGTCGCATTCCCGACTCGATCGCCGTCGTGGGCACGAAGCGCGTCTCCCGGCAGACGGTGCTCGTCACGGCGGGACTCGTGCCGGGACGCACCGCCAACTACCGCGACATCCAGCACGCCATCGAGGCCTTATACGCCTCGGGCCAGTTCGACGACATCCGCATCGACCAGGACACCTCCGGTCCCGGGGCGCTAGTCATCCAGGTGAAGGAGCGGCCGGTCCTCGCGCACTGGACGGTCCGCGGGGTGAACCATCTCAGCGAGCACACCGTCCGGGACAAAGCGCAGCTGATCCCCGGGCGGCCGATCGACCCGGCGCTGGTGGAGCGCGCGCGAGGCCGCATCGACTCCCTGTATAAGACCAACGGCTACTACCTCTCGCGGGTGCGCGCGCTGCGCGTGTATGACGCCGACTCCGGGAGCGTGCGCGTCGTCTTCGACATCGAGGAGGGCCGACGCGTCGCCATCGCGCGCATCGATTTCCGGGGCAACACCCGCTTCCCCGACAACGTGTTGGCCAAGCAGATGAAGACCCGCCCCGAAGGGTTCTGGTGGTGGCGCAACGGCGAGTACGATGAGGAAGAGCTGCGCGCCGACCTCCAGGAGCGGCTCCCCCGGTTCTACGGGGAGCGCGGGTACGTGGACTTCCAGGTGCTCAACGACTCGCTCGTCGTCGACGACACCACCGGCAAGGCGACGCTCCTCGTGCAGGTGAGCGAGGGCGATCCCTATCGCATCGGCACCGTCGAGATCGTCGGGAACCGGCGGTTCTCCACCGACCAGCTGCAGCAGTTCAACCCGTTCCAGGCCGACTCGGGGAAACGGCGCGTCCCGCCGTTCAACCAGGAGAAGTGGGACGACGCCACGACCAAGCTCAAGACGCTGTACTACAACAACGGTTACATCTACGCGCAGGTGAGCAACGACGTCATCCGCCGGACCGGCCCCGACGGCAAACCGGTCGTGGACCTGCGCTGGGTGATCACCGAAGGCCAGCCCGCGATCGTCAACCTCGTCGAGATCCGCGGCAACGACGTGACGCACGAGCGCGTGATCCGCGACGCCATCGTGGTCATCCCGGGGGACGTCTTCCGGCAGGACGCGCTGATCCGCTCCTACCAGAACGTGTCCAACCTCGGCTTCTTCCAGCAGCCGCTGCCGCCGCCCGACACGCGGCCCGCCAACGACCAGGGCGACGTGGACGTGATCTTCCGCGTCACCGAGAAGCGCACAGGCAACATCAACTTCAGCGCGTCGGTGGGGCAGGGCGTCGGTGTCGGCGGGTTCCTTGGCCTCGACGAGCCGAACCTCTTCGGGCAAGGCAAGCGCGGGCACTTCCAGTGGCAGTTCGGCAAGAACATCAACGACTTCGACCTGTCCTACACCGACCCCGCCATCCGTGAGACCCGGATCTCGGGGACCATCGGGGTGCACAATACGCGGCTGCGCTACCAGATTGCCGATCTGGGACGACTGCGGCGCCGCGGCGCCAACGTTCAGTTCGGGTTCCCCGTCTTCAACGATCGCTACTCGCGACTGTTCCTGTCGTACTCGATCGACGAACAGACCTTCGAAGGCTCCGCCTCGAACGCGGCGTTCCGCGCGCGGTTCGGCTGCAGCAACTGCCTCCGGTCCACGATCGGCGTCTCGGTGATGCGAGATACGCGCTTCGACCTGCCGTTTCCCACGGGCGGCACGATGGCGACCGTGGGGATCTCGCAGAGCGGCGGCCCGCTCGGGGGGCGTGGCGATTTCCAGCGCATCGACCTCGAGGGGCACTGGTACGCTCCGCTCGGCCAGCTCGGCGGCAGCCGCCCCGGCTCGAGCGGCGTCAAGTTCGTGCTGGGCTTCTCCACCCGCTCGGGGTTCGTGTTCGGGGACTCGCCGTTCTTCGATCAGCTGTTCTTCATGGGCGGCACGCAGTTCGGCATCCCGCTGCGCGGTTACGACGAGTTCGCGATCACCCCTAACGGCTTCGACCCCAACGTTCGTTCGGCAAGGCGTTCTTCAGTATGACGGGCGAGCTGGGGATGCGGCTGTCCCAGATGCTGTACGTGAACGCGTTCTTCGACGCCGGCAACCTCTGGGCCCGGGCCAGCCAGTACAATCCCACGCGGTTGTTCCGCGGGGCGGGCTTCGGCGCCGCGATCATCTCCCCGCTGGGTCCCATGGGTGTGGACCTGGGCTACGGGTTCGATCGCACCGATATCTTCGGCCGTCCCGCCCCGGGCTGGAAACTGCACTTCAAACTCGGCAACTTCTTCTGATGCCATTTTCCTTGGAGACGATCATGCGACGGGCAGTGGTGGTGTCCCTGGCGCTGCTCGGGGCAGCGCCGCTCGTGGCGCAGACCTCCGCGCCGCCCGGCCCCCTGAAGATCGCGTTCATCAACTCGCGGGAGATCCTCGCGAAAACCCCGGGCTACGCCGCGGCGGAATCGACCTTCAACCGCGAGGTCGCGGGATACCGCAACGAGCTGCAGCGCCTCCAGCAGCAGCTTGACTCGGCCACGCAGGCCTACGACCAGCAGTCCATCGCCCTGAGCCCCGCGGCCAAACAGGCCAAGGTGCGCGAGCTGCAGCAGATGCAGCAGCGGCTGCAGCAGCGCAACGACGACCTGCAGCAGCGCGCGCAGCAGCGCGAGCAGGAGCTGCTCGCCCCGATCCAGTCGCGGGTCCAGTCGATCATCCAGGGGCTTCGCGCCGAAGGCAACTATTCGTTCATCTTCGACGCCGACGCTCCCGGCAGCAGCCTCGTCGCGGCGGATCCCGCGCTGAACATCACCGCCCGCGTGCTGCAGCGCCTGTCACAGGCGCAGTAGGGAGCCCGCCGGCTCCGTGGCCGTCCCTTCCCCGGCCGCCCACGCTCTGTCCGCGGGCGAGATCGCGGCCCTGACGGGCGGCCGGCTGGTGGGGCCGGCCGAAACCCGCGTGACCCGGGTCGCCCCGCTCGAGCGCGCCGAGCCGGGCGACCTCGCGTTTCTTGCCGCTGCCCGCTATCTCCCCTACTTTCGGCGCTCGACGGCCTCGGTCGTGCTGCTGCGGGAAGAATTCGTGGCAGAGACCGCCGGGCCCCCGGTCCGCGTCGTGGTGGCGGACCCCCAGGTGGCCCTGCTCGCCATCCTCCCGGTGCTCTACCCCCAGGCCGTCTGGGAGCCGGGCGTGCATCCCACCGTAGTCGTCGGCCGGGGCAGCACCTGGGAGGATCCGGTCGCGATCGGGCCGCACGTGGTCCTGGGACGCGGCGTCCGCCTCGGCCGCAATGTCCGGCTCGGGAGCGGCTGCGTCCTCGGCGACGGCGTGATCGTGGGCGACGAGGTCGAGATGTACCCGAACGTCGTCTGCTACTCCGGGACCGAGATCGGCCACCGCGTCATCCTGCACGCGGGCGTGCGGCTCGGCAGCGACGGGTTCGGCTATATCCCGGCCCGCGGTGGCGGAGGGGGCGGACACCGCAAGATCCCGCACGTCGGCCGCTGCCTGGTGGGCGACGACGTCGAGATTGGGGCGAACAGCTGCGTGGACCGCGGCAGTGTGGACGACACGGTGATCGGCCCGGGCACCAAGATCGACAACCTCGTCCACATCGCGCACAATGTCCGCATCGGCGCGCGCTGTCTCATCATGGCGCTCGTCGGCGTCGCGGGCAGCTCCCGCATCGAGGACGACGTGATCCTGGCGGGGCAGTCGGGAGTCTCGGACCACCTGACGGTGGGCCGCGGGGCGCGGGTGCTGGTGCAGGCGGGCCTGATCGGCGACGTTCCTCCCGGAGCGACCGTGTCGGGCTTTCCGGCGCGGAACCACCGGGAGCTGTTGCGGGCGCAGGCGACCCTGTATCGCCTCGCCGATATCATCAACGACCTCGAGGCGCTCGTCGCCAAACAGCCTGATGCCGCCCAACGGTAGGCGATCCATCCAGAAGACGGCATCCGTGGCGGGCACCGGCCTGCACACGGGGGTCGAGACCGTCGCGACGTTCCTGCCCGCGGCGGCGGGCGAGGGGATCCGCTTCCGCCGCGTGGACTTGAAGGAGAAGCCGGAGATCCCCGCCCGGCTCACGGAGGTCGAAGCCCTCGAGCGGCGTACGGCGATCGGCCGCGGGGAGGCGACCATCCACACCGTCGAGCACCTGCTCGCGGCGGTCGCGGCCCACGAGATCGACGACCTCACCGTCGAGCTGAGCGGCCCCGAGCCGCCGATCCTGGACGGCAGCGTGCAGCCGTACTTCGACGCCCTGCGCCAGGCGGCGCCGGTGGACGTCGGCGGGCAACCCACGGTGCTCACCGTGCAGGCGCCGTTCACGGTGACCGAGGGCGACTCGTCCTACATCGTGGCGCCGGCGAAATCGTTCCGCCTCACGGTGACCATCGAATTCCCGCACCCGCTGATCGGACGGCAGGCGGGGACCTTCGAGGTGACCGCCGACGCGTTCGCGCGGGAGCTCGCGCCGGCGCGCACCTTCGGGTTCACCGGGGAGGTGGACGCGCTGCGGGCCAAAGGCCTGATCAAGGGCGCCAGCGCCTCCAACGCGATCGTCCTCGACGACCGGGGCGGGGGGCTGGCGAACGGCGGCCGGCTCCGCTGGCCCGACGAGTTCGTGCGTCACAAGGCCGCCGACATCGTCGGGGATCTGGCGCTCACCGGCGCGCGCATCCGCGCCCACGTCATCGCCACGCGGCCGAGCCACACCGGGAACGTGGCGCTGGCGCGAGCCCTGGAGCGGACCGCCAAGCGCACCGGCCGGCCGGCGATGGACATCGGCCGGATCATGGACATCCTGCCGCACCGTTACCCGTTCCTGCTCGTGGACCGGATCATTGAGGTCGAAGGGAACCAGCGGATCGTCGGGATCAAGAACGTCACAATCAACGAGTCGTTCTTCCAGGGCCACTTCCCCGGGCACCCGATCATGCCGGGCGTGCTGATCATCGAGGCGATGGCGCAGGTGGGCGGGATGCTCCTGATGAGCCACTTCGTCGATCAGGACATCACGGACAAGGTCGTCTACTTCATGTCGCTGGACAACGTGAAGTTCCGCCGCCCCGTGCTGCCGGGGGACCAGATCCGCTTCGAGCTGGAGATGCTCCAGTTCCGCGGGCGCACGTGCCGGATGAAGGGGATGGCCTACGTGGATGGGCAGGTCGTGGCGGAGGCCGAGATGGCGGCCATCGTGACCGACCGATGATTCACCGCACCGCGATCGTCGACCCCACCGCCCACCTCGGCTCGGACGTGACGGTCGGACCCTACGCGATCGTCGGGCCGCACGTGACCGTGGGCGAGCGCACCGGCCTCGCGGCCCACGTGGTGATCGAGCGCAATACGCGGATCGGGGCCGGCGTGAAGGTCGGGTACGGGACGGTGATTGGCAACGACCCGCAGGACCTCAAATACAAAGGCGAGGAGACCTGGGTCGAGATCGGCGACGGCACGATCATCCGCGAATACTGCACCATCAACCGCGGCACGACGGCCACGGGCAAGACCGCCATCGGGCAGCGCTGCTTCATCATGACCTACGTCCACATCGCCCACGACTGTGTGATCGGCAACGACGTCATTCTGGCGAACGGCATCCAGATGGCCGGACACGTGACGGTCGAAGATCGCGCCATCGTCAGCGGGCTCGTGCCCATCCACCAGTTCGTGCGCATCGGGACGTACGCCTTCGTCGGCGGTGGCTCCCGCGTCAACCAGGACGTCCCGCCGTTCACGAAAGCGGTGGGCAATCCCGTGCACCTCTACGGCCTGAACTCGGTCGGCCTGCAGCGCGCCGGTTTCTCGCCCGACGTCAAGCTCGCCTTGAAGCGCGCCTACCGCCTGCTGTTCAACTCCGACTTGACCGTGAGCCAGGGCATCGCCCGGGCGCGCCTGGAGCTGCCTCAGGTGCCGGAAGTGGAGAAGTTCCTGAGCTTCATCGAGGCCTCGCAGCGCGGGGTGATGGTGTGAGCAGAGGAGGGCCGGTGCGGGTGGGCGTGGTCGGCACCGGCGCCCTCGGCTACCACCACGCGCGGCTGTTGCGCGCCGTCCCGGACGCCGGGCTGGTCGGCATCTTCGACATCAACCCGGCCCGCGCGGCGGAGGTGGCCCGGGAGCTGGAGACCGTCGCCTTCCCGTCGCTCGGGGCCCTCGTCGACGCGGTGGACGCCGTGTCGGTCGCCGTGCCGACGCCGGCGCACACCACGGTCGGGCTGGAGATCCTCGGCCGCGGGCGTCACGCGCTGATCGAGAAGCCGCTCGCGGACAGCCTCGCGGGGGCCGAGGCGCTGGTCGCGAAAGCCGCCGAGACGGGTGTCCTGCTCCAGGTCGGCCATGTGGAGCGCTTCAACCGGGCGGTCCGGGCCGCGGCGCCGTATCTGGACGAGCCCCGTTTCTTCCAGACCGAGCGACTCGCCCCCTTCCAGCCGCGCGGTACGGACGTGGCCGTCATCCTGGACCTCATGATCCACGACCTGGATCTGGTGCTGGAGCTGGTGCGCTCCGACGTCACCGAAGTCCGCGCCACCGGCGTGCCGGTGCTGTCGCCGCACGTGGACATCGCGAACGCGCGGGTCGAGTTCGCCAACGGGGCGGTGGCGCTCGTGACCGCGAGCCGCATCTCGCGGGACCGGACCCGCAAGCTGCGCATCTTTCAGCAGACGGGGTACTTCTCCCTCGACCTCGCCCAGGGGGGCGGGCACTACTATCGCTTGAAATCGGGGTGGCAGGACCTCGGCGCCTCGAAGATGGAAGACATCGTTGAGCACGTGAAGCTCGAGGCCCCCGAGGCCGAGCCGCTGCGGCTGGAGCTCGAGAGCTTCGTGCGAGCGGTGCGCGGCGAGGGCGACGTCGTCGTCTCGGGCGCGGCGGGGGTGCGCGCCCTGGCCCTGGCCTGGCGCGTCGCCGAGGCGATCCAGGCCTCGCCCCTCGCTGTCGCCCGGCCGTGACCGCCGCACCCCGGATCTATCTCTCGGCGGGCGAACCGTCGGGAGATGCGCACGGCGCCCCCGTCGTGGCGGCCCTGCAGCGCCGCCTCCCCGGCGCGACGCTGGAGGCGTTCGGAGGCCCGCTGATGGCGGCGGCCGGCGCCGCCGTGCTCGACCGCATGGAGCAGTTCTCCGTGGTCGGCTTCGTGGAAGCTATCGCCAAAATCCCCGCCCACTACGCGCTGTTCCGCCGCACCCGCGCCGCGCTGCGCGCGGGTCGCTACGATCTCGTGATTCTCATCGACTACCCCGGCTACCACCTGCGGCTCGGCGTCGCGGCCGCGGCGGCGGGGGTCCCCGTCCTCTATTACATCGCGCCGCAGCTCTGGGCGTGGGGAGCGGGGCGCGTCAAGCGTCTTGCCGCGAGCGCGCGACACCTCGCCGTCATCCTCCCGTTCGAGGAGCGGTTCTTTCGGGAGCGCGGCGTGGCGACCACGTTCGTCGGGCATCCGCTCAAGGACCGGCCGGCGTTGCTGCGGCGCGACGAGGCCCGCTGTCGGCTCGGTCTCGATCCTGCCCGCCCCACGCTGGCGCTCTTCCCCGGGAGCCGGGCCCAGGAGGTGCGGCGGCTGTGGCCCGCGTTTCGCGGAGCGGCGGCACGCGTCGTCGCCGCGCGTCCCGAGGTGCAGGTCGTCGCGGCCGGGGCGCCCGGCGCGACGTATCCCGATCCGGGACCGATTCGCGTCGCGCTGGGCGACCCCGCGCTCGTCTTTGCCGCGGCCGACGCGGGGGTGTGCAAGTCGGGGACGACGACCCTGGAGGCGGCGCTGGCGGACGTCCCCATGGTGATCGCCTATCGGTTGCATCCACTCTCGAGCTTCATCGCCCAGCGGGTGCTGCAGGTGCCGTGGGTCGGACTCGTGAACCTGGTGGCGGGCGAGGGCGTCTGTCCCGAATTCCTCCAGGGCCGCGCCAGCCCGCGCGCGCTGGCGGACGCGGTGCTGCCGCTGGTCGACGCGCACTCGCCGGCGGCGCGACGGCAGCGCGCGGCGCTCGCCCTCGTCCGCGAGCGGTTGGGGACGCCGGGCGCGGCGTCTCGCGTCGCGGATCTCGCGGTGGGGCTGCTGGGTTGAAACTGCGCTGGGCCGAGCCGGTGGCGGCAGCGGTCGGGACGTTCCTGGTGCGCGCGCTGGCCGCCACTTGGCGCTTCCGGGTGCGCGGCCGGGAGCATTTCGACGCCCTGCGCGCCGCCGGTCGGCCCTTCATCTTCGTGTTGTGGCACAGCCGCATTCTCCCGCTGCTCTCGCTGCACCGCGATCAGGACATCGTGCTGCTCGTGAGCCGCCACCGGGATGGCGGCTACCTCGTCGACCTGGGGGAGCGGTGGGGGTACCGCTCCGTGCGGGGATCCTCGAAGCGCGGCGGCGGCGTCGGGCTCCTGGGCGTGGTCCGGGCGTTGCAGGGCGGCGCGGTCGTGGCGATCACGCCCGACGGGCCGCGCGGGCCGGCCGAGCAGGTCCAGCCGGGGGCGATTGCCGCGGCGCAGCACGCCGGGGCGCCGTTGCTCCCGATCGGGGCGCACGCCTCGCGGGCGTGGTACCTGGGCTCGTGGGACCGCCTGTGTATTCCCAAGCCGTTTGCGACGGTCGAGATCGCGTACGGTCCGCCGCTGGAAGTGGGCGAGGGCAAGGAGGGGCTGCGCACGGCGCAGGCGGCGGTGGGTCGTGCGCTGGACGAGGTGACGCACGGATGATGCGCGAAGGCTCGCTCCATCGCGCGGTGCGCTTCCTGTGGCGCAGCCGGTCGCCGGCGGCCCGGCTCGCGCGCGTGGTCCTGCTGCCGCTGTCGGCGCTCTACGCCGGGGTGATGGCGGTGCGCAACGCGCTGTACGCCGCGGGGCTCCTCGCGGTGCGGCAGTTGCCGCTCCCCACGGTGGCGGTCGGGAACCGGGCCGTCGGCGGGGCGGGCAAGACGCCGGTCGCCGCGTGGATCGCCGCATTCTACGCCGGCCGCGGACGGACGCCGGCGGTGCTGCTGCGCGGCTACGGCGGCGACGAGCCGAAGGTGCACGAGCGGCTCGTCCCCGGCGCCGTCGTCGTCGCGGACCCCGATCGCGTCGCCGGCGCGGCGCGCGCCCTCGCGGCGGGAGCGGACGTCATCGTGCTCGACGATGCGTTCCAGACCCGGGGCGTCGCCCGGGACTTGAACCTCGCGCTCGTGAGCGCCGAGAACACACGCCAGGTGCGTTGGCTGCTCCCCGCCGGACCGTGGCGCGAGACGGCGGGCGCGCTCGGTCGGGCGGATGGGTTCATCGTGACGCGCAAGCGCGCGGCGCTCGAGGAGGCCCAGGAGGTGGCGTCTGCACTCGGCGCCCGCTGGCCCGGCCGGCCGGTGGCGATCGCCCATCTCGCCCCCACCTCGCTCGAAGGGATGGTGTCCGGGCGCGCCCAGCCGCTGGCCTCGCTCGCCGGGCACCGGGTGGTGGCCGTTGCGGGGATCGCCGACCCCGAGAGTTACGCGGTGCAGGTGCGCTCCACCGGGGCGAGCGTGCAACTCGTGGCGTATCAAGACCATCACCCGTACGGGGAGGCGGACCTGCAGCGTCTCGTGCGGCTGGCCGGGGCGGCCGATTATGTTGTAGTCACTGAAAAGGATGCGGTGAAGCTCCGCCACCGCTGGCCCGCCGACGTGCGCGAGCCGCTCGTGGCGGTGCTGGCGGTGCGGTGGGAGTCGGGCGGGGACGCGATCGTCCGCTGCCTGGAGAGCCTGCCAACCCTCACGCGACGGCTATGAGCGACCCTGCGATCACATCCAAACCCGCGCCGTTGATCCGGCCGGACAAGGACACGTTTCTGGCGGAGGAGAACCCGTTCGAGGCGATGATGGAGCGCTTCGACCACGCGGCGAAGGTCCTCAACCTGGACCCCGGTCTCTACAAGGTCCTCCGCAACCCCGAGAAGCAGATCATCGTCTCCGTCCCCATCCTCCGCGACAACGGCGAAGTGGAAGTCTACATCGGCTACCGCGTGCTCTACAACACCTCCCGCGGTCCCGCGAAGGGCGGCATCCGCTTCGATCTCAACGTCACCCTCGAAGAGGTCAAGGCGCTGGCGGCGTGGATGACCTGGAAGTGCGCGCTCGTCAATATCCCCTTCGGCGGCGCCAAGGGCGGGGTGGTGTGCGATCCCAGCGCCCTCTCCATGGCCGAGCTCGAGCGCATCACGCGGCGCTACACGTCCGGGATCATCGACACCCTGGGGCCGGACTCGGACGTCCCCGCGCCCGACGTCAATACCAACGAGCGGGTGATGGCGTGGATCATGGACACGTACTCCATGCACAAGCGCCATACGGTGACGGCCGTCGTGACGGGCAAGCCGGTCGAGATGGGAGGGTCGCTCGGTCGCCGGGAGGCGACGGGGCGCGGGTGCATGTTCGTCACGCGGGAAGCCCTGGCGAAGCTCGGCATGGCGCTGAAGGGGGCGCGGATCGCCGTGCAGGGGTTCGGCAACGTAGGCTCGATCGCCGCGGACCTGATGGCGAAGGAAGGCGCGACGATCGTCGCGGTCTCGGACAAATCGGCCGCGCTCCACAACCCCAAGGGCCTGGACGTGCCCGACCTGATCAAGTGGGTGCGGGAGCGCCGCCAACTCGCCGGCTACCCCAAGGCCGAGGCGATTGCCCACGACCAGCTGCTGACCGTCGACTGTGACGTGCTGATTCCCGCCGCGACCGAGAACGTCATCACCCGCAAGAACGCTCCGCAGATCAAGGCGAAGATCATCTGCGAGGGTGCGAACGGCCCTACCACCGCTGCCGCCGACAAGATTCTCGAGGACAAGGGGGTGTTCGTGATCCCCGACATCCTTGCGAACGCCGGCGGGGTGACGGTGAGCTACTTCGAATGGGTGCAGGACCGGGGCGGGTATTTCTGGGATGAGGAGACGGTGAACCGTCGCCTCGAGAGCATCATGGTGCGATCCTTCAATGAAGTCGCGGCGGCGGTGGAGAAGTACAAGGTGAACACGCGCATCGCCTCTTACATCGTGGCCGTCGACCGCGTGGCGGCAATGCACCGGCTCCGCGGGATGTATGCCTGATGCACTATCGCGTCGTCGCGGTGGGCCGCATGAAGGACGCGGCGCTCCGGGCGGCGTGTGACGAATACCTGGGTCGCCTGCGGCATTACACGAAGGCCGAGGAGACCGAGGTAAAAGACGAGGCGCGGCTCGCGGGGGCGATCCCCGACGGAGCGCGCCTCGTTGCGCTTTCCCGCCGCGGCGAGCCGTGGTCGTCCCGGGACCTGGCCGAGGGCTCGCGTGATCGTGTACGAGCAGCTCTACCGCGCCTACACCATCCGGCGGGGAGAGCCGTACCATCGCGGCGCCTGAGCTGACCGCCGCCGACCGCGCGGCCCTCCTGCGCCTGGCGCGGGGGGCGGTCGAGGCCTGGGCCGCCGGGTGCCCGGAGCCCGCGGCCCCGGACGTCCCGGGCGCGGCGTTGCGGCGCGGCGCGTTCGTGACGCTCGTAGCCGACGGCACCCTCCGCGGCTGCATCGGACACCTCACGGGGGACCGGACGCTGGGCGATGTCGTCCGGGCAATGGCGGTGGCGGCGGCGCGTGACGACCCGCGCTTCCCACCCGTCGCCGTCGACGAGCTGCCGGTGTTGCGCTACGAGATCTCGGTGCTCGGCGAGGCGGCCCTGCTCGAACCCGCTGATCCCGGGCGCATTGTGGTCGGGCGAGACGGGCTGTGGGTACGCCGGGGGCAGGCCTCGGGCGTGCTGCTGCCCCAGGTCGCCGCCGAGCAGGGCTGGACGGCGTCGCAGTTTCTCGCCGCGGCGTGCCGCAAGGCCGGCCTGCCGGGAGCGGGCTGGCGGGAACCCGGGACGCGGGTCTACACGTTTCAGGCGGACATCTTCGGCGAATGACCGAGTGGTTCGAGCAGTGGTTCGGGGAGGAGTATCACGCCCTCTACCCCCACCGGGACGAAGACGACGCGCGCCGGGTCGTCGCCCTGGTGCGCCGGGCGGCCCCGTGGCGGGAAGGGGATCGGGTCCTGGATCTCGCCTGCGGAGCGGGGCGTCATGCCGCCGAGTTTGAGCGGCTGGGGGCGCGGGTGGCGGGCTTCGACCTCTCACCCGCCATGCTGCGCCGGGCGCGCGGCCGCGCGCGAGCGACGCTGGTCCGCGGCGACATGCGCGCGCTGCCGTTTCGCGCGGGGAGCTTCGCCCTGGCCGTGAACTTGTTCACGTCCTTCGGCTATTTCCGGGACGACGCCGAGCACCGGGTGGTCGTCGAGCAGGTCGCGGCGGTGCTTGTTCCCGGCGGGCGGTTCGTGCTCGACTATTTGAATGCCGAGCAGGTGCGCCGTTCGCTGCGGATGGCGCAGGAAGTGACGACCGGGGCAGGGGGTGGGGCGGGAGGAGCGGTGCGCATCGGTCGGCGCATCTCGGACGACGGGCGCTACGTCATCAAGGAGATCGAGATCCCCGACGAGGGCCGCGGCTTTCAGGAGCGTGTCCGCCTGTTCACCCCGGCGGACCTCAAGGCGCTGATCACTGCGGCTGGCTTCGACGTGGAGCGCAGCTACGGCGATTACGACGGTCGTCCCCTGACGGCCGATTCGTCGCGGGCGATTCTGGTAGGGCTCCGCCCGTGATCCCGCGCATCGTGGCCACGCCGATCGCGGCTCCACCCGCGCCCCCGGCGGCCGGGACCCCCCGGCGCGTGGCGAGCGAAATCATCGCCGCGTGCCTGCCCGGACCGGGCCGCGACCGCCTCACCGCGGGCGAGGTCCTGTGTGTCACCACGGGCCAACAGCCCGGCCTGTTCACGGGCCCGCTCTACACGATCTACAAAGCCCTTTCCGCGATCGCGCTGGCCCGCCGGCTCGAGCAGGAGCGCGGCGTGCCGGTCGTTCCGGTGTTCTGGGTGGCCGGAGACGACCACGATTTCGCCGAAGCGAACCACACCTGGTTCCTCAACGGCGGCGGGGATCCGGCGAGAATCCTCCTGCGCGAGCGCCCCGCCGAGGCGCCGCAGCTGCCGCTGTGGAGGGAGTTGTGCGGGGACACCGTGCAGGCGGCGCTCGAGCAGCTGCGGTCTGGCACGCCCGAAAGCGAATTCAAGGGTGCCGTGCTCGACTGGCTGGCGGCCGCCTATCGGCCGGAGGCATCCCTCTCCGACGCCTTCGCCCACGCCCTGCACACGTTGCTCGGCGACCGTGGCCTCGTGGTGTTCCGGTTCCACGACCCGGGGGCCAAGCGCGCCGCCGCGCCGCATCTGCTCCGCGCACTTCCTGTGCGGCTCGCCGATGGACTCAGCCCGGTGCTCGTCGAGGGCACCGCCGGGCGGGACCGCCTGCGCGGCGCCGGCGACGCTTTCGTGACACGACGCAGTGGCGAGCGATTCACGCGGCGCGACCTGGAGCGGCTGGCGGCGACCGAGCCGGAGCGGCTCTCCCCCAACGTGCTGCTGCGGCCTGTCGTGGAAGCGGTGCTGTGGCCGACGGTGGCCTACGCGGCGGGGCCGGGCGAGCTCGAGTACCTCGCCGAGACCGAGCCGTTGTATACCTCACTAGGCGTCGCCCGGCAGACCCCTGTGCCGCGGTGGAGCGGCGTGCTGATCGAGAACCGCGTCGACAAGGTGTTGACCAAGCACGGCCTCACACTCGACGACCTCGCGGGCCCCGCAGGCGCGCTGGAGGCGCGGTTAGTGCGCGACGCCCTTCCGGCGGAGGTGACCGAAGCGCTGCAGCGGCTCCGGACCGACATCGGCGGGGACTACGACCGGCTCACGCAGGCGGTCGCTGCCGTGGACCCCACGCTG
>WNGH01003653.1_pt1 | contig 14738 bp, 9 predicted proteins | sample 5400631 | NCBI WGS metagenome assembly WNGH01 (sample SAMN13153373, study PRJNA577476) | soil metagenome | isolation source: 115 cm soil or saprolite under Garry oak tree replicate 1 | place: USA:California | collected 2016-06-15
AGAGCAGCAGATAATCGCGCCCGCCGGCCTTCGAGTCTGTTCCGGACATATTGAAACCGCCGAAGGGGTGCGCGCCGACCATCGCGCCGGTGCACTTGCGATTGAAGTAGAGGTTGCCGACGTGGAAGGAGTCGGCGGCTTTTTCGAGCTTTTTCGGGTTGCGCGAATAGACCGCGCCGGTGAGGCCGAACTCGGTGTTATTGGCAATCTCGAGCGCGTCGTCGAAATCTTTCGCGGGGATCACGGCGAGAACAGGGCCGAAAATCTCTTCCTGAGAGATGCGCGCCTTGGGCGGGACGTCGGCAATGACGGTCGGCTGGATGAAGTATCCGTCGCCGCCGGCGGGGCCGCCGCCGGCAATCAGGCGTCCTTCTTTTTTGCCCACTTCGATGTAATCGAGGATGGATTTCATGGAAGATTTGTTGATGACCGGGCCCATGTAGTTGGCGGGGTCTTCTGCAGGGCCAACATGGATTTTCCTGACGCGCTCGGTGAGCTTCGCGAGAAATGCGTCGTAGATTTTCTGCGAGACGATGGCGCGCGAACAGGCCGAGCACTTCTGCCCCTGATAGCCGAACGCGGAAACGGCGACGCCTTCGACGGCGGCGTCCACGTCGGCCTCTTCGTCAACGATGATGGAATCCTTGCCGCCCATTTCGAGAACGGTGCGCTTGATCCAGATTTGTCCCGGCCGGGGCTTGGCGGCCTTTTCGCTGATGCGCAGGCCGACTTCCTTCGAGCCGGTGAAGGCGACGAAGCGCGTCTTGGGATGCTCCACCAAAGCGTCGCCGACGGTGCCGCCGGGACCGGTGACAAAATTGAGGGCCTCTTTCGGAATGCCCGCTTCGTAGAGAATTTCGACCATCTTCGCGGCAACTGCGGGCGAATCGCTGGAAGGCTTGACGACAACGGTGTTGCCGGCGACGAGCGCGGCCATGGTCATCCCGGCCATGATGGCGGCGGGAAAATTCCACGGAGGAATCACGACGCCAACGCCCAGAGGAATGTAAACGAGGCGATTCTTCTCGCCCTTCATGGGCGTGACGGGCTGAGGCGCGGCGAGGCGCAACATTTCGCGGCCGTAGAATTCGGCGAAGTCGATGGTTTCGGCGAGGTCGGCGTCGGCTTCGGGCCAGGTCTTGCCCACTTCGCAGGAGATCAGCGCCTCGATTTCGAATTTGCGCCGGCGGAGAATCGCCGCGGCGCGGAACAGGCATTCGGCGCGCTGCTCGGCGGGGACATGGCGCCAGGATTCAAATGCCTTGTGGGCGGCTTCGATGGCCTGGATGCCCATTTCGACGGTGGCGACTTGAAAGACGCCGACGACCTGGCTGGGATGCGAGGGATTGAGCGAAGGCCTTTTCTCGGCGGTGGTGACCTTCTGTCCGGCAATGTAGAGAGGATATTCGCGGCCGAGCTCGGCGCCGACTTTGCGGAGTGCGTCTTCCATGGCTCTGCGGTTCTCGGGCTTGGAGAAATCCACAGAAGGCTCGTTGGCGAACTCCGGGGGAGTTGGTTTGCGTTCAGCGGTCACCATGGCGAGGCCTCCTTCGCGATTGAGAGACATTGTACTTTGGCGTAGTGGAGGAGGCAAAGGAGATACAGGAGATTGATGAGGCAGAGGACCCCCTCCCCCCTACCCCCATGTATGTGTAAGTGCTTTTTTATCAATGGATTACCCAATGGGGTGCTGTAAGAGCGGATTCTAAAGAACTTAAAGTCGCGTGTTTTGATACTCTTGCGCGACGGTTTCGTAAGAGCGGATTCTAAAGGACTTACAGACACGAAATTCGTAAGAGTGTGAATCGAAAGAAGTTGAGAGGTGAAGGGCGAAAAAGGAGAGCGGGCTGCGGGGAGACACGTGTCCCGGTGTTGCGTTTGCAAGCGGCCAAGAACTTCCGCAGACCCATCCGGAATGCAAACTGCCCACATCTTACTTTTCCTTTTTCCCTTCCCTTCGATAGCTCTCAGGGTAAACCTGACCTACCGCGGTCTCTCCGGCGGCCTAAAGGCGGCGCCCTTCGCGAAAAGCGCTCAGGGTAAACCCGGCGGTTACGACAGAAGTACGTATACCACAAATGACTGGCGGTTGTCAAGGACGATTTTGGCTTGGGGCGAAATTGGAGCCTTTGAATTAGAGCCGTGCCTACGGCGGGTTAGAGTATTCGGCTTTGGCTTGGCGCAGGATGGGGATATCGGGGTCGGCGTCCTCGGCCCTTCACGATTGGTCATAGGGAGGTGTTCCGCACTACGGGCGGGAATTGCGCTACGTAGGGAACACTCTTCGCGAAATTCAGAGCAACGTGATACGGAATAATGAAAGCGACCGACTCTTCTTCAGCATGCCGCTAAACCGTGGGTTCGAAGCGCCGTCTCCGCAAACTCACTTTTATCGAAGCCTTCTTTGCGAAGAAAATGTTCGATGAAGGTAATCAATTCGAAGGCAACCCGGCAATGCGATGATCCGGAGCGATATGGCTCCGAAAACAGCGGGTAGGTGTCGCACGCTCCGCGGTACTCACATCCGCCGCAGTGTCGCCAACAGCGCTGCTTGTCGCGTTCGATTGAACTCGAGTAAGGCAGCGACTCAAGAATCTCATCAAGCGATTGAGCGAAGATATTGCCGAGAGACGCTCCGGGCGCATAGCGGTCAACGATTGTGTATAGAGTTCCGTCCGTATCAACAAGCAGCAGTCGTTCGCCGCTTTCTGCGCGATCATAGGGTTCTCTCTCAAGGCCCATCAAATGAAGAAGAGCAGTGTCCAGGTACTTCCTCAGAGGCTGCACCTCGATTTTGAAATCGCTGTCGATCCAGTGGACGAATAGATCCTTGAGCGCTTCAACGATTTCAGCGTCTCCGATTGAGAAATCGGCGCTGGGTGTGTTCAGTGGAGACGCGCAGAGGGGAAAAATCGTGAACCGAATTCCGAAGTCTTGGTAGAAGTCATAAATCTCTCTTAGTCTGTTCCGCGTGTGCTGGGCTAGGACAACGGCCCCAGAAAAAGAGATACCCCGGTCCCGCAGGCGGCCCATGTTGATTACAACTCGCCGCTCCGTTTCACGCCCATCAAGAGTGAGTCGTTGACCTGGCACCACGTCCAATGAAACGCCGATTTCGAATTTTTCCCTATCGAGGAGGTTCAGCTTTTCTTCTGTGAGGGAGTAAAGATTTGTTTGCAGAAAATTCGTGAACTCCCGGCGCGCAAGCGGCTCACCTCCCCAAATCTCGCGCTCCAGCCGGACGACGGCCTCAAAGTAATCAGCGGGCAGAAGCAAGGGTTCGCCGCCGTGCCAGTACAGAATTGTCCGGCCTGGTTCGACGAAATGCTCCATTTGAAGCGCGTGGTAGCGTCGGGCCGCGACGAGAATCTTGGCCCAATCGGAGAAGGAGATCCGCGCTGGATTTGCCAGCTCGTTCCACTCATAACAATAGCGGCAGCGAAGATTACATAGCTTGGAGATTTTGACCGACCACGAGACTGCCCACATCGCGCAATTGCCTCCATGCTAAATTGCGACCGGTCTGGCGCCTTACAGGAGAGCAGCTTTTCACTTATCTGCAGCTAGAAACAGCTCTACTTTGTGGAAGTCTTACCCAATCGTATCGCCAATCACTACAGTATCCGGCTTGCCCATTACGTCGGTGAATTTGCCCGACTTCACCACCAGCTTTCCCGACCTCTGCAACTGGTATTCGCCATCCCGAGCCAATTCAACCGTGACGACCCAGGCCCGGTCGCCCTCTAACTCCAACAGAAAATCGCGCTCTCGCAAGTCCACCAGCACGCGATCACGTGTGCGGCTGCGTTCCGCAAGCGCGTTGAGTTCCTCCAACCCGCGTGGATTCACATTCTGAGCCATGTCGAACTCCCTTCCACCAACGGTGTCGTTGCTTGCTTGTCCCTCCCCGATCACCCAATCGTATCGCCAACTACTACAGTATCCGGCCTGCCAATTACGTCTGTGAATTTACCCGACTTCACCACCAGCTTTCCCGACCTTTGCAACTGGTATTCGCCATCCCGAGCCAATTCAACTGTGACGACCCAGGCCCGGTCGCCCTCTAACTCCAACAGAAAATCGCGCTCTCGCAAGTCCACCAGCACGCGATCACGTGTGCGGCTGCGTTCCACAAGCGCGTTGAGTTCCTCCAACCCGCGTGGATTCACATTCTGAGCCATGTCGAACTCCCTTCACCAACAGTGTGGTTGCTTGTCCCTCGACCACCCAGTCGGATGGGCAACCACTACAGTATCAGGCTTGCCCATCACCAATCAGGGGCGCGGCAGCTTCATCGCTGTGACCCGAATTCGCATAACCGGGCCTTCTTCACCGGTAACAACGACAGACTCCCCCTCTTGCGAGAGCCTGTATCCTGTGCACTCACCTCGTTCCTTAAGGGAACGGAGTATTCCGTCATGCACTTCCAGAATGCCGGATTTCGAGAGCCGGTATTCGCCGTTGGGTGCGGGCTTTCTGGTCAACAGAAAGGCCTTGTTCTCATTCCAGCGATCAATGGCAAGCCTCCGGCCATCTCGCAAGCTGACAATAAGAAAGCGAGCCTTCGCTGGAATTGAACGCTGCGCGGCGCTGAAGAGCGACTTCGGAGTCGCAGCTGCTAGCGCGCTCAAGAGCGCACTTTCGATGACCGCTCGGCGAGAGTATTTCATAAGGCCTCTTGTTCACGACAATCGTCTCAACCACAGAGTTGGGCTTTCTGTTGCCTTCATGCCGTCGGATCGCCACTTACTACAGTATCCGCCTTGCCTACGACCTCTGTGGCCTTGCCCGACTTCACCAGGACCTTTCCCGACCTTTGCAACTGGTATTCGCCATCCGGAGCTGGCTCTACCGCTACGAAATAGACCCTGGCGCCCTCCAACTCCAGCAGGTTGCGGCCCAGCAGGTCGACGAGCACGCGAAAATTTGTAAGATTTTGTTCTGCCTCAACACGGTTTGTACGAGAGTGTTCTGCTAAAGCGTTGAGTTGTTCCAAACCGCGTGGAACGGAAATCTGAGCCATGTCGGTTTCCCCGTGATCCACCAACCAATCGTATTGTTCCCGGCCCTCTGACGAGATTTGGGCTGACTTCCGGGAGAGCTGAATTTCGGTTTTGGCCAGGAGTGTGCGGGCTTTTCGAATCCTCAGAACTGCTCTCTCAAAGCCCGATGCTGCGGATTCTGTCCCAATCGAAATGAGTTGTCAAGCCTCTAAATGAGAGGGCGGCCTTAGCAAACCCTTCTCCTACGGCAGCTTAGAGTATTCGGCATTGGCTTGGCGGAGGATGGGGATATCGGGGTCGGCGTCTTTCCAAAGCGCGAGAAAATCCTGGTAGGACTTGCGGGCGGCAGCCGTGTCGCCGGCGAGCGCGTATGCGCGGGCCAGACCTAAAACAGCCAGCGCGCGAAGCGGCGAAACGGAATACACGCCGGAATGGTCCACAATCTTTTGAAATTCCACCGCAGCCTCCGGCCCTCGCCCGGCGCGCAGGTAAGCCAATCCGCGAACGTAGATGGGGCTGTAGGGCCCGATCACCGGCCTCGGGCCTCCTGACCCCATGTCGTACGGCACGACCTGGCGCAACGACTCGATGGCCGCGCGGGGATCCCCGCGCTCGACCTGGATCGCCGCGCGAATAACGGGTATCGAGAGCGACCGGACCAAGGTGTCGTTCGGGAAGCGCCGGGCAAGTTCATCTGCGACCGCTTGTGCCTTGCGGAAATCCCCAGAAAATGCCAATGCCTCCCCTGCGACGCCGTAGGTGGAAGCCCCGCGCGCCATCCCCAGCGCCTCGCGGGCCCGTTGGCGCGCTCGGCCGGCGTTGCCGAACTGCGCTTCTGTGAGCGCTTCCAAAGCAGCCGTGAGTCCGGCAGGTTCCACGAGATGTTGCCGCTGCGCCAGTTCCACGGATTGGCGGCAAAACTGGCGGGATTTCTGGAGCTGTCCAGCGTATGCTGCTGCCTGAGCCTGGAAGCGATTCATCCAGTGTTCGCTGGGCTTGCCGGCTGACCACCGCACCTGCTCCTGCATGCCCTCGGAATCGCCCTGGGCGAACGCGATCTGGTACAACACGAAGTGCAACGTCGGAAAATCGGGCGCCACGGCGAGGCGCTTTTTGGCAAGTGCCTTGGCTTCCTCGAAGCGGTTGAGCGCCTGATAGGGGAAAGCGGCGTTGATATAGGGGAAGGAATGGTCGGGATTCAAGCGCAAGGCTCCGAGGCCTTCCAGCAGCGCCTTGTCATACATGCCGAGTTCGGAGTACTTGAGCGCCAGGTTGTTCCAGGGGGTCCAATCGCGCGGATAGGTTTGTTTCCAGAGCTGGTAAGCCTCAATGGCCTTGTCCGCCTCCCCAGTTACAAATTCGTAGTAGTGCGAGGTGAGATAAAACTTCTCCGGCTCGCTGACGCGTTCGCGCAGTGCAAAAGCTTTTGCCGTGTATTCGATGGTCAGGTCGGTCTGGCCGAGGTTGCCGTAGGCAGTGGCCAGCGTGCCGTAGGCCATGGCGAAGTTCGGGTCCAGTTCAATGGCATGCTTGAAGAGCGGGAGGGCCTCGGTTTCGCGGCCGCGGGCGCGCTCCTGATTGCCCAGTGTGTAAGCCTTGAAGGCCTCCAGCGAACTGGTGGTGGCCTGCTCGATAGGCACATCGAATTTCTGCACCGAGCCGATCGATTCACCTAACTTGGCGCGCAGCTTTGATGCCGCCTCTCCCAGCGCGCCAAGCACGCGCTCTTTGCTGGTTGCTTCTACCTGCTCCTGCGCCAGGGAATCCCCGGTCTGGCAAACAGTGGCCTTCACGGTGATGACGTAGTCGGCGCCCAGCGGAGCGATCTCGCCGGCGATCATGGCTTTAACGCTCTGCCGCTGGCAGACCTCGCGGGCGACCGGCGGGCTCAAGCGCTCGTCGGGAGAGCGGCTCATCAGCCGCAGCGTCTCGCGCACACGCTGTTCCGGTACGACATTCAGGAAGGGCGATTCCTCCAACTTGACGGCCAGGGCCTGCTTGAGGGTGTCGTCGAAGACGGCATCGCCGGTGGTGTTGACGAAATCAGCGAGGACGATGCTGTCTTTTTCGGTGAGGGCGTGGACTTTCGTGGAACGCCAGTAGAGAGTGCCGGCGGCAAGGACCGCTAGAAGCACGGCAGCCATCACAAGGAATCTCCAATCGCGCGCGAAGCGCTTGGTGGAGGGGGCGGCGACCGCGGAAGATGTTGCAGGTTGGCTTATGGACGCTCTTGACGACGCCGAAACTGGCGCCGCCGCGGATGAGGCGGCAGCTTCTGCGGGCACACTGTGTTGAGCGGTGCGGCCGGAATCGGTGTCACGCTTGAGGCGCTGCAGGTCGGCACGAAGGTCGGCGGCGTGCTGGTAACGGAGGTTGCGGTCTTTCTCAATGGCTTTGAAGATGATGTCTTCGAGCTTCGGAGGCAGGTCGGGATTGAGGCGCAGCGGCGACAGCGGCGCGCGGTTCAGGATGCCGTCGAAGATCACACCGGAACTTTCGCCGCGGAACGGCAAGGTTCCCGTGGCCATCTCGTAGAGAAGAACACCGAAGGAAAATAGATCGGTACGGGCATCGAGGTCTTTGCCGCGAACTTGCTCCGGGGACATATAGGCGACGGTGCCGAGAGTCGTTCCCGGGCTGGTAAGGTGTTCGGAGCGAGCGGCGGCATCGGCGTCCAGCGTTGCCGCGGTGGCCCCGGTCAAATTGCTGAAGAGCACGACTTTGGCCAGGCCGAAATCGAGAACCTTGGCGTGCCCGCGCTTGGTGACGAAGATGTTGGCGGGCTTGATGTCGCGATGAACAATGCCCTGGGCATGGGCGGCGTCGAGGGCGTCGGCGACTTCGACGGCGATGGAAAGGAGATCTTCTGTGTCGAGAGGGCGGCCGGCGATGCGGTGCTTCAGCGTCGCGCCCTCCAGGAATTCCATGGCGATGAACGCGTGCCCATCCTGCTCGCCGATGTCGTGAATGGTGCAGATGTTGGGATGATTCAGCGCGGATGCCGCTTGCGCTTCGCGCTGAAACCGGCTCAGCGCCTGAGGATCACGGGCCACGTCGTCGGGGAGAAATTTGAGAGCCACAAAGCGGTGGAGGCGCGTGTCTTCGGCCTTATAGACAACACCCATGCCTCCGCCGCCGAGCTTCTCGAGGACGCGGTAGTGAGAGATGGTTTCGCCAATCATCTACGGAGTGAAATTCTGTGCTGCATATTAGACGCGGCGTACTCGGCAAGTCAACGAGCGAGAGGTCAAGTGCTGTACTCCCGGGCCTCCGCTTGACTCGACCAGCCAAATAGCTGTAAGAAGGCTGTGCCCCGCAAACTGACTTCAGGTTTCCAAGGAGACCGTTTATGAAAATCTGCATGCGCATCGCTTTTCTAGGCGCCTCTTTTCTGTTCAGCACTTTCCCGGCCTCGGCGCAAAACAAAGCCACTCATAATCCCACTTGGTGGGCCAAGTTTCAGATCCTGGCGCAAAACGGCAGCTTGCCGGGCGGGGGTCCGACCCTTTCCTCGGCAGTGGGCGCCAACGTGGATGTTTCCAATGAATGCGGCCCGCAGAGCGAGACCTTCATCGCCATCAACCCGAATCGGCCGAAGCAACTGGCCGCCGGCTCCAACGAGATCTTCCGGCTGCCCATGCGAGGCTACTTCTCCGGCGACGACGGAGCGTCGTGGGGCGGGGTGGACCTGCCGCTCCCCCCGGCCATCGGAACCAACGGCACCGACTTCGGCTCCGACCCGACGCTGGCCTTCGACAGCTCTAACAACGCTTTCTACGGCTACATCGTCGTGTTCTTCGGCGCCGCCTTCAACACGCCCTCGAACGGCGTGAGCATCAACGGCACGGAGATGGCGGTGGCGCGCTCGACCGACGGCGGCAAGACCTGGCCGCAGGTGACCTTCTTCGAGTTCAACAGCGGCGAAAACCACTTCAACGACAAGCCGATGATCACCGCGGACCAGAACGCGGTCAGCCCCTTCCGTGACAGCGTGTACATTGGCTGGGACGCGGCGGTGGGCGGCTCCTCGAGCGGCGGGATACGTCTGGCGCGTTCGCGCGACGGCCTCAGCTTTACCACCACGCGCATCGACAACCCGAGCGGGCCCGGCAACGCGATCGGCGTGACCGTCACCACCGGGCCGCAGGGGCAGGTGTACGCCGCCTGGAACGACATCGCGGCCAACACGATCACCTTCAATTCATCCTTCGACGGCGGCGTCACCTGGGGCACGCCGGTGGTGATCGCGGCGAAGCGCATCCCCTTCGACATCGGCATTCCGGCGGAGTTCAGCCGCCGCGCGCTGGTGTATCCGGCCTGCGATGCGGACCGCTCCATGGGCTCGCAACGGGGCCGCATCAGCTGCGCCTGGATGGACCTGACGCCGGATGGTCTGGACACCGACATCTACGCCAGCGTATCCGACGACCAGGGCGCAACGTGGTCGCCGCGGAGCAGGGTCGCGGAGTCGCTGGGCGGAGTGGATCGTTTCAACCAGTGGCTCGCCACCGACCCGGTGACCGGCGCGGTCAATGTCTCGTTCTACGACACGCGCAACGACAGCACCGGCAAGAAGTTCGAGACCGACATCTTCCTGTCGCAAGGCGACGGCGTGACCTTCGGCCCGAGCCTCCGCGTGACCGACGCGAAGTCGAACGAGCACGACTGCGGCGGCATCTTCCCCTGCCCTAGCATCAACTACGGCAACCAGCAAGGCGACTACGAGGGCGTCGCGGCGTTCGGCGGCGTGGTGCACCCCATCTGGACGGACAGCCGGCGCAACACGGAGCGGGCCGGCGACCCGACCTGCGGGCGCGGCCGCGGCATCATGGAGGAGGTCTTCACCACAACAGTGAAGTGAAGCAAGGCGCAAACCAAAACTAATTCGAAAGCGGGCGCTACATACGCTAGCGGAGGTCGTGGATGATTTCGCGGGCGGCGTTGGCGCCGGAAGCGCCGGTGAGGCCGTTGCCGGGATGCGTGCCCGAGCCGCAGAGATAGAGGCCGCGGATGGGAGTGCGGTAGCGCGCCCAGTCGAGCAGCGGGCGGAAGGTGAAGAGCTGGTCGAGGGCGAGTTCGCCGTGAAAGATGTGGCCTCCCGTGAGGCCGTAAGTTTCTTCGAGGTCGTGCGGAGTGATGACCTGAACGGCGAGAACCAGCTCCGGAAGATTGGGCGCGTAGGTGGAAAGCGTTTTGACGACGGTATCCGCGAGGGCTTGGCGCCGGCTGGGCCAGGCGCCGTTCTTCAGCTTGAACGGGGCGTACTGCATGCACACGGACATGACATGCTGGCCGGCGGGGGCGAGCGAGGCGTCGGCGATGCTGGGAATGGTGACGTCGAGATAGGGCGCGGGGGAAAATTCGCCGTACTTGGAGGCGTCGAAGGCGCGTTCGAGATAGTCAATCTCAGGGCCGATGTGGATGCGTCCGAGGAGCGCCCGCTGATCGCTTTCCGACGCGGCCACGGAAGCGCGCGCGGGAAAATCGGGCAAGGCGGAAAGAGCGAGATTGATTTTGGCGGTCGTGCCGGAAGAACGATAGTGCTGCACCTTCATCAGGAAATCGGGATCGAAATGGACCGGGTCCACCATGCGCAGGAAGGTGCGCTTGGGGTCGGCGCCGGAAACGGCGGCGGTAGCGGGAATCTCCTGGCCGTCGGCGAGGACGACGGCGGAGACCCCGCCATCTTTCACGCAGATTTCCGCAACTTCGGACTCGGTGCGAATCTCCGCGCCGGCGCGCTGGGCGGATTCGGCCAGCACGCGCGTGAGCGAGCCCATGCCGCCCCGGGGATACGCCGCCGGTCCGAGCGGATGCGGATCGGCGGCAGCGCGGAGCAAGAGCATGGCGCTCGAGCCCGCCGACCAGGGGCCCATGGCTGTGCCGAAAATTCCGCGAGCGGCGATGACGGCGCGCAGAAGTTCCGTGTCGAAAAACTCTGCGACGAGATCGGCGACGGCCATTGGCCCCCAACGCAACAGACGGAACATTTCTTTTTTGCCGAGCCCGCGGAAGCCGCGGCCGACTTTGAGGAGGTTCCAGAGCGCGTCCGGCGAAGGATGGTCAATCGAAGGCGGCGTCATGGAAACGACCTGGGCGAAGACTTCTGAGATGCGCCGCAAGACGCTGGTGAATTCGAGATACTTCCGGGCATCGGCTGCGGAAAATTTTGCAATGCCTTCGACGGTTTTTGCGGCGTCGTCGTAGAACAGGAGCGCGCGGCCGTCAGGCGCGGGCGCGAAGACGCGGGGGTCGGGGCGAATCAGCTCGAGGCCGGATTTTTCAAGCTGCATGTCGCCGGCCACATCGGCGCGCAGCGGGCCGACGGTGTGCGCAAGCGCGGGCGCCCGGAAGCCGGGATGGAACTCCTCGGTGACCGCGGCGCCGCCAATCACTTCGCGGCGTTCGAGGACGAGCGGCTTGAATCCGCCCTTGGCCAGATAAAACGCGGCGACCAGGGCATTGTGGCCGCCGCCGACGATCACGACATTTTGTCCCATTGGCATGGTCAGCTTATTCCCCGCTTCCAATCCTTGAGGATCGCCAGACTCGCGAGGCGTCCCGGCGCGCCCATGATGCCGCCTCCGGGATGCGTGGCCGAGCCGCACAGATAAAGATTCTTGATGGGCGTGCGGTAAGTAGCCCAGCCGGGAACGGGACGCAGGAAAAACAACTGTTCGAGAGAGAGTTCGCCCTGAAAAATATTTCCCTGGGTGAGGCCGAACTCGCGCTCGAGATCGAGCGGCGTGAGCACTTGGCGTCCGATGATGATTTTTTTCAGGTTGGGCGCGTACTCCCTGAGCGTTTCGATGACGGTGTCGCCGAAAGCCTCGCGCTGATCGTCCCAGGCGCCCCCGGCGAGCTTGTAGGGCGCGTACTGCACGAAGCAGGACAAAACGTGTTTGCCAGGCGGCGCGACGGACGGATCCGTGAGGCTGGGAATGACCACGTCAATGTACGGGCGGCGCGAGAAGCGGCCGTACTTGGCGTCGTCGTAGGCGCGCTCCATGTATTCGATGCCCGGGGAAATGGAAATCGCGCCGCGAAGATGCGCGCCGGCGCCGGGCAGGCATTCGAAATTGGGGAGCGCGTCGAGCGCGAGGTTTACTTTGCCGGATGAGCCGCGGAACTTGTAGCGGCGAACTTCTTCGACGAAATCGGAAGGAAGCTCTGCCGGGTCGAGAAATTTCAGGAACGTGAGATGGGGGTCCACGCTCGAAGAGACGACGGCGGCGCGGATTTCGTCGCCGTTTTCGAGAACGACTCCGGCGGCGCGGCCCTGATGGAGAAGAATTTTTGCGACAGCGGCTTTCGCGCGGATTTCAGCGCCGGCTTCGCGCGCGGCGCCGGCAATGGCGCCGGAGATGGCGCCGGTGCCGCCGCGGCTGAAGCCCCAAGCGCGGAAGGCGCCGTCAATCTCGCCCATGTAGTGATGGAGCAGAACATAGGCCGTGCCGGGCGAACGAATGCCGAGGAACGTGCCGATGATCCCCGAAGCGGACATGGTGGCCTTGAGCACGTCGGTCTCAAACCACTGGTCGAGAAAATCGGCGGCGCTCATGGTCATCAACTGGACGAGGTTGTACTTCTCTTCCGAGGCGAGCGCGCGGAATCGCCGGCCGAGCACCATCAGGCGCTTGAGATCCCGAGGATCGAGCGTGGTGGGGTCGGGGGGCGTCATCGCCAGGATGGGCTTGACGAAGCGGCACATCGCGACCATGGCTTTGCCGAACTCTTCGTAAGCTTCGGCGTCCACGCGGGAGTGGCGCGCGATTTCGCGGCGGGTCTTGGCGTGGTCGTTGACGCGCCACAGATAATCGCCGCCGGGCATGGGTGTGAAGGTGCCGTCGAGCGGAAGAATCTCCAGGCCGTGGCGCGGAAGATCGAGGTCGCGGATGATTTCCGGGCGGAGCAGAGAGACGACGTAAGAGCAGACAGAAAACTTGAAGCCGGGAAAAATTTCTTCGGTGACCGCGGCGCCGCCGAGCACGTGGCGCCGCTCGAGCACAAGAACTTTCTTGCCCGCGCGGGCCAGGTACGCGGCGTTGACCAGACCGTTGTGGCCGCCGCCGATGACGATAACGTCGTAGCTGGAACTCATCGTAGGTTGAGAGGAGAGTTCGCACAGCAACAAAACAGAGAGCGGACATTGTACCGGGGGCCGCGGGCGGCGACAAGGCGGTTGTGCCGCCGGGAGGGCGGCTTGCGATGCGCTTGGCGCCCTGCCTATAATCCGGGCGCGGTGAACGGGAGGCTCTGTGCCCATTGGAACAGCGTTTCACGAGCGCACCTTTGCGATGTGCGAGAGCCTGAGCTACCGCGAGTGGTCGGGCTACTACGCGGTCAGCGTCTACGAGACGCATCACGAGCACGAGTACAACGCCATCCGCAATGCGGCCGCGCTGATCGACATCACTCCGCTGTTCAAATACCGCGTCACCGGGCGCGACGCTACGAAGTTTGTGGACCGCGTGATCGCGCGCGACATCCACAAAGTGGCCGTCGGGCAGGTGATTTACTGCTGCTGGTGCGACCCGCAAGGAAAAGTGATTGACGACGGCACGATCACGCGCCTGGAGGAAAATGCCTACCGCTGGACCGCCGCCGATCCGAGCCTGCGATGGTTCCGGCAAAACGCGCTGGGCCTGGATGTCTCCATCGAAGATATCTCCGAGGAGGTGGCGGCCCTGGCCCTGCAAGGGCCGACTTCGGGAGGCGTGCTTCATAAAGTGGCCGAGGCGGACACCGCCAACCTGAAATATTTCCGGATGACGCGGGGGAAAATCGCGGGCGTTCCGGTGGACATTTCGCGCACGGGGTATACCGGCGACCTCGGATTCGAAATTTGGATTCCCTGGAAGGCTGCTCTGAAGGTGTGGGACGCGCTGATGACCGGCGGCAAAGCGTTTGATATCCATCCCGCGGGGATGATTGCGCTGGACATCGCGCGGATCGAGGCAGGACTGCTATTGATCGAGGTGGACTATTTTTCGAGCAAGAAGGCGCTGATCGAATCCCAGAAATATTCGCCGTACGAAATCGGGCTGGGACGAATGGTGGACTTGAAGAAAGACCACTTCGTGGGACACTCCGCATTGATCGAAGAGCAGAAGAGAGGCGTCCCCCGCGCGCTCGTGGGGCTGGAGCTGAGCTGGGACGAACTCGAAGAGCATTACGACGCGATCGGTATGCCGCCGCAGGTGCCTTCGATAGCGTCGCGCGTGGCAGTGCCGGTCTATCGCGGGAACAAGCAGGCGGGCAAAGCAACGTCCACAACGTGGTCGCCCACGCTGAAAAAGATGATTGCGCTCGCCAGCGTCGCGCGCGAATGCTCGGCTCTGGGAACAAGGCTTCAGATGGAACTGACGGTCGAGGCGGTACGGCGAACGGTGACGGCGACGGTGGTGGCGCTTCCGTTCTTCAATCCGCCGAGGAAAACCGCCGTGCCGGTGATCTGAGCTGGATGCGCACGAGATTCCCCCGATTGCCCCAGGAATGCAATCGCGTCATTCGACGAGGCGGTTGTATTTCTTCAGGACGGCGCGAAGACGGTCGTGGGGCAGAGCGATGACGCGGTGGTTCTCGATGCCGGTCATGGTTTCGGCGGCGACCATGGCGTTCACGACGGCCTCTTCGGTGGCCTGCACCGTCGCGGTGAAGAGCGGGTCCATTCGATCGTTGGGCAACATCGTCAGGGAGATCGTTCCCGTCGCTTTCGCCGCGCCGGGATTGGCC
>WNGH01008581.1_pt1 | contig 14720 bp, 18 predicted proteins | sample 5400631 | NCBI WGS metagenome assembly WNGH01 (sample SAMN13153373, study PRJNA577476) | soil metagenome | isolation source: 115 cm soil or saprolite under Garry oak tree replicate 1 | place: USA:California | collected 2016-06-15
TTTTCGCAGAGGCAAACCAGGCGCTAGGCCCAGTAGCTATACTGGTCAATAACGCGGGTACAACACGAGATAAGCTCATCTTACAGATGTCGCTTGCCGATTTCGAGTATGTTATGGATTGTAACTTGCGTTCGGCTTTTCTGTGTACCAGAGCCGCGCTGCGTACTATGATGCGGGCGCGCTGGGGACGCATCGTCAATGTCGCCTCAGTAGCAGGCATTCTAGGACCTGCTGGCCAGGCAAATTACGGCGCGTCGAAGGCAGCAATTATTGCTCTGACGTTGAGCACCGCGCGTGAGATGGCAAGCCGCAACATCACCGCTAATGCTGTTGCGCCGGGCTTCATTCCAACAGGACTTACCTCCACTCTCACAGAGCAGCAACGCAAGTTCTTACTCGATAACACGCCGATGGGTCGTTTCGGCAGCACTGAGGAAGTTGCAGCGGCAATTGGCTTCCTGTGCTCACCAGAGGCAGGCTATATCACCGGCCAGGTCCTCTGTGTCGATGGCGGAACGGCTATGCACGTCTAGTTTGTCACGAACCCCCCGGTAAACCGGGGGCTTGCAGCCAGAACGCCCGGCGTTCTGGCTGCAAGCCCTATAAGGAACGCCTGCTTCCTCCCCGGTCTGAAGACGCGGAGTCTCCGCAGGCGGAGTTCGATGAAACAATTTGGGTATGTGTTTCCTCTAAACCGTTAATAATACTTAGGCATGGTTCAGAGAAAGCTTAAACGAATGTGACAGTTTGAACAATCAAAATAAAATGTCGTGTGGCTCTATAAGGCCTTTTATAGCCACATACTTTTTCGCAAACTGTCGCATTGATTTGAACCATGCCTTAACGAAAGAAGGAGACCATACCTATGGGCATGATCGAAACAGACGAAACTAACCAATTCACTTTCGAGGCATTCGCGGCTCATACATTCTATACCGAGATCAATCGTTCGCTGGTTCGACAAGCGCTCGCATCCCTGGAAGCACATCCCACCAACGTTACACTGACCATAGTAGACATGGCCTGCGGTACCGGGGCTATAACGAGGTTGATTGCAGAAGAGATCACCCGCCAGGGGCGCCAGGCATGCATCATCGGCGTTGATCCTTCCGCGGAGGCCCTGCGCCGGGCACAAAAGGGTATGCAGGCGGCAGGGTCAGGAGTAAAGGCCGAATTTATCCAGGGCGAGGCATCCGATCTCCCCAAAATCGTTCACAATGCCGATGCTGCCTTCTTCTGCAATGCTATCCACCTCGTTCCTGAAAAGCTCGCGGCATTCCAGCAAGTCGCTTCCATCCTCGCTCCTGGGGGCATCTTCGCCTGCAATAGCGCCTTCTACGACGGCACCTACGTTCCTGGAACCGAGCGCTTCTACCACCTGTGGACACGCCGTGCTGTAGGCTGGCTGCGCAAGGAGCACCCGGAGATACGCTTATCACGCGACACAAAAGCAATGGCCATGCAATGGCTCAATCCGACGGAATACACCGATTTGCTCAAACAGAGTGGATTCAGCCATGTAGAGACTACGCAGGAAAGTGTGCCCGTTTCCCTCGAAGCCTGGAAGGACCTCGGCCATTACTGGCTCTTCATCGAAGGAGCTCTTCCAGGAGCGCCGCTGGCGTTTGGCGCAGCGGCCCTTGGCACCTCCGTTTATCAAGTGGGAGAAGAACTCGGATTAACCGAGGTGCCGCGTATGTGGCTTCAGATCGTTGCCAGCAAGGCCCGGTAATATAACAGTCATGTGATATAATTGGTGTCTGTGAAGGGGTTTTTCCCCACGAGGAACGCCCTATAGCAGGACAGGAGAGTATTGCATGCAATGGGCAGTGGCAATTGCCTCTTTTCTGGCCTCTGCAGTTGAATTTGTAGAGGCTTTTACTATTGTACTTGTCGTCGGCGTGACCATCAACTGGCGCAGTTCGCTAGTGGGAGCGTTTGCGGCGGCCGCTACACTTGCAGTCATCGTCAGCACGCTCGGCGTGGCACTTGTTCAATATGTGCCAATCGGCATTTTACGCCTGGTCGTGGGTATCATCTTGATTCTCTTTGGCCTGAAATGGCTTAAAAAGGCGATCCTGCGTTATAGCGGGCTCAAAGCCCTCCATGACGAGGAAGCTATCTTCGAGGAGACAATGGCAGAACTGCGCGCGCGCGGAGAAACCATCACACCGCGCCTGCAACCTTTTGGAGTAGCGCTAGCTTATAAAGCAGTGCTGCTCGAAGGGCTCGAGGTCGCTTTCATCGTCATTACCTTTGGCAGCAGTATATCAAAGACTGCCGTGGCGAGCGGTATAGGCTCGGCGGCTATTGGCGCCACTATTGCAGGCCTGCTGGTCATTCTTGTGGGGGCACTGGTGCGAGCGCCTCTCAAACAGGTGCCGGAGAACACGCTCAAGTTCGTTGTCGGCATTATGCTCACATCGTTCGGCACATTCTGGGCAGGCGAGGGTTTTCTCATCAACTGGCCACTGGCGGATGTTTTTATTCTCATCCTGGTAGCCCTTTACCTGGCAGCGTCTTTCATACTCATCACAGCGCTCAGACAGGCGAAGCAAAGGCAATTGGCCATGTCCAGCGCTGATAGCGCCTCCATTGTTGCGCACAAACAAGAGGAGGTCCTCCCATGAAAGCGATCAAGGCCATCTACAATTTTCTTGTAGGTGATATGATTATTCTCATAGGTATTACCATCACTGTAGTTGTGCTGGCACTAATTAACTTCGTCAACGCGCTGGCGCCACTCAGTGGAGCCTCTGCATACATCCTGATCATTGCTGTGCTGGTGGTGCTCACTGCTACGCTCACGCGCGAAGCCCGTGGGAAGCGATAGATAAAGAGGAATTAGGAAAGACTACAAGGTACGCATATGGTAAATGAACCACAGACATGGCGCGAACTCCTGGGGTGGATCATGAGCGATCCGGAAGAAAAACAACGCCTTGTTGAAGAACTTGGTATGCGTACGATCACTTTGAGCCACTGGGCCACGGGCGATTCAGATCCACGCCCACAGAATCTTCATCGCCTGCTCGATGCCTTACCCAGGTATCGCGAGACGCTTTATGACCTGATCAGGGAGGAATACCCAGATTTCTCCGATCTAGAGACCGACGATACATCGAAAGAGATTCCTTCTGAGTTCTATGTCCGAGTATTTGCCTCTCTGGCGTCCAATGCTCCAACCCTGCGGTTCTGGTCAATCGGGAATCTCATCTTGCAGCAGGCGCTAGGGCAACTGGACCCGGATCGTCTTGGTATGGCCGTCACAGTTGCGCGCTGTATGCCTCCATCGCATGGCCAAAAGGTTCGCAGCCTGCGCGAGAGTATAGGGGTGGGGACATCTCCCTGGGCAGGCGACCTGGAACAGAAGGCGATGTTTCTTGGAGCAGAGTCCCTGGCAGGCTACGTTGCCACATCATGCCGGCCCGCCGTCAACCAGAACATCAAAGACGAGCCGAGCCTGCTCCCTACTCACCAGGTAGAGGGAGAAATCAGTGCCGCGATCTATCCCATTTTATATGGAGGCCGCACGGCGGGCTGCCTGCTGGTTTCCAGTACACAGCCCAACCATTTCCACCCGCAGGCCCGGCTCTCACTGATTCAACAGTATGCCGACCTGATAGCCATGGCATTCGAGCCTGAAGAGTTCTACGAGCCGCAGGACATCCAGTTGCGCGTTATGCCTTCCCACAGTATACAAAAGCTCTATTTTGCAGACTTCCGGCAGCGCGTGGCTAACACGCTGCGAGATAGCATCGGGACAGACCGGCCTCTCGACAATATCGAGGCTGAGCAATTGGTGTGGCAACAATTAGAAGAGGAGCTGATTGAGCTTTCAGTTGTCCTCCCAGTGGGCGAGCGCTAAGCAGCAAAACTATGCTTGATGATTTCAACCAGTCATTCGATCAACGCTGGAGACAAACGTGTATTGGTGGGGCTACGCTGCACATCAGTGATTCAGTCCTACACATGGCTTTCGAGTCAGCAGAGCAGGGACGGTATACGGACACGCAAATCGATGATTGCACCGGCCGGGCAAGGTCGGATTTTCCCTGGCGACCGCCACTGCGTATGGAAGTACGCGCACGCTCATCGCTGCCAGCAGCGACTTTGAATAGCACGAACGAGAGTAGCGGACGCCTTGCTATCCTGCGAGGTACGGCGGGCTTCGGCCTATGGAACTATCCTTTTTCGATCCGGGGCGATATCCTCATGCTGCCGGAGGCAATCTGGTTTTTTTACGCGTCTCCTCCGTCCAACATGGCGCTGGTTCCCGGTCTTCCGGGCTGGGGCTGGAAGGCACAGGTCATTCACAGTATGCGTCCAGGCGCGCTGGCGGCTGTCGGACCAATGGCCCTGGCAGGCGCCTGGGCACGGCTAACGGGCGAAACGCGACCCGCCGGGCGCTGGTTGCAGCGGCTGAGCGGAGCACAAGAAGCGATGCTACAGGTCGATATGACCGCCTGGCACACGTATGTGCTTGAGTGGAAACAGAGCGAAGCCCGCTTCTGGGTCGATGGTCGACTGGTACTGAACGCGCTTCAGCCACCAACCCGCCCCCTTGGCTTCGTTGCCTGGCTTGATAACCAGTACGCAGTCGCGACTCCACGCGGGGTCCTGCGTTTTGGTACCGTCGCCAGCGGACCCCAATGGTTCGAACTCGACAGTGTGAGGATTGAGCCAGCCGGGTGACCGTCAGCAGGGCGACCGCAAGGGTCGCCCCTACATTTCACGTGAACTTCGACAGAACATCAAGCTGCCTGTTACTTTTCGGCTAGCGACAGCACCTCATCGACCCCAGCAGGGCGACCGCAAGGGTCGCCCCTACATTTCACGTGAACTTCGACAGAGCAGCAGTTACTTTTCGGCCAGCGTTAGCACCTCATCGACGATGCCGTATTCCACTGCTTCCCGGGCGCTCATGAAGAAATCGCGTTCGGTATCGTGCCGGATGCGTTCGAGAGGCTGCCCGGTATGCTGCTGGATGATCTCGTTGAGCACATCACGGGTATGCAGAAGTTCGCGAGCATGGATATCGATGTCGGTAACCTGTCCGCCAATACCACTTTGAATCCATGGCTGGTGAATGTGAATGCGAGCATGTGGCAAGGCGCGGCGCCGTCCATGGTCGCCGGCCATCAGCAGGATGGTGCCGAAGCTGGCAGCGTAGCCTACACAGGTCGTGGCTATAGGACAGGATAGATGGCGCATGGTATCGTAGATCGCCAGGCCAGCGGCGACCGAGCCTCCCGGCGAGCTGATATACATGTTCACCGCGCCCGGTGGTTTCGATGACGGTTGGTACAACCAAACTCGATGCCATAGTTTTTCTTCCCTTTCAAAGTCTATAGAATGTATGGCGTGCCGCTTGCAGGGCATTACCTGTCCCCCAGGCAGGGTTCCGGATAGGGCGACCCCGTAGAGAGCCGATTGATCGAGCACGTGGTCGTCCCTACATTTTCTGGCGTACGAAGTAATAATGGATCAACGAACTCTTGCCGGTGGCGCCCTGGTCTATGATTCCCACCAGCAGCCAGCCTTGGCGGCCTAGCTCGCTTAACCTGGCTGCATCTGGCAGGGTCTCCTCGCGCGCATCAATGGTCAGAACGTGGTACTCCCAGTTCGCGGGTTCCACGCGCACGTTTTCGTATACCATGGGTATAGGTAATGAATACCTGGTATTTGGCTGCTCGGACATAAGGTTGTGTGTATGACGAGGCGAAGCAATGAACATATTTCCTCCTTAGCTTTAAGGGACTAAACTGCTTTCTCCTCTTGAATATAACATGCTGATAGCTTATACTAATAGAGGTTATATATGCTAATAGCATACTTACTACATGGCTATGCCATAAGCATAGGAAGGGATAGCGGATTATGGCAGATTTGCAGGAAATTCTGGGCAGGGTCATCAGGAGAGAACGCCAGGGACGTGATATGACGATAAAGGAACTGGGTGATAAGGCGGGCCTCTCCGAAATTTATGTCGGGGAGATCGAACGCGGGCAGAAATATCCTTCGGCGAAAGTACTGGAGAGCCTGGCGAATGCGCTGGGGCTGGATGTAGCCGACCTGTTGGAGTTTATGGCGGAGGAGATTCGCAGGGAGCGCGAGCCCCAGATGACGCAGGCTATCGGATTTATTCTCCCAACTACTCCAGGTCAGCCCAACCGTCTGGCGGTAAAGAAAATCGTCAATATGCTTGATGAAGGTGACGTGGAGAGTGTGGCCAACTTCAGCGCCTTTCTGCTATCCAGGCACATAGGGCCACACTAAGGACTCGTTATGAACCTTCTCGAACGTGACCACTGTTTCGAACAGTTGTCGATACTTTATCGCACGGCCACAACTGGCAATGGGCGTACTGTGCTCGTCAGCGGTGAGGCCGGGATTGGCAAAACCGCGCTGGTGGAGCAGTTTGTGAGTCTGCATTGCAGAGCCGTCCGACGACTCTGGGGAGCCTGCGAAGCCTTATTTACCCCGCGCCCGCTTGGACCGCTGTACGATATTGCTGCTCAGGTGCATGGCAGCTTGTCTACGCTCATGAGTCGCGACACTCCGCGACCCATGGTGTTCTCGGCTTTGCTTGACGAACTGCAGAAGAGCGCCAGCCCCACCGTGGTGGTGATTGAAGATGTCCACTGGGCCGATGAAGCCACACTGGATCTGATCAAGTTTCTGGGGCGGCGCATCTCGTCTCTGGCTGTTTTGTTCATCGTCACGTACCGCGATGACGCACTCAGCCGCGACCATCCACTGTGGTCGGTTATTGGCGATCTGCCAGGCAAAGCCGTCACACGCCTGAGGCTCGTCCCCCTTTCAGAGCAAGCGGTCACGCACCTGGCCCACCAGAGGCATCAATCCGTCGAACAGCTCTATACCATCACGGGTGGGAACCCCTTCTTTGTCACCGAGGTCCTGGCCAGCGACACCCCCGGCATCCCCATGACGGTGCGTGATGCGGTCCTCGCTCGGGTTGCTCGCTTATCACCTGCCGCGCGTCCCCTCCTCGAACTGGCTTCCATTGTCCCCGGCAGAACCGAACGCTGGCTGCTAGAAGCGGTCCTGGGTGCAGCTACCTCGGCGTTGGAGGAATGTCTCACCAGCAGCATGCTGTCCCTGGATCAGACAACGGTGGCTTTCCGGCACGAGCTCGCGCGCCAGGCCGTCGAAAGCACACTTTCTTTGCTCCGGAAGCCTGCACTGCATGCACAGGTGCTGCAGGCCTTGCTCAACCACGGGGAAGACACGTCTCAAGCAGCCCGCCTGGTCCATCACGCGGCGGGGGCCCATGATGAGGCGCTGGTGCTACGCTATGCGCCCCTGGCGGCACAACAGGCCTCGGCGCAAGGTGCGCATCGCGAGGCGGCAGCCCACTATGCGGTGGCGCTGCGCTATGCTGACCAGTTTCCTCCTGAGCGCCAGACCGAGCTATTCGAGGGATGTGCCCATGAATGTTATCTCACCGGCCAGGAGGAGGAAGCCATGCAGGCGCGCCAGGATGCTTTGCGGATCTGGCGGCAGCTCGACCGACCAGACAAAGTCGGTCAGACGCTGCGCTGGCTTTCCCGCATCAGTTGGATGCTTGGCAAGCCAGGCGATGCTGAGCAGTATGCAGTGGAAGCGGTGCGCCTGCTCGAAACCCTGCCGCCGAGTGCCGAGTTAGCGATGGCCTACAGCAACCGGGCGCAATTATACATGCTTGCTGAGGACAATGCTGAGGCGGTGCGATGGGGGGAGCGGGCTATTGCGCTGGCCGAGTCCCTGGGAGATGTCGAGACCCTGGTGCATGCGTTAAACAATGTGGGAAGTGCTCAACGCTATACCCAGGATGATGAGCGGGGGCGGGCCAATCTGGAACGGAGCTTGCGGCTCGCTCTGGAGCGAGGGTGGGAGGAACATGCCTCCCGTGCGTATGCCAATCTGGCCTCTGGCGCTGTCGAGGCCCGTGACTACTCACGGGCCGCCCGTTACCTGCGGGATGGTATCGCCTATTGCGCTGAGCATGATCTCGATCCCTGGGGGAGGTATATGATGGCCTGGCGGGCCCATATCAGTTTTGAGCAGGGTGCCTGGGAGGAGGCCGCGGAAGGGGCAACACGCCTGCTCGAGCTCTATCGACTGCCTCCCGGGGTCAAAATTCCGGCCCTGGTGGTCCTCGGCCGGGTACGGGTGCGGCGTGGCGATCCAGGCAGTGCAGCGGTACTCGATGAAGCCCGCACCCTGGCACTGGCCACCGGAGAACTGCAACGAATTGCCCCTGTGGCAGCAGCGCGTGCCGAGGCCGCCTGGCTCCAGGGAAACAAGGAGCGCTGCCTGGCTGAAGTGCACGTGGGCTACGACCTGGCGCTGGCGCATGAAGTGGACCCCTGGACGCTCGGCGAACTGTGTATCTGGATGTGGCGTGCGGGTGGACTGAGCAGTGCGCCCGGGCCAATCGCCGAGCCGTTTGCACGGCAGATCGCCGGGGATTGGCGGGGGGCAGCTGCGCTGTGGGCAGAGATTGGCTGCCCCTATGAGCAGGCGCTGGCACTCGCCGATGGGGATGCTCATACAAAGCTGAGCGCCCTTGCCTTCTTCGAACAGCTCAGCGCGCAGCCAGCTCTGGCTTTAGTGCGGCAGCGGATGCGGGAGCAGGGGATGCAGGGAATACCCCGAGGCCCGCGCCCCTCGACCCGCACCAATCAGGCCGGTCTCACCACCCGGCAACTGGAAGTTCTGCTGCTGATGGCAGAGGGCCTGCCCAACGCCGAGATCGCCAGCCGTCTCTCCACCTCGCTCAAGACAGTAGACCATCATGTCTCGGCCGTGTTGGCCAAACTGGGGGCGCATTCGCGTGCGCAGGCGATCTCCAGCGCCTATCAGTTAGGGATCATTCCCAAAATGGGGAACCCACACGCCTAATTTAGGCAATACCCCCGATGTGAAAAGTGGCGAGCGCGAGTATCCTTTCTTTGAGAGCGTTGTTGTGCAACGCTCACCACCAGTCAAAGAAAGGAGCAGGATATGCCACGCTATGTCGTCGAACGAACCTTTCCAGAGGGATTGATCCTTCCCATGGATGAGACCGGCGTAGAGGTCTGTCGAACAGTCGTGAGCAACAACGCGCAGGATCAGGTGACCTGGATCTATTCCTATGTCAGCGAGGACAAACAGAAGACCTTTTGCCTCTATGATGCGCCCTCACCGGAAGCCATCCGGCAAGCTGCACGGCGAAGTAAGCTGCCAGTGGATCGTATCACGGAAGTACGCGTCCTCGACCCGTACTTCTATACGTGAAAGCAAGGATGAGAGCCGAGTCCAGATTTGTTTGAATACGAGGTCTTTGTTGAGCGACAAAGCGGGTTGAGGGCAATGCCCTGAAAGGCGAAATACTTGTGTGGAGAAACAGGGCAGATGCCTCATGCAAGATCAGACCAGGTTGGATACAATGTGCTGCGAGCGTCAGCAAGAAAGGAGCTGTAGTATGGCACAAACGAGTGTCCATGTCCGAACCGTTCAAGATGCCTGCGTCGCTGTAGGGTGGACCGGGCATCGTACCCTCACTGTTGACCGTCCAGAGCAGGCTGGAGGCATGGGATTAGGCTTCAATGGAGGTGAGCTGCTGTTGCTGGCCATTGGCGGCTGTTATTGCAATGATATCTTCCGCGAGGCGGCGAAGCGGAGCATAGTGATCAAAAGCTCGCAAGTGGATGTGCAAGCCGACTGGGGAGGTGAGCCAGTTTGTACACAGCATGTCACCTACTCTACCCGGATTGAAGCGGAGGCCAGCGAAGCAGCTATTCTCGCCTTGATCGAGCAGACGGATCAAGTCGCCGAGATCCCCAATTCGCTGAGGTTAGGGACACCAGTGATGCTCGCGGAGGCCCAGGCCATCTCAATTGAGCCATCACTGAGAAGTGGGGGTAACGTTGTTGCTAGAACTGCGTTTCTAGCCCACATTTCGCACCTCAAGAAGCGAGAAGATGAGAACATAAAAAGGATGTACGTATGCGTATACTCCGTATGAATGTACCAACTCTTTTGTTCAGGTAATGCTTCATGGAGCAGCACAGGAGGTTCCCATGCGCGAAGTGCTCATCGCCGCTGCGGAGCGGGCGATTCGGTATCAGGAGGGCCTGAATGGGCGAAGTGTGGCCCCTGATCCCACCGTTGTTGCCCGTCTCGCAGAGCTTGATATCCCGCTGCCTGACCATCCATCCGAGGCTGACGAAACCCTGGCGCTGCTCGATTCCTATGGGGCGGCGACGATGGCGATGACCGGACCACGCTTCTTTGGCTTCGTGATCGGTGGGGTGCTACCGGCAACGCTAGCAGCCAATTGGCTGGCCGGGGCCTGGGATCAAAATTCCGCTCTGGCAGGGGTCACTCCGCTTACCGCGAAGCTGGAGGAGGTCGCGCTGCGCTGGCTGCGTGACGTGCTCAACTTGCCACCCGAAACGGGTGTGGGGTTCGTCACTGGCGCGACGGTGGCGAACTTCACCTGCCTGGCCGCGGCGCGCCATGCCGTCCTGAAACAAGCAGGATGGGATGTGGAAGCCGATGGCCTGTTTGGCGCACCAGATGTCACCGTGGTCGTTGGCCAGGAGGCCCATGCCGCGCTGTTCAAGGCCCTGGGGCTGGCGGGGTTTGGTCGCAACCGCGTGGTGCGCATCCCGGTGGACAAGCAGGGCCGCATGCGTGCTGATGTGTTTCCGACCCTCTCCGGTCCGACCATCGTCTGCTTGCAGGCCGGGAATGTCAATACCGGGGCATTCGATCCCGCGTCTGAGATCATCCCCAAGGCGAAAGCAGCCCATGCCTGGGTGCATGTCGATGGCGCTTTTGGGCTGTGGGCAGCGGCAGCCCCCTCCAAAGCGCATCTGTTGGCGGGCTATGCCGAGGCCGATTCCTGGGCGACGGATGCGCATAAATATCTGAACACGCCCTATGACAGTGGCCTGGCCTTTGTCCGTTCTCCGGATGTGCTCCAGGCCGCGATGGCGGTTTCTGCGGCCTACCTGACCTCAAGCTCAACACGCGACCCGGCCAACTTCACGCCAGAACTCTCGCGCCGGGCACGCGGGATCGAAATCTGGGCGGCGTTGCACTCGCTGGGATGGTCAGGCCTCGCCGATCTCGTTGAGCACACCTGCCGCCATGCGGTGCGCTTTGCGGAGGGCTTGCAGGCTGCGGGGTACACCATTCTGAACGACGTTGTGCTCAACCAGGTGCTGGTGACGTTTGGGGATGCTGAGAGGACGCGGCGCGTGATTGCCGGCATTCAGCAGGATGGCACCTGTTGGTGCGGCGGGACCCTCTGGCAGGGGCAAGTAGCCATGCGCATCAGCGTGTCGTCCTGGGCCACGACCGAGGCGGACGTTGAGCGCAGCTTGGAAGCCATGATCCGCGTGGCACGCGAACTGGCATAGTAGAGCCGAGGGAGGCTATGCTATCCCCTATTCCGCTTCAATGTTGCGTTTCCACGTATGGCTCAATCTTTGTGAACACCGCTGTAGCGGTACTTTGTGGACTCGGGAAATCGCGCCTGATTTCGGGTGTATATCCTGAGCAATTTGAGCTCAGCCCATCAAATAATGATGGGCTTAAAACGAGACGAAATCCGGAATCAACAAACTACCGGTAGGTCTATACTCAATAGCCCTGGGTACACGGCTGCAGCGGTTCGGGCAGCGCGGTCAAGCCATTGAGTATCAGGCCGAATCCCGCTCATAAATGTGGGACTGGAGAGCTTCCATCACCATGTCCTCTCTTGCCCGGAACCGATTGGAATCGACAAGATGCGAGATAAGGAGGCCATCTTCCATGAGACAAACATACGTTGGTTCCTCTCAGAGAGAAGGAAGCGGACGGATGCTTCCCCATCGTGAGATCACGAGGTCACAGGTGCTGGTTGAGGAGAGCGTGGAACGAGGCAGCAGATCCGGTGGGAAGAGCAGGATTGCCTCCGTGCTTCCCCGGCTGATCCAGGAACTCGTTCTCCTGGGGCAGATGGCCCTCCACCAAGATGATATTGTCACTGCATGTTCCCTGCTCGAGGCGAGCGCGAGGCTCGCCAAGCTGGTGGGAGAGGGGCAGGACTGCGCCGAGCCCTTCTCTCTGCTCGCATGGGTGGCCGATCTACCGAGGAACGATCCAGGAGCCGATCTCCTCCCATGGGAGCATCCGATGGATACCAGGAAAGGTCCTGATGCGGAGGTGAGCGCCTCCGCGGGACGAGTTAGCATGTCTGCACTGCCCACCCGAAAACTGCAGGTGGTTCCTACTCCCAAGCTGTCAGTCGGCTCGCCTGCTGGACTCTCGGCACGAGAAGTGGAAGTGCTGCGGCTCGTCGCAGATGGACTGACAGACGCTCAGGTCGCCGAACAGCTGGTCATCAGTCCGCGCACTGTCAACTGGCATCTGAGCGTGATCTACAGCAAGCTAGGGGTCTCCTCGCGCGCTGCTGCCACCCGCTTTGCTCTTGTGCATGAACTTGTCTAACCAGGCCTTCATGTTTCTGACGGCCCTCTTCCCACATCCCTGCGCTATACGTTCTCGACGCGGTGAAATTCTTCAGCGTAGGCCACGCCGTGTCTGGCACCCTGCTCGGAACTAATCTTGCGCACCCGCTCTTCCATCTCAGGGAAACTGCTGACCTGGCTGGCATGGGCACGCAGGGCAGCCAGCTTCTGTTCCATCGTCGATGAAATATCGACCACGTAGTTCAAGACAGGGGCTCCCATAATGTAGATTTCGGATACTTTGTGGGGCAGCAAACCTTCTTCCATGAGTTCGGGAAAGGCCCAGGGATTTTGTGACGCGGGATAGATGGCCTCTATAGTTGCTTCACCGGCAGCAAGGTGATCTGGATGATAACGCCGGATCATGAGATTGGGTGTCCAGGTACGCTCGGGAGACTGGCAAATAACCCGAGCGGGGCGATAACGGCGTAAGGCGCGCACCAGGTCGCGCCGCAGCTCTATGGTAGGCTGTAGCTGGCCGTCAGGATAATCGAGGAAGTCGACACCCTTGATGCCAAGGACTTCGCCCGCGGCCCGCTGCTCGATCTTGCGGGTTCTTATCATCTCACGCTGCGCTTCTATCCCGACATCGGTGGCTTCGTCGGGACCACCACCGGCACCATCGGTACACAGCACATAGTACACATCCCAGCCCTCGCGCGCCCACAAGGCAATAGTGCCAGCGCAGCCGAACTCGGCATCATCTGGATGGGCGATAATCACCAGCGCGACTTTCTTTTGCTCCTGTTCGCTCACAGATTCTCTTTCCTTTTCTACTGTTATATGACTCTACCGACTCTCCACAGGGCTATTTCTCAAGCAGCATGATGAGAAGCCCACCAAGCAAACCAAGATTTTTCATGAATTGCGTCTGCTGGTTATTGCGGGTGTTAGCGTCGGTTTCACTCCAGAAGGGGTGTCCAACAATGGTAGTGGGCACCAGGCAGCCTATAAGGATGGTGGCAGCCAGCTTAGGCGCCAGGTCAATGGCGAGCATGGCACCGCCAATGGTCATCGCCAGGCCGTTCATCTCTACGGCAAGTTTTGGTTCCGGTATACCGGCCTTCGCCACTGGATTGACGCGATACCCTGGATTCAGGAACGCTTTGAAACCGCCCGTGATAAAAATACCTGATAGAAACAGGTGACCCAGTCTTCTGATCATCGCTACAACTTCCTCCTTAATCTTCTTTATCTGGTACATCTTCAATAAGTTCGGTTGCAGGCACTTCTAACGCCTTAGCTATCCGCTCCAAAACGTAAAAATCAACACTTCGGTACGGATCGCGCCATAGCCGCCTAATCGTGTTTAAGCCTACATCGGCCTTGCGCGATAGTGTTGAAATATTAAATCCTTTGGACTCTGCTAACTCCTTGACGCGCAACCGTAACGCCATGTCTCTACCTTTTTGCGCGATTGTACTACTGAAGACGCCTTGACAGTGAGTGCCACGTGTGGTATGCCTTTAGAGGTATGCCACTAATGGCAATCGGCAAACAAGGAGGATAAACACAATGCGAAAAACACTGTACCTCGCTAGTCTGGATATAGGCTTAGGTTATGGCAGCTTGTTAGTCTTGTTCTATGCAGCAACGGAAGCGGAGGTCAAAAAAGCGGCAAGATCAACATCGAAGTACTCAGGTGATGATCTCGACGGTATCGCCATCCTGCACGCGGTGTTCGCGTCCAACCTGCTGGCCATCAAAGCGTGCTGACGGACCCCAGAGGCGCGCACCACGACAGGCTGCACCCATCTCTTTGTGTACTGCCATAGCAACATCAATGATGGTGGCCCCTGGCTGCATTGCTAGAGGTTCATCGTCCACCGATTTGTTGTGACGGAGATAGACGCGGATGAGGCCAGTGAGTTTCCATATGGCCTCTTTGAACGCGGCCAGGCTATCGTCATCGATGATGGAGACTCCCACAACGAGTAGATCCGGTACGGCTGCTTGCAGCGCTGCCAGGTCAGCCGCGTTTGCCTCGTCCATCTTTGTGACCGCGAGCAGTGACGGTAGGTCGATGCCCGCGAGAGCTACTTCCTCCCTTACGTCTTTGAGTGCATCATGTGATGCGCGAACATCCTGGCAATAGACGATGGCATCGGCGGCTCGTAGAACGCCCAGGAGGGCTCGTCCTCCACCACGGTCTTCGCTGGCGCCCGCAATCAGTCCGGGGATCTCTACGAGTTGGACGAGCACTCCGCCGATGCG
>WNGH01004292.1_pt1 | contig 14714 bp, 13 predicted proteins | sample 5400631 | NCBI WGS metagenome assembly WNGH01 (sample SAMN13153373, study PRJNA577476) | soil metagenome | isolation source: 115 cm soil or saprolite under Garry oak tree replicate 1 | place: USA:California | collected 2016-06-15
GCAAACTCTTCGCTTTGAAGAGCTGCGGGAACGGCTCTCTTGACCTGGTCGATTAGATTCTTCAGATCTTTCTGGAATATCTTAGCCTTGCCGGCTGGGAGTTTGAGAGCTTTCGGCTCGTAAGGATTCTGAAAATTGTTGACGTAACACCAGTCGGGGGGAGTAGGCTTGGTTTTCGCGATTTTTTCCAGATAGCTTCTAGTCGCAGGCCTCTTACCGGTAACTGGAGGACCGGCGGCAAAGACGTTGAATCCTTTCCCTTTCATCTCCATGCCGAATGTGAGGGCTTTAAGGGCACGGTCTTGTCCCACGATTCCTTCGAGAGGGGCTAGTTCTTCGCTTGTCTTACATTCGACCTTTCCGGGTGGACATTCCAACCGCAGTTTTTCCGGAGGAAGTTCACTGATTGTCAATCAGGGTGTCAGAATTGCGTGGATGAGGGCAGTATGTAAGGAGAACTTGCCCACCGCGCGATGCCACACCACCGTGAATCTACCGTAACTAGACATGTGGTGGAGGCGTTGCATATAGCACCGGACGATCTCGTGACCTTCGCATCATCAACAAAGCCGTCGCAACCCCTCCCACTACAATCGCGGCCCAGATAGGGATGAAGTACCAGTAGCGTTGCAAGATAACCAACCAGGGGGATTGCGGGCATTCAAATCCTGAGGTGGATCGTCCCGTGATGAATTGGTTCGCGTTCGAGGATTCGAACGCCCCGTTTGATGTGAAGTTCACCATCTGTCGAGAGGTAGCATAGTTCGTGAGAGAATACTGGAAGAATTCCGTGTATTGATTATACGGGACGTGAAATTCATCAACCCACATCCACGCTGATGACAAGCCGAAGCCCACCTCAGAGTAAGTCGCTTGTTTTTCGTCCCCATAATAGGGGCCGCTGTGGTATTGCTCAGTCATGAGCCCCGTGAAGAATCCGTGGTTGTTCGTAGGATAGTTGCTAGTTGGCACGAAATCTCCAGCTCCAAAGGCATCGTAGCTGGTTTGACTCGAGGTATTAGCGTTCCAGTCATGGACGTACATGGTAACATTGCTACTTGAAAATCCCATTCTCAATAGCACAGAATCGCCCGGATTAACCGACATGGCTGTGAGCATCGGTCCCTTTCCGCCTATGCGCAAGCTCGATCCGTTGGAAGAGAACACTTCGTAGATCGCATCGAATCCTGGAAGTGTCGGGACGACGGAGGAGTTTGTGACAATTGGCCATCTCCAAGAGAGTCCAACTTGGTACCAGTAGCCTGCATCAGATAATCCATTGAGGAGGTATCCGATTCCTATTCCGTCTGTTCCGCACTGCTCTACTGCTGTCACATTGAAGGACAATTCGTAGAAGACTTGGGTAAACGACAGGGCGAGTTGCTCATCGTAGAGCGCTTGTCCTGAAGAACCGCTGGGAGCGAGTATCCACCCAGGGCTCCGCAAGATGCTTTGAGCGACATCTTGGAGAGACCTCCGCCGAGCTTCGACAAACGCGTCAAGTACGGCCAGGATCCTCAGCATTTTGCTGAACTGCGGTTTCCTTCTGGCCGGGGACCATTCCCGTTCTTGTTCGTAATCCATGGCGGTTTCTGGCAGTCCGCATATGACTTATCCCATATTGGCCACGTCTGCGCTGCCTTCACCGGCAAGGGAATCATTACCTGCAACCTCGAATATCGACGGCTCGGAGATCCTGGTGGTGGCTGGCCTGGAACTTTTCAGGATATTGGCCTCGCGACCGATCACATTCTGGAAATAATCTCTTCAGACCCACGCGCCGACTTGACGCGAACAGGCGTCATCGGTCACTCGGCTGGAGGGCACCTCGCACTGTGGCTTGGAGGCAGACATCGAATACCTAACGCGTCACTCCTACACGGCGCTCCGAAGTACCGTCTAGGCAGTGCGTTCTCACTGGCCGGCGTGTGCGACCTAAGGACTGCGTGGAAGCAGCGGCTGGGAAACGGCGTTGTTGCGAGACTCATGGGCGGAACGCCTGACCAGTATCCAGATCGATACGATGCCGGCAGTCCCATTGAACTCCTCCCCTCTGGAACAAGACAAGTCCTAATCCACGGATTAGTCGACGACATCGTCCCGGCCTCTCAGTCCGAAAAGTTCGTTGAAAGAGCTGAACGATTGGGCGAGCATCCCACCTTAATCGAACTCGATGGCATTGGCCATTTCGAGCTAATTGACCCAGAATCAAACCCGTGGTCCGCCGTCGTTGGAGTCGTTCTGCCTCAATTGGGCATGAGATGAACGATCAGAGATTCAGAAAGATAGGGCCGGGTTCTTTGGTGCCGAGGTCAGTATCTAAGGAGGAGCTCATGGTTCCACGTTTCGGAGGTCATCCGATTCAGTGGACAAACTCTAGCTTGATCCTGTCAGGGTCCTCGAAATAGACCGCGTAGTAGCCCTTCCGATACTCAGGATATTCCTTCGGCCCACCATAGAGCACCTTGATGTTCCTCGGAACAAGAAACTCGCTGTGAAGTCTGTCTACATCTGCTCTCGATTTCGCGTGGAAGGCAATGTGGTTCAATCCCACCCGTCTCCGATGGAATCCTGAATCCTTGTAGCGCTCCAAGTAGGTCACGAAAATCCCGGCTTCGCCATTGCCCCATCCAGCAAAATCCTTCTCATCCAGGATCCGCTTGTAGCCCAACCATTCTAGAAAGTCTTGGTAGAAAGCCTTGGACCTTTCGAAGTTTGAAACATTGAGCTCTATGTGCTGGACGTTACCTCGTTTGGGTACCAATGACTAGTGGTCATCCACTTCTTGAATCGGGCGCTAAAAAGTCTCGGATAAACTATGTCGAAAGTTGGTGCCGAGGGCAGGATTTGAACCTGCGACTGGGCCGGTCCATCTTTAGGACCGTCAGCCCGGTGTCAGATGTTGCCATCTTCAGCCGGGTGCTCTCCTTCGCCTCCCCTTTTTCAGAGGATCAGGCTGAGCTACCTCGGCGGGCCTCGGCAAGAACGACGCTTTTCTAGATCAGAATTAAGCTTTCTAGACGGCAACTGAGAGATCGGAGACGAAAGGGGACAATGCAAGGCCGAAGTATCAAAGGCCTTAACCACGCACTCCTTTCAGCTTCCTGAACCTTAGAAACGTGTCCACCCGTTGACTGTCGACTCTCAAACGAAAGGACCCGGGCCAAGTTCCGGATGGTTGTCCAAGCTAGAAACATTGTCCATCCTGTATCTTGCTGTATTCCTAACTCGGATAGGGTTTGGCGTCATCCTGATCCTCTTTCCTCTCTACCTCCCGATTCCAAAAACCCAATCCGCCCTCGCGGCAGGCGTAACAGCAATCTACCCGATCGTCGAAGGAGTCTCAGCTCTACCCGTCGGCGCCTACGTGGACCGCAAGGGCCGAAGAAAGGTGTTCGTGGCGGGACTGGGGCTCATTGCAATCCTCAGCCTTTTCATCGGACTGTCAAACAACCTTCTGCTAGTGGGCGGTGCCCACGGACTAGAAGGCCTGGCCGCAGCTATGGTCACAGTTGCCTCTCTCACAATGATTACGGACCTGACAGTTGTAACGAACCGCGGTGTCGGGATGGGTGGATTCGATCTTGCTAACCTGGGAGGTTACGGGGTAGGCATAGTCCTAGGTGTTGCATTCAGCAGCGTCTTTGCTGCTGACCTCGGAGCGAGTTTCATAGTTGTCTCTGCCATCCTCGGGGTCTCTGCCGTTGCCGTATATTTCATTCTTCGAGAACCCGGGCATATATCCCAAGGACGAAGAAGCCTGAAAGAGATGTATTCAAGCCTCACAAGCGATGTAGCGGCGATCCTTCCAATCTGGTTCTCTCTTACCGTGGTGCTCGGGTTCTACATCTTCTTGCCTAGGCTTGCTGCCAGGATGGGTAAAATGGACCTCGCGCAATCTGCACCGATCATACTGCTGGGGTTAGTGCTTCTAGGGGCGGGAGCCATCTTGTTCGGTCGGCTGTCTGACAAGGTCGGCCGAACAAAGACCATGGTAATTGGAGCGTTGGGCGAGATAGGATTCTTGCTTGTTCTTCCCGCGGTCTTCGGCCCACTAATCAGCATCCCGCCCGGCACACCGTGGATTGACTCATACAACACGGTTGGACCCTTGATCATTGTTGCTGGATTCCTGTTCTTCCTAGGGTCCGCACTAGTCCCATCCATCCTCGCCTACATAGGGGACAAAGCAGCTAAGGAGTTCCGAGGCTCAGCAATGGGATTGTATAGTCTAATGCTCAGCGGAGGAATAGCCGTGGGACTCGTACTAGCGGGAATAGCTGACGACCTAGGCGGTGTCCAGGCTGTTTTCTATTCTGCAGCCATAATATTCTCCGGCCTGAGCTTAACAAGTGCCTATCTGTTGTACCGCAACAAGCAATTTGAGAACTCAACTAGCTTCGTTAGCAAGGCTCCCAACACTTTGGTCTAGGGTGTTCCGAAGGGGAATCTCGTAAGAGATAAGTCTCTTAGTTTCCGACCGCAATCTGGTCTTTCTTGGCAGAGGGTTCTGTTCAAAATACTCGGGTTGCAAAGAAGCTCGACTGGTTTGGACTCACCGTAGTCAAACGGTACTTGACGAAGGACAAAGATAGCAGGGATCTTCGGGACGTGCATTCCAATCCGGAGTTCTACGATAGGGACATCGATCTTGTTCTCAACCTTCCAAACGCCCAGAAAATGACGATCGATCTCAAGGTCGACTCATACTACGGGTCTGATCCAACGCGCAAGACAAGAGGTCTATGCAATCCAGACAGTGGCTTCATTCTACTCGAAACAATTGGCCAGCTCCAGTACGACAGGTCGAGACGGGTTTCAGCAAATGGCACTCTACCCGTTAGGCAAAAAGCCGATGTCCCTGGCTGGTTCTTCACAAGCTCTGCCGATGAGGTCTATTACTACTTCCTCGCCCTGCTCAACACAGAAACCCAGCTAAACCCATTCTACGCGGAATACCTGAAACTTGTCAATGGCAACCAATCAACAGATGAAGTTGAAAATCGCCTATTACGAGAACTGCGCGTGGACAGGGACTTGCTAGTGAGCTTCTCACTTTCAGACGCGAGAGCCTGGTATGATACCGCCCCTGAAACAGTATTTCATGGGTACGCACCCGCTCCCAACCCAAGCTATCTCACCCTGAGTAAGAGAGTCAAGCGTGATCTGTTCATATCAAACGGAATTGGGAAGAGCCATGGTTCTATCTTCTCCCTGGTCAAACCGAGATCGATTTCTCAATAGTCCAAGAACGTTGTCTCTCGTCAACCACGACGAGATGGTCGTTGGCCTATGCAAGTGCAATGGAATCCTTTGAAACCTTGAAGGCCCCCGTCTCGTCCGCGAGCCAAGAAAACCAGCTAAACAGGGATTGGACTCTTCTGTGAACCGTTTCGCCGTGAATTCCGGTTCGTGAAACAACAAGCTTCTCCGTGTCATCGCGAGTTAGTCGGTGCAATGGAGTGATCAACAGCTCCTGGATGATCAGAAAAATGATCGGAAGTGAGATCATTCTTCTTGCAATCATGTCCTTTCTTTGTGGTTGGGTGAACGCAACGTATGTATGGCCGATTTGAGAGAGCGTATACCGTTCGCCTCGTTTTAGAACGAGTCCCAACAACTCTGCCGCCTGCAAATAGTACTGTGCTTGTCGACGTTCGAAATTGTATCTTTTAGCGACCTCTTGAGCGCTTCTGTCGCCTTGTTCTATCGCTAAAGGAATGTCGAGAACTCTTGCAACATCGTTTGCCTGAGGAATTTTCAATTAATTTCTTTCAACCACGGCGCCAGTGTTTCCAAAGGTGGCTTATAATTCATGATCAAGAGTTCTCGATATCCGGTCCGTTGCGATCCTACGCAGCTTATCATTCTCCCTGCTTGGACTTGCATGGAGGTTTCGGAATATCCTGAGTATAATTCTCGAACTGTCTTGGTGTCCGAATTGCTCAGCAATACAATACAGCCGCGCCGATCCAGTTCTTTGAATTTCGAAGCAAGATGACGCTGGTCAGACGCCGAGAAGTCTTCCTTTGTATACGTTGTAAATCCCAGCGCGTCAGGTTCAACTGAATAGGGCGGGTCGAGGTAGACAAAATCGCCAGGCTCAGCGTGGTGGAGCGGGGTTTCGTAGCTTGCAAACATGATTTTCATTTCTCGCAACAAGCCTCTGATCTCCAGTAAATTAGACTCGTCGAATAGCGTTGGCATCTTGGAATACTTGCCAAATGGTACGTTGAATTTTCCCTTCTTGTTTACGCGATAGAGTCCATTGTAGCAGGTTTTGTTCAGGAATATGAACCGAGCAGCTCGTTCGTCGTCCTCAAGGTTTTCAGGGTCCAGTCTACGGATTCTTTCGTAAAACCGTCGGGAAATTCGTTGCTTCTGATACCAGCCGAGCTTTGCGAGCAACGAATCTAAGTCGTCCCTAATCGTGGTGTAAGCCTTGAATATCTCAATGTTCGAATCAGATATTGTTGCCTTGGTCGGTCTGAGATAGAAGAATACGGCTCCGCCTCCTAAGAACGGCTCAAAATATCTCTTGAAATTCCTAGGGAAGACCTTTGAAAGCTGTGGCAAGAGTTGAGATTTGCCACCGGCCCACTTCAGAAATGGTTGCGGAAGTTTGGGGCGGGTGCTCAGGAAGGTCACTTCCGATCGGTTTCATCGATATTGTGGCATCTGATAATGAAATTGTTATGGGTAGAGAAACCGTTTCCACACAAGAAATCAAATGCTAACATTTTGTGGTGACCATCATGCCGGAGAGTGCCAGTGAACTAGAGCGGAAGATCAAAGAAACAACCGATGCCGGCATAAAACGCGTCGGTGAGTTGTTGTTGAGCTTGGAGCTAGTTCCCAGACTTGTCGATGAAGACATTCGCGATGGGAACTCTTTGGTCGGCAATATAGATCTTGCTTTCGAACTTGAAAACCGGATTCTACTCATAGAGGTTTCGGAACAGCGCGAAAACAGAAACGAGAAGATTCTATCGTGGTTTCAAAAGTGGTCAAGCCAGCACCACGTAGATTTGGCTCAAAGCGAAATTGGTCAGCATCATAGCAAGAAGGCGTTCAGAGTTTATGTCGATCTCACAAGAAGTCGGACTAGTACGGACTTAGGACCGATTCCCTCGAGCCTAAGGGAGTCAGAACACGATAACGCGATTTTGTTTCAAGATGATATTGCGTACTTTGAAGACGTGTTCTCTAAAGTCAAGATATTTGCTCTCTACGATTTGCTCAGTTACCTAGGTGTAAAACCGAGGCAAATCAGCTACCCAATCGATGCGGCGCTTCAGTTCTACCTGGATGATGTATACGCACTGTCATTTGTGATCTCTGCGGACACTCTGCTAAAATCAGCATATGTTTTCCGAAGGAGAGGGACGGGGTCTGGCTATCAGAGATTTCTCAACTTCAAAAAAATTTCCGCCATAGAGAAGAAGATACTCCAAGGCAATATTCTATCATTTCCGAATTCAGTGCTCATAAACATTGAGAGAAACGTTCGTGTGGATCCGAGGAAATCTCGAGAGGATTGTCCCGCTTCGTGCGTCGTGGAATTCCCCGGAGAGTATTGTTCGTCGCGAATAATTGACGGTCAGCATCGACTTATGGGAATCGCGCGCTTACCCAAGGACCTCAGAGAGCGTATCTTCGTTCAGGTGATCGCTTTCACGCAGGTCGCTCAAGATCGTGAAGTCAAAACATTCGTGGAGATAAACAATAATCAGACGAAGGTCGATAGGAATCTCGTATTGGACTTGATTGGAGATTTTGACTGGCCCGCTGATTCTTCGGAATATGTTCAGAAGCGAGCGGTGACTGTGGCCCGAGAACTCGACAAAAACAATGTCTTGAATATTTTCTTCGGATCTGCTGACGAACGACGCGAAGGAAAGGTCTACTTGGCCACACTTGTGGCTGCGTTGTTGAGCAACAATCTAATTGGCGGGACATTCGACTTTTGGCGAGGAAGGGAATACGACGAAATTAGAAAGCTTCTTCTAAGAATCAAGGACCCAAGCTTCCAACTATCGAGCAATTGGAGGTCGTTCCTCTTCTCAAACAGAGGTCTTCGCATTGTATTCAAACTCATCTACCTGTTGGAAAGGAATAGGCGTGCTCAAACCACCCAGGTGACGAACGTTCAATTTATCGATCTGTTAAGGGAAATCGCGAGCGACCAGTTGCTGCGGGAGCTGACAGAGTCCTACGGACTTGGCGGTGCGGCAAAGGCAGTTCAAAGGATTGTTGACAAACTCGTCCAGCGTTTCCCGCACGAACTCGGAAGCTTCGAGACAAATATGCGGGTCTTGAGATGGCGCTCGTAGTGAAATCGAAGATCTTGTTCGTGCAACTGCAAGATGCAGGGTAGACTATTACCTATTTTGAGTGATCGGACTCTATCAGGCATTGGCGGTGAGAGAGGGTATCTCCTCATTGGATCGTTTTCTTGAGGCCCGGTATGACTTCTCCGGTGACCCATTGGATCCCTGCGCCGGATAGAACGTAGGATCCCTTCTCTGCGATCAATTTGCCTTCTCGTTTCAGCTCGCTTGCTCTTGCTCTTACGACGGCTCCGCTGGTTGTCTTCCATGAGGATCCGAGGAGAGTGCTTAGCTCGTCGTCTCCGAAAGTCTTGGGGTGGGTCGCGTAGAGTACGAGTGCGAGAGCTTCTTTTGCTGACAGGGAATCCGCCGGGACAGTGAGATATGGTCGTCCCTCTCCGCTGAACTGTACTATCCCCCTTAGCAAGTCCGAGGGTTCAGATGTTTCTAGGGTCTGGACCGGTTCCGGTTTCGTTTCTGCTATTCCATCTTTGAGTCGCAAGTTCTCAACTAGGTTCTCGAACTTGTCTCGGACATATTCGAAGTCTCCTTCGAGCTCGATTTCTTGGTCACGGGTCCGGATTCGGAATCTGAGCCGCTTCTCTTGGGACATGTTGCGCTTCTGAGTATGCATTTGGCGGTCTATTTCGAGCTTTCTAATCGGAAAGCTGAGATGGGTGAAACTAAAGCTGGCGGAATGTAGAAATTCCCACACCCATTTGCCGAGAATCTTCTTGCACTCCGGACAGGGTCCATGCCTCGAAACCACCGTAACCTTGCCACACCTCGCGCGCTTTCGAGGACCACCCGTCCGGGTACGAGGAGGTTAGTAGAATTTCCCCCTGAATCCCGGCGGTTTCACCGTACGTCTTCCGGTCCGAGACAATTCGTCAGCTCCGTCGATAACTCATCATCGTTGATATGAATCTAAGCACAAGTGATAGAGTGGGAATTTAGTTTTTCACAAAACTATCAGTTTGCTGTGGCTTACGCTTGGGTCGAGAAATAACCGGAACGGATACGGAAAGAAATATTGGAGGATGGACCTTCAGCGGTCATGCCTTGGTCGTACTTGGTTGGCTAGCCTTAGAACTGGTCTCTGGTGACGGTTTGTTTGTGGGCGTTCTGGCCTTCCAGGGCGTGGACAACTGTTACGACTACTCTGACGGTCGGTATGAGAGCCATAGCGAGGAAGATCAGCGGGTACGCCCATGGCGTGTTTGCGAAGAAGCCGCTGACTAATGTCTTGCTGACAGTGTAAAGGATGTACAGTGCCATGAGCTGGAAGATCCAAGCGAGAATTGGCGCGTAAGACCTGTAAGCCTTGTAAGTGTCTGAAACTGCGCTGGCCAGTTGGGTTCCGTATTTCAACACGACCGCGGCAACTACCAGCCCGACGGTAAAGAGCGTAAGGCTCACGACACTGTACGAGGTTCCCGGCACTGTTTGGGTGATTCCTGGGAAGCCCAGGATGATGCTCTGGACCACGATAAGGACGATGATTCCTGCGAACAGTCGTATGAGTGATGGCATTAAGGGCCGAAAGTCGCCAAACGAGTCATGAGTATTGGTCGGCATCTCAAGAGCACTTTTCCAAGATCCAACTAGCCTCGCCGCCGATTAGCGCGTGGCGGAACTCTTCGCCGACTCTCAGCGTTACACTCGATGCTTAGCCATGTCCCTTTGTCCCTATGGTGAGAAGGAGATGACTGCGCGATAGCCGAACTGAAAGTGTACCTGTCCGGGGAACTTGACAAGAGATTCAGGATCCTTGCTATGAGCGTCTTTGGCTATGGTCGGGGTTCTCTGAGCGAAGCCGCCGTGGACGCGCTCACCAAATGGTGTGAGGAGCATGAGGCTCGAAAGCTGGACCAGGAACCGAAGGAAGGGTCTTTACATTCGAACTCGGATCCTGTCTCGCGCGCGGAAGAGCGGCCCGGAGCCGTCTCATCTGGAACGTGAGAAAACTATCTCTGCTCTCCCGGTTAGCTAAGCCATATTTCAAGACATTCGGACCTCTATTTCTGGAGGGGACTGGACGCGTGCCTGCCAAGATTAAGAGATTGGATTTTTCCTCTCGAAGAAAGTGGCGAGCCTGGCTCGCAGCGAACCACCTAGCTAGAAAGGAGATATGGCTGGTTTACGACAAAAGACTCTTCCGAGTTCGTTCGATTTCATACAGGAATTTCCTCAAACACGCGGTCGAAGAAGCGATATGCTATGGCTGGATTGATAGTAGAGTCAAGCGAATCGGCGAAACAAAACTTGGAGTGAGATTTACTCCACGAAAGTCGAGAGGCAACTGGTCTAAGTACAATAGAGCTCGCGCGTTGAATCTGCTTCACAGGGGCAAGATGACAAAGGCAGGCATAGATGTTCTCCCGCCAGAAAGGACAAACAAGAATGTGGACAGAGACCAAACTCGTAGAAGAGCGATCGCTGATTGTGTGGATGGAATTTTGGTGGAGAGAAGGAGGTTCCTAGTAGAGAAAAGGCGAGATGATGACGATGCGGATCCGGGACTGATGGAGATCCCTGGTGGTCACGTGGACCCCGATGAGACCTTGGAGGATGCTTTGAGAAGAGAGATGAAAGAAGAGCTCGGAATCGATGTCGAGAAGGCTAGACTCGTGCAGAAGAGTCTGTACACAGCGACCAATGGCGAGAGACAGAGAATTCACTACTTTCACGTGGAGAAGTGGAATGGTAGGACCCGGTCGACAGAGGCAGAGCGGGTGTATTGGGAATCTGAAATTGGGAATCTCAGCATTATTCCAGACAGAAGAGCCGTTCGGAGAATTTTGAGGGTCCAACACGACAGAAAATAGATAGGAGGGCCTCTTTGAAGCCGGGCAAAGCGCCAGTAGCGGAAACCAGAGTCAGAGCCACGTCGAACCTCTGGAGTTTACAGAGGACAGCCGTTGAGGGATACTGGTGAACACTGGTTTCGAGGCTCAGTTAGTTTATGAGGCCCGAGTCCTGAAAATCCTCTTTCCCGACGTTTCCACGTCAACCAATGGTTAGAGGAGCTGCGACATCTGCGAAGCCAGGTCAGGGCCGAAATTCGGTACTACATCGATGCTCACAAGGCTCAGAGGTTCAAGCTCAACCTTTTCGAGCTAATGAGCCTGAACAGTTTTCCTAATCCCGTTAACCAAACACTGTACTTCAACAATGACGAGCACGAAGTCCCCTTCACCTACTCGATCAGGGGACGGAGATACGAGCAAAAACCGTTCAAGGAACGTTTCAAACTCAAGCTAAGCGACAAATGGATCTTCGAGGTGAAAAACACCCGATCAGAACACGGCCGCTTCATCAGGCACAAACGACGGAACGAGATGCTACCCCTCCGAGAAATCTTGTCGAGGGTAAAGCGAATGCGCCAGCTCGGCCGCGTCCGCATTCCACACAAACTAGGCATCTATGCCGCGGCCAGCTATTCTAGAAATCACTTTCTTGAAAGTGATCGAGGCGTGCGAGTTACAATGGACGAAGACGTCCGATACTTCACATTCGAAAGACTCGCAGGAACAACGCTCGGGGCCTCGAGCAAGGCAATCGTGGAGCTCAAAATACCCCCAGGGAGAACAAGTTCTCCACTCGTCAGAAAAATCCATGGTCTCCTCAGGAAAGAGAACGCCGAACAAGGAATTTCCAAGAAGGCAACGATCTTCAATCTCATCGAAGACCTAGCAAGGAAATCAGGTGAGGCGTACAAGGAACCAAATCACAACACGGAGATCAAAGCGAAACTTGCTCTTGACTCAGAAGACCAGGACATTTTTCCCAAGATAAGAACCGATCTTTCAGAAGGCAAGATCGAAGGCTTCAGACTCTCCAACTCCTACCCCAGTGTTATGGAGACCGGCAGGCTCTACCACTACGTCCAGGTACCCACACACGAATACGTCAGGTTCGAAACCAGTGGTCAAGCAAGGTCCGCGACTATCAAGGAGAACTTTCAGGTCGTGCAAGATCCCTATCGACTCGGTAACGTGATCAAGAGGCGGGAAATCGAGGAGCCCATTCAACCGGACATGCTGAAGATGCCCTACAAGATTCTCACGAGGAGAAGGAAGTACTTCATGGTCGAACGGGACGGGGGGAACAGAGAGTATGCGGTGATGATGGATAGGAGCACGCATCGAGGACACGAACTCTACCAGCTAGAGGTGGAGGACGTTCTAACCTCGCCTTCTTCGAGAGCTGAGACCCGGAGCATCAATGACGTGGCATCCATGGCCAATTATCTCATAGAAGAATACTCACTGGAGCCTACGACCCTGACTAAGAACCAGTGGCTGATGAGCCTGCCGAACTAGAACGTTCTCAAGGGTTGGCAGCAAACCTGGAAACCGGGTTCTCTCTGGAAACCTCGACGAATTTCCGATAGCTGTTACCTCGACCCTCAGTTTCGGTGTTTAGTGCCAATTGGATTTCGGGGGATTTCTTGAGTCTCCCAAGATATGCGATCATCACATCGTGGTCGCGTATTGTGCCAAGTAGATCTTGCCAAGATCGGAGAGCCACCAGAGGTTTCGGTGGTCTCGAGAACTCGCTCATTTCTAGAACATAACGGAGTTGTTTACAGTCTCTCCTAACAACGTGCAATTGCTCCACCTTCGAGGGATCCTTCCTTACTAGCGGGAGTTCATTGGTAATCTTCGAGCTTAGTTTTCTTACAACTTTGTCGCGTCTCTTTTGGAGCGTGGGTTCGGAAAGGTCCCTCGGTTTTACGCGAGGTCCCGGATTTTTTTGAACGGATAATGCTAGCTCTTTCGCTTGCTCCAGGTGGGACTTTCGTGATTTTCTCAAATCCTGTACGAGCCGTTCGTATGTAGGATTCTGCTTGTAGGTTGAGAGTTTCGAGAGAATAATGTCTTGGTCTCTCACACTAGCGTTTACTTTCATCAATTCCTTGATGCGGGCCATGGCCTTCTGTGCCTTGGTCTGCTTCCGGCTCGCCTTGGGGAGCAACGCGAAGGCCGCTTGCAGGCGACGCGTCGATGTTCGAAGTCGGTGGACGTTTTCGGCATTGGGGTCTCTTAGGTAGGCTTTGACCCTCCGGGTGAGCGCTTTCAGGAATTTGTCGTATTGCTTCGCGAAGGAGTCGCGAGTAATCAAGGGAAGGCTGGGTTCGAGAAGTGAGCCTACTTAGGTTTTCTTTGGAGGTCACATGGCGAGCTGAAGGTCGAATGCGTCTTCAAGGTCTTCGAGGTCTCTCAGAATATCCTTCATGAGCACTTTTGGAATGTGTTGCTTGCCTTGTGTTATGTGAAGGCGGGGGATGCCGCGTTCAGACCTCATGGATAGATGGATGTCCGTCTTCTGTTGGAGTTGGGCAAGTTGTATCAGAACTGAGATCTTCTTGACCATCTCCATGCTTTTCTTGTCCAACAAGCGCTTGTAGTTGGTCTGAACCCAATCTGTCCTCCTCATTCCATTCGCTCTTGCCACAGACAAGGCCATGATCAGCTGGTCTTGGTGTGGCAGCACGCTGTCAGCCTCCAATACTATGTAGAACAGGGTCTCCGGATTGTAAATGGGGAGACCTGGCAAGACGTGGTCGAAGGCTTCGGATAGGATCGCATACTCTCGTTTCGTCAAGTTTCTATGCGACAAGAGGGACTTGGCCAATCGTTCTTCGGCAGAGACCTTCGCGTGGGTTGGGGGGCCTTCGCGGATCAGAACCTTGTCTATGAGTCCCTGGCGGTACGCGACAGGGCTTCCGAGGAAAGCTGAGAGGACTCCGTCTCTGAGACCATGGGTACTGACGATTAGTTTGCGGAAGCCGATCTTCTCCATCAGCAGGTGAACTACTAGGGACCCGGCGATGATTGATTGGCTTCGTTCTTGACCTATTGCGGGATTTTTTTTGAGGGTCCTTATGCTCATTCGGCGCAGAGCGCGATGGACCGATTCCACGGCGTTCTTCTTCATCGAATAATTGTGAAGCTTGTTGAGAGGATATTTGCGGCGCATCTGATCATATCTAGCCAGCGCGCGCACGGAACCTCCTACTCCTACTAGGTCGAGGTTTTTCGAGGTTGGGAGATGCTTCTTCTCAGGTAGGAGTTCGAGTATCCGTTTTCTCATGCGTGCATAGTTTTTCTTTGTGTAAGATCCATTTGGCTTAGCATAAAGGTCGGTTAGCCTCAGTCCTCCTAACGGAACTGACAGGATTCTTTTGATCGTGGGCTCTGAGTAGATTACCATCTCCAGGCTTCCTCCTCCGAGGTCAAAGAACAAGCCAGCATGAACGCTGGTAGCGCTCTTGGCTCCTTCGAAAGCGTATACCGCTTCTTCTTTTTCGGATAGAACTTTGAACTTGAACCCGGTTTCCTGATAGGCTTGTTTGAGGAAACCCTCTCTGTTCCCAGC
>WNGH01010764.1_pt1 | contig 14714 bp, 9 predicted proteins | sample 5400631 | NCBI WGS metagenome assembly WNGH01 (sample SAMN13153373, study PRJNA577476) | soil metagenome | isolation source: 115 cm soil or saprolite under Garry oak tree replicate 1 | place: USA:California | collected 2016-06-15
TTATAGCATAGTTGAGTTACACCGTATAGATTCCTTCTCCGCAAACGTGCCAATAGTATAGACGATCAAAAGCCGACTTTTGTCTCTGTAAGGGAAATACCGTCCGGTATGAGCCTGTTCTTGAGCTGAGGCGAGATTATTGCGCCAGCCACCCTGGCAAATCAGCGATCGAAGGCAGGATGGCATCGGGGTGTATTCGCTCCAGCAGAGGAGAGCCAGCACCGTGCTTTCCTGTACATACGAGCACGCCGCGTAAGCCGGCCTGCTGTGCCGCATATACGTCGTTCTCAAGGTCATCGCCTACCATGACCGCTTCGGCTGCCGTTACGCCAATTGATAGCAGCGCCTGCTCGAAAAAGGCGTGGTTCGGCTTGCCAAGGACTACGGCTTGCTTGCCTGTTGCCAACTCCAACGCGTACACATATGGGCCGCTGTCCAGGCGCAGTCCTTCGCTGGTGCGCCAGTAGAGATTAGTATGCATCGCCAGCAGCACAGCGCCGCCCATCAACATGCGGAAGGCGGCATTCATCGCCTCGTAGGTCAGCAGTTCCTCGGCACCGCCAATCACGACAACATCGGCTTGCGACTCCACCAGTTCAATGCCCGCAAAATCTACCAGCGTATCCCCCTTGGTCAGCACCCAGCAGCGCTTGCCGGGGTAGTGCTGGCGGATATAGCTGGCGGTCGCCACGGGAGCCGTGATGAGCCGCTCTTCGGCTATAGGAAGTCCAATGGTCGATAGGCGCTGTGCCAGGGTGGCACGCGCCATGGTGGTAGTATTGGTGACAAAGCAGGTGTGGTAGCCCTGCTGCTCCAGCCAGTGCATTGTGTCTGCTGCTCCGGGGATAGGCTGCATGCCGACATGGAGCACGCCGTCGATATCAAGGAGTATGCCATGTATGGGTGGCATAGGCGCACTCATTTTACCTCCTGTTCTTCACGGGGCTTTTCTGAACTTCAAACTTGCCGCGTGAGGCTCTCATACATCTCATCTATTATAGAACATACGAGCCATTTATAGGATAATTAGTAATCTCTCGGTGAGGTTGCTAGACACGGCACAGCATTGCATAGTATGCTTTAGAGGCGACCTGATGAGTTTGCAAGCTGGGATGATGGCTCTGTTCCTGGGTATCATGGCATTTGCTCTCTGCACTTGCGGGTTTGCCTGGATACGTTTTGCGCGGAAGATCCAAGTAAAATAGGGCGAGCAAACGTAGAGCGATTGTTATATTCTCTGAGCTTACACTTTGAACTGAATACATTTTCACATGAGGCTTAATGGGTTTTTCTGGTGCAGAATCACCCTCTGACCACGGGTCACGCTGTTCCCTGGCACGGGCGGCCATAAAGGCCCCCACACCGCACCACACCTCTCCCGCCCCTACGGAATCTTGGGCCTGCTTCTTCGGTTGATGCGTATTGGGTTTCTTACCGGTCCACTCCAGAGGCTCCAGCCTGTCCCGCTACTTGCGCGAGAGCTGCTTGGCGAGCGCGGGCACGGATCGCGGGAGCCTGCGCCCGGCGTGTGGTGGCGACAGTAGCGCGACCCACCAGGCGGATGAAGCCTATGAGCAGGAGCCAGTTGATGGCACCCGTCACGATCAGGAAAGCCAGGTTTGACAGGCCAAGCCCACTCACGACGAGGTAGAGCAGGCCGGTGAGCAATATATTCCCCAGCGTTGCCGGTATGAGCATTAACCAGGCAAATTGCATCAATTGATCGGCGCGCAGGCGCGGCAGCGTACTGCGAATCCAGATGAAGAGCACACAGAGCAGATAGACCTTGGTCACAAAGTAGATTACTCCCAGGATGTTCCCAAATAGTTGCCAGCCAAATGCCATGCCAGGGGCGGTCAGGAAACCAACGCCAGGGCCAGACCAGCCGCCGAGGAACAAAGAGGTGGTAATGGCGGAGACGATGGTCATATTGCCGTATTCCCCGAGAAAGAACATGGCCCAGCGTATGCCGCTATATTCGGTGAGAAAACCGGCTACCAGTTCCGATTCGGCTTCCGGGAGATCGAAGGGAGCGCGGTTTGTCTCTGCCAGGCCGCAGATATAGTAGATGAGGAGCATCAACGGCTGGACCAGAATGAACCATGCCCACGGCGTAAAGCCTTTGAAGATGAAGTCCAGGATGCCGATGCCCGTATCCTTCCAGGTGTTCTGGAAGGTCATCACCTCTTTGATTGAGATGGTGCCGATGCCCGTATTCCCGGGATAGCCCGGCGAACCGGCAAGGACGCTGGTCAGCATCACGACGCCGGCGAGGGCCAGCACGAGGGGTAATTCGTAGGAGATCATTTGCGCCGCCGAACGTAGTCCACCCATCAACGAGTACTTGTTGTTTGAGCCCCAGCCTGCCATGATCACACCTATCACGTCGAGTGAACTCATCGCCACCAGGTAGACGATGCCTGTGGCGAGGGCTGTTCCCGGCAAGCCGATAAAGGGCGAGAAAGGCAGCACTACAAAAGAGGCAACCATAGGCGCGATAAAAGCTGACGGCGCGAGCAAGAAGATCATTTTATCCGTCTGAGCAGCATGAATGTCTTCTTTGGTGAACATTTTGCCAATATCGGCCAGTAACTGCAAACTCCCATGTGGCCCTACATGCAATGGGCCTTTACGGTCTTGCATCCATGCCATGACCTTGCGCTCTAAGTAGTTGATAATGGCTGCACTCGTGATGGGAAACATAAAGGCAAAGAGAAAGGCGACAAGGTACTGCAAAAACACTGCTGAGAATATCCAGTGGTAGAGCTGGCTTCCGATACCGTCAGCCATGACGATTGCAAAATGCATGTGATGACTCCAATTCTCGCGGCATGGCAGGCAAAGGGCCAAAGATAGCTTGAGTTAATATCAGTATACCACCTGCAGCATTTCATCAGTATATTAGTGAATATCTAAAGGTGCGTTTCCTTTTTTGCTTCGAGCGAAGGTGAGGGGCAAGGCACGTCTATCCCCTGCTCGCTCAGGCATGCGTGCCTGGTTTCGCTTGCTCAATTTGTTCTGGCGTGATCCGGGTCTTCTCATCCAACTTTGTATTGCTGAGGTCGGCTCCAGTGAGATCGGCCCCACTGAGGTCGGTCCCGTAGAAAAGATGGGCTCCGCTGAGATTAGCCCTGCTCAGATTGGCCCTCACCAGGCTGGCTCCACCGAGGCGGGCTCCGCTCAGGTTAGCTCCACTCAGATTGGCCTCTTCGAGGTTGGTCTCGGCGAGCTCGGTTCCGCTCAGGTCAGCCCCGCTCAGGTTGGCTCTCGTGAGCTCGGCTCTCGTGAGGCCGGCTTGGAGGGTGGCTCCGCTCAGGTCAGCATCGTGGAGCCAGGCGTATTTGAGGTCGGCTCCGCTCAGGTTGGCTCTCATGAGGTAGGCATCTCTGAGACTGGTCTGGCTGAGGGTGGCCCCGCTCAGGTCGGCTGCTCTGAGGCTGGCTCTGCTCAGGTCGGCCCCGCTCAAGTCGGCTCTCGTGAGATTGACTCCCCAGAGGCTGGCTTCGCTCAGGTCGGCTCCGCTCAGGTCTGGTCGTAGAGAGGGATGCTGTTTTCTCCAGGTATTCCAGACTTCTGTTCCTTGTTTCAGCAGGTCAAGCTGTTCTTGATTTGCCATGATGTCTTCCTCCTGCGATGGTCCCCTTCTTGTGAACGTACCCCCGGTCTGAGACTGGGGGCTTCTACGCAGTTGCCCGCGTTGGACGCGTCCCGCCCAAAAGGTTGTATCCCAGGTTCAGGATGTTGAGAGCAGCATTCGTGTCTCGATCGAGAACCACGCCACAGTAGATGCAGGTATGAACTCGTTCATCCAGATCCTTATGCGGTCCCTCTTTAAAACACTGAGAGCACCTTTGTGATGTTTTACATGGATTTACAAAGAGCGTTGTACGCCCGGCCCATGCTGCCTTGACTGTGACCATCTCTGTAAACATGTTCCATCCAGCATCACTGATGCTCTTGTTCAGGCCAGCTTTGGCCGCCGCACCATTGGGAAGATAGTGCCCGGTTGCTTCGTCTTGTTTCGGCTGAGGCCGTTTGATGAGGTTAGCCGTCTGTAAATCCTCGAAGGCGATCACCTGGTACTGGTTCACCAGCTTGCGGGACTCTTTGTGCAGGAAGTCTTTGCGTTGATTCCGTATCTTGCGATGGACTTTGGCGACTGCCTGAACCGCCCTTCTCCGTCGATGGCTCCCGCGCTTCTTTCTGGCTAACGCTCCTTGCAGTTTTTTCAAGCGCTTCTCAGCACGGCGGTAGTGGCGTGGGTTGTCGATAAATGCTCCATTCGAGAGCGCACCAAAGTGGGTGACTCCCAAATCGATCCCCACATCCTCATAGCTTACCGGCAACGCTTCGAGCTTGCCGATCTCGCAGGTAAAGATGGCGTACCAGTGCTCCCCCTCCCGTTTGATGGTGAGCGTTTTGATCGTCCCGGCAATGTCGCGATGCAGGTGCAACTTCACTGTTCCGAGTTTCGAGAGGTGCAGGTTCACTCTCACCATGCCTTTTTTATCCGGCGGGCGCTTCTGCCCATCCAGCAGTTTCCAGCCCGCGCCATCCGGGTAGGTGAAGGACGTGTACCGATTACGCCCTTGAAATCGCGGATACCCCGGTTTTTCTCCGTTCTTGACGCGCTGGAAGAACCTGTCGAATGCCTCCTTCAGACGAAACAAGACATCTTGCAGCACATGGGAAGCAATCTCCTGGTACTCTGGCCGGATCACCTCTTTGATTTCGACCAGATCGCGTTTTTGTTCGTAGACGCTGATCGACTTTCCCGCCATGCGATAGGCGCTTTTCCGCTCATCTAAGGCAGCATTGTATAACTCTCGACAGCGATCCAATACCCAATGCAACTTTTCGGTTGTCGCTTTGTTGGCATATATGCGGTATTTGTAGGCTTTGATACTCATATTTCTTGCTCCACAAACACAGCAATCTTCCCGATCAAAATGCTTTTGCGGTACTTGGGACACCAGACAAAGTGATAGCCCGACTGGTACGTGATGTGTTTGGTATGCTGCGTTTTCATCCACGCCAGTATAGCAGATGTTCTAACTTTGCGAAAGGCCACGTTCGGGCCGCCTTACCCCTACTTGAAAGATAGGGGGATGCGGCGGCCCACGTCCTCAAGAAACCGGAGTAATTGTTGCAGGAAATGCAAGCTCACACATAGATCGAATTATCCGCAGTTGTTTCGCCGCATTATTTAGTATAGCGTGGTGGATGCCTCGCCCCTACGGATAGTGATGGGCTTTTTCTCAGGTTGATGCCTCTTTGAAAGCTTGCATATGGTACAATGCCAACGAGAATAGATAAAGAGATTGTACCATCCACCAGGAGAGGAATTATAAATGCCGGACAACATAAACGCCCAGAAACAACACAAGCACACCAACCGGCTCATCGATGAGACGAGTCCCTACCTGCTGCAGCACGCGCACAATCCGGTAGATTGGTACGCGTGGGGCGAGGAGGCGCTGGAAAAGGCGAAGCGTGAAGACAAACCCATCCTGCTCAGCGTCGGCTACTCCGCCTGCCACTGGTGCCACGTGATGGAGCGCGAGTCCTTTGAGAACGAGGAGATCGCCGACCTGATGAACCAGCATTTCGTCTCGATCAAGGTTGACCGCGAGGAACGCCCGGACATTGACAATATCTATATGCAGGCCGTGCAGGCAATGACGCAATCGGGCGGCTGGCCTATGACCGTCTTCCTCACGCCAGATGGTCGCCCTTTCTACGGGGGCACCTATTTCCCGCCGCGCGACCGGCGCTATGGCGGCCAGGTCATGCCGGGGTTCCCACGCGTGTTGATCAGTATGGCCGATGCATACAAGAACCGCCGCTCGGACATCGAGGAGCAGGCAACCGAGCTTGCTAACTACCTGAAGCAGCACAGCAGCGCGCCTCTACGCGGTAAGAACATCACTGTCACGGGGACGCTGCCGCTCGAATTATTAAGCAACGCCAGCCGGGAACTGGCCGCTGATTTCGACCCCGCACACGGCGGCTTCGGCAACGCCCCCAAATTTCCTAACACCATGGCGCTGGAGTTCCTGCTGCGCGTCCACCAGCACCGCTTGCGGGGCGAGATTGGCGCGAAAGTGACGACCCCCGAACTGGAGATCGTCGAGACTTCCTTGCAACACATGGCGGGTGGAGGCATCTATGACCAGCTTGGCGGCGGATTTCACCGCTACTCGGTGGACGCCGGGTGGCTGGTGCCGCATTTTGAGAAAATGCTTTACGATAACGCCCTGCTCAGCCGCCTCTACCTGCATGCCTACCTGGTGACGGGCAAGACCTACTACCGGCGTATCGCCGAGGAGACGCTCGATTACGTCGCGCGCGAGATGACCTCTTCCGAGGGGGGCTTTTACTCCACGCAAGACGCCGATAGCGAGGGGGAAGAAGGGAAGTTCTTCCTGTGGACGCCTGCGGAGGTCGAGGCGGTGCTGCCGCCCGGAGACGCGGCGCTCTTCATGCGCTACTACGATGTGACGCAGCAAGGCAACTTCGAGGGTAAAAATATCCTGCACGTTGTCGGCGCTGCCCCTGCAGGGGCCGATTTATCGCGCCCGCAAGGTGAAGAGGGAATCCCACACATCGTAGTGGCCGATTTATCGCGCCTGGGAGGCGAAGAGGAGACCCACGCGGAATCCTTACCCGGTGATATTCATGCTCAACTGCAGCGGAGTCGCGAACTGCTCTTCAAGGCGCGGGAGCAGCGCGTGAAGCCGGGGCGCGACGAGAAGATACTCACGTCGTGGAACGGGCTGATGCTGCGCAGTTTCGCCGAGGCGGCGCGCCACCTGGACCGTGCCGACTACCTGCAGGTGGCCACCAGGAATGCCGGATTCCTGCTGCGCGAACTGCGCCGCGAGGGCCGCGTATTACGCACCTACAAGGACGGGCGCGGGCGCTTGAACGGCTACCTGGAAGACTATGCTTTTCTGGCCGGCGGCTTGCTGGCGCTCTACGAGGCCAGTTTTGACACGCGTTGGTTCTTGGAAGCGCGCCATTTGATGGATGAAGCAATCGCGCTGTTTGCCGACCAGCAGAACGGCGGCTTCTTCGACACGGGCAGCGACCACGAAGCGCTGGTCAGCCGCCCTAAAGATATCATGGACAATGCCACCCCAGCGGGCAACAGCGTAGCCGCGGAGGTACTGCTGCGGCTGGCTGCCTTCAGCGGCGAGGAGGAATACCGGCAGCGCGCCGGCGACTACCTGCGCTCCCTGGCCGATATCATGGTACAGCACCCGCAGGCCTTCGGGCACGCCCTGGGCGCGCTCGACTTCGCTATCTCGCCGGTGAAGGAGATCGCCATTATTGGTGAGGTTCCGGGCGCTGGTACACGTAATCTATTAGAAGTCATCAATAAGCGTTACCTGCCCGCCAGCGTGCTGGCTTGCGCCGCTCCTGGCGACAGCGAGGCCATACGGGCGATCCCATTGCTCGCCGACCGGCCGCTGAAGGATGAACAGGCTACCGCATACGTCTGCCAGAACTTTGCCTGCCTGGCGCCGGTCAATACACCCGGGGAATTGGAACGGCTCTTGTAAGCGCGTCAGTCATTAATGTAGCGCAGTTCGCCTTTGACCTCGTGACGGCAGAGAACACCTGCGCGCGCCAGCTGCTCCAGGGCGAGGGTAGCGGCGGCAATCTCTTTGCGCCTGTGTTTTTTCTTGCTCTGGGGCGCAAAGAGCTGCACAACCTCCAGCGGCGTGAATACGGTCAGGGCACTGGTATGTTCCTGGAGGTAGCTGGTGATGGATTCTTGATACCAGCGCACAAGGTCAGCGGGGCGGGCTGTTTGCGAGAGTGATGGCGGAGCGACGATCATTACCGGGCAAGGAGCTGTGTGCAGGACCTTGCGCGAGGTGCTCCCCGCGAAGAAGCGGCGTATATGATTGACCGGGGAGTTGCCGCGACTGCCGACAACGATGAAGTCGACGCGCAGTTCCCACGCGGCTCTCACGATTTCATCGGCAGGTATTCCAACTCGCACGAGGATTTCTATCTGCGCCGGGGTAACGCCCTGTTTCTGCAGTTCTGAACGCGCCTTCCACAGGATATCTTCCGCCTGGGCGCGCTGGTCGGGGGTAACAGTCAAGGGCTGGAGGGGTCCGGCGTACATGCCAGGGGAAGGCGAGATCATGGAGGGGAGAGGGATAACGTTGAGGAGAACCAGCCGCAGTTGAGGCGCCGCCTGCTGGATGAACTCACTCATAGTGAGCAGAGCCTGCCGTGTGGCAGGAGAGATGGTTGAATCAACGCCCAGCAATATGCGCTTATTCATGGCTAGGACCTCAACTGGCTACGCTGTGCTGGTTAAAACACCACCTGTGTTACGATTTGGGCAAATCGATATGTTCTCGTATATGCATAGTATATATGCTTTTGGAACGGACAGCAAGCACATCCCCCGGCAACAGGATCGCATGCTTTCTAGTGATGCGCCGGGTATTGCAAAAGATGTGACATATGACACTTCTACCCTGTGACGCTGTTTATATACAATCGATACTATACAACGTACACTGATTTATATCCAGAAAGATATCCTTTAGATACATTGTTCTGCCTTTGTTGTGCGAAAGCTCATTCTATGAATATTGACTTAACTCAACAGGTGCGTTAAGCTGTCTGAGGGATGTCGACCAACAATTGATTCGTGGCGCCGTAACCCGTCTATTACATATTGGTAGAGGTGCCCCCGGGTGGGTACCCTCGTAACTGGTAGTGTACACTTTCGCGTAGGGATAATCCTTGTGGATGCCTACTGATGAAGGTAGGTCGAGAGCGATGGGTATCGATATGGAAGAATTACCCAAGAACATGCGTTTATCGGCGCTCGCAGACCGCTGTATGAGCGAGATCAACAACTTCCGTCGTGGGGAAGCATCTAGCGACCAGTACTGCCTGGAGATTTTCCGCCGCGCCATGCTGGATCACGACGACGCGGCCTGGACCTTGTTGGTAGACCGGTTTCAAGAATTTTTACTGGCTGCATTTCGTCGTCATCCCAGGAGCGAGGCCGCGACCCACCTGGACAGCCCCGAGAACTACGTAGCGCGGGCCTTTGCACGTTTCTGGAATGCAGTTCATAACCAGCAGGTGATGTTTACCAGCCTGGGCGCGGCACTGCGCTACCTGCGCGTCTGCCTGGACAGTACGATCCTGGATATGTTGCGGTCCGATGCTCGAAGGAATGAAGTGCCTCTCCCAGAAACGGGCTTTGCTGGGGAACCGGCGGTGGAGGATCAGGATGAAGGCAGCGAGTTGTGGGAGGTCATACGCGATATGCTCCCCAGCGAGCGCGAACGGCGCCTGGCCTTTTTACTGTACCAATGCAACCTCAAACCCCGAGAAATCGTGCGCCTGCGCCCGCAGGAATTCCCTGATGTGACCGAAATCCATCGCATGAAGCGCAACATCGTCGATCGCCTGGCACGTAGCGCTGATCTGATCCGCTATAAGCTAAGCAGCGAGGTGTAGACGTCTCTTTACGCGCCCAGGCGCGCGGCACTGGAGGACAAAACCGGAGAGTATGGTTTGTCGTATAAACAAGTAGAAGTCATACCCAAAAAAACTTTTTTGAACCGTTTATACAGCGACACGAACTATACAGGTCGGTTGGACCGTTCAGTGCCAAGATGCTAGATGAGGAGCCACGTATGATGGACTGTTTGCACCCAATAGCTCCTGATGACGAGGAGCTTTTACGGTTTGCTCTCGATGAGGAGGCGCTACCCGAGGAGGTGCACAGGCACCTCCAGGAGTGCACCAACTGCCAGCAGCGCCTGGCCAGGTATAAAAACGTTCACAGCCTTCTGGTTTCGCGTCTTTACCGCCATCAATGTCCCGACGAGTTACAACTGAGTCTCTACTGCGCCGGCCTGCTGCCAGCGGATGAGCGGGTTCGCATAGCGAACCACTTGCTGGACTGCCCGCTCTGTGCCGCCGAGGCCGCGGACACGCGCCAATTCCTGGCAGTGCCGGACAGGGAGCTGCTGCCCGCACCGGCAATTTCGTTCAACGGCCTGCACGCTGCCGCGCGTCGCATCTTCGCCACGCTCACCCAGCAGCGAGCGCAGCTGGTTGTGCGCGGCGACGCAGCAGAGGGGGTATGGCCGCGCCAGTACCACGCCGATTCCATCGATTTGTCGCTACATCTCTCACGTACCAGCAGTGGCGAATATATGCTGCTCGGCATTATCACTGATCCCACGGAGAGCATCGAAGCTTTCGAGGGGATGGCCGCGGAACTCTATCCCGCCAGAGGCGGTAAAGACAGCAGCCGGGCCGAAAAACCGCTGCTGAGCGAGCACGTGGATGACCTCGGCAACATTGTATTTAGTGCCGTACCCGTGGGCGAGTATGTCATGCTTGTACATCTGCCCAGTCGCGAGATGGTCATCGAGGGGTTGATTATCGAATCTGGCTAACAGTTATTTTTTCCACATCCGCGCGTCCGGCGTTGGTCACTGGGGGACTAACCTGCATACATGGATAACGATCTATTTTTACAACACCTGCGCGAATTGAGCCTCGAAGATGGCAAAGCTTACATACAAGAGCATGTCGAGGAGCTCGCGGATCATGCCGCTATCGGTGAATTGCTGGCTGATGAAGCGCTAGATAAACTATACACTCCTTTTGTCTCTCTCAAACTGGCTGAACTGTTGATCTTCTTTGGTGAGTGCGTTCACCATACCTCATCTCGTGCCCTCGGACTCAAGGCCAAAGGGGATGCTCTGAGAGTTATAGAACATCATCAAACCGCTATGGTGTGCCTGGACGCTGCTGGAGAAGAGTTCTTACATCTGAGCGATAAAGCAAACTGGGCACGCTCTCGAATCAGTTGGATTCTCTCCTGTGCCTGGATGGGTCGCGTTGATGAGGCGTTACAAGAGGCGGCTCGCGCTCGCGAAGTGTTTTTACAGCTTGGTGAACACTATTGGGTCTGTGTCATTGATAGCAATATAGCAATGATCTACTATTACATGGGGCGATATTGGGATGCCATCAAGCTCTACGACGACATGCTATCGATCTATCCCACTCTAACCGATCAAAGCGAGGCCTTTATCAAGCGGTCTATAGCCATAGCTGAAGTGAATCAAGCCTTAGATCTCGCACTGCTCGGCAATTTTAAGCAGGCATACCGCCTCCAGCAACAGGCACAGGCTAGCTTTATCGCTCTTAAGGAGACAGGTTGCGTTATCAGCACAGAAATCAATCTAGCGGAACTTGATTATGTAGAGGGCTACTATGGCTCCGCACTAAGACGCTATTATCATGCTCGCGATCTCCTCATGCAGGATAATCTCGATAATCCCCTCTTGCTGGCCGAACTCAAGCTCTGCATAGGGAATTGTTTGGTCAAGCTTAATAGAGCACAAGAGGCTTGCCAGTTAGCGAACGAGGCGGTTGAGATATATCGACAATCTGGTATATCGTTGAGTACGGCCATTGCACTGCGCGAATACGCAACCACGCTGGTGGCCTCTCGTAAATTAAAGGAAGCTCTGGCAACTCTTGATGACGCATGGATACTTTTTAATAATGGAGGATTCGACTCTCAGGCCTCTGTTACCAAACTTCAGCAAGCTGAACTCCGACTCGAAATGGGATCCCTTGCCGAGGCATACAACCAGACCCGTCTTGTTCGGGAGTATTTTGATGCTCAAGGCCTGGTAGAGCGCTCAGTTCGTGCTAGCCTGGTGATGGCCAGTGCTTTTATAAAACGTGCGCAGCAGCCTGAGATACAGAAACGGAGAGAGCAGCTAACTTCGCTCCTACAAGAAGCTATGTCGCTATGCAAACAGACAGCTTTGCAGGCTCGTCAGCACAACCTACAAGAAGCGGTTTACAAAAGTCATTACCAATTAGGGCAATTGTGTGTGCTTCAGGATAATCCTACGAAAGCTGCAAGGCATTATAGTGCTGCTATTGCTCAGATTGAGCGCATACTGGATGACCTGGTCTATGACTTATCTCCTTCATTTCTACATACGGCATGGGCAGTCTATGAGGATATGATCGCCTTATGTCTCCAGCAATCTCAATTCGAGCGGGCTTTCGATTTTCTTGAACAAGCGCGTTCTATGGCTTTGCGTCAATATCTCAACAAAACAAGTATTAGTGAAGATAAGGGAGGAGAACGCGGAGACACCCTTCCTCCAACGGCACCTCTTACAAGCAGCGCATTGATGTTGCGCGTCCAGCAAGAATTGAAGGATTGGCAGGAGAGATACCACAACTACAGCGCGCTGCTTGCAAATATTGATATGTCAGTTTCTCCCTCTGTTGAGCGAGAAGTTATCCAGGCCGAACTGAAGCGATGCGAAGCGAAAATTAGCGAATTATTCGAGCGTATGCATCTTTACCAATCAGACACGCTCCGAGAACCGCACACAAGGAAACGCACTTCACGTCACGAAAAAGAGTACGATATTGTGCAATTGCGCCAGCACCTTTCGCCCGATCAGCTTCTACTGGCATACTACCTGCATAAGGGCAGGCTTGTTATCTTCGCGATCTCGACAGAGCGGCTGATTACCTACGAGAATCCTGCAGGAATGACGCAATTGGAGCGTCTCTTGCCTTTACTTCATGCGCATCTCAGACCCGAGGGCTGGCCCACCCCACTGCAGCCACCGCAGCAGGCTATCCGTGGCCTGCTGAAGAAACTCTATGACTTACTGGTGGCCCCGGTAGCAGAACTGCTGCCTGCCTCCGGCTATCTGACGATCGTGCCTTACGGCCCGTTGCATAACCTCCCCTTCCATGCACTGTTTGATGGCTCACACTTTCTGATAGAAGACTACCAGGTCAACTACCTCCCGGCAAGCAGCATACTCACACATTTCAGTACTCCTATAGATAAGCAGGACTATTATCTTACTGATACAAAGATGCCTACTAAGCCGCCACAGGTCTTTGGTTTCTCAGGAAATGGACACTTACAGCGTGTCCTTGATGAGGTGAGGACAATAGCAACACTACTGGATGGGCAGAGCTATCTTGAAGGCGAGGCTACTATTGCTCGCCTCATTGAGCAGGCTCCTGGCAGTCCAATCATCCATTTAGCAACTCACGGTCAGAGCAGGCTAGATGCTCCCAATTTTTCCTATGTGCGGCTGGCTGATGGGCAACTCAACGCGATTGATGCCTTCAGCCTGAACCTGAAGGGATGCGAACTGGTTACTCTCAGCGGCTGTGAAACCGGTTTAGCACTGAGCGGTGGGGGCGACGAGCAGTTGGGCCTGGGGCGGGCATTCCTGGCTGCCGGCGCAACTTCGCTAGTGATGAGCCTCTGGCCGGTGGAAGACAATGCCACCAATGAATTGATGCAACTCTTCTACCAGCATCTGTTGAATGGAGAGAGCAAGGTACAGGCGTTACGTGCCGCTCAATGCAGCCTCTTACATCGTGCCGGGTCGATCTATACGCATCCTTACTTCTGGGCAGCTTTCCGCCTGGTCGGCGATGTTGGTCCTCTCCATGTTGGATGGGAAAAAGAAGAACACGCTACCTTTGAAACTGAACCACCAAAAAAAGTTCCCTTTAGCGTTTCTTAATCGAAACGCTGATGTAACTACTATTTGACCCCTGCGGATATATTCGCAGAGGAGCAGGGAGGCAACGATGGACGAGAAACCCGTCTATAAGCACCACAACACTTTCTGGCTTGAAGATCGCATCTCCGTCACATTTGAGGTCAATGTCCCGCAACCAACTCTTACAGGTATCATAGGTGACCTGAGACAGCAAGTCCAGGACCTTAATGAGCTACTTGGGAAGGATGAGATGTCAGGGGTCTCCTTGAGCTTTTTCGATGATAGCGGCGTAAAGCCTCAATCGCAGCCAGGCGCATTGCTTGCAGAACACCCACGTGATGACTCCAGTGGTTTCCCCGGCATATACCTGTTCAACCCGGTCGGAATCGCCCCCACTTTCTCCAAAGACACTGCCAGGGTCGTGAGTTTTCTCCATGTCGATAGAACCCTGCCAGCACCAGCCGGCACGGCGAGCTCTACACCTGGGATGACCTCCATGCCTGAGATGAGTAATGATGATGGCAGGAGCAGTAGTAAGGAGCAGAACAAAACCACTAGTCTCATTCCCCAGATTGTTAATACCATTAATGGGAGCGTGAAATCACGCAGAGAGCAGCAGCCCTCGACCGCTCCTACCGCACCTGGTCCAGATTCCCCTGGGACAGGAACGCCTGTTGTAGTTAGCTCTGCATCACCTGCCTGGCTCTGCGGTGCCACGAGCAACGGTCAAGGCCCAATAGGACAAGGGTGTCCACTTACTCCTCCCATACCCGTGCAAGCAGATGTGAGCTGTTCGTCTTCCCCCGGGCTCTGGCCGTTTACATTGCCTGAACTCTCGCATGATCTGAAGACGATGACAGGTGATGGTGTAGCTGTGTTTGTGCTGGATACACTGCCGAAACTCGGACAGATAACAAGGGCAGCCGAAGCCGCTGGCGAGAACAATTTGCTTCTACTGGATGTGTTCAACAACGTGGCTTTCACCTACCCACCTATGTTGGATGGGCTTGATGTGCCCAGTCCATCACAGGTACGTACCGGCAAGGACATCGAGGGGCGTTCATTCGGTTTTCGTATGCCTGATCATGGCCTGTTCGTTGCAGGTATCATACGTGATCTCGCCCCCAACGCGAAACTAGAGTGCAT